>Ga0302321_100001848_pt1 | contig 18089 bp, 14 predicted proteins | sample Fen_T0_1_FD_202505 | JGI IMG/M metagenome (GOLD analysis project Ga0302321, IMG submission 202505) | Peat permafrost microbial communities from Stordalen Mire near Abisko, Sweden - Fen_T0_1 | ecosystem: Environmental > Terrestrial > Soil > Wetlands > Permafrost | place: Sweden: Abisko...
GCCTCCGGAGGCTCGGCAGTCGGCGGGCTCTACAGCAATTGGGGTGCCACGGAACCGAGTACGGCGACGGCGGACACGGATTGCCTCGTTCTGCGCACGGATGAGTCGTGGGCAGCACAGGAGTGCGGGCTGGCCTCGCCGTTCGTGTGTCGCGCGGACTAGCGCCGAAGCACGTACGGACTCCAGAATAGGAATTTCCTCGCTTCAGGCTGGCGGCGCGCGTGCGCGCACCGTTTGCCGACAACGCACCCTCCGACGAGCTGCAATCACCGCCGCGCAGCCCTCTGGCTGCGCGGCCGTAAGGGGGCGCTTCAACTCACTCGCAAGCGAACGATTTCTTGTCGGTGCAGGCTGCGGTGCTCCAAGCGCCGTTGTCCTGGAGCTCGACGCACGGTGCCGACCCGACATTCACGTATTCATGCCAGTCCGTGAAGCCTGAGCCGAGCGCACCGCCACCGTTCACCCACGTATAGTCGGCCGTGGTGAGCTTATCCAGCCCCAACCAAAACCCATCCGTGACGCCAGTTGCTCTCGCGCCGTAGCGTAGCCAGCCATTGACGAGTCCCGACTTGGACCATACCAGCCGTCGATTCTGATCGGCGCAGTACGTGCCGGCAGTCGCGTACGTCGAGTCAGCCGTGGCCGAGCAAAACAAGTACTGCTTGCCGTCGAACTGTTCGCAGTCACAGCCGGCCGGCGCGGTGCACGACATCGGTTTACAGGTCGTTGCGCAAGTCGCGTTACCGGTGCAGTCGGTAGCGGTCGAGCACGGCGCACCCATTCCGTAGGTGAGCTTCACAGGTGCGCATTGCAACCAGAGCGCTTCGACCCAATCTCCCGCGTGCATCTCGGTACCACGCGCAACCTGCCCGGCGGGGCAGCCAGCGTAGGGAAATACCACCGGCGTCTGAGCAGCATCCTTACCGAACTCGGGGATCGCCGTGGGCGCGCCGACCGTGACGACCTCGGCCCCATCCTGAGTCAGCACGTCGACGGTGGCGCAACTAATCGTGATTTTGCGCAGCCAGTCGTTGACGATACCCGAGTAGCCGACCACGACTTGATTGGCAGGACAGCGTGCCTCGCCGCCGTCTGCGGAGCTTGCGCCACCCCGTTCGAGCAGAGTGATCCCCGGCGTAATCTTCACCAAATTTCCCTGCTCGGGGAAGAGCTGGAGCTGGCCACACACGGGCGTCAAACCGTTCACGAAATCCGTGTAGTTCTTGTAGCTGAAGCCGATCAGCACCTGATCCCGCGGGCAAGTGTCGAAGTAGACCGTGCCTCCAAGCGTTGCCACTCGAGCGATCGGAGGGTCCGATAGCGTACCTCCTACCGGCCTCAAACCGATGGGGCCGTACGAGGGGGCGCCACCGTCGCCGCCTGAGCCTGCGTCAGCGCCAACGCCACCGTCGCCTGCGCCCGCGTCGCCTGCTCCGCCGACTCCAAGCTGTCCCCCATGCGCTGCGCCGGAGGAACCGCCTGTTGCCCGCCCCCCAGCTCCGGCAGTTTGAGTTCGCCCAGCGCTGCCCGCAGTGGGCGAGCTACCGCCGCTCGGTTTCCCTCCACTCGGCGTGCCGGCCGCGCCACTCGATGACTGCCCGGCTCGATCGCCGCTACCAGCCGAATTGCCGGCGGAATCGTCGTCGCTTCCACAACCCACCGCCGTTGCGACCAGCACCGCCGCACTCGCTACGAGGCTAGTTGCGAGGCGTCGGTGCGACGCTCGTGTCGTCTTTTGATCCACGTCCCCAATGTCCTGAGCGTGCGTTTTCATCACGCCCGAGACTAGCTGTTGGTGGTCGGTTTTAGAAGGGCGAAGCTACGCAATCGAATCCATCACCCAACTGGGATACTCGGCCTGTCCGGCGGCAAAGAAAACGCGCGAGACTCAATCACCAGGGTAGCTGTGTATCCAATGTGGGTTTACGGGTACGAGGCGCCGAACTAGCACGCGGAGTGGGCGGATTGCCCGTACTGACCGTCGCGGGGACAGCTAGCGAGGGAGTGGCGGATTTCGCCGAATGCAGCGGCCTCGAAGTCGCTCTCGTGGGTTCGGGTGCCAAGGTCAAGACGAGGCGTTGATCGCTCGAAGTGTCTACCGTGCGTTCCTCCGGCTGGAAGCCGCGCGCCGACGCGCGCAGCTGGTGCATGCCGGTGTTCTTCCGCTCCTGGCGGGTCTGCGGAGAGGAACCGATTGCCTTCCCGTCCCAGAACAAGCCGGCGCCAGCGGGTCGCGTCTCGACTTCAATCGTCACTTCACGCCCGCCGTTGCTCGCTTCCGGCTGCGGCGACGGGACCGACGCTGCCGACGTTGCACTCGAGGACGCGCTAGCGACTGCTTCGGCAGTGCGGGCGCGTCCGTTGAGCCAAAGGCCAATGCTCAGCGCAAACAGTGCCAGAGCGCCTAACCCGGCACCGACGAGCAACGTGCGCGGCGGTGCGCGACCGACGATATCTCGAGCGACCTGCGTCGACGCATCGGCCTCGACCACCTCGCCCGATGGAGCGACGGACGGATTTCTGAAGCCCCACTTCTCACTCTGCTGAAGCTCGGCCAACATCCGTGCACTTTGACTGCGGCTCTCCTGTCGCGATTGAGCGAAGAGCTCCGCCAACAGTGCGGACGACTGACCTCTGCGGGCGTCGGGCGGCAATGTCGCCATGGCCGCGCCGATAGCAGCGTGCATCTCCTGGCATGTAGAAAACCGGTCTGATTTGTCGAAAGCGAGGGCCTTCACGCAAATAGCATCGAACTCCGGACCGACGGCGGGATTCAGAGTGCTCGGGAGAACGATGGGTGCCCCAGTCAAGAGCGAGTGAAGAACCTGAATGTCCGTCTTGTCCCGCCACATCCTTTCCCCGGTGAGAATTTCCCAAAGCACCACGCCTGCGGCAAAGATATCGGTGCGCCGGTCCACTCCCTCTTCGGAAGTCGCTTGTTCAGGCGCCATGTAACGAACCTTGCCTTTGACGACGCCCGCCTCCGTCCGCTCCGACGAATGCGTAAACTTCGCGATGCCAAAGTCCAACACTTTGGCTGGCCCGTCGAACGTGGCGAAGATGTTGTGCGGTGATATATCGCGGTGCACCACGCTGAGCGACGTCCCGTCCATGTCGACGAATTCGTGTGCGTGATGGAGGCCCTGAAGCGCGTCCTGCAAGATCTTCAGCTGCAGCGTGAGGCCAGGAGCACCGAGCGATTTCGCTCGCGGCATGACGTCCTGCAGCGTACGCCCATCGAGGTACTCCATGACGATGGTGCAATATCCGTCGTCGTCGTTGGCCTCGAACGTCTGCACGATGTTTGGGTGATTCAAGCGCGCAGTGAGCCGCGCTTCCGTCATGAAGTCTTGCGTGGTTTGCGCGTTATCCAGGCCCTGCGGGCGCAGGACCTTGAGCACCACCAGCTTGGTGAACCCTCCCATGCCTCGCATCACGCCGAGGTAGACGATGGCCATGCCCCCGGAGCCGAGCTCGCTGAGCAGCCAATATTTACCGATGCGCCTTGGAATGCCGAGGCTGCCTGTCCCCACCAGGTCGTCCACGGTCGCCACGCGAGTCATAGCGACAAGCTTAGAAGGTTACCCGCTCACAAGGAAGGGAAAGCCCGTCCGGGCGCCGCAAGGCCTTTGGCCTCAGTGCTTCCAAGGATCCTCGGCATCGAGCGTTACCGCGGAGGCCTTCGCGCGACGGACGAACGGCTGTGCTTCCGCGTCGGAAATGGGCTCCGGTGCCGGACTAGGCTCGGGACGCGGCCCTTCCGTGGCATTGCTGTCGGCGCTCGCAGAGGGAGCGGGCCGGGCAACGAACGAAAGGTGACGGGACTTGACAGCCCAACCCCCGGCCTGCCCGCGCGAGGTATTGCTGGTATTCGTCGGTGCAGGAGCGGGAACCAACGCCAACTCGACATGCCCGCCCGCGGTAGGCAAGATTGTGCGCTCTTCGGCGGAATAGCCATCGGCTTCCGCCCGCAGACTGAACGCGCGCAACGGCTCTTTCATAACGTAAGGATTCGACGGCAAGGCGAGGCCGTTGGCAAAAAGTCGTGCCGCCGCGGGCTTGACCGATATTTCGAACGCAGGTGGGGCGCCCTGACCGGGCGCTGCAGGCGTGTGCGGATGGATGGCCCCGAACACCCTTGCCCAGGGGCGGTGAAGTATGACGAAAGCGGCGAGCCCAGCGACGCCCGCAGCAACGGCGAGTCGCTGCCAGCCACGACGCGAACGGACCGGCCGCGCCGGGCTCGGCTCGACGGGAGCGGTGATGGCCCCCATCACCGAGAGAGAGCGCCGGCTGGAGGGCAGCGGGTCGCCACCGTCGGGGCGAAACTTGAGCAGTGTACCGGACTGACGGTGCGACAGCTCTCCCTCGCTCTCGAGCCGCCGCAGCTCCGTGTCGACGACGGCACGCAACTGGTCGCGGTCGGCGGCGAAGTGCTGCGCGAGCAGTTGCCCCACCTTCCCGGCCTCGACGCCATCGCCGACCAGACGCAAGAGGTCCTCGAGAACTGCGCGGAATTCTCGCGCGCTCGCGAAACGCCGACGCGGATCGGCCGCGAGGGCGCGAACGCATACCGCGTCTACTTCAGCCGGCAAGCCGCGTTCGACCGCGTTCGGGGATTCCGGTGGATCGCCAGACATGAGATGTCTGAAAATCGCCAAGTGCGGTACATCTTGCCAGCGCCGACGCCCGGCCGCAGCCTCCCAGAGTTGGACGCCGATTGCGTACAGATCACTTTGGATCGAAGGGGTAAAGCCCTTCACCTGTTCGGGCGCCAGATAGTTCAGCTTGCCTTTCAGCATCCCGACCTTCGTTTCGTCGGGAGTGTCCAGGATCTTGGCAATGCCGAAATCCAACAGCTTGATGGCGCCGTCGTAAGTGATGAAGATGTTGCTCGGCGAGACGTCGCGATGCACCACGCACATCGCCGTACCGTCGAAGTCCGTGAAACCATGTGCGTACTCGAGCGCCTTCAGCACTTCGATCAGAACGCGTAGTGAAACGGCGAAGGGCAGCTGCGAGCGGCCCGCGCGCGCGAGCAAGGCAGCGTAGGATTGACCCTCGAGGTACTCCATCGCAATGAAGTAACCCGCGGAGTCGCAGCCGACCTCGAGCGTGCTCAAAACGTTCGGGTGATTCATGCGCGCAGCGATGCGCGCCTCGCGCAAGAACATCTCGGGAAACTGAGCCGCTTCGACCGAGTCGCCTCGCATGCGCTTCAGTGCGCAAAACCTGCGAAAACCAGCCGCGCCCAAGCGTACCGCGAGATACACGCGGGCCATCCCCCCCCGTCCCAATTCGACGAGCGTGCGGTAGTCGTCGGAGCGCGCGGGACCTTCCTCCGCCGAGTAGTCGTCGTTCAGGCCCGATTCATCCATAAGCGGCAGTTCCTCAACAGAAACCTAATCACTACTCCGATTTGGGTCATTTGTGCAAACGCCTGCGCGGCGCTTCACATACGAGCAGTACCGCTTCCTGCAATCGTGGGTGGGAGTTTCATCGTGTAAGCCTGGAATGCCGAGGTCAACCGAAACTCCGCCGAGCTCTCCATATGCCCTCGGGGTGGCGTGGCGCGGGCGTGGCTATCGCGCTTCGACTGAGCGTTCAGCTTGAGAAATCACCGCTGCCGCATCTGCACCGAGCAAATAGCGGCCGTCCGGCGAAACCTTCGCGACGAGCTGGGCCTCGGGGCCGGCGCCAGCAGCGGGTGCGAATCGTGCTCTGATCGAACAGTGCGCTTCACGCTTCGATCCGCCCCTTCGCTCTCGATTCGATGCATCGAGCCGACGACCGCACTCGCGCGCTGGATTCAAACATCATTGGTTTCTACTACTTGCCCCTGACTGTACGCCAGCGAGTTTGGAGAGCCAATCGGGTGCCGATTTCGACATCGACCCGAAACGTCAGCACTCTGCCTCCCAATCGGCACGTGACTCGTCGCCTGAACGCGCGTGTAATGGCCGGACTCGGGCCGAGCCTCGCCTCCAAAAAGCGGGGCATTGGCCGCAGGCAGCGTCGCGACCGCCGCCGTCGGACCTGATCGTGTCCGCCGTCTCGACGGACTTCGGATCGGCCAGTTCCGCCACCCACGGTCACGCAGCTCGCGCTGGGAGGCCACCTCCCGCATCTGCGGCGATGCGGCTCCATCCCCCGCGACGGCGCCTGCTCGACGCATGGCGCGTTCGCAAGTCCACGCGCCCGCGCGCTTCTCGACCAACGCGCATGTAGCGCGAGAGTCGCTCGAGCCGGCCTCTCGCGGTGGGGTGCGGGGGCGAGTAAGCGCCGTGCTGCAGCAAGGTAGCAACGCGCGACCGGAGCGAGTAGGTTCTGGCTCCGTCGGCGCATCGCAACACCTCGCGGAGTTCAGGCGCGTCTTGTCAGGAATCGAAATCCCCCCATCGCGTCGCAAGGTTCCGAATCTCCTTCCGGAAGTGCGGTTCAACTTGGGGCAGGTGCGCATCGCGACGGCACTGCGCGCGTGCTGGGCGGAAGGCTACGACAAACACACCTTCCGCGCGGATGCCATGGCCGGCTTGGTCGTGGCCATCGTTGCATTGCCGCTATCGATGGCGCTTGCCATCGCCGTCGGCGTGGCACCCGAGCACGGCTTGTACACGGCGATCGTTGCTGGCGCGCTCGTGGCTGGGCTCGGAGGCTCGCGCTATCAAATCACAGGCCCCACGGCCGCGTTCGTCGTCGTGCTCGCGCCGATCGCCAACCGTCACGGCGTGGGTGGTTTGCTCACGGCAGGCTTGATCGCGGGCATGATTCTGCTGACGATGGGGGTGTTGCGCCTCGGTCGCTTGATCGAGTTCATTCCGTACCCGGTCACTACGGGCTTCACCGCCGGCATTGCCACCGTGATCTTCGTGCTGCAGCTCAAGGACGCTTTCGGCTTGCGCGTCGCCCACTTGCCCGACGCCTTCCCCGAGAAAGTCGCGGCGCTGTGGCACGCACAGGGTACGGCCTCGTTTTCCGACTGCGGCGTCGCAGCGAGCACCCTGGGTCTGCTGCTCGCCATCCCGAGACTGACGCGCAAGATCCCCGCGCCTCTACTGGCGATAGGCTTTTCGTCACTCGCGGTAGCGTTGCTCCGTCACTTCTTTCCGGCGTTCGCCGTGACCACGGTCGGTTCGCGCTTCCATTCCGTCGTCGGCGGCGTCTTGGTGCCGGGTATTCCCCAAACCCCACCGCTGCCAACCAAGCCTTGGGGGGAACACCTGTCGCTGGCATATTTGCGCGAGCTATTGCCGGCAGGGTTTGCGATAGCCATGCTCGGCGCGATCGAGTCCCTGCTCTCGGCCGTGATCGCCGACAGCATGACCGGCAAGCGGCACGACCCCAACGCGGAACTCGTGGGGCTCGGGATCGGAAACATCGTCGCCCCGTTTTTTGGAGGAATTGCCGCGACGGGTGCCTTGGCGCGGACGGCGACCAACGTGCGCTCTGGGGGCCGCACTCCCATCGCCGCCATCCTGCACTCCTTGTTCGTCTTGCTCGCTGTTTTGCTCGCGGCACCGCTCGTGGCCTACGTGCCGATGCCCTCGCTGGCCGCCTTACTCATGGTCGTGGCCTGGAACATGTCGGACATCCGGCACGTCCTGCACATGGTGCGCGTGGCGCCCAAGAGCGACGTAACGGTGCTGGTCACCTGTTACTTGCTCACGGTCATGTTCGACATGGTCATCGCCGTCACTGCGGGGGTTCTACTCGCCGCGGTGCTATTCATGCGCCGCATGGCGGAGCTCACACAATCGCGCGTGCTTCACCAATCATCCGCCGATCTGGACGACTCGCGCGCGCTGCCGCACGGAGTCGTTCTCTATCAGATCATGGGCGCCTTGTTCTTCGGCGCAGCAGAGCAGGCCATGCGCCAACTCGACGTCATCGGTCACGACGTGCGCGTCGTCATCTTCGACTTGAGTCGCGTGCCGGTGATTGATGCGACGGGGCTCGTGGCTTTGGAGAGCGCGTTGGATCGCCTTCGAACGCGACGGGTGTTTGCAATCCTCGGCGGACCGCTACCCAAGCCAGAAAGCGTGTTCAACCGGCGAGAGCTCGAGCGCCAGCATCCGAATTTGCTGCTCGCCAACAGCGTGGACGAAGCAGTGCACACCGCACGTGACCTGGCCCTGCTCTCACCCGATTGGAAACACGCCGCGCACGGGAGCGACGCACCGGCGCACTAGACTTAGGCTAAGGTCCGTCCCTGAATTTGCTGGGCAGAGGGGTGGTCCGGCGGCCGAGGACCGGAGCCCTGCCCGCGCAGTCTAATACGGGCGCGAACCGTTGTTGCCGGCGGGCGAGTAGTTGCAAACTACGATATACCAATTCGGAAATTGTGCACCGAAAGGTGTGTTCGTCGAACACGACTTGATCCCGCAGCCGACTAAAGTCGAGTTACGCCACACCACTTGCGTGTAGTGACCGCAGGTGCCGCTGCAGGCGTTGGTCGAATAGTTGTAAGCGGAGACCTCGGAGACCCAATTCATCACCACCGACGTCGGTGATGGCGGACCGCCGCCAGCGTTGGCATAAAGGTTCTGCCCATAACCGGCGGCAGAGTGCGAGAAGTTGCACTGGTCCGCCCAGGCTTGGGCCGCCGCCGCCACTGTCGTGTCCCAGCTCATGCTGGGAAGCGGCATGGCTGGGACTGGATTCACGTTGACGCGTGCCTGGTTGTGCTGCGCAGTCATGCCGCAAAGTTGAGTGGTCACCTCCGGACAAGCGCTGCTCCCGGCGCTTCCATTGGCGCCGCCCGAACTCTGGCCACCGCTGCTCGCGCCGCCAGCGTTCGACCCGCCCGAGCCCTTGCCACCGCTGCTCAGGCCGCCGCTACTGGACATGCCGCCCAGCGTGCCCGCTTCGCCAGCCCCGCTCGCTTTGCCACCGCTCGACACGCCTCCACCGTTGCCGGGGTTGCTGCCCCCACTCGGATGGCCAGCACCGCTCGCCCTCGAACCGCCGCCGTTTGCAACCGAACCGCCCGCAGCGCTGGAAACGCTGCCGGCGCTCTCGAGCGTGGGCCCTTCGTCCTTGCCAGAGCACGCAATCGAAAAAGCGAACCCAATGAGTGTGCAGAGGCGCCAACGGGTTTGCTGCATCCTCCAGTGTAGCTGATCTACGAACGTGCAGTCGTTGAGATGCGTGAGGGACTTCGTACAATGTCCCACACTGGCTTCCCACGCAGCTTACCTCAACCGCACACCCCCACTGTCAGGTGGCAGGTGCCGTCGATGCAATACTCGGTGTCGGTGCAATCCGATTGCGCGGTGCACGTCGTCAGACACTTGAATTCGACGGAAAGGCACTGATCAGCGGGGCCGCACTCCATGCAACGCGAGGCGTACTGAGTGCCAGCCGGGCATTCTGTCCCGCAATCGTCCGTCGTGCAGGCGATCAGCTTGCCGTTTTCACAGTTGCAGAAGTTGCAGCCGAGGGGCTCCGGAACGCTTACCGATCCACTGGGGTGACTCAGACCGTTGACCACGCAAGACGCTCCGCCTCCGGTCCCTCCAACCGCAGCCGCGCCTGCGCTGCCTGCAGCGGAATCGCCAGCGACGCCCACCTGCCCCGCAACGCCGGTGCTACCGCTGACGCCCGTGCCTCCTGAGCCGCTGAGAGCCCCCGCGACCCCGTTGCTTCCGCCCGCGCTCGTGCCGCCAGTCGCATCTCGGCCAGCCACGCCTGCGCTCCCGTCACCCAACACCCGGTCCGTGGGCGCACACGCCGCGAGCGCCAACAGCGAGGACAGCGCTAGCAGCTCACGATTAACCCCGCCAAACCTCGACCATTGCCCTGCCTTCATGTTCTTGAACCTCCACTGATGGAATGTCCGATCGCTCTGGCGATCGATCCAACCATTATTGTCCAGCGCGCGGCGCCGAACCGATGAGCGCCTGCAATTTGGGAACGTGCGGATCACCTGGATTGGCGCTCACATAGACCCGCGCGAGCGCGACTGCGGCAGGGCGTTGACCGCGCGCCAGCAGCACTTCGACGCGCAGAATCTGCGCTTCGCGATCGAGCGTGCCCGTGCGCGTCACCCTTGCGTACTCAGCGAGCGCACGCTGCGCTTGCAGGGGATTGCGGGCAGCCAGTGCGCGCCGGGCCTCGTCTATCAGTGCCACCTCGTGGGCCAAGCGACCATCCGCTGATGTTGAAGAGGGCGGGCTCGAAGTCGACGATGCTCGGGCTGTCAGCGAACGAGCGAGTGGAAGCGCGCTCTCGATCGTCGGCGCCTCGCCCGGCGGGCCGCTCGCCGCAGGCTGCGTGGCTGGGGCGCTCGCCGGGGCTCGGTTGCTCGCCACTTGCTGCGTCCCTGGGCCAGTAGCCGCGTGCGGAGCGAACGGAGCAGCCGCTGAGGCGAAATGAGTCCCTCCCTGTGAAGCTGGGGAACTCAGCCAAATCGCGCTGGTTGCTAGGCCACCCCCGACCATGGCGCCGAGCGCGAGCCACTGTCCCGCAACCACCAACAAGCTCGACGCCGCGGCCGGCGCGCCCAGCCCGACGCCAACGGCACCCGCGGTGCCCACCGCGGCACCCGCAGAACCCGAGACGACCGTCGCGAGCGCGCTAGCGCCGAGCCCGAGCGCGAGCGCGGTACGCCGCGCTGCATCGCGCGGGGGAGCGTCGGGTAGCCCCGCCTCGAGCAGCGCGCGAGCCGCGGGATTGTCCTCCGAATACAGCAATCGAGAGGGGTGAGTCATGGTTCCCGGGATGGTTTTTGGTTCGTAACCCAATGCTCGAAGCGCTCGCGGCCTCGGGCCAGACGCGACGTGGCAGTGCCGAGCGGAATCGCCAAGGCAGCAGCGATTTCCGGTAACGAAAAGCCCTCGAGTTCGTAGAGCACGAAGACGACGCGCTGCTCCTGTGATAGCGCCGAGAGCGCGCGGTCGAGCTCGGCTCGACGTTGCTTGTGCAACAAGACCTGCTCGGGATCCCGACCGGACTCCGGCGTTGCCTCCAGCTCGTCCTCGGCAGGCACCTCTTTCGAACGCTCGCGCTGGCGCCGCGTGTTCGATGCCACACGGACGGCGACGCTCAATAGGAAAGAGCGCTCCCGCCCCAGCTCGACGCTCGCCAATCGCTGTGAAAAAATCAGGAACACCTGTTGTGCAGCGTCATCCGCTGAAGCCTCGGGAACGCCGAATCGGCGGAGTGAGCGCCACACGAGTTCGAAATAGCCGTTCACCGCCTGCGCGATACGCAGGTCTTCGGCCTGCGTTCGCGGCTTCTGCGCCGCCGTGCCGTCGAGCGTCTCCGTCTCCACGGGCGGCGGCGTACTGAGGGGGGCGGGTGAGCTCATGCGAAAGGTGTTCTCAGAGCAATGTCCGCTGCGGTACGCGATCGATCCAAGCGCGCTCGTCAGCGCCAGGAATAGGCCAGACCCACCAGTAAATCTCCAGCAATAATGGGCACTTCAAAGAGTGATTGAGCCGGCTTCAAAATGAAGTGATCATGGCTGGGGAGCACCCGGCCGCTCGCACCCAGCTCCAGCGCCAACCTGGAAGTGAGCGCGACCCGAGCGCGCCCGACTAGGCCTAGACCGAGCCAGAGCATGGTCTGCGCCTGAGCGCTCGGCACGTGCTCGGCGGAGCCGCGGAGCTGCCCCAGATCCACCTCCGCGCACGCCGTCGCTGCCAAGCCCGAGCCCCGCGCGTGAATGGGGCACAGATCCAGACGCGCAGCGAGGAGGCGGAAGCGCACGTCCGCAGGAGCGACGTGCCGGGTCGGGCTTTGAGCAAATAGCCCGGACAGGCGCACGCTCGGCGCGAAACCTCGTGCCGTCGAGTCAGCGAGCTCCAGGCCGAGCGCGAATGCAGGAGCCACGTTCGGAGCCACGCCGCCCTCGACGCCAGTTGCGGCCACGGTCGCCCATTGCCAGCTCGCGTGCGACGATACGTTCGACGGCGTTACCGCGATAGGGCGGGCAGTCACAGCGACCGGACGCGCAGCAGCAGCGATGGCTGGCGCTGGCTCGGGGGTGGCGATTCTTCTTGGGGGGGCCGCGCTGCCCGGCGCGGACGGTACGGCGTCAGTCGCTCGGCGTTGATTGTCGTCGAGCGCCATGGCTGCGATCACCGCCATCGACTGCATGGCGTCGGCGCACCGAGCGCCCACCACCCGACGTTGAAAACGGGTTCCATCCGGCAGATCCCCGACAATTTCGCTGATTTCCGAACGTTCGGCTGCGCGTAGCTCCACGCGCAGCCGCGGGATCCGCTCGCGCGATTCGCTGGTCGCCAGACGACGCGCTCCCGGTAGGCGCTCCCGCAACGCGCTCAGGAAAGCAGCGGCATTCGGACAGCCGTCGGCAGCGCGATAGTCGAGCGAAAAATCCACGGGCGCCACCTCCGCTGCGTCGACCCTGCCCCCTAACGCGGAGACCGACAGCAGCAAAGAACAGCAGACGCCAGCGCTAAGCCGCACGGAGTGTGATCTATCACGCCAGCGCGGCATGTTCAGCGGGAAGCGGAAGGAGGGTTTCGGGGATCCCGGGGGGAGCGAATTCGATGCGCGGTGGCGGATCGGGGAGCGTCGGGGCCGCGTGGGAACGGGCCGTTCCGTGATCCGCAGATCAGGGTCGTTGCTCGACGACGGCGGTTTCGAGCAAAGAATATCTCAAAAATCGGCAATAATCAGCGATTGACGACCGGCCGGCACGAGTGATGCACTGAGCTAGTTCGATGCATCGCTACGCCCAGTGCCTGATCGTCGTGCTAACCGCCCCCCTCGCGCTCGGCATCACATCCTGTACTTCCGGCGGTTGCTACTGGACGCAGAATGACTTCAAGGTGACGCCCGCTGAGAGCTGCGTTCAACTGGTCCACGATGTGTGTGGCAACAGCAGCATCGTGCTGGAGAACCATTGCCCTGAAGCGCTCGTGATCCAAAAGCGCCCGGGCGATGCCGGGAGCGATTCGCTGACGATCCAATCAGGCAGCAGTGGTACGGTGATAGTCACTGATTTCACGGACAAGAACGGGCACGTGAGCATCCCTGCGCAACTGGGTTCGACCGACGTCGTGCTCTCGTGGGACATTGGCTGGCAGTAGCCGTGTGGCTAAAGACACGACCGATGCGTCCGCTCGGACACGCGGGGCTCGGCCAATTCTGAGCAATTGCCTCTATTTTCGCATCACGCGCTGCAGGCACGCGGGTTGCGATGAGAGCCATCATGCGCCTTCTCGCCTCGGCTCCCCTCCCCCTCGTGCTCATCGCCGGCATTGCAAACGCCCAAGCGCCTTCTCCTTCTTCCCCCCCCTCCCCCGCGCTTTCTGTCGCGGCCGTCGAAAGTCGACCCACGCGCCGCAGTCGACCGTCTCCTGAAGAGCTCGCTCGCCTGCGTCAAACCACCCGGGAGACGCCCAAGCTGCGGGAGCCGCACTTCGCGCTCACCCGCGCGCTGATGGCCAGCGGCGACCTCGCCGCCGCCCACGAGGAGGCCGCAAGCTGGCGGGAGCACGACGCCTACAACCTGGTGATTGTTCGGCTTTTGGGTGACATCGAGACCGAGCAGGGAGATGCGGTCCGCGCTCGACGCACGTACTCGTCGATTGTCGAGCTATTGCCGCGTGACGTGCAGGCGCGTCGAGCGCTGGCCACGGTACTCAAACAATCCGGTGACTTACAGGGTGCCCGTCAGCAGTTGCTGGCGGCGCTGGAGATCGCACCGGAACAGCACACCACCTTCGAACTCGGCGACGTCGAATACCGCTTGGGCCTGCCGGAGGCGCGTGCACGTTTCCGCTCACTCGCAGACGCGCCCGAGGTTCCGGAGGCCGTGCGCTACCCCGCCAAGCAGCGCTTGGCGCAGCTTGCAGTCAACGAAAAGCGCAAGGCCGAGGCACGCGGCGATCAGGCGCAAGCGGCGCAGTTCGCGAACGAGATCGAACAGCTCGGCATTCACGGTGGCGTGGACAACGACATCAAGGTCTTTCTGTCTTGGGACACGGACCGCACGGATATCGATCTGTGGGTCACTACGCCTGGCGGTCAGAAGGTGTTTTACGGCGACAAGCAGGGCAAGGACGGTGAACGACTGTTCGACGACGTGACGACCGGCTACGGGCCAGAGAGCTTCACCGCGCACACCGCCGTTCCTGGCACCTATACAGTGACCGTCGACTACTTCGGCGCCCGCCCAGGCGCGTTCAAGGAAGCGCGCGGCGAAGTAATCGTGATTTTGAACGAGGGCCGAAAGAACGAAGCCCGGAGGGTGTTTCCGTACCGACTGTTCGAGGAAAAAGACCAGGTCACCGTCGCGAAGATCCGCGTGACCCAAGGGGGAGTGTGATGGTCGCGCGTCGGACGAGATTCCCCGCACTGCTCGTGGCCGGCCTGCTCGGCTGTAGCGCACAACACTCGCTGAACGCCGCCCGCCCGCTGCCTACCTCGGCGTCGGTCGAGAAGCCGGTCGGCGCGTCGCTAGAACCGGCAGGCATCGGTAGCATGGAAGCGCGCACCCGCTCTGGCGACACCTCGCAGCTCAGTTTGCAACGAGTGCAGATCGCGGCGCGCCAGCTCGGAGATATGGCCGAGGTCGAAGCCACGCACACGTTTCAGAACGACTCGAGCGAGGTTTTGGAAGGCACATTCCGCTTTCCGATGCCGGACGGCGCGCTGTTGACGGGACTCTCGATGTTGATCGATGGAAAGGTCATGGAAGGCGAGCTCGTCGAGCGAGAGAAAGCCCGCAAGGCGTACGAGTCCGTCGTGGACAGCATGCAGGACCCAGCCTTACTCGAGTGGGAGCACGGCTCAATCTTCAAGATGCGCGTGTTTCCGCTCGAGCCACAGCGCAGCAAGGTCGTCACCATCCGCTATTTGGCTCCGCTCCGCCGTGAGGCAGGCGGCCTGCGATTCGTGCAAGCAACGCGGGCCGACGCCGGGGGCGAGCCGCTGCCAGCGCTCGTCATCGACTGGCAAGGCAAGCGGGTCTTCGACGAAAAGAACGTCGCAGCAGACCGCCTGGTCAGCGTGCCGGCGCAGCCGGCGAGTCCCGTGCTGCGTGAGGAACGCGCGGACGGCAGCTACTCGGTCGTGCGCCTCAGCCCCGACTGGAAGCGCATCCCGGCGCCCACGCAGCCGGTGGCGCAGCGTTGGTTCGTAGTAGTCGACACTTCACGGAGTGCGCTGGAGGAACTCCCGCGTCAGCTGGAGGGCTTGAGCGTCATTCTCGGCGCGCTCCCAGCGAGCGCACGCTTCCAAGTCGTCACGAGTGACCTGGAGGCGCAGGCGTCGCCTCAGGGCTTGCAGAACGTCAGCCCGGCAGCCATTCGCGACGCGGTGGAGGCCGTTCAGGGGGTAACTCCGGACGGCGCTTCCAATCTCGGGCGAGCGTTCGAGGTCGTCGCCCAGCTCGTGCAGGGTGCGCCGGACAGCGCGGTCGTGTACCTCGGGGATTGCGAGCCGAGCTGGGGCGTCACACGACCGAGCGAGCTTGCGGTATTGTTGCAGCGTGAACTGCCGCACACGCCCGTCTACCCCGTGCTGTTTGGCGCGTCTGTCGATGAGGAGCTGGCCGCGGAGTTGGCGCAGGTGAGCGGCGGTCGGCGCGCACGCATTCGACGACGCGAAGATCTCGAAGCCTTCGCCAAAACTCTGGTCGATGCGGTGCCGACGCTGGATCGGCTCGAGATCAAGGCGGCGGCCGGGAACGAAGTGCTGGCGAGCGGCCCGCTCGCGCTCGAGCCTGGTCGAGACTTGCTGCTCTTCGTCAAGGCCCCGGTGGGTCGCGATCCGATGATCGGCTTGAGCGTCAACGCGAAGCTCAACGGCGCAACGCTGGATCTGCTGCCGCGCAGCGCAGCACAAGAGACGAGCGGTGTCGCTCGCCGGTACGGAGCCGCCTTGGTGCGCCAGCTGGAAAAGGGCGGGAAACCGGCGCCGGAGGTGGTCAAGGCGTCCCTGAGCTATGGGGTGATGAGCAAGCTGACCTCGTTTCTGGTGCTGGAGAGCGAGGAGGCCTATGCGCGCTTCGCGATCGAGCGCAAGCGTACGCAGGCGGCCGAGACACCGCGTGTCACGGGCGCCAACCTCGAGACCGCGGACGGCACGGACATCAGCGCCGACCGCGTGCAGCCCGGCGACCCCGAGATTTCAGTCGATGCCGAGCGGGATGCGCTGAGCGTGAAGGTCGAATTTCCGTTCGGTGAGACGAAGCTCGCCCGCTTCGACCCCGAGGCACGCGGTGGTCACGGTGCGTGGCTGGTGCGCTTCCTGGTACCGCGAGAGACGGCCGAGGGCGACTACGAAGCGCTGGCGCACATTCAGCACTTCGACGGCAGTCTCGAGACCAAGAAGGTGCGCTACACGGTCGACAACACGCCTCCGGAACTCTCGGTACACCTGCGGCCAGCAGCTCGTCGGCCTGCGCTGACCGAGGTCCTCGTGACCGAACTCGAGCCAGGCAAAAACAGCGATCTGAAGCGGGTGGAGGTTTTGACACCGCAGGGCAAGGTTTACCTGCTCGAAGCCATCCGCTGGGGAATTTTCCGGGCTTTCGTGCCGGATCGTGAGCTGCGCGGTGGGATACTACGGGTCGTGGGCTTCGATCAGGCATTGAACCACGCCGTCCAGGAGCTCGCACTCCCGTGAGCTTTCGATACCTGCTCGCTCTGCTCGCTCAGGTGCTAGCGCTCTGCTGCTCGCGAAGCGCGATCGCCGAGGCCGGCACCCGCCCCGGCTTGCCGGCGGTGAACGTCGCGGCGCTCGCCGCTTCCCGCGACCGCCTCTACGTCGGAAGCTTCGATCAAGGACTCTTCATCGTGGAGCGCGACGGCCGTGCTCGCGCCTTCCAGGACCCCGCGCTCGATGCGCAGATCAACGCTTTGGCGTGGTCGGAATCGGAGCGCCTGCTGTGGGTCGGAACGGCGCGCGGGCTCGTCCGCTGCCGCATGAAGCAGCCCACCGCTTGCCGGCGTATCGGCCCGTCCAAACCGGTACACGCTCTCCAGCTGGGCGGCGCCGGAGACTTGGTGGCCGGTGGCGACGCTGGACTCAGCTTTGTGCACGGTGATGACGCGCGCGTCTTTGGCAAGAAACAAGGCGCGCCGTTTCGCTCGGTGTGGGCTCTCTCGGAGCGAGCAGGCACCCTGTTCGTTGGCAGTACCAACGGGCTGTTTTGGGCTCCGTCCGCCAATTTCAAGCCGAATGGCACGCTACAACGCGCGTCGCTCGTGCAGGGAAGTCTACCGGACGACTGGGTGACCGCGCTGCTCAGTCGAGGTGACCGGCTCTACGTTGGTATGTACAACGCGGGTGTGACGAGCTTCCGCGTGCAGAGCCAGCAGCTCGCCGTCGAGCTCACCGATCTCGAGCCTGGCTACGTCAACCCAGCCGGCATCGTCGCGCTCGACGGAGGCGAACTTGCCATCGCCAGCATGGACGGTTTGCGCCGTGGAGCGCTCACGCGGACACGCCGACTGGGGCAGGCAGGGCGTGACGTGACGGCGGTTGCCCGCGCCGACGGCGGCTATTGGATTGGCACGCGACAGGGTTTGGAGATGTCCGAGCAGCTGCGCAGCAATCGCTTGGAAGATGCGAGCGCCGGCACCACCCGAGCCAAAGCCGGAGAAGACTCGGCGGAGCGCTAATTCGAGGAGCGCAGCGACGAGGCCGTGCGTTGCAGCGATTGCATCGCTCGTTCATGGGTTGGTCTCAAACCGGTCGGCGCTCTAGTCAGTTTTGACGGCGTGCGCACGGGCGAGCGCCGCGAGGTCCGCGCTACCGGCAGACAGCGTGACGCTCTTCTGCAGCTCACAAGCAGACCAATGCACGGTCCAGCTGAGCGCTGCGCCTGGGAGCAGAACTTGCAGCGCTCCTTGCTCCTCCACCTCGATCAACTTGGGGTTCGCAGTGCCGCTCGTCCAAAGTTGGATTTCCGCCTGATTGGTCGGCAAGCTCGCGTCCGGTGCGTCGACGAAGCTTTTCACGAACAACACCGGCACGAGGCTCTGGCCGACTTTGTCCGCGTGGGCCAACCAGCCCTCGGCGCCGTCGAACTCGCTGATGTAGTTGTCTTGAGTGAGAGTCAGGCTCGGGTAATTCAGCCATTCGATGCGATTTGCGGCGGGGGCGGGCGG
>Ga0302321_100001849_pt1 | contig 18088 bp, 18 predicted proteins | sample Fen_T0_1_FD_202505 | JGI IMG/M metagenome (GOLD analysis project Ga0302321, IMG submission 202505) | Peat permafrost microbial communities from Stordalen Mire near Abisko, Sweden - Fen_T0_1 | ecosystem: Environmental > Terrestrial > Soil > Wetlands > Permafrost | place: Sweden: Abisko...
GCCGAGTGCGGGGGCCATCGAACTCGCACAGGTAGACCGCCTGCCAGGTCCCGAGCTGTAGCCGGCCGGACGAGACCGGGACCAGCTGAGACGCGCCCGTCATGACGGTCTTGACGTGGGCGTCGGAGTTCCCTTCCCCGTGGCGATAGGCGCCGCCCACCGCCGCGTCGCCGGCCATGGTCTCCAGCGCCAGGAGCAGGTCGCGCTGGACGTCGGGGTCGGCGTTCTCCTGGATGGTGATCCCGGCGGTGGTGTGGGGGGAGAAGACCAGGAGGATCCCGCTCTCGGCCCGCGCCTGGGTGAGCGCGGTCTGGATCCGGCTGGTCAGATCGACGAGCTCGGCCTTGGCGTGGGTGGGCACCTCGAGGGTCGGCAGCAGCATGGGATCCATACTAAATCCGGCGGGCCAACCTCGCCAGGCCGTCCAGATCGTGCACGTTGCCTTCAAAGCGGGGCACGACCGAGTGCGCGGCCTCGACCTCCCGGAAGAGCCGCTCCGTCTGACGCTGGTCGGCGGTGGCCAGGAGCTCGTTGTCGGCGACGGCGCGGGCCAGCCGCGCCGGGAAGGACGGCTCGAACGACTCGCCCGCCGCGGTCAGGGCCGCCGCCAGCGCCTCCGGGGAGGGGGGCGCGGCGCCGGGCGACAGGAGGCTGGAGGAGGCGCGGTTGACCACCGCGCCGGCGATCGGCATCGACTCGGCGTGAAGCGTCTCGTGGAGCAGGAGCGCCTCGTCCACCGAGAGGGGATTGGGGCCGGCCACGATCACGAACCCGAGCCGCGGATCGGCCAGGAGCGAGCGGACCGCGGCGGCCCGACTCTGGAACCCCTCGTACATACCGTCGAAGACGCCCAGGAACTCGGAGAGCTCCTGGAGCACTTCGCCGCCCGTGAAGCGCGCCAGGGTCTTGGCGATGTAGCTGCCGCCCAGGTGAGCGATGCGCAGGCCGACCCGACCGGCGGAGAGGGCCGGCGTCAAGAGGCGCCGCGCCGCCTCGTTCCCCAGGAAGTCGAGGATCCGATCGGGCGCCTCCAGGAAGTCGAGGGCGTGGCTGGTGGGGGGGGTGTCGAGGACCACCAGGTCGTAGTCCCGCTCGGTGGCCAGCTCGTAGAGCTTCTCCATGGCCATGTACTCCTGCGAGCCGGCCAGGGCGCCCGAGAGCTGCTGGTAGATCCGGTTCCGGAGGATCCGCTCCCGCCGGGTCCGGTCCGGGGCGTGGCGGGCCACCAGGTCGTCCCAGGTCCGCTTCACGTCGAGCATCATGGCCCAGAGCTCGCCGCGCGGCGCCAGGCCGGCAGCGGCGAAGCGGTGCTCGGGGACGCGCGCCTCCGCGTTGCCCAGGTTCTCCAGTCCGAGCGCGTTGGCCAGGCGGCGCGCTGGGTCGATGGTGCAGACGAGCGCCCGCCCGCCGTCGAGCGCCCGCTGCAGGGCCAGGGCCGCGGCCACCGTGGTCTTGCCCACGCCGCCGGAGCCGACGCAGACCGCGATCCGCTTGCTCGCCAGGCTGTCCGCGACTGCACCCATGCGCCCCTCAGCTCTCCGACTCGGCCAGCGCGATGGCGTCGGCGATCGCCTCGACCGCGGCCCGGTCCCAGGTCGGACGGACGAGCAGGGGAAGGACGACCGTCGGGAGGTCGAGCGAGGTCCGGGCCCGCCCCAGATCGCGCTGCGCCTCGGCCCGGCGCACCGCCTGGCGTCGCGCCGCCTCGGCCGCCGGACCGAGGGGCAGGGGAGCTTCGGCCAGCCGGGCCAAGGAGGCGCATTCACTATCGGTGAATACGTCCCCGGGCATGGCGTTCACGAAGAGCCGTCCGCGGGGGATGCCCAGGACGTCCCGCACCTCCGCGTCCAGCTCGATCGCCTCGTTCACGGGCATCTCCTCCGGGAGGGTGACGATCGAGAGGGCGGTCCGCTTCGGGTCGATCAGGAGATCGCGCATCCACTGTGCGTCGCGGCGGAGCGGGCCGGCGGCGACGGTGTCGAGCAGGGCCGCCGGGACGCGCAGGAGCTGGACTGCGTGGCCGGTGGAGGGGGCATCGACGATCACCAGATCCCAGCGCGGGCGACCGGCGCCGTCCTCCTGGGTGGCCTCGTGGAGGATCTTGCCCAGCATCACCAGCTCGGAGAACGAGGGGAGGGCGCGCAGGAAGAAGCGGACCAGCCGGTTCTCGAAGACCGCGTCGTAGATGGTGCGGAACTTGAGGACCATCAAGCCGTATTCGCGCAGGCACTCCTGGGGCGTCAGGTCGATGGTGGAGATCCCGCGCGTGGCCTCGCGGATGGAGGACCCGGCCGGCGGTGCGCCGAGGAGGGGCGCCACCCGCTCCGGCGCGTTGACCTCGCAGACCAGGACCCGTTTCCCGCGGCGCGCAGCGAGGACCGCCAGGGCTGCCGAGACCGTCGATTTGCCGACGCCTCCTTTGCCCGTCACGATCAGCAGACGTCTGTCGAGCAGAGAGGACCCAACCACGGCGCTTGACAAGCTAACGGCAAGGGCGAGAGAAGTCCACATGCTCGACAGGCTCAAGAAGCTGCCGTTACTCGGCAAGGCCCTGGCCGTGGGGGAGCGGCGCGCGGGGGAGCTGGCAGCGAAGCTCCTGGCGGACGAGAAGGTGTCGGCGGGGCTCCAGACCGCCTTCGCCGCGGCCCAAGCAGCCAAGCGGCAGCTGGAACAGCGGCTGCAGCGGACCCTCCAGAGCTGGAACCTGGCCTCGGCGGAGGAGCTGCGCGAGTTGCGCGCCCGGCTGGCGGAGATGGAGCGGACCGTGGACGAGCTCTCGAAGAAGCGGGGCTCGGACCGGGACGGTGGGACGGGTGGCGGAGCCTGACGCCGTGCGCAGCGTCGCCTTCATCAACGAGAAGGGCGGGACCTGCAAGACCACGCTGTGCGTGAACATCGGCGCGGCCCTGGCCCAGCGCGGGCGGCGCGTCCTGATCGTCGATCTCGACACCCAGGGGCACGCCGGCAAGTCGCTGGGGCTCGACGTGCGCGGGCTCCGGCCCACCATCCAGGATCTGTTGACCGGGCCGTCGGTCGCGCTGGCGGAGGTGATCCGGGCCACCGCGATCCCGCGCCTCTCGGTGATTCCGGCCAACAAGGACCTCGCCGCCTTTCCACTGATGGTTGCGGCCGAGCCCGACCGGGCCGAGCGGCTCCGGCAGCGGCTGGCGCCCCTGGCGCAGGAGGGCTGGGACTTCATCCTGCTCGACGCGCCGCCCTCGCTCTCGCTGGTGACCGAGAACGCCATGCTGGCCGCATCGGAGCTGGTCATTCCTGTGGCGCTCACCTACCTGGCGTTGGACGGCTGCGCCGAGGTGCTGGGGAGCCTGGAGCGGCTCCGGGCCGAGCGCGGGCGAGCGCCCGAGGTGACCATGGTGGTGCCGGCGCTCTACCGTCGGACGCAGCTCGCCGACGAGATCCTGGCCAAGCTCAGGGAGCGGTTTCCGACCGCGCTGGCCCGGACGCTGCTCGGCTTCTCGGTGAAGATCGACGAGGCTCAGAGCCACGGGAAGACCATCTTCGAGTACGCCCCGCGGAGCAGCGGCGCGCGGGCCCTGGCGGCGCTGGCGGAGGAGCTGCTGCAGCGAGGCTCGGCCGCGGGTGCGCTGGCCGGGTGACGCCGGGCTCGATCCGGACCTGACCGAGCTTCACCAGTTGAGCAGAGGTCTGATCGAGGTCACTGGATTCTCGCTCGACTTCGGGACGCGGTCGGCGCGGCGCCAGACGGTCAGGGCGAAGCTGGCGCCGGGCGGCGCGGCGCGGGCGGACGCCTGAGCCCGAGGGCCGCGATCAGCCCTCCGGCGGCGCAGATGGCGGCCGCGGCGCCGAGCGCGATCCGGATCGGAGGCAGCATCCCCGGGCCGGAAGCAGCGGCGGTGCCGACACCGCTCAACCCGGGGAGCACCGCTACTCCGAGAAGGCTGGCCAGCCGCGCCACCGCGTTGTTCACACCCGACGCGGTCCCGGCCTGGTCGGACGGAACGCCGCTCATCACAGCGGCGGTGAGGGGCGTGACTGTGAGCGAGAGCCCGACTCCGAAGATCGCCACCCCGGCCAGGAGCGCCGCGGAGCCGCGGGGCGTGATCCCGAACAGGGCGATGACCGCCAGCCCGAGCCCGGCGCAGGCTGGACCGATCGACATCGGGACCCGGTAGCCGATCCGGTGCGTCACCCGACCCACGATGGGTGACAGCACCAGCATCAGGATCGTGATGGGCAGGAGCGCCAGGCCCGAGGCGAGCGGGGAGTAGCCGAGGCCCCGCTGGAGCGCCAGCACGATGAGGAACATGGCCGCGGAGAGCGCGAAGTAGACCGTCAAGGTGGTCAGGTTGGCGGTGGTGAACTGTCGGCTCCGGAACAGGTGCAGCGGGAGCATGGGCGCGGTCGCGCGCCGTTCCCGGACCAGGAAGCCGGCCAGCGCCAGCACGCCGACGCACCCTGCACCCAAAACCAACAGTGAATTGCCGCGCGCGGGGCCCTCGATCAGCGCGAACACCACGCCAGCCAGCCCAAGCGCGACCAGCGCTGCTCCGGGCCCGTCGAGGCGACGCGAGGTCGACTGGGGGTGCGCTGGGACCGCACGCAAGGTGGTCCAGATCACCACCGCGGCCAGCGGCAGGTTGAGGAAGAAGATGGCGCGCCAGGACCAGACCTGGATGAGCCAGCCTCCTGCGATGGGGCCGACCGCAGCCATGACGCCGGCCAGCCCGGCCCAGGCTCCGATGGCCGCGTCCTGATCGGCGGGCTGTAGGCTGGTCCGGAGGATGGCCAGGCTTCCGGGGACCAGGAGGGCCGCTGCCACCCCCTGGAGCGCGCGCGCCGCGCAGAGGAACCCCAGGCTGGGAGCCAAGCCGCAGAGGGCCGAGGTGGCGGCGAAGGCCGCGGTGCCGACCACGAACATTCGCCGCCGGCCCAGCGCATCGCCCAGCGACCCACCCAGGAGCAGGAAGGCGGTCAGGGTGAGCAGGTAGGCGTCGATGGTCCACTGCAGCCCGGCGACGGAGGCCCCCAGCTCTCGCCCCAGGACCGGGAGCGCCACGTTGACCACGGTCGTGTCGAGGAAGGCCATGCCCGAGCCGAGCACAGTGGCCAGGAGCACCCGCCTCCCCTGGGCGGTCTGCAGCGCGATCCCCTCGGATCGGGTGCCTTGGATCTCGGACAATCTGAGTCAACAACCTAAGCCCCGGCGGGTTGGGCCGGTAGGCTGAGGAAGGCTGCTGCGGAGCGGTCGAGGGTTCGCTCGCCTCAGGGGTCGAGATCGCGCAGGCGCTTCTCGATCTCGTCCATGCGGGTGGAGACCTCGGTGAGCTGCTTGCGGATCTCCGGCAGGTGGGAGAAGCCCTCGATGCCGGATCGGATCCGCTCGTCCAGCTTGCGCTGGAGCTGGAGAAGCGCCTCCTGCGAAGTGGCCAGCAGCTCCCGGGCGCGGCCTCCGGTGTTTTGACCTTTGGTTATGATGTCCTGGACCTTCTGCTCCGCGGCCAGGCGCACCGCCTCCACCCGGTCTCGGATCTCGGCCTGCCTGTCCTCCACGAACTGCTGGGCGCGCACGCCGCCGTGGCGGATGAGATCGAGCAGCGTCCGCAGGCTCATCGTGGAGGTCTTCTTCTCCTCCTCGAAGATGATCTGGGCCAGGGTGACGCTGGTCAGGTCGTCCTTGGTCCGGTTGTCGATGATCTTCACCTCGGCGCCCGCCTTGATCATCTCGGCGATCTCGTCCAGGGTGACGTAGCGCGACTCGACGGTATCGTAGAGTTTGCGGTTGGTGTACCGCTTGATGACCTTGGGCTCGCGCGCGACGGTCGCGTCGTCTTGGGTGCGGGTCTCTTGATCGTCGCTCATGGGCCTCAGCTGGCCTTGGGTGGTCGAAGGAGTCGGAAAGGGCCAAATGTTCTTAGGCCCAGCCCTTGGTGTCAAGCAGAACCCGGTATAAGCTCGGGAGCGGTCGAAGCGCACGAACCCTCGATCGCGCACGCATGATCCTCGAGTGCACCACATGCCACGCTCGGTTCAAGGTCGCGGACGAGAAGATCGGTCCGCGCGGCTCGAAGGTTCGCTGCGGCCGCTGCAAGTCCGTCTTCGTGGTGCAGAAGGAGGTCGGCGCGGGTCCTGAGGACCCGTTCGCGACCGGATCGGCGCCGGTTCCTGACCAGGATCCCTTCGCGGCGCATGCTCCACCCGTGCCGGCCCCTGCCATGGATCCCTTTGCGCAGCAGCCGACTCAGGATCCGTTCGCGCCCGCTGCCGCGGTGAACGCGGGCGCGCCGCCCCTGGCCGAGCACGCGGACGACCCGCTGGTCGATCCCTTCGTGGCGGCGGCCAGCGCGGCGCCCGCCTTCGGTCGGCAGGGCCCATTCGCCTCGGCCGCCAGCCTCCCGGTCACGGACCTCTCAGACCTGGCGCGCCCGGCGCCCGCGGCCGAGCCACCGGCCGTGCCTTCTCCTCCGCTGGCGCCTCCCGCCGCCGCGAGGACGGCTCCACCGGTCCCTCCTCCCAGGCAGGTGAAGCTCGCCGGGGCCATCATGCCCCCGCCGCTCCCCGGCTCCTCTGGGTCGCTCTCGCTGGAGGAGGCCGACCACACCAGCGGTCCCCCGAGCGCGCGCGGCGTGGGCGAGCTCGACTTCGGCTTCTCGGGCCGCTTCGACGCGCTGGACGAGCCTCCCCCCGAGCTCGAGGTGGGGCCGATGGCCGCGAGCCAGCCGGCCGCTGCGCCGCTCGGGCGACCGAACTCCCTCCTGGACGGGCTTCCGGACAGCCCGTCGCTCGAGCTCGCCGTGCCGGCCGCAGCTCCCGCACCAGCTCCGGCCGCTGCCACGCGGGCCAGTCCGGCGCGCGCGGCGGCCGAGCCCGCGCCCGCCGCGGAGCCGCAGGCGGCCGAGCGGTCCGGCTCCGGGCGCCGCGACCGGCACGAAGGGCTGCGCACGCTCCTCCTCAACTCGCTCTCACTGGTGCTCTTGCTCCTGGTGAGCCTGGCGCTCCTGGCGGTCTGGCGCCAGGGCAGGGTCGATGCCGGCACCTTCCGGCTGAGCTCGGTCCGCGCGGTGCTGGGCGCGGGGCCGAGGGAGGCGGGCGCGGTGGCGACCACCCGCGTCTCCAACGGCCTCTACGACACGGTGAGTGGATGGCAGGTGCTCTTCGTCCGGGGCGAGGTGGTCTCCCGGAGCGCGGCGCCGCTCGGTCCCGTGAAGATCCGGGTCGAGGTCTCCGACCGGGAGAAGGTGGTGGCGCGGGCCGAGGCGCTGGCTGGCGCCGTTCCCACGGCGGAGGAGCTCTGGAACCTGACCGGCCCCGGGGATCTGGAGAAGCTCGCGGCCGGGCTGGTCGCGCGCGTGGAGCAGGTTACCAAGCCCGGGAGCCGCACGCCGTTCGTGGTGATGTTCCCGGAGCTGCCACGCGACCTCTCGCGGATGGTGTTCCGCGTCATCGCCGAGCCGGCGCCCGCTCCCAACTGAGCCGCTGATGGAGCAGCCCATCCCGAGCACCGGGCAGGCGGCGTCGCTGGCGCGGCGGCTGCGGGCGCTGGAGGAGGGGGCGATCCGTGCGCGGGCTGCCGCGCGGGCGCTTCAGGACGCGTCCCCGGCAGAGGCCGCGCTGCTCCTGGCGGAGCTGCTGGCCTGGCCCGGGGAGGATGGCGTCCCTGCACGCGCCGCGGTGGGGCAGGCGCTCCTCGACCCCGAGAGCGGGCTTCGGCATGAGCATCTCGCGGCCATCTACGAAGAGGCCGTGGAGCGCGGGCTGGAGGCGGTGACCCAGCTCCTGCTCTCGCCCCCGCCGCACAAGGAGTTCCAGGAGCCGTTCGACAAGGCCGATGCGCGGCTGGCGCACCTCTCCCTGGGGCACAAGAAGAGCTTCGCGCGGCTCAACAGGGACCCGGATCTGCTGGCGCGGCTCGCGGCCGAAGGTGAGCCCGTGGTGGTGCGGGAGCTGCTCCGGAATCCGCAGCTGACCGAGCAGTTCGCGGTCCGGATCGCGGCGCGGCGACCCTGCCGGCCCGAGACGCTGCGGTGTCTCTACGAGGACCGGCGCTGGCGCACCCGCCCTGGGGTGGCGCTCGCCCTCGCGCGCAACCCGTACATCGAGGCTGGCGTGGCCTTGAAGATCCTGCCCACGCTGGGGGCGCGGGAGCTGTCTGAGATCGCGCAGGACGGCAGCCTGCATCCGCTGGTGCGGGCCATGGCCGCGAGGCTGGCGGCTGGGCGTTCTGGGGAGGAGCCGGGCGGCGCGGGGCGCGCCCCATGAAGCAGAGGTTCAGCTCTTCTTGGCTGCGTCCCTGGCATTCGCCTGCGGAGCGCCGCGGGTCGGTGGCGCGGCGCCGAGTTGGTCCGGGCTCTTCCGCGGGGTGACGTCGATCGCGTCGTCCCCGCTGGAGGACTTCTTGAAGTTCCGGATGGCCTTGCCGACGGCGTCGCCCAGATCTGGGATCTTCTTGGCTCCGAAGATCAGGATGACGACCAGCAAGACGACCAGCAATTCGGGAAATCCAAGGCGCATGGGCTGCTAGCATAGCTGCATGCGAAGAGGAGCGCCAAGCCGGTTTGGCAGGATGGGGGGCGGACCGCTGGTGCTCGGCCACCGCGGGGCGAGCCGCGAGGCGCCGGAGAACACCCTGGCCGCGTTCCGGCTGGCCATGGAGCAGGGGGCGGACGGGGTGGAGCTCGACGTCTGGCGCTGCCGGAGCGGGGAGGTGGTGGTCTTCCACGATGCGGATTGCCGGCGCATCGCGGGCGCTCCGCTCCGGATCACCCGCGCGCGCTGGGACGAGCTGCGGGAGCTCGACGTCGGCCTTCACAAGGGGGAGAAGTTCCGGGGCGAGCGGATCCCCCTCCTGGAGCAGGTCTTCGAGGCGCTCCCGTCCGCGCTGGTGAACGTGGAGCTCAAGTCGCCCGGGCTGGGTCGTGGAGATCCGCGGCTGGCGTGGGACGTGGCGCGGATCATCGCAGATCGGGGCGCGGGGGACCGGGTGATCGTGTCGTCCTTCGACCCGGTGCTGCTGGGGCTCTTCCGGCTGGCTGCGCCCCGGATCCCCACCGGGATGCTGTTCGAGGCGGAGCAGCGCTGGAGGCTGGTGGCGGACGTGGCCGCGCCCGCGCTCTGGGCGACGGCGCTCCACCCGGAGTCGGCGCTGGTGACGCCGGAGCGCGTCCGGGGCTGGAAGCAACGAGGCTACGCGCTCAACGTCTGGACCGTGGACGCGCCCGGCGAGGTCGACCGGCTGTGCGGGCTCGGGGTGGACGGGCTGATCACCAACGTGCCGGCCGAGGTCGCGCGGAGGGTGAAGGGGTACCCGCCGGGGGCTTGAAGCGGCGAAGGCCAAGTGCGAGAGATCCAGACTGGAGGATGCGCGTCATGGGTGATCTCTCGAATCCTGAACCCGACAGCACTGCGGTGCGGGTGGCTCTCTGGCGGGCCCTGCACGTCCAGGCCGATCCGCCGCCGCACGTCCTCGAGGACGAGGTGGGGCTCCGGCTGGCCGCTCCCGACGACGGATGGAAGAGCCGTCCGGACATGAGTCCGTTCACGCGCCCGTTCCGGGCGTCGATCCTGGCCCGCGCCCGCTTCATCGAGGATCTGATCGTGGAGCGTGCCGCGCGCGGGGTCGGTCAGTACGTGATCCTCGGCGCAGGGCTGGACACCTTCGCCCAGCGTCAACCCGAGCTCGCCTCTCGGCTGACTGTCTTCGAGGTCGATCGGCCCGGGCCGCAGGCGTGGAAGCGCCAGCGCCTCGTCGATCTCGGCCTCGGCGTCCCATCGTTCTTGCGGTTCGTACCGGTCGACTTCGAGGCGGGCGACGCGTGGTGGGAGCGGCTGGTGGCGTCCGGCTTCGACGCCCGGATGCCAGCGGTGGTCGCCTCCACGGGGGTGAGCATGTACCTGACCCGCGACGCGATCGCGGCCACGCTCCGGCAGGTCGCGGCGCTCGCGACCGGGAGCACGCTCACCATGAGCTTCCTGCTGCCGCTGGAGTTTGCCGACCCCGCGGTGCGGCCGGGGATGCAGCGGGCGGCGGAGGGGGCGCGCGCAGCCGGCACGCCCTTCATCAGCTTCTTCACGGTCCCGGAGATGCTCGCGCTGGCCAGCGAGGCTGGGTTCCGGGACGTCCGGCACGTGTCGGCCGACGCGCTGGCGGAGCGCTACTTCGCGGGAAGGACCGACGGCCTTCGTCCGCCGAGCAACGCGGAGGAGCTGATCGTCGCGACGACGTAGCAGGTCATCGGCCTGCGGCCCCTTTCCCCACGAGGCCGCAGGCAGCCGGTGCCAGCTCAGCGGGGCCGGTTGGCCCGGTACTGGGTCCCCCGGGGCGTGATCCAGCCGGACGGCGCGATGGTGCGCCCGGGGAGCGGGAAAGCCCTGATGAATGCGCCAGAAGCGTAGCCGGTGACCACCCAGTTGCCGCCTGCGATGGCCGCATCCCAGCTATCGCCCATCGGGTTCCAATAGCCCTGGGCGAGATCGTAGCCGACCGGATATCCTCCATAGCCGCCCCGCTGCGTGTCGGGCAGTGCCGCCTGGTAAACTTCGTTCCCGGCAGCGTCGAACTCACGCAACTGCGCCGGACCGAAGATGGCCTCGGGCGTCGTTCTGCTGTAGGTCTGCTGGGCCAACACCAGCGTGCCTGCCGAGGTCAGGATCGGTGAAGCGAAGATGGCGCTGCCGTCGGTCGTCAATGGGCGCACCCAGTCGAGCGTGCCTCTCGCCAGGTCGACGGAGTAGAGGCTCACCCCTTCCGGGCAAAGCGCAGACTCGGAGAAGCAGCCGATGAACCGCAGCTTGTTGCCGGAGAGAACAGGCACCGCAGCGTACACCCTGGAATCGACCATGAGCGCGCCGGTGGCCGACGAGCGGATCTTCACCCGCGTCGAGCTCGGAGCTTGGGAATAGCCACCCTCCACCAACCAGCCTTTGTACACGGCCAGCAGATCGAACGTCGGCGCCTGCCGGCTGGTGCTGTTGGCGTCCGGCTCGTCGACCAGGAACCGCAGATCTCCCCTGAAAGTGATGGAGAGGACCTGGCTTCCGGTTGGCTTCGAGTGAACCAGCGCATAGACGTTTCCATCCACGTCGACCATGGGATCGCCTGGAACGCCGCCCGGACCAGTGGGCGCGTTGACCTGATACATCCCGATCACCACGCCGGTCGCAGCCTCGAGGGCCACCAGGGCGGCGCGCGGCTCGTAACGGTCGGACTGGTCCATGGCGGTGACCGCCACGTATCCGTTTCCGGTCGCCGGTCTCGAGATGTAGTGCGACCCGCAGCCGGTCACAGCGGAGCCGCCCGGGTAGACAGGATACCTGCTCCGCACGTCGGCAACCGGATCGCGGCTCCAGAGCAAATGACCGTCGCTGATCGCTCGCGCCTCCAGGCGGGCGAAGTTGTAGTCGAAGCAGAGGTCGGACTGGTAGCCGGCCTGATAGACGATGACCGCGCCAGAGAGGGTCAGCGGCCCGATCCCCGCGGCGATCGGTGTCCGGTAGCGCACCGTGCCATCCGAGCGCGCCGCGACCAACTGGTTGGTGTAACCAGCCGAGCCCGGACACGATTCGATCCAGTACAGGTTGCCGGCGACGTCCGCAGTCCCCGAGAACTGAATCTGGCATGCCGTCCCAGCGTGGTATTCCCAGACTGGCGCCAGCGCCGCGGCCGACTGCGACACGGCAGCCAGCGCGATGGTGGCCATCACCAGGACGGACCCAGAACCCCTATGCCTCTTTTGCACGATTATCCCCCTCGGCTGAAGTGACTTGCCAGGTGAAGCTCAGCCGGGGTGAGGCGGGCAGCAATCGCTATTGAGGGTCGATGCGGGCGGGAAAGAGGGCCGGACGGCTGCCGAGATCCCGCTGGCGCTCCGCGTAGGTGACGTCGCTGCAGATGTCGTAGATGGCGCCGGCCTGATAGACGATGACACCGCCAGCGAGGGTCAGCGGCCCAACATCCTCGTTATTGGTCGACGTCCGGTACCGTACCGTACCGTCCGGGCGCGCCGACACCAGCTGGCGGGCCTGATCGGGAGGATCGACACCGCCGATCCGTCCGCTGCTTCCGCCGCGGCGAGGTCAGGTCCTCCCTCCGTCAATCACGCGGAACAGCCCGTGTCCTCCCGGCCGGCCGGCGTTGGCGCAGACCGCGTAGGCGCGGCGAAAGGCATCTTGGTAGCTGCGCAGCCGCTCCTCGTCGGAGAGCCTCGCGCCCCTGCGGTCGATCTCGTCGGCTTCCCGCGCGAAGAGCCACAGGATCCGCTTCCCCGCGCGCTCGATCAGCTCCGGATCGGGCTCGATCCCGAAGAAGCGCAGGAACCCGACGGTGCTGCTGATGTGTCCAAGCTGCTCCAATGTGCCCATTGCGCCCCAAGAGGGTTGCGAAAGTCGTGCCCGTCCGGGCCGTGGTCCTCAGCGACAGAAAACGCTGTCGGTCCGCGGGGCACGGCGCGGGAATGTACTCACCCTGGGTGGTGCTGCCCAATTCGGGGTCACCTGGGCGCGTCCTAAACGGTCAACGGTGGCGGTCCTACGGTCGCGGCGGCGCTCGGAGCCGACGCTCACCCCGCCGCAGAACGAGGCTCCCGCGCTGGAGCCATCACTCAGGGCGAAGTTCCGCGCGGGGAGCCCTCGGGCTCACCTGGCCGCCGCCGTCCTCCCGACTTTCCGAGGTGTCAATCCGCCGAGGCCGGCGCGCGCCGGAGCTCCCGCGCCCACGCCCGACCGAGGGCGCGCCCTCCAGCCGAGCCGGCGAGGGCCCGTGCGCAAGTCCCGTTGCTCCCGGGTCCGGGTCTGAGCTAAACGAGCTTCGTGATCTTCCGACGGAAGCGGAGCGCGCCGGCCACGGGGGCCCGGGGGTGGTGGGAGAACCTCTACACGGGGCTGACCCTGCGCCTGGCCGCGCTCATGGCGCTCTACAGCCTCTGCCGGATCGCCTTCTACCTCTTCAATCGCCGCTTCTTCGCGGACATGACCGGCGGCGAGCTGGCCCGCGCCATGGCCGGTGGACTGATCTTCGACGTCTCCGCCATCGGCTACCTCAACCTGATCTGGATCCAGGCCAACCTGGTGCCGCTCCGGATCCGGTCCGGGCCGGGCTTCCAGCGCGTTCTGGGCTGGGTCTTCTTCCTCACCAATGCCCTGGGGCTGGCGGCCAACTGCCTGGACATGGGCTACTACCCCTTCGCCCTGCGCCGCACCACCGCGGCCTTCTTCAAGGAGTTCAGCCACGAGGGGGGGAAGCTGGTGGAGCTCAGCGGCGGGGTGCTCCTCTTCGGCTGGCCCATGGCGCTCCTCTGGATCGCCTTGCTGGTGGTGATCTGGAGGCTCATCCGGAGCCCGCGGCGGCACGACCCGCTCGCGAGCCTGCGGCCGGGCCCCTACCGCCTGGCGACCACCGTGCTCTGGCTGGGGCTCACCTTCCTCCTGACCATCGGCCTGCGCGGCGGGACCTTCTCCCGCTTCAATCGGCCGATCACGGTGAGCAACGCCACCGCCTACGTGGACAAGCCGCAACACGCGGCGGTGGTCCTCAACACCCCGTTCTCGATCCTGCGCACGCTGCGCCAGCCGGCGCTCGAGAAGGCCCACTACTTCGGCAGCGAGGCGGAGCTGGCCTCGGTCTACGACCCCGTCCACCCGGCCCGGCCCGCGCCGCCCGGCGCGCCGCTCAACGTGGTGGTGCTGGTGCTGGAGTCCTTCGGCGCCGAGCACATCGGTGCCCTCAACCCGCAGCTCGATGGCGGCACGTACAAGGGGTTCACCCCCTTCCTCGACGGGCTCATGGGGCAGGGGCTCAACTTCACCAACGCCTTCGCCAACGGCACCAAGTCGATCGACGCCCTCCCGTCGGTGGTGACCAGCATCCCGGCGGTCTTCGAGTCCTTCGTCCTCTCCAACTACAGCACCAACCGGATCGACGGGTTGGCGGCGCTCCTCCACCGGCGCGGCTACGAGACGCTCTTCTTCCACGGCGCGCCCAACGGGTCGATGGGGCTGGAGGCCTTCACCCATGGCGCGGGGTACGACCGGTACTTCGGCATGCGCGAGTACGGCCACGACGCCGACTTCGACGGCTCCTGGGGGATCTGGGACGAGGAGTTCTTCCAGTTCTTCGCCCGCAAGCTGGGGGAGGCGAAACAGCCCTTCCTGGCGACGATCTTCTCTGTCTCCTCTCACCACCCGTACAAAGTCCCGGAGCGGTACCGGGGGAAGTTCCCCAAGGGCCCGGTGGAGGTCGAGGAGACCATGGCCTACACCGACTTCGCGCTCCGCCGCATGTTCGCCACCATGGCGACCCTGCCGTACTTCGACCGAACGCTCTTCGTCATCACCTCGGACCACGCGTCGATGCAGTACCGGCCCGAGTACCAGGCGCTGGTGGGGCGGTTCCGGGTGCCCATCCTCCTCTACCGGCCCGACGGATCGCTCCGCGGCCAGGACAGCCAGCCGGCCCAGCAGATCGACATCCTGCCCACGGTGATGCACCTCCTCGGCTCGGAGCGGGAGTACGTGGCCTTCGGGAACGACCTGCTTGATCAGGTCGAGCCGGCCAGGCCGCGCTTCGCGGTCCTCTACACCGACGGTGGCATGCTCCAGCTCGTCCAGGGGGACTACGCGCTCCACTGGGACGGCCGCCGGGTGGTGGGGCTCTACCAGTACCGGAACGACCCGCTGCTCCAGCACGACCTCTCGGCCGCTCAGCCGGACGTGCGGGCGCGGATGGAGCGGTTGGTCCAGGCCTTCGTGCAGCAGTTCAAGGGTCGGATGATCGACGACCGGCTCACGGTGCCGCTGGGTGCACGCGCGGCCGTCGCTCCGAAATGATATAGCTCGCCCATGTCGGTCCGCCCCGCCCGCGAGCTCTCGGCGCAGTCCCAGGAGGGAGAGGAGCGGCTGGAGCAGTCGCTCCGGCCCGCCAGCTTCGACGAGTACGTCGGCCAGGAGAAGCTGATCGCCAACTTCCGGGTCTACGCGCGCGCCGCCCGCCAGCGCGCCGAGGCGCTCGACCATGTGCTGCTCTCCGGCCCACCGGGCCTCGGCAAGACCTCGCTGGCCTACATCCTCGGGCGCGAGCTGGGCGCCACGGTCCACGTGACCAGCGGTCCGGCCCTGGTCAAGAAGGGCGACCTGGCCGGCCTGCTCACCGCCCTGGCCCCGCGCGACATCCTGTTCATCGACGAGATTCATCGGCTTTCACCGGCAGTTGAAGAGGCGCTCTACCCGGCCATGGAGGACTACCGCTTCGACGTGGTCCTGGGCGCGGGGCTGGGGGCGCAGACCATGGAGATGAAGCTGGAGCGGTTCACCCTGGTGGGCGCCACCACCCGGACCGGCCTGCTCGCCAGCCCGCTGCGAGACCGGTTCCCAATCCAGGAGCGGCTGGAGTACTACGCGCCGGCCGAGCTGGAGGAGATCGCGCGCCGGGCCGCGGCCAAGCTCGGGCTGCCCTTCGAGCCGGGCGGATCGCAGGAGCTGGCGACCCGCGCCCGAGGCACGCCGCGCATCGCCATCCGGCTCCTTCAGCGCGCCCGCGACTTCGCCCAGGTGGAGGGGAACGGCCGCCTGACCCGCGAGATCGTGGACATCACGCTGGAGCGGCTGGGCGTCGATGGCCGGGGCCTGGACGCCATGGACCGGCGCGTCCTGGGAGTGGTGATCGACACCTTCGGTGGAGGTCCGGTCGGCATCGAGGCGGTCGCCGCGGCCGTGGGCGAGGAGCGCGATACGCTCGAGGACGTCTACGAGCCGTTCCTGGTGCGCGAGGGCTACCTGGCCCGCACCCCGCGCGGCCGGGTGGCGCTGCCGCAGGCCTACGCGCACCTGGGCCGGGAACGGCCCGGCGGATCCCAAACCGGGCTCTTCTGAGCAGGCGCGGGGGCGGTGCTCACCAGACCACGCGGCGGGCCCGCCAGCGCGGTCGCCTGCCGATCACCTTCACCAGCAGGAATCCTGACACGAAGCCGCCGATGTGGGCGAACACCGCCACGCCGGCGCTCCCGCCGAAGAGGGCCGAGAGAACTTGAAGTCCGAACCAGAGCCCGATGAACAGCATCGCCGGCACGTAGGTCACGCGGATGATGAAGAAGGCGAAGATCAGCGCCAGGACCCGCGCCCGCGGGAACAGGACCAGGTAGGCGGCCAGCACGCCGGCGATGGCGCCGCTGGCCCCGACCATCGGGATGTCGAGGTCCCCGGTCATGGCGGCCACGCCGGTCTGGGCCAGCGCGGCCAGGACGCCCGAGGCGAGATAGAAGATGAGGAATCGCACCTTGCCCAGGGCATCCTCGACGTTGTTCCCGAAGATCCAGAGGAAGAGCATGTTGCCGCCGACGTGGGTCAGGCCTCCGTGGAGGAACATGCTGGTCAGGATGGTGAAGGGCGGGGGCACCAGGTCGTGCACCCCCATGTCCCGGAGCGTGAGCAGCTCGTGCGGGATCAGCCCCCCGCGCAGGACGGATCGCTGCAGCCCCTCGAAGGCGAACTGCCAGATGAAGGCCGCGACATTGGCTGCGATGAGGCTCATGGTGACGACCGGAGGACTCTCGGTCGGCAAGTCGTCCTTGAGTGGGATCACGCCTTCTCCTTCTCTATGGCATAGCAGCGCGGGCGGAAGAGCGCGGTATCCCTGTGAGCCCCTGACACGGATGTCGCAATTCCGCGCCAGGGCTGACCGAGGCGATCTGGAGGCCCAGCCCGAGCGGGTCCGACATAAGTGATTTTCCCTATTGGGGACGACGTGTTAGATGGGGTAGTTTTCGCCCGGCGGAGGGGTGTGTCCCGGAGTGTGATTGGCACATGCTTTGCTGACTAGGGATCGGGCTCCGCATTCGAGGCGCGGAAGCGGGGTCCGCGGCTCGCCCACGGGAGAGCTCAACCAGGAGCAACAGCGAATATGGCCTACTGGCATCAGCGGACGGTCGCGAAGCGGGTCACGTGTACTGGCGTGGGGCTCCATTCCGGCAAGCCGGCGACCCTGGTCCTCGCGCCGGCCAGTGTAGACGCCGGCATCACCTTCGTGCGCACCGACCTGAGCGTGGCGATCCCGGCCCGCGCCGAGCTGGTGGTCGATACCATGCTCAGCACCAGCATCGGGATCGGCACAGCGCGGGTCGCGACCGTGGAGCACGTGCTGGCGGCCCTGAGCGGGATGGGGATCGACAATTGCCGGGTGGAGGTCAGTGGCCCGGAGATCCCGGTCCTCGACGGCTCGGCGGCGCCCTTCGTGGCGCTCATCGAGGAGGCGGGAGTCACGGTCCAGCGGGTCGGCAAGCGATTCCTGGTGATGCTGGCGCCCGTAGAGGTCCGCGAGGGTGACAAGCTGGCCCGGCTCGAGCCCTCGGACTCGTTCAGCGTCGCTTTCACCGTGGACTTCAACCATCCGCTCATCACCGACCAGTCGTTCCGGTTCACCCTGTCCGACCGGAGCTTCGAGCGTGAGGTGGCGCGGGCGCGGACCTTCTGCTTCCGCCGGGACATCGAGAAGATGCAGGCCATGGGGCTCGCCAAGGGCGGGAGCCTCGAGAACGCCATCGTCATCGACGAGTTCTCGATCCTGAACCCCGAGGGGCTGCGTTTCCCGGACGAGTTCGCCCGCCACAAGGTCCTCGACGCCATCGGCGACCTGGCCCTGTTCGGCACCCCGCTCATCGGCGCGCTCACCGGGCACAAGAGCGGCCACGCCCTGAACCAGGCCCTGGTCCGCAAGGTCCTGGCCGATCCGACCTGCTTCAAGGTCATCCGGATCTCGGCAGAGAAGGAGCTGGAGCCCTTCCGGCTGCGCCTCCCGGCCTCCGGCCTCCCCGAAGGCCAGGTGGCCTGAGCCCGAGAACCGTGCGCCGACGAGCAGCCCCGAAGCTGCCCCGAATCGGCGCCCGGCGCGGTCTCGCAGTGGCACTTCCGCGCCGGAGCCATTCACCCGCGGAAGCCCTCAGTCGGCAATCCGAGCACCTCCGACGCCACAGGTGTGCCCAGGGGGCACAGGCCTGACATCCATGTCACATCCGGTGACCCGCACGATCAGGCTGGATTGACCCACACCATCGGGTCGGGTGAGGCACGTCCTCAGGCCACCGATCGACCGAACGGCACTGGCCGCTGGCAGAAACCGGAGCGT
>Ga0302321_100001850_pt1 | contig 18087 bp, 14 predicted proteins | sample Fen_T0_1_FD_202505 | JGI IMG/M metagenome (GOLD analysis project Ga0302321, IMG submission 202505) | Peat permafrost microbial communities from Stordalen Mire near Abisko, Sweden - Fen_T0_1 | ecosystem: Environmental > Terrestrial > Soil > Wetlands > Permafrost | place: Sweden: Abisko...
GATTTTTTCGAGCCGCAGTGCGTTGAAGAGATTGCGATTGAGTTCTTTCCAATCGCGGACGTGAACATCCGCGCGGCCCATCTCCGTTTTGACCCGATCCCGAATCGCGTGAACGGCTTCGACATCGGACACTTTGAGATCAATGTGCGTAATATACCCGTTGAGATCTAGGAACTTTTGGGCCACATCGAGCATGACGTACGCGTAGGTGTTATCGTACTCGTACATTCCACTGTAGAAGATGGCCGCGACGCGATAGCGCCGACTGCGGGGCAAGATCCCGATGGGGCCCAAATCTCCGAGCGGCGAGACTAACGTAAGCTCATCTCCCACGTAAACGTGAAGGGACTTGGCGAGTTCACGGCCAATCACGATGCCGGGGTAAATGTCTTCGGGCGGGGGGTTTTCATCCTGAATGTTGTCCCACTTGCCGGTAACTCTTCCGCGATAATCCGGCCCCTTCAGGTACACTTCGCCACCCGGCCCGACTCCCACGGGCTCGTCAGCGGGAAGGTGCGCGAGCTGGACCGGGTTCGTCATGTAACCGATCTTACCGACCTCGATATTCTTCGGCAGGTCGATGACGGCTCCAATCGACTTCGGATCGATGCCACGAACGATGGCCCCAGCCGTGCTCGACGAACTCGACGCCATGACTTCGCCGGCGGCGATCGGAGTCGCACCGACCACTCCGGGAATGTGGCGGACTCGATCGAGCATCGCGTGCCAATCGTTGAACCCGCGAACGCCCGCAGCTTCGATGCGCACGTGAGCGTTGTTACCCAGAATCTTGCGCTTGAGGTCAGAGCCGAACCCACCCATGATCGACGTGACCAGGCAGAGCACGGCACAACTGAGCGCCACTCCGGATATCGAAAGAACCGAGATAATCGTGAGAAACCCACTCTTATTGGCGCGAACATGCCGCGCCGCCACGAACGAAACGAAGCCTCGCTGTTCGATATGATCGAGCACCTTTGGCAAAAGCAGCCCCATCGCACCGAACAGGCACGAGACCCCCGCGATGACCGTGCCACCCCGCACGAGCTGGTGCCAAACGATGAAGATGCCCGTCTTTGACTGGGGCAAACGGTAAGCCCACCACACAAGCCCAGCGAATAGAATGCCGGTCGTGCCCGTAAATACGGGAAGGAACCGCCGCCAGCCGCGGCCGAAGCGCTTCGAAAAAACGAAGAATGCCCAAACGATGATCGTGACGAGCAGAACGCCAATCACAATCCGATCCGCGCGATTCAACGCTTGCCAAAGGGCCTTGACGCCGTTCGGCGTCGGCCGCCGCCTCGATATTTCGGCAAGCATCGCCGTCGGCGCCGCGAAAAACCAACCCGTATTCATCCCTGCGCCTCGGGCCTCAAAAGTGGGAACGCAATCACGTCGCGAATCGAAGCTTGCCCGGTGAGCATCATCGTCAGCCGGTCCACACCCAAGCCAAAACCGGCGGCGGGGGGCATGCCGTGCTCGAGGGCACGAATGTAATCCTCGTCGTAATCCATGGTCTCTTCGGCACCGCGGGATTTCTTGCGCACTTGGTCCCGAAAGCGCTCCGCCTGATCATCGGGGTCGTTGAGCTCACTGAACGCGTTACAAAGCTCGCGGCCTTCCACGAACAGCTCGAACCGATCGACAAGGCTTGGATTTTTGTCTTTACGGCGCGCCAAAGGCGAGGTCTCGAACGGGTAATCGATGATGAACACCGGTACGCTCTTCGATTGATCGCAAGAGCGGTAGTCTTGGGCTAAGAAGGGTTCAGCCAGGTACTCGTAAGCCGAGAACAATCGCTCGCCATCGGATTCGCAGACTCGAAGGCCCTTGCGAAAATTACCCCAATCAATCGACCGCGCTCGCTTCGAGGAGGTAGCCCATTGCTTGACGAGGGCCGAACCCGCCTCATTCTCAGAACCAGGCTCGGGCGCCGCAATTTCCGCCCAGCGCTGCATGGCTTCGGTTGGAATCTCCGCTCGTTCGAGTGCCAGCTCCACGGCTTTTGCCATGGGAACGCGGGCAAAGGGCTCGCTCAACGTGAACGCCCGCGCTGCCACCCATTTTTCGTACGGAGCTCCGAGGCTGAGCGCGCGCATGCGAGCCTGCAGATGCTGGTCCACCGCGCGGAACAGCGCTTCGGCCATATTCATGAGCGTCTCGTACGTTGCGTAGGCGCAGTAAAACTCCAGCATCGTGAACTCGGGGTTGTGCCGAGTGCTAATGCCTTCATTGCGATAGCAGCGCCCAATTTCGTACACGCGCTCGAAGCCAGCAACTAGGAGCCGCTTCAGATAAAGTTCCGGCGCGATACGCAGGAACAGATCGAGATCGAGCGCGTTGTGATGCGTGTGGAAGGGTTTGGCGGCCGCTCCACCGATAATCGAATGCAACGTGGGTGTTTCGACCTCGAGGAAGCCTTGCCCGTCGAGAAAGGAGCGTAAGCCCTGAATAATCGAGGAGCGAGCCTGAAACACCGCGGCTACTTCGGGGTTGGCAACGACGTCCACGTACCTTCTGCGATAGCGCAAGTCGACGTCCGTCAAGCCGTGCCACTTGTCAGGCAAGGGGCGAATCGCCTTCGTGACGAGACGCAGAGCCGTAACCATGAGGCTAAGCTCACCCTTTTGCGTGACCATCAGCGTGCCCTGGGCTTCGATGAAGTCGGCCAAGTCGAGATCCTCGAGCACGGAGAAGGCTTCTTGAAGCACGTCTTGCTTCACGAAAAGCTGGATCTCCCCGCTGCCATCGCGAAGGCGCAGGAACACGACCTTGCCAAACCCGCGACGGGCCATCAGCCGCCCGAGTACAACGAATGACCGATCGCCGAAGTGGGACTGAACCTTCTCGACGTCGTAACGCTGTTCCGCTTCGGGCCCGGTGAGCGCAACGCTTGCCTCAGCGCGAAGGGCCGAAACCAGGGCCCGATGTTCTGTGGCTATGTCATTGGCAAATGGGTTTTCACCACGGCTGCGTAAGCGCTCGGCCTTTTGCCGGCGCGAATGAATCAGGGCCTCTTCGGCACCCGCAGCCTCGGCCACATGTTCATCGGCAGGTTGACTCTTAGGACTCATGACGCAAGGCCGCCGTCTACCCCTTCTATAAAGCGGAGTCCAGAGCTGCGGCGCGTGCGGCGAGCGGAATTGCCGCTGAGTGGGCCGTTTCGGTTAGCTCACGCGAGCCTAAAGCGCGCGCCGTAGGCAACGTTGGCTGCCAAGGCCGCGCTCCCGAGTGTCCTGTCGAACTCGGGCCCTCAGTGGGCCCGGGACCGACCGCGCTTTGCGGGCGCTATCAATCAGCTCCGGTGCCTCGCGCCGATACGACCGCACGCCCGCTTTGCCCCGCATCACGCTTGTCAGCCGATATGAGGAGGAACGCTTCGATGAAATCGTCCAAGTCGCCATCGAGCACCGCGTTAATGTCACTGGTCTCGTGCTCGCTACGCAAGTCTTTGACCATCTGGTAAGGCTGGACCACATAGCTGCGGATCTGATTGCCCCAGGCAATTTGACCCTTTTGCGCCTCGTAACTGGCCTTATCTTGCTCGCGCTTCGCTAGCTCAATCTCGTAGAGTTTGGCCTTCAACATCTTGAGGGCCAAGTGGCGGTTCTGGTGCTGGCTGCGCTCGGCACGGCAAACCACCATGATTCCGCTTGGAATGTGGCGCATGCGCACGGCGGTTTCGACCTTGTTTACGTTCTGGCCACCTTTTCCACCCGCGCGCATAGTCGAGACTTCGAGATCGGAGTCTTTGACTTCGATATCAATCTCATCTTCCACGTCCGGGGTGACTTCCACGGCGGAAAAGCTGGTGTGCCGTCGCGCGTTGGCATCGAACGGGCTGATGCGCACCAAGCGGTGAACGCCCATTTCGGCACGCAGATAACCGTACGCATTTTCGCCGGTCACCATGAAGCTTGCGCCATCGATGCCCGCTTCGTCGCCTGCTTGAAAGTCGATAACTTCCGTCTTGTACCCGCGCCGCTCGCACCAACGAAGGTACATGCGAAGCAGCATTTCCGCCCAATCTTTGGCTTCCGCTCCGCCCGAGCCGGGGTGAATGCTAACAATCGCGTTGGCGTGATCGACCGGGCCCGAGAGCATGCGCTGCAGCTCTGCTTTGCGGACGCGCTTAGCGATAGCGTCCGCTTGCTCGGTCATCTCACTTACGACCGCCTCATCGTTTTCGGAAACGCCGAGCTCGAGTAAATCTCGCGTTTCCGTGACGTCACGCCACAAAGTCTCAACCAATTTGAGCTTGTCGGTGAGCATCGAGCGCTTGCGCAGGAGTGCCTGCGCCTTCTGTTGGTTGTTCCAGAAGTCCGGCGCGAGCGTGAGTGACTCTAGCTCTTCGATTTCCCGCTTTAATACCGGGACGTCAAAGAGACCCCCTTAGCGCATCAACACGCCTTTGAAGGTCATCGAGAAGGCTTCGAGTATCCGACAACATGGCGGCGCTATTAGCTCCAATTTCTCGGTAAGGCCAGCGGAGCCTCACCGGCTAGCCCCCAACCCCGGTCCAAACCGGGATTTTCCTGGCCTAGCCGAGGAGCCTACGGGACGGCGCGGCGAGCGCGAGCCCTCGGACTGCCGAACTTGCGCCCTAGAAAACAAGCTCTCGTATCGCTACACGGCCGTGGGATTGAACGCACAGTAATACGCTAATGGCGGTTCCCTCACTCTGAATCATCTGACTCCGCGTTGGAAATCATCAGATTTGTTGCACAGGAAGAATAGGAATGGTGCCGAAAGGATTTTATCTCGAGATATCTACGGTTCAGAGCTTCTGATTTTGATGAAACTCCGCAACTAACAAAAGAATCGCCCCTCCCTCCACCTCGAAGTTGAACCCTTTCGGCACCATTCCTACGCTTCCTGTAAAAAAACTCTGGGCTTCACTTCTCCGGGCATTCAATGGCTCATCGTGCGCAGTTTCGAGTTTGTTCCTAGCTAAGGAATAGGGCGTCAGGAAACGCTAGCGGACTGAATTCGACGGTTGCGCGCGCATTTTGGTCGTCGGCGATTTGGCGTTGTGCGGCAACGGGCGCTCGCCTTCTTGGGTTTTTGACGGCACGCGTGCGCCGGCTTGCGGCGCAATCTCGGCGGCGGTCGGTGCACTCGGTTTCGATGACTCGGACTCGCGACCAGCGGCTCGCGCCGGCACTGTCGCCGGATAGTGCGCCGAGAACCAACCCCCGCTGAGCACGTCGAGCCGCATTTCCGCCTGCACGCGCTCCCATTTTGCCGTGCGCAGTTGGCGCGCCGTCAATCGTTTCCCGGGCGCAAGCTCCGATTGTGCTCGAAGCCATTGGAAGAGCACGGCCATCGTGCGCTCGACGACGCGCTGACGCTCCCGCGAGCGCGCCAGGCGCAAGCGCTCGAGCCCGAGATCTTCGGTCGAAAACAACAGCCGCCCGAGCCGCCACGATAACCTGCCTTCAAGCAACAGGTTGGTTGCTCCGGACATCGTGTACCGATACGGATCGGCGTCGGTGGGGGTCAACCGCAAGGCCGTGTCCCGTTCGCGCCCCGCACGCAGCGCCACGTCGGGCAGGAGCGCGCTGGCGCGGTTTCGTGTACCCAGATGTTCCAATCGGGACCACGCGTCATCGCACCCCTGAGCCAAGAGGGCCGCCTGCGTGAGGTCGCTCAAGAATTGCCGCTCGAGCATCAGGGGTTCAACGAGCTCCGCGCCGCTGGAAACGGCCTCTCCCCAAGCGGAGTCCGTTTGATCCTTGCCCGCGGGCTCGGCTTGATCGCGCTCGAGTGCGTCGAGAGGGACATCTTCGACGGGCGTCGTTTCCTCTTCCTGAAGCAGCCCTCCGTGCACGGAAGCGGGCCGCCGCGGGTCCAAGGGAACGTTGAATTGCAAGAAAATAGCCGTGTTGGCGCGGCCATCCAAGAACGTCTCTCGGCTGGCACTCACTTCCAAGGAAGCCTCAGACCCGATGAACGCCCAAGCGGGCGGCGCCTCGAGAAGCAGCCCGAGGCCAAGCACGAGCCAAGTCGAAAACGGAACCAAGCGACGCAGCGAAAGGGCCATGGCCGCCACTGTCGGCCGTGACCGCACGTGAGTTGCGACTTTTCGTTACCAGTCCCCGAGCCACAGCTCGGCGTACATGCCGTCACCCGCGGGGGCACCGCTCGGTGCGGGATTCACCAGGTATACCTTACGCGGCGGGGCAAAGCGGAGATACACCGACTGCTCCGCCGTCAGATGCACCGAAGGGCCCTCGGTATTCGCCAGAACGTAGGTCTTCGTGGGTTCGAACGCATGCGCGAACTTGTATGCGGGGTTCGACTCGGGCGGATCAGAGCTCTTGACCAGCGCACGCATGAGTTTCTCAGACTGCAACTTGAGCCCTTCGGGAATCAGCTCGTAGGCGGCCTTGATGGGCAGATCGCCCGCGCCCACCTGGCTCAGTGGAACAGTCTTCGCCCACAGCACGAGATGGCGCGCGGTTTCCGTGCCCTTGTCCACGGTGACGGCGGGCCCAATCCAGCGGCCCCCACCCGAAGGCGTTTTTGCGGCGAATCGCTGCCCTTTTGAAAACTCTTTCAGAATTCGGCAAGCTTCTGAGCGGCTCGACTTGCCGCATTTCAAGTCGCGCTCGAGCGCCGCGATGTCCAGATCTCGCGGAGCCACGGTGGGTGTCAACGGGGCGGCACTGCTGGTTTCAGCTGCCGAGGACACCGGCCGCGCGACGGCTTCTTTCTTCGTCTCGGGTTTGCTGCACGCAACGAGCGTCATCGCAATGGCAACCCATTTGCCAACCGCGCGCGGTCTCACGTGCCACTTCCCATTTCCAGATAGCGCCAACTCTTGCGTGCGCAGTCGAGATAAAGCTCAAAAGGAGGTTCGAACGGCACGGACAGCGGAACCCAGGCCAAACTCAAATCTTCGGCTCGGCTTCCCGTGACTTCAACGCCAATCGCCACGGGCACGAAGCGCTCGCCCGAAAGCCACCCGAGGGCCATGCGCACCTGCTGGTTCGAGGGCACATCGTTCAACATCACTTCCCCAGAAGTGCCGGGCAGCGGAATGTCGTGTTGCAGGGGTTCCGTGCTCGGGACCGCGGGTACCACCTGAACTGCGCGCACCACCCACTGCCCCTCGCCGGGTGAAGACCACTCTTCCCACACGGGTTCAGCTATAGACCAATGGCAAATGACACTGGTGCCCGAGCGCCGATACACGACGAGCGTCAACTCGTCTTCGAGAGGTTCGGGCTCGGAGGGTTCACGCACATCGCTGCCCGTCGTCGCAACGTTTTGCGATTCCGGCGCAACTGCTTCAATCGGTTCAAGTGCAGTGGGCTCGGCTTCCGCAACCGCGGGCGGCGCAGCCGGTGGAGCTTGCGGTTCCAACGCAACCGCTTCAACCGGTTCAAGTGCAGCGGGCTCGGCTTGCGCAGCCGCTTGGGCTTGCGGTTCCGCCGAAACCCCTTCAACCGGTTCAAGTGCGGTGGGCTCCGCTTGACCCACTTCTGCAGCCAGCGGAATTACCGAAGCCTCTGGCTCCGGCGCGGTGAGCACGTCTTCGTATTCTTCGGCGTCTGGCGGGGCCTCCGACGGTTGAGCGGCTATTTCCGGTTCGGGTTGCGTCGTAAGCCTGTCGCGAAGTTCATGCGCCGCTTGATGCTCGGGCTCTCCTTGCAGAACCTCATCCAACATTTTGATGGCCCGCTTGACGTGGCCCTGCGCCGCGTAAATCTCGGCTAGCGTCACCGTTGCCACCGGCTGCACGTTGTTGGGCAAGCGAACGTTGACCCCGCGAATCAAGTCTGCGGCGTCGGGCAAATTCAACCGTTGCTCGACGACACTGGCCACGAGATCGCGCGCAACCCCAAACCAGCCCCGAGCCCGTTGCCGTTTTGCTTCATCCGTTTCACTGATGCGGACCATCTCATCCCGCAGTTCCACCCGCGTCAGCAACTCAGGCCGCGTGACGCCAAGCGCCGCCGCGCGGGCAATCAACTCATCACGCGACAACGCATCTAACTCGTTCAGATCGACTTCACTCACGGCATTCCCTGCTTTGGCCAATGCTGGCCCGGGCGGCACTCTACTCGCTCCCGGTCCTTTGGTCGAGCCCGATCGCGCCCAAACACGACAGCGTCATCGTGCACCATTTCCGGCACCACCCGAACCATCGATTGAAAACACGGGCCTCCATCGGCAAACTCCACCGAACATGCAGGCGCAGCTTTCGGGCACGGCTCTCATTACCGGAGCCTCCTCAGGCATCGGCAAACAACTCGCGCGGCTCTTTGCGGCCGATGGCTGGGATCTCGTACTCACCGCGCGGCGCGAATCTCAACTCTTATTGCTCGCCGAGCAGTTGAGCGCACAATTCAAAGTCGAGTGCACCGTGCTACCGGGAGATCTTGCGGATTCGACAACGCCGGAACGCCTCGTGCGCGCGCTCGCGGAACGGCAGCTCCGGGTGACTGCCCTAGTCAACAATGCTGGTTTCGGGAAGCTGGCTGCCTTCGTCGATACGGATCCGATGCTCCTACTCGACATGATGACTGTCAACATGCGTGCGCTCGTTCACTTGACTCGCCTGCTGTTGCCGAACATGGTCGCGCAGGGCCGAGGCGCCGTACTGAACGTGGGCTCCCTGGCAGGCTTTCTTCCGGGTCCGCACATGGCCGTCTATTACGCGAGCAAAGCTTTCGTGAATTCATTCAGTGAAGGGTTGTCCGTCGAGCTTCAAGGCACCGGGGTTACCGTTACCGTCAGTTGCCCGGGCCCAACCGCCACCGAGTTCGGAGAAGTTGCCGGGAGTGACACACGCCGCGTTACCCGGTCGCGCTCGATGCCAGCGGAAGCGGTGGCGCGCAACGCCTATCATGCAATGAAAGCTGGCCACGTCATCGCCATTCCCGGGCGTGCTAACCACGCCGTGTATCACGCCCTCCGCTTCATTCCCCGGGCCATTTTGCGGCGCTTAACAGGCCTGCTCAATCGCGCCACGAAGCGCGACTGAACTTGCCCTGAGGCACAGGTGCTCCTAGACTTACCCCATGTCCGCCGCTCCAGATATAGTTTTGGCTAGCGAATTCGCGGAAGTGCTAGCCATGCACTTGGGCGCAAACGTCAGAAGAATTTCCTTATTTGGTAGCCGCGCCCGGCGAGACCAGAATCGGCACTCCGATTTCGATCTCATGATCGTTCTCGACTCGCCCACGGGAGCGCTTCGCAGCCTCATTCACTCACTTGCCTTGCAATGGGAACTCGAGCGCAGAGTGGATCTATCTACAAAGATTCTATCGTTTGCGGACTTCTCCACGGGTATTGAAAGCATCCACACATTCTGGAAGAATTATAGGAGGGATGAACGAATCCTATGGACAATGACTTAGACGAGCGTGTCCGGGCAGCATTGGGGCGAGCGCAAGACAAGCTCAAAGTAGCGAAGCGAGTGCTCGATGCCGGGTTTCCCGCTGAGTCCGTACCACCTGCTTATTACGCCTGCTTTCACGTCGCTGAAGCAGCTTTGGCCATCGAAGGCATTGAACCGCGCACGCACGAAGGGCTCAAATCTGCCTTTGGCCTGCACTTCATAAAACCTGGTCGCTTGCCAGCAGAGTTGGGTTCAATTCTTCGCGAACTAAAGGACGAACGAGAGAACGGCGACTACTCGGTTTTCCCCGCCATAACGAGTGAGGACGCCACGCGGGCCATTGCCGCAGCGGAGAAATTCGTCGAAGCAGTGTCGACTTTCATCTCCAGCAACGAGCGCGGGCTCTAGTTCAAAGCAGCTAGGTTCTTCATTCAGGGAACCCACTCAATTTCCGTTCGACCAATCTCCGCGAACATCAGCCATATGGCGATTTCGAAGCCCTTCCGCCGCCACTCATGTACAGCGAAACTTGGACGCGTTTCGTTCTGAATTTTCACAGGAAGCCAGAAAGATCAGAAGTGGTGATATTTTGAGATGACATCTTTGCGCGCTCTTCTTCATCTTAATGTGCAAAAATCAGGGGCGGCTAAGTGCCTCGAGCAGGTGACGCCGAGTTTCTTCTTAGTCCGGAAGATCGCTGCTGTGGATTCATCAGGCGGATACTAGCCCTTCGGCTTCGAGCGCCGCTTTTATGGTGGGGCGTTTCGAGATGTTTTCGAAATATTGAGATAAGCTTGGCCACGCTGAGAGATCGGATTGGGTACTCAATTGCCAGGCGCGCAGGCAATAAAACGCGTAACCATCCGCAACCGTAAAGCTATTGCCGAAAGCGAACGCCTTCCCCGCGAGTTGCTTATTGAATACCCCTAGGCGCAGCGCGAGCCGCTCTTTGAGTGAGGCTTTGAATTCTTCGTTAGCCTTCGGGTTGTAGAGCGGCGATAAGCCCTTGTGCAACTCCGTTGCCAAGAAGTGAAGGAGCTCTTGCATACGGTACCGCTCGAACGTTCCCTGGCGCGGTACTAGCGAAAGCTCGGGCCTGAGATCTGCGATATATTGCACGATGATTGCGCCTTCCGTCAGCAGTTCGCCATTTTCTAGCAGCAAAGCCGGCACGTACCCTTTCGGGTTCACGCCAAGGTAACTCTCGCCGCCGCCGAGAGATTTGGCACGCAAATCGACCTTAACGAGTTCGAAGGGCAGATCAGCTTCTCGCAGTGCAATGTGGGGAGAGAGGGAACACGCGCCCGGGGTATAGAACAATTTCATCGCGAAGAATACTTGGTCCCGGAGCGCACCCTGTCAACTGCCGGAGTTCGCTCCACTCAGGGAACCCACTCAATTTCCACTCGGCCAATTTCCGCCGGCATCAACCACGTGATGGCAATTTGACGAGCCGAAGGGGGGATTTTCTCGGCCGTAACCAACACCGGTCGAAACGCCACCGGTTCATCGACAGCACCCGAGAATGTTTGTTCCTGGCTATTCAACGGGGAAAAAGTGTGGCCACGGGACGACCATGCCAAATCAAAAACCTGGCCCGGCTGCTCGGCGAATGAATAGATTTTGAGCGCACGCGGGTGTCCGTTGACTGGGTACGTAATGCGAGCGCCGGCTTTCCCCGAAAGCCGCTCGCGATCCATTTTGCAAAGCTCCGCATGCTGGGTCGTGAACGTCAGTGACCCCGCCGTCGCAGCCATGAGACCGGCGTTTTGCATTTCATCCACGAACATGTGCGAAGTTACGGTGAGCTCTTCGCTCGGCAGTGACGGCGGCGACACTCCGGTTTCATTCGCGGCAACGACTCGATAGCGCACATTGGCACCGATTGGCGCCGAATTATCGCTGAATGCAGGCCGATAGGGAAATCGCGATTCATCGATGCGTTGGCCTATGACTTGCCATTTTCGGCTACCAGTAATCTCACGTTCAACCATGTAATAACTGGCACCCGCAGCGCCTCTCCAACGAATATCCGAGGGTTCGCTCACGGGCAACAACGCTGGCGTTGCGGGTACGGGAGGCACAGGCACCTCTTGCCCACGGGCTTGGAAAGCCAGCCGCCGCATCATCTGCATGATAGGCTGCTCTTCGTATTCGTGACCGGAAACGAAACCGGGCCAGTGATACGATTGATACGGCGGTTTTTCCATGTGAAAGTAGAAACCACCATCACGGTTATGAAAGCGGAGACTCCAGAGCAAGATTCCTTCAATGTTCTTGGACAACGCGTGCGAGAGCACGCGCTCGGTATCCTTCGCTGATAGAAGGCCAACTTCCCCGATGAAATAGCGCTTTCGAGCGCGAATCATGCGCACATTTTCGTCAATCAGAGTCAGCGTGCGAGCCACAGAGCCGTAGTGATGGGAAGACACGATGTCGATATTCGGATCGGAGAGCGACTGCTCACGAATGCGCGGCCCGTACGTTCCATCAATGAGCGGGTGGCCCGGGTCCAATGATTTGATGAACTGCGCAATTTGAGTCACCCATGGGTCAGGGCCACCGAGTTCATTACCCGTTTCCCAAGCGTAAATCGTCGGGTCGTTTCGATAGGCTCGCCCGTTGACCGAGTTGGTCCTGAGAATGACCTTTTCGAGCGTCTTCCGAAAATCGCCCATCACCTCGGCGTCGGTGAAGAACGCCTCTCGAGGCTTTCCGCGAAAGGCCGCGTATTCGCTCACTCCGCCCCAATGCGACCAATTATCGACGAACGGAATAATCACCCGAATGCCGAGTTCCGCGGCTTTGGCAAGCACGAGATCCAAGGCTTGAAAGCTTGCCTCATTGAACTGCCCGGGCCCAAGCACATGCCGCACGGTTTCTGGCGTGTCCGTGGGCTTTCGAACTGAAAGCGCATAAATGCGGATCACCGAACCGCCGAGCAAGCGCACGGTCTCCAGGCCGTCGTGAATTTCGTACTCGTTTGGAAGCCGGTAGCGCATCGTGGACGTAAAGCGCCAGTCATCTTCGATATAATGCAGATTCGGCACGTTGAACGATACGAACGGTGGCTGTTTGGGCCGCGCTTGCGCGCTGAGGCGCGCGGGGATCCGACCGGTGTGTTCGAGCTTCGAATCATTAGGAACCCCAGTTGAACGGCGCGCCAGAGGCGAGGCGCAGGCCAGCAGCAGTGGCAAAAGGCCTAGAAGCAGCGCTTGGCTTGGGCTTCGATACCAGCGCTTCCCCAAGACGAGGTTCGAACAGCCCTTCATTTCTCCTGAGCAAGCTAGCCCGTTACGCCTCATACGTAAAGCTCGGTAAAGCTCGGCAAAGGAAGCCTTGCGGTCACCCTTTTTTCGTCACAGAGAGCCGCGGCTAGGGGCAAAACGAGCTTTTTCGAGACTCGCAGCGACGCGCTTGCGGTAAAATGCTAAAGGTTGCACGGTCCCCCCAATGAGCGAGACCCAATCGGAAACTCACAGGCCAGTAGCGTTGCCTTTCGCGCAGATAGCACTACGCGCAGTCGTGATTTCTGTGGTTTCAGTTGCCAGCGGCTGGTACTTGAATCAGTTGCGCCCACACCCGCTGGCGCTGCAAAAGTATGCTGCACCCACGGAATGCGCCGAAGCCTCCCTCGCGCCCAGCTCCTCGGTCCTGAGTGCGCAGGCCGTCTCCTCGCTTTGCGGCAGAGATGACGTCTTGTTTGCGGATGCGCGAGACGAGGTTCAGTACGAGCAAGGGCATGTCACGGGTGCCGTACACCTGGCTTGCACCTCGAGCCGCGGTGACGTTGGGCAGTTGCTGGGGCAATTGGGCGGCAAGCGCACACTGGTCGTGTACGGCAAGTCTACCGATGAGGCCCGTCAAGTCGCAGACGGTATTCTGCGGCAGACAAAACGTCGCGATCTCGGGGTTATAGTGCTCGACGGTGGTTTTGCGGCCTGGCGCGATACGGGCCTCGCGTGTTCGTCAGGTGCGTGTGAAAATTGCGAAAGTTCGAGCGGCAATGCCCATCCGTAACCGTGCTCTGTCATTGGTGCTGAGGCTCGCTTTGGCCGGTGTCTTTCTATTTGCCGGAATTGAGAAGTGGCGCGGTGCCCATGAATTCATGGAGCAAATCGCGAACTATCAATGGTACCCGGAGTTCTCTCCCTGGGCCGCGCTGCTGTTGCCTCCCTTCGAAGTGGCTTCGGCGCTCGCTGTATTGTTCATGGGGCGAAGGTGGCGGCAAGCCGGCGCCGTCATCATGGTCGGTATGTTGTTCGTCTTTACAGTCGCTATGGCTCGTGCATGGTCGCTCGGGATCAATATCGAGTGCGGTTGTTTCGGCAAGGGAAGCCCCAATATTGGCCCTTTGAGCTTCTTGAGAAACGGGCTTCTGATCGCCGTTGCAAGTGCAATATTATGGCTCGATCGGGAAAGGCCTCGGCTCGTCTCGAGCTAAGCCGCCCGCGCTGCACTTTGCAGCGTAGTCATGCTTAGCAATGCAGTCATTCTTCGTATCGCCGTTCACCTTCGCGAAATGCGTTGCTAATCATAGAATGATTCAAGTTGACGGCCCGTTCGAAACAGGCTTTCCTCGGGCCCATGCGGTTTAACCTTCTCGTGGCAAGTGCCCTCGTAGTGGCTGGTTGTGGTTCAAGTGGGCAAGTGGCAAAGCCCCCAGCCGCTGCCGATGGCCCACCCGCCGAAAAGGCAAAGTCTAGCGATACAAAACCCGCCGAGGCCAAAGAGGAATCGAAGCCAGCTGAAGACGACGCGCCCATTCCCAACAAGTGCGTAAAGGAGGATCCCTGCGTTCCTGCTCTCGCGTATGTGAAGAAACTCTGCGCTCAAAGCTTCCCTTCCGTGGCTCTCAGCTTCTTTCGCGGAGGCACGCCGTGGGCGCGCGGGTACATTGCGTCGAGGCGAGTGGCGGCAGTGAATGCATCGGGCGGTGTTTCCGGCGAAGGCTTTCTCGAGTTCGACGAAGAAGTCATCATTCTGCAAAAGCGAAAGAACGACTACGGCGGTATGCAAGTGAGCGGCGCGTCGGGAGGCGGCGGCTATTACGTGCTGCGCTGGGATGGCACGTGCAATGACGTCGATTCCGGTGAAATCACATTTAGCAAGCCGCCCGCGCCCAAATCCGCGAAAATCGAGTGGCGGTTCCTCGACGAAAACACGCAAGAGTCGCTGCGGGAAAATGCGCAATTGAACACACTCATCAACGCTCGCCGCAGTGAATGCAAAGGCGCCTCCTCCGGTACCGTCAGCAAAAAATGTGTCGACCTCGACAAGAAACTAACCGAAGCCATCGCCAAGACCGTCCGGGGAGGAATCGACTTACCCGTGCCGTCACGCCATCCATAAATGTTCACAACAAGGCGACCTCGCCGAGCAGACCTGCTGCACGATTCGTGGGTGCCCCTCGCCGTAATGGCCGATGGATTGGGGTTACTGTAGATTGCTGATGCAAGCGGACAAGACTTGATGCCCGGCTGCGAACCGGCGCGCCGAGCAGACCTGCTGCACGATTCGTGGGTGCCCCTCGGGGAGGGCGCCGAGCAGACCTGCTGCACGATACGGGGGTGCCCCTCGCCGTAATGGTTGATGGGTTTGGATCTCTGTGGCTTGCTGCTGGAAACGGACAAGACATGCTGCCCGGCTGCGACCCACGAATCGCGCATCAGGCCCGCTCGGCTTGGTTAAATTGAGGAAAGGCGAGATTTCGTTTTGGTCGCTGGACGATTCGGGGGTGCCCCTCGCCAGTGTCCCCTGCGTCGCGCGCGACTAGTCATCTCACCACGTCCTGCGTCGGCTCTCGACCGGGCGACTACTCATGTCACCTGAGCCTGTGTCGGCTCTCGACCGGGCGACTACTCATGTCACCTGAGCCTGTGTCGGCTCTCGACCGGGCGATTACTCATGTCACTTAGGCCTGTGTCGACGCAGGACCGAAGTTGCCGACCCCATGTTTCCCCTTGAATTGACGCTCACCGACGGGAGCCTTCTTGTCGATTTCCTTGGGGCGCGAGCTCGGCGGGGTACGGTTGCTAGTCACAAGCGCCCGTGTTCGAGGAGGCGACCCCTACTTTGAAGTCGATCGGGCCTGCGTCGGCGCTCGAACTACCAACTTGATAGTAGGGGGGTGCCTGTGGGAACGCTCGAGCTCCTAGGTTGCGAGTACTATTTTGCGAACCGGGAACTCGGAAATCCATGGGAATGCCGAAGCTCTGGACAACGACCGCCGACCCGCGCCGCGCACGTATGCGACAAACGAAACTTCTTGCAAACCGGGCACTGGGTCTTGCGAAAGTTCTGCGCTCGGAACCACTGTTTTATCAACACTGGCGGATTCTGGATGCACCGGGTGCAGGGCTAAGCCAAGCCGGGCGGGCCTGCTGCGCGATTCGTGGGTCGCAGCCGGGCATCAAGTCTTGTCCGTTTCCAACAATCATCCAAAGAACCCATACCCATTAGCCATTACGGCGAGGGGTACCCACGAATCGTGCAGTAGGTCTGCTCGGCGCGCCTCCTTTCCTTGCAATTGCCCGTCCCGGGGCTATGCCCTGGGCCCGAAGGAACCCGACGCTATGACAAACTCCGTATCCCCTCTCCAAGCCGCCCGCGCCGCGTATCAACCCAAGCTCCCGAAAGTACTCGCCGAGAGTGGTCCCAACGTGGTCGCAGCCGAGGGCGCCCCCACAACGTCGGTCGCCGACAACGAGTCGATCCAGCGCCTGTTCCCGAAAAGCTACGGTCTTCCGGTGGTCACCTTCCAAGCGGGAGTTGGCAAAGCCACGCAGGCCCTGAGCGTGGGCGTCATTCTTTCCGGCGGGCAAGCGCCCGGCGGCCACAACGTCATCGCAGGCCTGTATGACGGGCTAAAGAAAATCAGCCCCAACAGCAACCTTTACGGCTTCCTTGGCGGCCCCAGCGGCCTCACGGAAAACCAGTACGTCAAATTCGACGACGCCTTCATCAATGCGTACCGCAACACAGGCGGCTTCGACATCATCGGCTCGGGCCGCACCAAGCTCGAAAAAGAAGAGCAATTCGCCACCGTCGTCCAAAACTGCAAAGCCCTTAACATCACGGGCCTCGTGGTCATTGGCGGCGATGACAGCAACACCAACGCCTGCATGCTCGCCGAGTACTGCGCCAAGAACAACACGGGAATCAAGGTCATCGGCTGCCCGAAAACCATCGATGGCGACCTCAAGAACGAATGGATTGAGGCTTCTTTTGGTTTTGATACCGCGAGCAAGGTCTATTCGGAACTCATCGGCAACATCGAGCGCGACGCCAACAGTGCCAAGAAGTACTGGCACTTCATCAAGCTGATGGGCAGAAGCGCCTCGCACATTGCGCTCGAGTGCGCGCTTCAAACGCACCCGAACATTGCGCTCATCAGCGAAGAAGTCGAAGCCAAGAAGATGACCCTTCGCGAGATCGTCGAAGAGATTGCCACCGCCGTCAAGAAGCGCGCCGACGCCAAGAAAGACTTCGGCATTGTGCTCGTTCCCGAAGGCCTCATCGAGTTCATTCCCGAAATGAAGACGATGATCGCGGAACTGAACGACCTTCTGGCAGATCCGTACTTCAACGGGCTCAACGACGACGATGACAAGCACCAATTCCTCAACAAGAAGATGGGCGCGGGCTCGGCTCAGGCCTTCAACACGTTGCCAGGCGGCATTCAGCGTCAATTGATGATGGATCGCGATCCCCACGGCAACGTGCAGGTTTCGCGCATCGAGACAGAAAAGCTCCTCATCGATCTCGTCGGTGATCTACTCAATGAGTGGAAAGCCAAGGGGCATTACAAGGGCAAGTTCTCAGGCCAGAACCACTTCTTCGGCTACGAAGGGCGCTGCGCGGCGCCTTCGAACTTCGACGCCGATTATTGCTTCAGCCTGGGGTACACGGCAGCCGCGCTGCTCGGCGCGGGCAAGACGGGTTACCTCTCGAGTATTCGAAACCTGACGAAGACTGCGGATCAGTGGGTAGCCGGCGGGATCCCGCTCACCATGATGATGAACATCGAGCGGCGGCACGGCAAAGAGAAGGCTGTCATCAAGAAGGCTTTGGTCGAACTCGACGGCAAACCCTTTCTCGCTTTTGCGGAGAAGCGCGCCGCATGGGCAACCGAAGACGCGTTCCTCTACCCCGGCCCGATTCAGTACTTTGGCCCCGCCAGCGTCTGCGATCGTCCTACGGAAACGATTTTGCTGGAACGCTCCTAGTCTACTCAGCGTAGACAGAAGCATTACGCATTATTCCGTCGTGGCCGAAAGCGCGGCCGCATAGAACCGTTCGGGTGTCGTCTAGTGGAAACCACTAACGACACCCAAGACTTTGAGCGGGGTACCTGGAAACGTCTGTAGCTGCGATCTTGCCCCCAAACGTTGCGTATTCCCGCATATCTTGACCCACCGAACTCGACGGGGCGGGCACCTAACGCGAAGACGCGCACTTAAATCGACCGCGGGTCAGGCTTCCGGCGCGCTAGCTCATCTACGGCAGTTCAGGCTCTCGCCAGAGCAACTAACGACCGCATGAAATAAATCGCACGTAGAAAAGCGCACGTAATGCGTAGCGCTTTTTCCATGATTAGGCTCAATTTTGCGCAAACGCTTCGGTCAGCCGCAGATTGCGTCGCATTGCGGGACCCAGCTAAAAAAAGCACTTGGGAATTCTTGCCCCCTTGCGCTCCCGGGCTAGACTGCGCTTGGCCGAGCCATTTTGAATGCGGC
>Ga0302321_100001851_pt1 | contig 18086 bp, 13 predicted proteins | sample Fen_T0_1_FD_202505 | JGI IMG/M metagenome (GOLD analysis project Ga0302321, IMG submission 202505) | Peat permafrost microbial communities from Stordalen Mire near Abisko, Sweden - Fen_T0_1 | ecosystem: Environmental > Terrestrial > Soil > Wetlands > Permafrost | place: Sweden: Abisko...
TCAAGATTCAGGCCAACATGGACCCGAAGCACCGCGACCGCATTGCCTTTCTGCGCGTGTGCTCGGGCAAGTTCGAACGCGACATGATGGTCACTCACCAGCGCACCGGTAAAACCATGCGCCTCTCTTCGTCGCACAAGCTTTTCGGCCAGGAACGCGAGACCGTCGACGAGGCCTGGCCGGGCGATGTCATCGGCCTTGTCGGTCATAGCGAGTTCGGTATCGGCGACACGCTGACCGAGGACAAGAGCATCGTTTACGACGAAATTCCGCGTTTCCCGCCCGAGGTCTATACGTATATCTCGAATCCGAATTCTTCGGATGCCAAAAAATACCGCGCCGGTCTGGAGCAGCTTCTGCAGGAAGGCGTCGTGCAGTCCTTCACCCCGCGCAACGCTCCGCCCGGCTTCACGTTGCTCGCCGCCGTCGGTCCGCTGCAATTTGAGGTCGTGCAGTACCGCCTGCAAAGCGAATACGGAGCGGAGTCGCGCCTCGACCCCACGCCGTGGACCCTCCTCAAGTGGCTGGAGCCCCACCCTTCGCTCAAAAACACGTCGACCCTCATCGTCGCCAGCGGCGTCGGTTTCGGCACCGATAAGTTCGACCAGCCCGTCGCCCTCTTCCCGAACGAATGGACGATGCGGTATTTCCTCGAAAAAAATCCCGAGCTTAAGCTGCACGACCTGCCACTGGAACAGACGCGCAACAATAGTTAAGACCGGCCCGGAGCTCCTTCTCGGAATCTTTTGCGCGATTTTCTCTCGCACCCACAGGGGTAAATCCCCTCTGCTTCGATCACGCACAGATGAACCGCCTCCGCCTTTTCCTTTTCCCGGTCGTCGCAATCGCATTCGCGCTGACCGCTCACGCCGCCACCAAACAAAAGCCGACACGACCGTCGTCAACCAGCACCAGCCGCGCCGAAACAGGTGCTACCTGTAAAGGCTCCATCGTCCTGGACGCTGCCACGGGCGCCGTCATTTTCGAAGAAAATGCCGACGTGATCAGCCCGCCAGCCAGCATGACGAAACTGATGACGTTCGCCGTGCTCGCCGACAAATTGCAGAGCGGCTCACTCACGCTCGATACGCCCGTCAGTGTCGACGCCTCCGATGCCGGCATGGGCGGCACACAGGTCTACCTCGACACGCGCGAAACGTTCACCGTGGAAGAATTGATCTACGCCATGATGATCCAGTCCGCCAACGATGCCGCGCACGCACTCGCCCGGACCGCCGCTGGTTCCGTTCCGGGCTTCATCCAATTAATGAACGCCAAGGCCCGAGAAATCGGCATGGCGCACAGCACATTCCGCACACCGCATGGCCTGACCTCCAAACGCCAGAGCATCAACGAAGGCGATCTCACCACACCGCGGGATTTCGCGCTCCTTTGCCGCCATTTGATTCTCAAGACAGACGTACTCAAATACACCTCGGTGAAGAAGCGTGATTTTGGTGCCGCCCGCGCGAAGGGTCCCATGCACATGGAAAATCACAACAAACTCCTCGGACGCGTCATTGGCGTCGACGGGCTCAAAACTGGCTACACCGAAAATGCCGGTTATTGCCTGAGTGCGACGGCCGAGCGCAATGGCCGCCGCGTCATTGTTGTCGCTATGGGCTGTTTCGGCCCCAAGGGTCACGAAATCGACATGGGCCGCTCACGCGACCTCCACTGTATCGAGCTGATCGACCGCGGCTTTGCATCTCTCCCGCCCGCCGGTGCGCCGACCGCAAAACCGGCAACGCTTGCGCCCGCCTCGAGTTCTTCAAAATCTCCGGCCGCAAACGCAACCACCCGCCCACCCGCAGCTCCCACGACGGCCACATCGGTCACACCAGAAGTCTCGCCCGTACAACCAGCCGCCAGTACCAACCCGGTCACGTCGGCTCCTGACACCCCGGAGGCTCCCGCGCCCAGCGTGAAGTTCGAACTGCCGCAGAAAGCCCCGAAGGCCACTAAATAATTCTCCCATGGCGCGGTAAACCCCGCGCCTTTTTTTGTGCCAAAAAATCTTTCCTCTTTATCTTTATCGTTCTCTGTCCTCTCGCGTTGCCTCTGACGAAAGATAAAGAGAAAGAAGAACGAGAAAGACTCTGATATGCCTTTATTCGACAGACGCTCACCCGACTCGAATCGCTCGCGCGCAACGCGGGGATCACATGCTATAGCGTCAGCCGTAGCCGAAGGAGGACAAATTAAGCGTGTCCATCGATACGCGTGGCTCTGGGAGCCATTGGTGGAAGACGCGGCTTTTGTCGCACGGGTGATGTTCGGCACGAAAGCCATTTACCTCGACGGATTGTTGATGCTGTGTTTCTCCGCCAAAGCCGAACCCTGGCGCGGCGTTCTAGTCTGCACCGATCGCAAACACCACACTGCACTGATCGCCGAGTTCCCGGTTTTGGCGCCGCATCCCATTTTGCCCAAGTGGCTTTATTTACCTGAATCGGCGGACGCCTTTGAGCCGATTGCAGTGCGTCTCGTTGCACTGGCCCGTCGGCGCGATCCCCGTCTCGGCGTCCCGCCTCAACCCAAGAAGCGTAAGCAAGGCAGCGGTCTGCCCAAGAAATAGCGGTCAGCGCTCCAGTACGATCACCAGCGCTCCGAGCAGCGTGAAAAGCGTGCCGAGCAGGCCGGCCTCGTAGCGTTCAAAGTTCTTCACCCGAAACCGTTCCATCCCGACAAGGGTCAGCCAAGTCAGCAGCGTCATCGAAGCCAGCGCGGCGACCGCGAGGATTGCGCTGAGGATAAAAAAACCGCGCCAGCCAAACTGCACGCCCGAAAGATAGACCGGGAGAAAGCCTTCGCACGGCGAAAACGTCAGCATCAAAAACAGCCCGCTGATCGCCGCCCAGTCGCCTTTGTCCTGCGCCACCAGCGGACTTTCCTGCAACTCATGATCCCAGTGACTGTGCTCGTGCTCGTCCTCGTGGCCGCAGTGCTCGCTGGGTTTATGCTCACCGCCTGGTGGGCGATGATGGCAAATCCCCTTACCACGCCATTGCCGCCAGAAATAATAGCCGCCCAAAACAAACAGCACGCCACCGGCAATCCAGGGAAAAACCTTCCCCACCCGTTCGTCGAGCTGAAAGCCCAGCCAGGCAATGACGAGACCGAGCAGGCTCGTGAGCAACACGTGACCGAGGCCTGCGCAAATCGTTATACCCATCACCTTGCCCCGGCTCCAGGCCCGCGCCCGACCGACCAACACGAACGGCAGCCAGTGGGTTGGGATCGCCGCGTGGAAAAATGCGACGGTAAAGCCAGTGGCCGCGATGGTCGGGAGAACGGTGGAATTCATCAAGAAGTGCGAAAGGATCAGCAATCGCGTGACTTGCGACCGCTGTCCACCGCGAACTCTACCAAAGTCGTCAAGTCCTGCTAACGCCGAAGTCCTCGGAAACCCAACCATCGGGTTGCACGCCATAAAACGCCAACCCCAGTTCTCCCCCGACCCTCCGCACGAAAATCCGCCCTTCGACCGGAACTTCGCCGACCTATTGGCAAACCCTCCTCCTCCGCGAGCATCTCCCACCAATCCGTTTGTCATCTATTAAATGACAAATGCGTAGGGAAGACGTGTGAAAATCTTTGTTTCTAAAAAACGATCAGAGGTGTTTGTCATTTAATAGATGACAAACGGATTGGTGCATGCAGGGAAATCGCGGGACACGTACTGTTGGGGGGATCGCAGGCATTTGGCTCGTCGCCTTTCCATTTTTCGATTTTCACGTATCTATCGCGACCGTGCCTTCGCCTTCACCCCAACTTCCCGACGTCGACGCCGTCAAAACCTACCTGCTCGCTTTGCAGGACAACATCTGCCGCGCGCTCGCCGAGGAAGACGGTGGCGGCCAATTTGCGACCGATGAATGGACGCGACCCGAGGGGGGTGGCGGACGCACACGGCTTATGGCGGACGGTGCGGTATTTGAAAAAGCAGGCGTCGCCTTCTCGCACGTAACTGGGGCCACGCTGCCAGCGTCGGCCACCGCTCATCGCCCCGAACTTGCCGGCAAAGCCTGGGAGGCAATCGGCGTTTCTCTCGTCATTCATCCGCGCAACCCGTACGTGCCAACCAGCCACGCCAACGTGCGGTTTTTTTGCGCTTACGAGCCCAACTCATCCCCTCGGAACATGCCTCTTGGACCTTCGTCCCTAGGCGCGAGCTCAACTGCGCCTGTCTGGTGGTTCGGCGGCGGCTTCGACCTTACGCCCTATTACGGTTTCGAAGAGGACGCGGCGCACTGGCACCGCACCGCACGCGATGCCGTCGCGCCATCCGGGGACGAGCTTTATCCGCGGTTCAAAAAGTGGTGCGACGACTATTTTTTCCTCAAGCATCGCAGCGAACCACGCGGCATCGGCGGCTTGTTTTTCGACGATTTCAACGAATTCGGTTTCGATCGAAGTTTCGCGCTCCTGCGCGCCGTCGGTGACGCCTATCTTCCAGCCTACCGACCCATCGTCGCCCGTCGCAAGGCTACGCCCTACGGAGATCACGAGCGGCAGTTTCAACTGTACCGGCGCGGGCGTTACGTGGAGTTCAACCTCGTTTGGGATCGGGGCACACTCTTCGGTCTGCAAAGCGGCGGTCGCACCGAATCGATTCTCATGAGCCTCCCGCCGCTTGTCCGCTGGGACTACGCCTGGCAGCCCGCGCCCGGCTCGCCCGAAGCACGGTTGCACGACGTGTTCCTAAAACCTCGCGACTGGGCCAATTATCCGGCTGGCTCCTGACTCCTGAATTCTGGATTCTCCCTCTGACATGACCTCACGCGAACGTTTCCTTTCTGCCGTTGCCGGCCAGCCGCTTGAACGTCCACCGTTGTGGATCATGCGCCAGGCAGGTCGCTACCTGCCCGAGTACCGCGCGCTCAAGGCCAAGTCGTCGTTCCTCGAAATGGTGAAGACGCCCGCGCTCGCCACGGAAGTCACGCTCCAGCCGCTGCGCCGTTTTGCACTCGATGCCGCGATATTATTCTCTGACATCCTTGTCATCCCCGAAGCGCTCGGCCAGTCGTATCATTTCCGCGAGGAAGGCGGCATCGCGATGGCTTATCGACTCGAAACCCGCGCCCAGGTCGACGCACTTGCCCCGGCCTCCGCCGTGCCGGAGCGCCTGAGCTACGTTGCCGAAACACTAACCATCCTCAAAAAAGAGCTCGCTGGACAGAGAGCACTGCTCGGCTTCGGCGGATCGCCTTGGACGCTCGCTACCTACATGGTCGAAGGCGGCAGCTCAGAGGACTTCGAGCGCATCAAACTCCTCTTCTACACTGATCGCCCGACTTTCGATGCGCTGCTCGAAAAACTCACCGCCGCGCTCATCACCTATTTTAAGATGCAGATTCACGCCGGGGCCGATGCGATCCAGATTTTTGATTCTTGGGGCGGCATCATCGCCGGCCCCGATTACGAGGCTGCCTCGCTGCGCTGGATTCGTGCAATCGTCGCCGCGTTGCCGAAAGATTTTCCAGTGATCCTCTATGCGAAAGGCACCGCGCCGCACCTGACCGACCAGGCATTCTCCGGCGTGAAAGTCCTCAGCGTCGACTGGACCAACGACCTCGCGATCGTCCGCCGCAACCTTCCCGCCAATGTCGCAGTGCAGGGCAATCTCGACCCGGTCCTCATGCAGACGACGCCCGGGATCGTGCGCGCCGCAACCACTCGCCTGCTGGATTCCATGCGTGGCACCCGGGGACACATTTTCAATCTCGGTCACGGCATCACGCCCTCCGCAAAGATCGAGTGTGTCGAAGCGCTGGTCGACACGGTCACGCACTGGAACAACTAAACAGAAGGAAATAGAGCGAACGGAGCATTGCCTCTCCGTTTCCTCCTGCAAAAACAAAACCGAGTTTGTGACCGAACCAAATCATAAACCCATTGCTGTTCTCGGAGGCGGCGCGACCGGACTCGCCGCGGCGTACAAACTCACGCAGCTCGGCCGGACCGTGCGGCTCTTCGATGCCGGGGCACGACTCGGTGGCGCCGTGCAATCCGAACGCACCGGCGGCTGGCTGGTTGAGGGCGGACCCAACACGATCCTCGAAAACCACCGCGACATTCTCACGCTCGTGACCGAACTCGGGCTCGAGGGCGAACGTGTCGTCGCCGGACCCAACGCGAAGAATCGCTACGTTGTGCGCGACGGAAAACTTCACGCCGTGCCGACGTCGCCGCTGGAACTTTGGCGTTCCGGGCTCTTTTCCGCTCGGAGCAAACGAAAACTTTTCGCCGAGCTCTGGGCCAAGCCTCGGGAACGCGCGATCGATATCGGCCTCGCCGAACTAGTCGCCCTGCATTTTGGCCAGGAGGTTGTGGACTACGCACTGAATCCGTTTATTTCCGGCGTTTACGCGGGCGATCCGGCCAAGCTCTCGACCCAGCACACTTTTCCACAACTGCTCGCCAGCGAACAATCGCATGGTTCACTCATCCTCGGACAACGCGCGCAAAACAAGGCCCGTCGCGAGCGCGGGGAGCCCGCAAACCGCATCATCTCCTTTCGGGATGGCCTGCAAACGCTGACCGATGCACTCGCACGCCGCCTGCCGGGCGGCGCAGCCGAACTTAATGCCACCGTTAAAAATCTGCGGACGGCTCTGGGCCTGCCGTGGAGCGTGACCTGGACCCGGGACGGCGTCGACCACACTGAGGAGTTTGGCGCCGTCGTGGTCGCCCTGCCTGCGGCTGCATTGGCAAAAATTACTTTCGGCCTCGATGCTCACCGCCCGATGGCCGTGCTCGACGAAGTCATTCACCCGCCGGTCACGTCGGTTTATCTCGGGTTTCGTCGCGAGCAGGTCAGTCATCCGCTGGACGGTTTCGGCGCGCTCATGCCGGCGGTCGAAAAGCGGAAGCTCCTTGGCGTGTTGTTCTCCTCATCGCTCTTTCCGGGTCGTGCCCCGGAGGGTCACGTTGGGCTCACAGCAATGGTTGGGGGTGCGACGCGGCCAGACCTGGCCGCGCTGTCATCGGACGATTTGCTCTCCACGGTCATGGGCGAGTTGCGCGAATTACTCGGCGTCACGGGCGAACCGGTTTTCGAACGCGTCAACGTCTGGCCACGCGCGATCCCGCAGTACAACCTTGGCCACGACCGTTTCCTCGACGAAATCGCCACGTGCGAACAGATGTACGGCGGGCTTTTCATTGGCGGGCAGGCGCGCAATGGCATTGCGTTGCCGAATTGTTTACGCGCGGGTCTGACGCTCGGCGAAAAGGCCGCACGCTAGGCGAAAGCGATCCCGTTACAAGAACGGGAGTTAACCTAACTCAACAATTCGCGGGTGACGTCTCTGCAAAGTCCCCGTCTTCCCTTGACTCAGTTTGCCCCCCGCTTAGCCTTCCGCGCTTTTCTTTGGCATGGCGCAAGACCTGAAAGACACTCTCCAGCTCCCAAAAACGGATTTCCCAATGCGCGCCAACCTCGTTGGCCGCGAGCCCGCACGTTTGGCACATTGGGAGAAGTTAGGGCTTTACGACGCCATCCAAACCGCCCGCGCCAAAGCTGCCGTTTTTGTTCTGCACGATGGGCCGCCTTTCACCAATGGCGACGTCCACATCGGCACTGCGCTCAACAAGTCGCTCAAGGACATCACACTTCGCTACAAATCCATGCGCGGCTTTCGCACGCCCTACGTGCCCGGCTGGGATTGTCACGGCCTGCCGATCGAGCAGAAGGTGATGCGGCAGTTGCAGGCAGAGAACAAACAAGTCTCCACCGCCGAGATGCGTTCGCTCTGCGACCAATTTTCGGAAGGTTGGATCAAAAAACAAACCGCCCAGTTCAAACGCCTGGGTGTGCTGGCCGATTGGAAGTCTGAATACAAAACCAAGAACCCGGCCTACGAAGCCGACATCATTCGCACCTTCGCGAAGTTTGTCGAAAAAGGCTTGGTTTACCGTTCGAAGAAGCCGGTTTACTGGTCAATCCCGTTTGAAACCGCGCTCGCCGAAGCCGAGATCGAGTACAAAGACCACGTTTCCATTTCGATCTGGGTGAAATTTGCGGTGCCGGTGAGCGAAGCCGAAAAGTTCGGCCTGCCCACCGACAAGCCGCTCTTCGTCGTCATCTGGACAACCACGCCCTGGACGATTCCCGCCAATCTCGCGATCGCGCTGCATCCGGAAATCGACTACGTCGTCGCGGATGTTGGAGCAGAGCGTTTGATCGTTGCCCAGCCCTTGCTCGGATCCGTGCTTTCCGCCGCGAAGATCGATGCCCAGCCCACGATCGTGAAAACGATGCCGGGTGCCGCGCTCGAAGGGATGGCTCCGCGTCATCCCTTCATCGATCGCGCTTCGCCCGTCGTCCTTGCCGACTATGTCACCATCGACAGCGGCACTGGTTGCGTGCACACCGCGCCCGGACATGGCGCCGAGGACTATCTCACCGGCCTTAAGTACAAGCTGGAGATTTACTGCCCCGTCGGCGACGACGGACGCTACCTCGATGACGGTAAAGTGCCTGCCGATCTCGTCGGCCTCACCTGTCTCGAAACGGTCGAAGACCTCGAAGCCAAGAAACCGTCGCCCGCTAATCTCGCGGTGCTAAAGAAACTTGCCACCGCCAACGCACTGCTGGCCAAGAGCAAGATCACGCACAGCTATCCGCATTGCTGGCGTTCGAAGACCCCGATCATCTTCCGTGCCGTTGATCAATGGTTCGTCTCGCTCGACAAAAACGGCGTTCGCACCGCCGCTCTCGACGCCATCGGCAAAGTGCAATGGGTTCCGACTTGGGGCGAATCGCGCATCCGCGGCGCTGTTGAGTCGCGTCCCGACTGGTGCATCAGTCGCCAACGTTCGTGGGGCGTGCCAATCATCGCCTTCTACGACGAAAAGAAGGCCGGCTACCTCGAAGCCTCAGTCGTCCGCGCCGTCGCCGACAAGATCGAGAAACAAGGCACGAACCTCTGGTATAACGCGACGCCTGCACAGCTGCTGGAAGGCGTCACGCTTCCCGCCGGCTGGCCCACGCCGGACAAGCTCGTCTGCGGTCGCGATACGCTTGATGTGTGGATAGACTCTGGTTCGTCACACATGGCGGTGCTGAATCGTCAGCAGGGCGCCACCCAGCGGCCCGCCGATCTGTATCTAGAAGGCAGCGACCAACACCGCGGCTGGTTTCAGTCTTCGCTCTGGACCGGCATCATCGCGGCGGACAGCGCGCCTTACAAATGCGTGCTCACTCATGGCTTTATCGTCGGCGAAGACGGCAAGAAGATCTCCAAGTCCGGCCAGTACGAGAAGCCGCCGACCTCCGACAACTACATCGCGCAGTATGGCGCGGACGTCATTCGCCTCTGGATCGCGTCGCAGGATTTCACGCAGGACATCACGATCTCCGACAAGATCCTGAACAGCGCCAGCGAATCGTACCGGCTGCTTCGAAACACCCTGCGCTTTCAGCTCTCGAACTTGTTCGACTTCGATCCCGCGCGTGACGCCGTGGCGATCGATAAAATGGATACGCTGGATCGCTGGGCGCTGCACCAGACCGCCGCGCTCATCCGCGACTGCACAGCAGCGTATGATGCGTATGAATACCACCGCGTCTACCAGCTCTGCAGTCATTTCTGCTCGGTCACCCTGTCTGCGGTTTACCACGATGTCCTGAAGGACCGGCTCTACACGCACGGAACCGCCAGCCCACTCCGACGCTCGTCGCAAACCGCGATTCATTTCATTTTCGATTCATTGGTCAAAGTCCTTGCGCCAATCCTGAGCCTGACCTCCGACGAAGCCTGGTCGTTTGCCACGGCGAAAACCGAATACACCGCCGACTCGATCCACCTGCAGGACTGGCCGGTCGCGCCTGCGGCTTGGACAAATGCCGATATCGACGCGGACGTCACCGCGTTGCTGAAAATCCGCACGCAGGTCAACGAAGCGATCGAGCCCCTGCGCGCTGCCGGCAAGCTTGGTAAATCCCTCGACGCCGCCCTCACACTCAGCGCGCCAGGCAGCGATGCCGTCTTCAAGTTGCTCGAAAAATACCGCGACTTTTTACCGGAGCTTTTCATCGTTTCGCAGGTCGGACTCGCGGCGTCCGCTGACGCGTCACCCTTGAATATATCCGTCCGCCACAGTCAGGAACTTGGCTACACCCGCTGCCCGCGCTGCTGGCGTTGGGTACCGGCTCTTGAAAAGAATACTCACACGGAGGTTTGTCCTCGCTGTGCAGAAGCCCTTGCCGGTTCACCCTAAATTTTAGCCAATCCCAACCGATTTATCCCATGGCAAAACACAAAAAACCCGCGCCCCACGCCAAAAAGACCGTCCACAAAAAGACGGTGAAGCCCGCCCCGAAGAAAGTTGTGTCCGCCCCCGCGAAAAAGCCCGCGCCCAAACCGGCTCCCACCAAAGTCCAAGCCGTTCCACCAAAGCCAAATTCTGCTGTGCCGCCGTCCAATAATAACAAGAAGAAGTCCAACGATAAAAAGGAAAACGCCCGCGAACTCCTGCGCAGCCGCATTCTGGGAAGCAAGAAAGCCGTCAAGCCGATTGCTTTCAGCCTCGATGAGGTGCGCGAGATTGCGAAGACCGTGGCCAAAACCACAGCTGAAAATGATGCCGCCAAAGCGGCGAAATCCACAGCGAAGTCCGCCTCCAAGATCGTCGACGTAACCAAGACCGCGCAACCTGCGCAGCCCAATCATATCAAAGCTGCGTCGCTTGCCGACATCTTAGGGTTCAATCCCAAGCGTGCCACGAAGCCACCGATGGAAGTTGATATTGAAAGCGTACCGGAAAAATTTCGTCGCTACTACAAGCTGCTCCTTGATCTCCGCGCCCATCTCACAGCCGGAATTACATTACACAGCGAAGAAACGCTGAAGCGATCCAGCAAAGATGACTCCGGCGATCTCTCAAGCTACGGTCAACACATGGCCGATGCAGGCACCGACACCTTTGACCGTGATTTCGCTCTGAGCCTCGTTTCAAACGAACAGGAAGCGCTGACCGAAATCGAGCTGGCGATCAAACGCATCAAGGATGGCACCTACGGCATCTGCGAAATCACCGCAAAACCGATCGCCAAGGAACGCCTCTCGGCCGTTCCTTTTACCCGCTACTCGGCCGAAGCCCAAAAAGACATCGAGCGCAATCGCATGCGCAAGAGTTCCTCGGCCGGACTTTTCGGCGAACTGGGTGAAGACGGCGCCAAGATCGAGGATAGCGGCGGCGGCGACGACGAGTGAGCGAGGTCGGCCAGCCTGCTTCGGTCACCGCTCCGGCCCACACACGACCGGTGCCGCGACTCCAGCGCATCCTCGCTTACCGCTGGCTGCTGGTTCTGGCGCTCGGCGTCTTCGTGCTCGATCAGGTCACCAAGTTCCTGATCGTGGTCAACCTGTCGACCGGGACCTACGGCCCCCCTCATCACATCGAGATCATTCGCGGCTTCTTCAACCTCGTTCATGTCGGTAACACCGGCGCGGCGTGGAGCCTGTTCACCGGCAAAAGCACGACCCTCGCCGTGCTTGCCCTCACCACGCTGGTTGCGATTTTCTTATGGCGACGCTCGCTTGGTCTGCGCCTTTTACCGGTACAGATTAGTTTTGGCCTGCTTTGCGGCGGCATCGTGGGCAACCTCCTTGATCGCCTCGTGTACGGCCATGTGATTGATTTTCTCGATTTCCATTTCGGCAGCTATGTCTTCCCGACCTTTAATGTGGCCGATTCAGGCATCTGTGTCGGCGTCGGGATTTATCTTTTGTACTCGTTCCAAAATCCGGTGCCAAAACCGGCCGGCCCGACAAATTCTGCTCAAACGTAATAGCAGCGTTGCCTTGGCGAATTCAGCCCCCACCCCCATTCTTCTCCCATGAACAATAAAGGCGTTTTCATCGGCACCGACAGCGGTGCAACCACCTCCAAGACTGGCGGCGTCTGGACCGACGGCTCCATCGTCTCCCACAAACTTATGCAGAGTTCGACGAACTCGCAGGCCGGGCGAGAGGCCGTGGTCAAAGGCTGGCTGCAGGGTGCGATCGATTTTCTAGCGGCCAATAAACTCACCTGGGCAGACGTCCGTGGTGTCGGCCTTGCTATTCCCGGACCGTACAAAAGCTACGGAGTCCTCGAACGCACCGCCAACCTTCCAGCCAGTTTTGAAGGATGGGATTTCCGCGCCGACTATAGCCAAGCGCTCGCCACCGCAGCCGGTCACCCCATTCCGCTGGTGGTTGGCAACGATGGCAATTTCGGCGGCGTCGGTGAAGCCAGCCAAGTGCGCGGCGACCGAAAGGCTTCCGTTCTCATGCTTGCCCCGGGCTCCGGACTTGGCTGCGCATTCATCGACCAAAACGGCCTGCCGCTCGATGGCGACACGCTGGCCGGCATGGAAGGAGCGCACATGCCCGCACCGTTGCAACTACTCGGGGTCCGCCCTTACCCCTGCGGCTGCGGACGCAATTGGGGCTGCGTCGAAGCCTACACAACAATCTCCGGACTGCCCCACCTGCTCGAAGACACGTTGAAGAAGTTCCCCGACCACGAGCTCGCCAAATCCACCGCCCCGATAAAGGAAAAAGTTCTTTCGCTCCGTACCCGCGCCCAAAAAGGCGATCCGCTCGCTCTAGAGATTTTCGATTTTCAAGCGCGCGCCATGGGCCTGCATATCGCCAACCTCGCGATGGCACTCGACCCGGGCTTCGTTGTGATCGGCGGCGGTCTGATTGACCCTGAATCTACGACGCCAGAATTCCGTGAGCGCTATCTACGCATCATGCGCGAGTCCGCCGCTCCCTATCTCTGGCCTGCACAGCGCGCCCGCATGAAAATCGTCGTGGCGACGCTCGGTGAACTTTCCCAGGCCATTGGCGCCGCCCTCGTAGCAATGTATAGCGAAAAACCCGCCCACGCCTGAATTCACCCCGGCTTAATGGTTGAGCCGAAGCGAAATTTTTCTGGCGCAGGCTGGGCGGCGAACCGCACTCCTCAGCCTGGCTGCTGTGTCTCCGTCGCGGACAGGGCGTTACATGAGCGCGGGGTCACTGAAAAATACTAGGCGCGGAAACGGGGCAGACAGCATGTTTCACGTTTGCCCAAAGTTTAGCTTTAACCCTTTTAGAGGCGCGCCGTATGCATGAGGAAGCGGCCTGCTTCTTGGCTGGCTTATCATTTTGAAACAAATCCAATCAAGGCTCGTCCTACCACCGATGAAGTTGTCTGTCTCCTTTCAACGCGGCCTTTTGGGGTTGCTCCTTTCTCTTGTCCTCGCCGTCAGCAGCGCTCACGCGCACGCCGACCGCAAGTTTGAGACGAACCCCACATTGGTGCGCGAGATAACGACGCTGATCCACCTGCTCGAAGAAGTTCACTACAACCACGAAAACGTTCGATCGGGTGATTACGGACAGGTCATTCCCGACTTCATGAGCGAACTCGACGGTCAACGGCTGTTCTTTCTGGCCAGCGACAGAGAATCTTTCACTACGCGTTATCCGGCTGCCTGGATCTACAACAACATCTCGTCGCTCGGCAAAATTGATCCGGCTTACGAGATTTACAACACGTACGCCTCCCGCGCTGAAGCACGGATTCAATGGATCTTTGAAGAGTTAAAAAAAGACCCCGACCTCGCCGTCAAAGAAACCTTCACGATCGATCGCGCAAAGGCACCGTGGTGCGCAACTCAGCTGGAAGCCGACGAACTTTGGCGCAAGCGCCTGAAGTTCGAAATCCTGCAGGACATGTTAAACAAGAAGAACCTCGAAGACGCCAAGCAGACCGTGCGCAAACGCTATGAACGCATGCTGAAAAATCTCGATGACATCGAATCAAACGAAATTTCCGAAATCTTTCTCTCCACCATCACCCGGATCTACGATCCACACTCGACTTATTTTTCCGCCGATACCTTCGAAGATTTTGCGATTCAGATGCGCCTCCAGCTCGTGGGCATCGGCGCTCTGCTCGGCCTTGAAGACGATTATTGCGTCATCAAGGAAGTCATCACCGGCGGCCCGGCCGACCTTAGCAAACAACTCCATCCTAACGACAAAATCCTCTTCGTCGGCCAGGATGAAGCTGAGCCGGTGGAAGTCATCGGGATGAAGCTGCGCAAGATCGTCGATCAAATCCGCGGCCAGAAAAACACCCGCGTAAAGCTCATCATTCAACCCGGCGATGCTTCCGACCCGTCAATCCGCAAGGAAGTTCTGCTCACGCGCGACGTGATCAATCTCGACTCGGCCCGCGCGCGGGCCGCCATCTTCGAAGTGCCCGACGCCAAGACCGGCAAGAATGCCTCCATCGGTGTTATCACGTTGCCGGCTTTTTATGGCCCCGACGGCAGCGGTACCGCCGAAGAAAAGAACAGCGCCACCCACGACGTAGCCGAACTCATCAAGCAGCTCCAAAAAACAGGGATTCAAGGTCTCGTCCTTGATCTGCGACGTAACGGCGGCGGCCTGCTTTCGGAGGCCATCGATCTGACTGGACTCTTTATCAGCCAGGGGCCGGTCGTGCAGGTACGTTCCTATTACGGCGACGTAAAAGTTGATAGTGATGAAAACCCACACATTTCCTATACCGGCCCGATGGCCGTCCTCGTGTCACGCTTCAGCGCCTCAGCCTCGGAAATCGTCGCGGGTGCGCTGCAAGACTATGGTCGCGCCATTGTGATCGGTGACAGCTCGACTCACGGAAAAGGCTCCGTGCAAACCGTCATCGAGATGAAAAACGTCATCGCCGATTTGGCCAACTCTCCAGTCAAGACCGGCGCAACCAAGCTCACGGTCCAAAAGTTCTATCTGCCCGACGGCCACTCCACCCAACTCAAAGGCGTAATTCCCGACGTCATCCTTCCCTCGATCGATGATTATCTCCCCATTGGCGAAAAAGACCTGCCGCACGCCCTAGTCTGGGACGAGATTCCCACGAGTGTCTTCGATGGCAAACCGCTTTCGGCCAAAATCCTCAATCCGCTGCGGGCCGACAGTCAGGCCCGCCAGGCAAAACTTGAAGAATTCTCTTTCCTTAAAAAGAACATCGATTGGTTTAAATCCAAACAGGAACTGAAAACCATTTCATTGAACCTCGAAGAGCGTCGCACCCAGAAGGCAACCGACTCCGCTTTCCGAAAGACGATGGACAAGGAAAAAGCGCTCCTTGCAAAAAACGATTATACCTTCCGTGAGTTCAATCTGGGCGTTCCGCCGGTAAAGAAACCCGAGGTAAAAAAGAAAGACGCGGGAGCCGATGACGATGACGACTCTGAACTCTCCTCGCTGGCCGACGACGGCTATGGAAAATTCGATATTCATCTTCGCGAGACGCTGCGCGTCCTCTCCGACGCAATCGACCTCGGCCGCAAACCCGAAGGCTGGGCGGGCGATCATGCTCCCCTCACCGCCCAGGTCGCGACCAAGGGATAATGTGGTGGGTCTCGCACGCCCTAACTTAAGCCCAAAAAAAAACAGAACAGGAGAAATGTGGAACTCAGGAAAGCTGGAAAAAGAAGTAAACCAACTTTCCTGAGTAACCAACGTCCGTTGAGTATTGGACTATGGCATTAACGAGCGGAGGCAGGGCGCGACCGCTGGCCGCGCCGGGTATTCGGAACGGCGCGCCCAGCGTGTTCTGTACCGGGTAATGGGTCGCGCACTACCAAAGTCCAAACCATAAAGCCCTTTGGCCTTACGCGGTAGTCATCAAGCTTGCCGATCAAATCGTCAGCGCCAAGCGAAGATAAAGCGGTCGCGTCCGGTCAGATCCTGCCGCGACTCGCTGCGGCTGAAGCCGGCTTCCGTGCAAAGTTTGACCAGCTCGACGTGGTGCGCCACGCCGGTTTCCAGGGCGAGCAAACCGCCCGCATTCAAAAACTGCGGCGCACCCGTGACTATCTTTTTCAGGTCGGCAATTCCATGCTCGGGTGAGACCAGAGCGCTACGCGGCTCGTGCGCGTGCACCTCCGGTTCGGCTGCGGCGGTTTCCTCCTCCGACAAATAAGGTGGATTGGCCACGATCAATTCGAAGCGCTCCCCGCTCGGCAAAGCGGAAAACCAATCAGATTCGACAAAATTTATCCGCGTATCCAGCGCTAGCGACACTGCGTTTTCTCCGGCCAGCGCGAGAGCCTCGCTGCTTCGGTCCAGCGCCACGACTTGTGCCTCGGGCCAGTGCTTGGCCAAACCGAGCGCCAGCGCGCCGCTTCCCGTCCCAAGATCCAGGATGCGTGCCGGTGCAACGGTCATTAACTCCGTCACCAGCTCAGCCAGCCGCTCCGTCTCCGGTCGTGGAATAAGCGCCCGACGATCAATTTTCAGTTTCATTCCGAACCACTCGGTTTCGCCAAGAATATACTGCACCGGCTCACGCTGGGCCCGGCGGCGCACCAGCGGACGAATCTTTTCCAGTTCCGCCTCGGTCAGCAGCCGTTCGAACTGCATGTAAAGCTGCATGCGTTTCAAGCCGAGTGCATGGCCGATGAGCAACTCGGCGTTTAGCCGCGGGCTCTCGACGCCTTTGGCCGCAAAGAAATCGGTCGTCTTCTTAATGATCTCAAGAACGGCAAGCATCGGAATACTTTCTCAATCTTCCTCTGCGCCTCCGCGGTTCGGCGAGAAACCGGCGTATTCCTGCCCCGTGAGTGCGGCGAATTTCTGTTCGAAGTCCGCCCGCTGAAGGCCAGCGACCACGTTGTCGATCTGTCCTTCCATCGCCTGCGGCAGATTGTAGAGCGTCAGGCCAATGCGATGATCAGTCAGGCGGTTTTGCGGGAAATTGTAGGTACGGATACGTTCGCTCCGGTCGCCCGAACCGATCTGGCTGCGGCGGTTTTGGGCATACCGCGCCTTTTCTTCGTCTTCCTTCAACTTAAGCAGACGCGAGCGTAGCACGGTCATCGCCTTAGCTTTGTTTTTCAGCTGGGAGCGCTCATCGGCGCATTGCACCATCAACCCGGACGGCTTATGAACGATCTGTACCGCGGAGTCGGTGGTGTTGACGCCCTGCCCGCCCGGACCGCTCGCGCGACACACGGTGATCTCGAGATCCTGCGGGTCGATCTGCACGTCGACTTCCTCGGCTTCGGGCAGCACCGCGACCGTCACGGTCGAAGTGTGAATACGTCCGTTGGCCTCGGTCACCGGCACGCGCTGCACGCGATGAACGCCACTTTCAAATTTCAGCTGTTTGTACACGTCGTCGCCGGTGATGAGAAAAATAACTTCCTTCATTCCGCCACGATCCGAGGCGCTCACGCTCATCGGTTGGACCTTCCAGCCATGATTGTCTGCGTATTTTGAATACAAGCGAAACAGCTCTGCCGCGAACAAGCTCGCCTCGTCACCACCGGTGCCCGCACGGATTTCCATCACTGTGTTACGCGAGTCGCTTGGCTCGGGGGGAATCATCGAGCGCAAAATCGTCTCGTGCAACTGCGCCTGCTTGCGCTGCAAGTCCGGCAGCTCGGCGCCCGCCAGTTCCTTCAGATCCGGATCACCCGCGGGATCTTTGATCAAGGCCTGCCCCTCTACGATCTCGCGCGATGTTTTTTCGTAAGTCCGAAAATCTGCCACCATTTGTTGTAGCTTTTGTTGCTCGCGACTCACCTCGGCGGCCTTGCGCGGGTTGGCATAGAATGACGGGTCGGCCATCTGCGCGTCGAGCTCATCGAGGCGGCGTTGAAACGGAGTGATGTCTGGCAGGTGGTCCATGAAAATTCGGGTACGAACAGGAAACGGGCGGTGATTTGCGAATTGCGCCGTCGGCGCAATCCGGCTTGGGTGGGCGAAACGACAGGCGCTTCCACCTAGAGGTGCTGATCCGATATGGCTACCACGCTTTTCACGCAGAACATCATCGCCTGCATTTGGGACTTCGACAAGACCCTAATCCCGGAATACATGCAGTCGCCGCTCTTCCGGCGCTATGGCGTCAACGAGGCCAACTTCTGGGCCGAGACCAACAACTTGGTCGAGCACTACCACCAGCGCGGCTATCATCTCTCCAGCGAAATCGCCTACCTCAATCACCTGCTCACCTATGTACAGGCGGGCGAAATGCCCAAGTTGAATAACAAAATCCTGCGCGAATGCGGCGCGGATATTAAGTTC
>Ga0302321_100001853_pt1 | contig 18078 bp, 20 predicted proteins | sample Fen_T0_1_FD_202505 | JGI IMG/M metagenome (GOLD analysis project Ga0302321, IMG submission 202505) | Peat permafrost microbial communities from Stordalen Mire near Abisko, Sweden - Fen_T0_1 | ecosystem: Environmental > Terrestrial > Soil > Wetlands > Permafrost | place: Sweden: Abisko...
ATTCCCGGGCTTTTTCTGAGTTACACGAACAGACGGTCGTACAAGCCTTGCTCATCTCGCCAAGCAGCCATGTAGATTGGCCCGCCTGCTCGATGGATGCCCGTCATCGAGAAGTAGACCTCCTCAAGCTGGCAAGCTAAGTAATACGTGATGTGCCCAAACCGGGCACGGAGCGAACGAATTGCCAGGATTTCCTGGCGAGAATATGGGGTTCCCATATTTTCCTCCTTGCGGAGGCCGGGGTCAACGATTTTACTTGACCTGGAAATTCCAGTAGTCTACATTGTAATTGTCACGTCACAATGTGTCATCGCTGGGGGTTCCGACCTCCTCATCGACTTGATTGACCCAGGCACGCCAATGCCTGGGTCTTCTTTTTTCTCCGCCAACGGCGGATTCCCTATCCACTACTTAACGAGGCGAAGTCTGGGCCCGCCTTGATTGGCAAAATACAGGTCCTTGAGCATCTCGACTGTGATGTCGAGCGCCTTTGCAAGTTCTTCCATCGAGTACCCCAAATCCTTTCGATAGGTGGCAAAAAGTTCCTCCGCTAGGGATGGGTATTCCTTCGGAAGCTGGACTGGCTCCTTTTTACGGTAAGGTGCCATCTGGATCATCAAAGACTGGTAGCGCTTGGCGTCTACGATGCCTAGATCACGCGATCTCCGTATCAGGGCCGCAACGGAAACTTTCCAGTAGTGTTTCAACTCGAAGAATCCTTTTAGTGATGTTGCCTTCTGCAAGTGAGGATAGATCTGTTCCTGCGGCATCAGGAACTCTGCAGCAAATGCCCAAGCTTCATTTTCCGCTTCAGGTGAGATGATCTGGTGCATGACAATGTGGCCCAGCTCGTGAGATAGGGTCAGCCTCGTTGCATCGGAGGAATACTCAGAGTTCGAAAACACGACTGGATGCGTCGCATCGCCTATCAATGTGAAGCCCTCAAGATGAGCAGACCCAAAATCTTCAAAGAAGACAAAAATTCCGTGGTCCTCCAGAAGACTCGTCATGTTGACGACCGGACCTTTTGGCAAACGCCATGCAGATCGCACTACCTGAGCGACTTCCACCGCTCCACCTTTGTAGTCACTCGGGTCAAGATTCGGGACATTGACATCCAGCTCAATCCCCTTCACTAGGGTGGACACGTGCATCAATTTCAGGTTGCCAATGGCCTCGGCTTTTTCTTGTGCCGACACTCTGAGGCTTTGCCGCTTGCGGTGGAAGGGGGTGATAGGCGAATATGATCGCGCTGATTTGAGAAAGAAACTGGGGGGGAATCCAAGTACTTTGGAGAGCCTATCCAATTGATCTACCTGCGGTTCCTGGACCGCCTTCTCCCACTTGGAAATTTGCGGCTGTGTTACGCCAACTGCCTCGGCAAGATCTTTTTGGTTGATGCCAGTGTACTGGCGTGCCAGATGTAGCGAGTCTGGATTGAACCTCTCACCCATTTTGGGCCTTCTTCTCCCCTGGGATTCTGATTCGCTTGGCTGCAGGAGTTTCGACAACGGGGAAGAGTTCAGGAAACTGTTCCGAAGGTTTCGAAAGATCAATGAACCACTCGACAATTCCGTCTTTTCCTGGGCAAATCAACACAACCTTGTCGACGGTACCAGAGTGTTTGTCCATTACATACCCTAGATAGATATGCGTTGTCTTGGGCATTCCTAGAAGATCCAGTTGGCAATTAAATCTATGAGAGAGATCTGTCTGGTTGATTTTTGGCTTGAACGAAGGGCTAAGTTTCTTGACTCGAATGAGAAACTCTCCGTGAAGACTGATGAATCTGGCCCCTCGTGCCTTGAAGAAACGCACATCGGAACTATCGCCAATACCCAACCTAAGGTTCTCGTAGATATAGTCACAAATCAGAGAAGCCTTTGTTCCAGGCCCAACAACGAAAACCTCGTCTCCATGTTTGGAGCGGTATCGATCATGAGCCCCCCGGACAGAGGATTCAATTTCTTGCCCAAGTTCGTCCAGAAATGCTTCCAATCGTTCTCGCATTTTGCCCTCCCCGACCCCACGGTACTACACTCTTAATACCGTGTCAATTATATGCCTATGAATATCTAGAATCCACGAAGACCATGGCTTGCTCGTCCGAGATTCTTAGCTTCCCCCATACTTAACTCCGCTCCAGCGCCGAGATCCCCCCCCCGGTAACCTGACAGCATGAAAACCAGAACCCGACCGCTGGCTAAGCCTGGAATCTACGGAAGCGAGGACAACCCCCAGGTCGTCACCGTCTCGGATCTCAAGGAGATCGCTGAGACCTTCCCCGATATCAGGCGGGCTCCGATCAGCCTGAACGGCCACTGGCCCGACCCGTCGAGGCCTCGGATGGGGAACGTGATCGCGGTCACCTGGGACGAGGCAGCGCAAATCCTCACTGGGGAAGCTGAAGAACAGGACGCGCTGGCCAAGGCCGTCGATGAAGGCTGGTACCCCGACGTATCCATCGGTTCCAAGCGCCGGGCCAGCGACGGGAAGATGTACCTCCACCACCTGGCATACCTGGGCGAAGAGCCTCCGGCCATCAAGGACCTCATCGACCAGATCATGGGGACCTTGGCGGAGCCGACCGAGACCCCGCCTGCCCCGGACCAGATCGCCGCCGGTGACGAAGGCGACGCGGTCATCATCCCTCCGATCAGTAGTCGAATCCTCAACCTGGCTGACAAGGCGAAAAAGCCACAGCAACCCCATCCCAAGGAGGGATCCCGAATGCCCAAGACCCCCGAAGAACTCCAGCAGGAGCTGGATACCGAGAAGGCCAAGACCCTGGCACTGAGCGACCAGGTCAGAGAACTCACCGCGAGTTCGACCAGCCACAAAGAAACCATGGACGCCCTGGCGGCCAAGTATCCCGACGAGGAGCTTCTCCTCTCCGACCGCGCCGACCCCAGGGTGACCGGACTGCAGGCCCAGCTCCGCCGGGGCAAGGCCGACGCCCTCAGGTCCGCCGCCGCCGGGAAGCTGCCCAAGGGCAAGCTCCCGTTGCTGGATGCCTTGGCCGGCCAGCTGTCCCTCGGTGAAACCATCGAACTGTCCGACGGCGACGCCAAGACCAAGGTCGACGGCTTCACGCTCGTCACCAGGATTTTCGAGTCGATCCCGTCGCCGGTGGCCCCGGGCCGGCTCGACCTCGGAGACCCGGCCGAAGGCGAACCGTCCAAGGTCACGCCCCGCGACCACCTCAAGAATCTGTAAGGAGACCAGACCATGAAAGAAGTGAAATTGGGCTCGGTCGAGATGGGCGAGGACTCCATCTTCCACTCGGCCTATCCCCACCTGACGGTGAGCTTTCCCATCACCCCGGGCACGGCCTACCCCCAAGGGACCATGCTCCAAATCGACACCGCTACCAGCAAGCTGGAAGCCAGCGACCTGACCGCCCGGGTCTACGTCGCTGTCTCCGATATCTTGGCCACCGCTGATTCGGCTGAAGTGGGAGTCCTCGGAGCGGTTCGGTCCGAGGTGCTCAAGATGCCTTCCGGCGCCGCCCCGACCTTGGCCCAGATCATCACCATGATGGAAAAATCCCCCCTCGCGGTCATCTGACAAAGGAGAAGACCCTATGCCCCCCGTTACTCTCGACAAGTACTTCACGGCGAGCCTCACCATCGCGCGGCTTCAGCGCTTGAGGCCCTCGCCCAAGACCCCCGTCCTGGACTTGGTGTATCCCCAGGCCAAGCAGGACACCTACCCCAAGAGCCGGATCCCGGTGGCCGATCTGCCCTCGATGGTCACCAACGCCCCCGTGGTCGCCCGTGGTTCGGCCAGCTACGCGGTCTCCCCGGACAAGACCAAGGTTGACGGCTACGAGCCTCTGCCCATTGAGCTGGAGACCACGATCAGCGACGCGGCCCTCAACGACCTGCGCAACCTCACCGATGAGAACATCCAAGCCTGGTTGGACCTGCAGGGCAAGAAGCTCAAGGACATGGTGGTGGCCACCGTCGGCGCCCTGACCTTGCAGTCGCTGTCGGGGAAGCTGACCCACTCCGTCCAGCTCTCGCCGGGGGTGTTCGACACCTACAGCGTCGACTTCGGAACCCCGGCCTCGTTCAATGCCGAGGTGTTGTTCGACGCGGGCGCCGCAGACATCACCGCCGTCATCGACACTGGAAACAGGGCCGCCGACGAGTTGGCCAAGAGCGGCTTCGACAACAACGTCATCGGCTTCTGCGGAGTCAAGGCGTTCCGGTACCTGGTGAAGCTGGCGACCATGGCCAACACCAAGAACTTCCAGATCACCGTGACTGAGAACTCGGTGGTGTTTCCCGGGTTCACGTTCCGTCGGTTGGGCTCCACCTACTACGATCACAAGACCAAGCAGAACGTGAAGGGCGTGGCCGACAACAAGATCGTGTTCGTGGGCAACGATGCCCCGTTCTGGTTGCCCTACTGCTCCCTCGACAACGCCGAGGCGGGCTTTCAGCCGCTGCCTTTCTGGTTCGGCCAGAAGCGCAACCCCAACGGCAAGGGTTACATCCTGACCGGCGAATCCAAGCCATTCCCTGTTCCCATCGTCAAGGCCCTGGTCTGGGCCACCGTCACGGCCGCCTGATCGGACCTTAAGATGTCGGATCCTCTGGATGACCTGCCCGCTTCACCCGACTCCTCAGAGGATCCGGCCTTGACCCTCGCCATGGTCAAGACCGCCCTGTCGGCCAAGCTCTACGACGAGCTGACCGATGGGGACGATACAGTGACCGACCGGTGCATCGAGGCCGGGACACTTCGCGCCGAGGGCCTGTTCTCGGTGGTGAAGGTGACCCTTGATCCCGAGCATCCTCTGCACCGGGAAATCATCCGCAACCTGACCATCTACGAAATGTTCGCTTTCAACGGCGATTCCAAGGGAGGAAAGGAATACCTGACGGCCGCCACCGACCTGGTGAGCGTCAACTACGGGAACGTGGAGGCCATCCAGAAGTCCTATGCCCCCATCGGAGCGATCAAGGCTCCTGGGCGGAGGCGGCTGTGAACTATCGCATCACGACCATCGACCGGACCAATGCCCGCTTCAAGACACGGCTGGAGGATCCTGCCCCGTTGATGGAAGGCCTGGCGGCCCGGGCCCATTCGGCGATCATCCACCGGGTCGACCAGGGAGTAGGGCCGGCCAACGCCGCCCTGACCGTGGCCGTCAAACGGGGCGACAAGACCCTACGGGACAACGGCCAGCTTTTGGGCTCGATCCATCCCCGATCAGGGACCGACTTTGCCGAAGTGGCGTCCAACCACATCGCGGCCATCGTCAACAACCCGCCCGACGACTCGACCAGCTTCACGGTGACTCCCAAGAAGGCCAAGTTCCTGACCGTCCCGGCCGGGCCGCAAACCAGAACGATGATGCGCCGGTACGGGTGGACGCCCTCGGCAGTCATCGGCGGAATGCAGGCCGCAGGCTACTCGGTGTTCAGGCCGTTCAAGAAGGGTTCGAACGCCGTTCGGGCCAACGTGATCATGGCCGTGTTGAAGACCGGAGGACGAGGTAATGCCAGCGGTCGCCGGCTGAAAAGCGGGCGCACCAGTCAGGCCAGCAAGTGGCAGCCCTTCGTCCTGTTCTATCTGAGAAAGAGCGTGAAGGTTCCCATCCGCCGGTTCATGTACCTGACCGAACCAGAGCTGGCGGTCCTGGAGACCTACGCGGAGGACTTCTACCTTGGCTGAACACCAGGCGTGGATCCGGATCCTCCAGGGCTACGAACGGGCCCTGAAGGACAGCACCGGCGTCCAGGTGATCCTTCAGCCTTCGAAGGTGAGCCCGGAGCGGTTCCATGTGGACCTCTCGCCGCTGCCCCACCCGGTGGTGGTTGGCAACGGCCGCTTCCGCCTGAGGCTCCGGGCCCAGGTGGGAGCCGAGCTTCCCCCCACCGATCGGGGGATCTCCGACGCCTTGGGCAAGAGCCTGGCCCTGGCCGACTGGTTCTCCGAGACCAGGGGGTTCCCGATCGCCCCGGAGCTTTGGGGACAGGCGTTCCACTCGATCCTTCGCCCCGACGACGAGATGTTCGTCGACGGGGCCGAGGACCGGTCCTACGGCTACGAAGAGTTCTGGCTCGTTGAGCTGGAGTTTGACTACGAGGAGGCCGCCTTGGCGGTCACACAAGGAGCATGAGATGAACCAGACCAAAAGCAAGAACCCCAACGCCATGACCATCGGGTCGGGCAAGATCGAGATCACCAAGACCCCGGTGGCCATCCTCGGCGGACCCACCCCCGACTGGCAGCTGGCCGACCTGGAGGACCTGGGTCTGGCCCGGGGAATCAAGATCACCCCGTCGAGCACCAAGATCGAGATCAAGGCCGACAACGGCACGGTCCCCCTCAGGGGCCAGACCGACCGGAAGGTGACCGTGGAGTTCAGCCTCCTGGAGCGTCACATCCCCACCATGGCCAAACTCATGGAGGGCCTGGTGAAGGTTAAGGTGACTCCCGATGTCGCCGCCGCCCAGAACAACGTCTACCCCGTCGGCTCTGTGTCCAAGGGCGTACCGGTAGGCTTCCGGAAATTCAACTTCGACGGTGCCAAACCCACCGCCATCGCCTTGACCCAGGGCGCCACCACCCTGGTGGCGGGCACCGACTACGAGGTCATCGAGTACGCCGGGGCCTGGTTCTTCGTGATCCTTCCCGGCTCCGCCGACTTCAGTGCCGCCGCGCCGCTGACCGTGGCCTACACCGTCACGCCGCCGAAATCCTACACCATGAGCCGGGGCTCGGCCGGCGTGGCCACTCCCTTGGGAATGAAGGTGACCAACAAGCGCCAGGCCGACAACGGGGCCATGATCGCCCGGACCTGGGAACTTCCCTTTGGCTACTACAGCGGGGAGGACACCGTCACCCTCAAGAGCCAGGCCGACGCCGATGCGGTGGCCGAGGTTCCCATGAGCTTCGAGTTCACCCCCCATCCCGACATGGTCGACAACCAGGCCCTCGAAGACGAGAGCCTGATGCGCGAAACCCAGGAGACCGTGTGACCCCCACCATCCTCAACCTTGACGCACTGCGGGCTCCCTCCCGGAAGGTTCTCTTTCTGGGAGGGGAGTTCGAGCTGGGCTACATCCCGGCGGGGGCCTCCATCCCTGTGATCGAAGGGTACAACAGGCTTCTCGAAAAGCAGACCCGAGACATGGGGGAGGTGACCCCCGAAGCCGAGGCCGCCTACCGTGAGTCCCATTCCCAAGAAATCGAGGACATGAACATAGGGTTCGTGTCCGATTTCTGCTCTTTTTGGGACCCGAGTTTCACCAGGGAGAAGATCGCCAAGGAAGCGACCGTACCCATGGTCGATGCCTTCTTCACCGAGATTGTCAGGGCCCTCCTGACCAATGCGTCGGCGGATCAGGGCGAAGGTGCCGCCGGCTCAAAAAAAAACTAACGCTGAGGGAGTTCTTGACCTTCCTGTCGGAAATCTACGGCGAGAAGAATCTGGACCGCCTCTGTGTGCTCTATGGCGTGGACGAAGGCCACATCCTGCGGAACTGGTCGGTGGAAACCATCCAGCGGAAGCTCGTCCACGGTGTGGAGTTCGACCTTCTGCGCCGGGGCTTCGGCTCCCCGAAGGAGTCGGAGGATTCGGCGCCCCTGACCATTGACGAAGCTGACCAGCTGACCAAGGAGTACCTGCCAGTATGGGTATCACCGCACGTGAAGTAATTTTCAGAATCATCGGTGACACCGAGAGCCTCACCCGGGGAATCGACCAGGCGACCAAGGCCTTCGACGAGAACAAAAAGAAGGCCGAGGCCGCCAACAAGGTCCTGGGTGACATCGCCAAGAGTTCGGCCCTGGTGGTCACGGCCGTGGGCGGCATTGGCATCGCCCTGGGGAAGATGGCCTTGGACTTCAGCCAGGGATTCAGCCAGGTTGAAAGTCTGATTCCCGGGGCCACGGCCCGAATTCTCGAACTCAAGAAGAACGTCCAGGACCTCTCGGTGGAACAGGGTCGGTCGACCAAGGATCTGACCGATGGTCTGTACCAGGTTATTTCGACCTACGGCGACACGGCCGAAGCGGCCGGCCAGCTGACCCTGGCATCGAAGGCGGCCATCGCCGGCGCCGCCACCACGGTCGATTCGATCAACATGGTTGCGGCCGTCACCAAGGGGTACGGCGACACCAGTCTCGAAGCCCAGAAGAAGGTCGCCGACCTGTCGTTTATGACCGTCAAGCTCGGCCAGACTACCATTCCCGAACTGGCCCGGAACATCCAGGAAGTTGTCCCCTTGTCGAAGCAACTGGGGGTCAGCCAAGAAGAGCTATTCAACATCTTCGCCACCGGCACCGGCGTCATCGGCAACGCCAGCGAGGTGTCGACCAAGTTCAAGGCCACCCTGGTCAGCCTCATGAAGCCCAACCAGGACCTGGCCGAAGTGTACCAGCGCATGGGGGTGGTCAGCGGCGAGGCCCTGGTTAGCCAGAACGGCCTGGTCGGAGCCCTCGACAAGATTCGCGCCTCGGCCGAAGCCGCAGGGGTCCCCTTCGGAAACCTGTTTGACTCGGCCGAGGCGGTCACCCTGGGGCTGTCGTTCACCGGCGCCCAGGCCAAAACGTCGGCTGACTTCTTGAACCAGCTGACCCACTCTGCAGGGTCTCTCGATGAGGCTTACACGGCGGCCACCACCGGTTTGAACAACTTCGGCTTTGAACTCAGTCGGACCCAGGCCGCCGCCACCGTATTGGGCCAACGCCTGGGCGACCAGTTCATCAAGTCGGCCCAGGATCTTTTGGTCCCGGTGCAGGACCTGGTGACCGGGCTGTCCCAACTGGACGACGAGACCCTGGCCAACATTGTCGCCTTCGGCAAGGTGATCATCACAGCCGCCGCCACGGCCGCCGGGGTTGCCTTGGTGACGAGGGCGATCATCGGGGCCGGCGCCGCCTGGCGGCTGCTGACTGCGGTCATGGCGGCCAACCCCCTGGGCCTGGCCATCGTCGGAGTCGTGACCGCCATCTCGGTGATCAACGAGCTGACCAAGGCCAACGAGAACTCAGCCCTGGCATCGATCAAGGCCGCCAAGGCGTTCCAGGACCAGAAGGTCAAAGGCTTGGAGATGGCCAGCCAGTACGAGGCCCTCCAGGGCAAGGCCAACAAGACCTTCCTGGAACAGCAGAAGCTGGGCCAGATCATGACCGACCTCAAGAAGCTCTACCCCGAGCTGACCGACAAGATCATCGCCCAGGCGGCCGAGCAGGGAAAGCTGAAAGACTTGGTCGAGAAGACCAACAAGGCCCGAAATGCCGAGGCAATCAATGGACTGAACCAGGATAAGAAACGCATTGAAGACGAGATCGCAAGCCTAACAAAGCAGAGTGAAGATGCAGATAGGCGTCGCAAGGATGCCAGTTCGGCCCTTGCTTCAAACCCCAGAAACATGCAGGCCTTTCGGGTTGATCTACCTCGCGCAACCAAAGATCTCGATCAGTTGAACCGAGCGATGGAGGATCGACTTTCAAAGCTCCAAGACATTCAGTCCAAAATAGCTGAGCTTACAGGAACCGCAGAAACTCCGAGTCCTGCGATTCCTGTCCCCGCTCCGGCGACAGAGGCCTCGCCCGGTGCCGGCGTAGCAAAAGATAGCCAGGGGAGCCGCCTGGCGGCTCTGGACGCCGAGTACAAAGCCCAGCGTGATTTGGCCCGGCAGTCCGGAGAGGACCTGGTCGCCATCGATGCCAGCTACCTGGGTAAGAGAAAGGACCTATTGGAGTCCTTCGTCAAGGACGACGTGGCCCTGGGCAAGAGCGCCCAGGTGGCCCTGGCCTCAGGCCTGGCTGGGTTGAACGGAAGGACCATAGGCCAGGAACTGGAAGCCACCACAGCGAAGATCAAGGAGATCGCGGCCAGGCCCATCACTACCATCGGCTTCGAGGCCGCAGTCAAGCTGGAGACCGCCCAGGGTGTCAGCCTCGAAGACGCCTTGAAGGACGTTCAAACCGAGGCTACCCGGGCCAAGGACGACGCCCTGGCCGGGTTGTCGGCCATCGGCAGACAGCAGGCCGTCTTGACTGGCCTGCTCAAAGATTCGAACCTCACAGACCAGACCCGCCTGGCGCTCCAGCAGAACCTCGCTCAGTCCACCGAACGACAGACCAAGCTGGAGACCGACCTCGCCGCCGCCCGGCACCTGGAAGAGCAGGCCTCGGCCCAACTGCTGACCATCGATCTTGCCCGGATCAACCAGACAGAGGACAGGACCCAGGAGTCGATCAACCGCGAGATCGCCCTTCGGAAGGAACTGGGCCTGCTGGGGACAAATGATACCGAGCAAACCCAGAACGCCAACAAACTCCGAGCCTCCGCCCTCCAAGAAAAACAGAACGCCCTGATCAGCGACTATGGCGACCTGGTAGCCCGGTCCAAGGATGCCACCAACAAGGCGGCCGACGCCGACCGACAGAAGGCCGAGGCCCTGAGAGCCCAGATCAAGCTGATCACCCAGGACCTGCTGGCCCTCGGCGAGCAGGCCAAAGAAGCAGCCGACCTGTCGCCCCTTGAGGCTTCGTTCCGGAAGCTGTCGGCTTCCTGGGACAAGCTTTTCGACGACGGGAAGAACAAGTGGAAGAGCTTCTTCTCCTCCCTGGCCGAATTCGCCCAGGTCGCCGGCGACCAGATCAAGACTACCTTCGACGGCGTCAAAAACATCGCCACGGGCCTGATCAGCAATCGGGCCGAGTCCCAGGCCCAGGAGTCAAACGCCAAGCTGACCCAGCTGGAGCGGGACAAAAACGACGCCCTGCGGGCCCTCGACGACGAGCTGACAGCTATGAAGAAGGCCCACGCCGACGAGAACCAGGCGATCGCCGAGGCGGAGGCCGAGGCTACCTACCAGGCCCAGCAGACCCAGTACAGCCAGTCGATCACCGACCTTCAGAACTCCCTCGACCAGGAAACCAACATCGCCAAGGCCAAGCAGTTGGAGAAGGACCTGGAGGCCGCCCGTAAGGCCAAGCGGGAAGCTCAAGAGGCCCGCAAGAAAGAGAAGGACGACAAGGCCCGGGCCGACAAACAGACCGCCGACGAAAACGCCATCCTCAATCAGAGGGCCATGCAGGAATGGCAGTTTGCCACCACCAAGGTAGAGATCGAGAACGCCGCCGGAGTAGCCGCCGCCGGTGTCGCCCAGGAAAAGGCCAAGTGGGACAAGGCGTCCACGGTCCTGAGCATGACCCTTCTGGCCGTCCAGGAGACAGCCAGGGCGGCCGCCTCGTGGCCCGACGTTGTTTCGATGGGCATCCATGGGGTGGCGGCCGTCATCGCCGGGGTGCAGGCCGGTGTGGCTGCCTCGGCTCCCGAGCCCTCAGGATACTCGCCTCAACCGCTCCCGCCTCAGCCGGTCCTCTTGGCCGCCGGCGGCATCTTCCTCCCGCAAACAGGCGGCACCAACGTAACCACCAGCGGGGGCACCCAGGCCAAGGTGGCCGAAGCCGGTGTGCCGGAGATCTTCCTTCCCCTGACCATGCCCAACCTTCAAACACTGTTCCAGGCAGCCGGAATCCAGACCGGCCAGGGGGCCGGCGGGTTTTACTACGCTCCAGCCTACACGCTCCAGTTCACGCAAACTGATGGGACAACGAAAGAGGAGGTTTTCGCGTACCTCAAGGAAGAGGTTTCGCGGGACCTCCTGGCCGTCGTCGAAGACGCCAAGCGCAAATTCTTCCTGGGGGACAAATGACACTGCCCGACCTGTTTGCCAGCGGCAAGTACACCGACTTCGTCCTCATAGATGGGGTGGTCTTTCTTCTGCCCGGCGGATTCACGATTGAACCGGCCCCGGTCGAGACCTCGACCGTCAAGACCATGGCGTCCGGCCGGAAGCGCCGGGATCTGATCCGGGTGGGGTACAAGCACAAGTTCGCCTGGGCGACCGCCACCCAGGCGATCGTCAGCCAGCTCCAGGCGATCTTCACCCTTTCAGCCTCCGCCACTGTCTTGAAGCTCTACCTCAGGAAAGAGGATCCGGTGTCGGTGAACGACTACGACGTCGTCACCTTGTCTCTGGTCAACCCCGTCACCTACAAACCCAAGGCCCGGCCACAGGGCCTGTTCATCTACGAGTGCTCCCTGGAGGTGGAATGATGTCTGGTGTGATCACCGACCTGATCAGTGAGTTGGAAAACCTGATGCCCTCGGCCCTACCCGAGGACGGAGAAGTCACAGACGACAACTTCAACAAGATCGTGACCAGCATTCAAAAGCTGTTTGATCTGGCCAAGCACCTCAAGGAATGGGACTGCCCGCGAGTAGGTGGGAAGTACTGGAGGTTTCCCGGGGTTACCATCGGCGCCAACCACCTAGCCACCGATCCGACGCCGGACGAGATCTGGCCCGATACCGCCTGGGAGGAGATCTCAACCTACTACGGCGGGAGTTTCTTCCGGGTGGTGGGTGGAAATGCCCGTGCCTTCGGGTCTGGTGTGCAGTTGGACGCTTTCGAAAGGCACCAGCACCAGACCACAATACAGGCCGGCGACGTGGGTAACATCTCCCAGTCTGTGGCCCGGGGTAACAACCCCCATTGGGGTACAGATTTCTACACCACGGACGCGATCAAGCCATACACGCCTGGCGTGGTTCCCAAAGACGACATCGAGACCAGACCCGTCAATCTCTCAATCCAGGTATTCCGGAGGCTGGCATGAGTACGCGGTTCGCAACACTCGATCCGGATGGCCGGATCACTCGGGTCTATCGGGGCAAGAGGCTCCAGGAATCCGACGTACTTGTGCCTGAACAAGCGCCGATAAGCGCCGGGATGTCTCGCTCGGAATTTGACGAGGACTGGGCTCTTCGCCCCTTGGCGGCCCGGGTGAAGGATGGCCTCGTCCAAATTCCCCCCCGATTCAAAGTCGATGGCGAGAACTTGGTTCCCAAAGCCCTCGCGGAGCTGGTATCCGAGGGACTGGAGCCCATTCCACCTGGACAGAAGCTACTGGGCGAACGGTTTGTTCCCATGTCGAAAGCCGAAAAGCTCGAAGCTGGATTGCTTTACCCTGAAGAGGAACATCAGGTCAAGCTCGGTCTATGCCTCGCCCGTAGATACGACGCCTACGTCGCCGAACTGGACCCCATCCGATTCGACATCGACAGGGCCCGGATCAACGGAGAGGCTGTCGAGCTGGCTCGGATGGAAGCCCTCTACAGGGCCAAGGACGCAGAAATCCGCAAGAGGTTTCCCAAGCCGTGATCAGGGTCGACGACTCCATCGAAACCAAAATCCTCGGGGACAATCGAGAATACCAGTCGACCATCCAGGCGAACTGGCTATCGCTTCGGTTCGACAACTCGGTGGCCGTCCTTGCTCCCAATGCTCAGACCGGGTCCATCCCTGACCAGATCGTCGAGGACAGCCTGGACTTCGATCCGAACCGGTTCTTCCTTGGAACGAGGTTGCCTGCACGGCTGTTCCCATCGGTGGCCAATATCTACGCCGGCCAGGGATACACGCCTCGGCGGGTCCTGTACAAATCCAAAGTTGGGTACATTGGCCCTTTGGCCAACGGAGCTGGGATTGTCGCCGATTTGATCGGCATCCGCATTTCACCAAGGGTGATTCAGACAGTCCAGGTGGAAACAGCACCGGGCCGGGTCTTGGTCGATTTTACTTTGACCGTCTACTCCCAGGACCGCGAGATCCTCGGTACCCGAGAAGTCGCGGACAACGCTTCGACGAGCCTGGTCTTCAACTTTCCTGAGCTTGCAAAACCAGCTGCTTACTACGAGCTGTCCGTCACCCGAGCAACCCCCGGCAAGAGGCTTTGGATCATCAAGTTTTCCCCGAGCCTTTCCACAATCTACGGCCCCGACGACATCATCAAATGGTCGATGGCCGCGAAGAAGACCCAAAACAAAGAGGCGACCATCGGCCGGGTCTATATCCGGTCTCTGGACGTTACCCTTTTCAATGGAGGGAGGTCGTTCGATGTTCTCAACACCGCCAGCAGGCTCTACCGGGCCTTGCTCCCTAACGTCGAACTCGTGGCCCAGCTTTCCTTGGACGGTGTCCAGTTCCCGGTCGGGACCTTCTATGCCCAATCCTGGGACCCTCCCGAGAGCGGCGCCGAAGTCACCGTCAAAGCGGTCGACCTGCTCGGCAAAGTAAAAGACAATGTGCTTGACGCCCAGATCGTCGATCAGATCAACGCCGCCGCCGCGTTCGCCCTCGTCGCAGCAAAACTTGGACTGACCCAGAACACCATCGAGGGCGAGCTATCTGGGGTAGTCCTTCGTCATTTCGGTCTGGGAGACACGGTCGGGAACATCCTCAACGAACTGTGTATAAACACCCACGCTGTCTGCTACATGAACCCCCAGAACACCGGATTGATCGTCAAACGGATGGTTCAGCTGAAGGGTCGCTCCAGGTATCCGGTTCGGTACCTGGGACTCGATGAATACATCTCGGCAAAGATCACGGCCGCAGACCCCAACCCTACCGTCCTTGAGGTCGACTACACGTTGCAGCAGTACGACCAAGAGGAGGTCATTCTGACCTCACAGACGAGAATGTACTCGACCCTCCCTCTGAGGACGTATCCGCCAGCGTTGAGCATCATTCCAACCTACAACCGGGAGATCGGTGCCGGTCAGGCTCCCAGTTGGGTCTCGGCGCCCATGCCCAAACCGGCGGGATTCACCCGGGTCTTGTTTTCCGACTCCTTCGAGTGGGAGAGCCTGGAATTTACCTGGGAGGATCTGGGCACCACCGTCCAATTCAAGGTTTGGAACTTCGACAATGATTCGGTCGATGAGCAGCTGACGGCCCAGCTCGTAGGCTACCTTCCGAATCCTAACACCCTCATCTCTGATACCTCGCAGGTCGTGCCACCCCGACCTGGTGACTACCTAGCCCAGGCAGTCAGTGACGACGTCGCCGATCGAAATGCCGCCAACAAGCCCTATGAATTCGCCGTCCAGCTGTCGGACAAGATTGCCATCTCCTCGATCGTCCCTGGGAATTTCCAGCGGCCTGGCCTATTTGAGTTTACCTTGGAGCCTACCGCCTTCGGATGCAAATGTCGGGTTTGGAACTACCTCAACGTGGAGCAAGATTTCCAGGTCCTCATCTACGGCCGCAAACTGACAAACTCCGAAACGACCAAGACTATGACCCTCCGGGATGAGACTGGAATCCGCGCGCGAGGCGAAATCACCAAGCCAGTATCGCTGTCGAACATGAACGACGACGCCATGGCCAGGAGCGTCGCATCAGGCGTGCAGGCGTACTACCGTTCTTTCTTGGGCAAGACCGAGTTGGAGCCGTGGTCCGACCCAAGGCTCGAGATTGGCGACCTGGTTGCCGTGGAAAGTCTTCGAGGATATGGGTTCACTCCATCGATGGTGGATGAGCTGACTCTTGAATATACCGGCACGGTCATCCAGAAGGTGACTGCCCTGCAGACTCAGAAGCACAATCGAGACTGCCGGATGTTCGGCGGCCACGTTTTGAAAGACCGTCCGCTCATCGCAAAAGGAACTAAGGGGTACGTATGAAGACCTACCTTGCCGCCGACCCGGGCAGAGAGCGAATAGAGAACCTGATCACTGGGGAAATCATCCCGACTCCGGCTGTGAATACCCGCCTGACCCTCGGCCACGACATCTGGTTTGGAGACACCTTGGTCCTGTATACCAACCCCGCCGACATCGTGGGGAGTGCTCTTCAGAAGGACTCCGACTACATCCTTGAATCTCAGGATTCCATAGCGACAGACCAATCCGGGTCGGTCTGTTACAGCCAGATTGTCTTGCTGACTGCCCATCCCTTCGTTTACGCCAACTATCACGCCTACGGGGACTTTGTGACCAATGAATTCGTCACAGTGATCTCAAACCTTAGCGAAACACTCGACCCACGGGTTACCGCCCTGGAAGCCAATGATGAAACCCAGGATGGCATTTTGTTCCTCCACGGCCAGCGCCTGTCGAACCTGGAGAACACCACTGGGAGTCAAGCGGTGGAGCTTTCCAACCACGAGGGCCGGCTGAGTGCAGCAGAGAGCGGCCTCTCCGGGACGACCGAGGCTCTTGTCTCCTTGAGCGGGACGGTGATGCCGATCCCGGGTCAGATCGAAGACCTACAAACCACAACGACTGACCACGAAACCAGAATAGATTCGGCCGAGTCGACCATCGCAACTCATGGGGTGGAGCTATCGAACCACGAAACTCGATTGGCTGCTGTCGAGTCTGAGGTTGTCACGGAGATTTCTGCCGAGCACCTGGCGTACCTGATGGCCAGCCAACCCGCGATCGGAGCAATCATAGCGTTCGATGCCAACAATCCCGGACCGATCGTGAATGCTGGGGCTTTTATCGTAGGCCGGCAATACAAAATAGCGACTGTAGGGACTACCAACTGGGTGGCAATTGGTGCTCCCTCCAACACCGTGGGGGTGACCTTCACAGCCACTGGTGCCGGCAACGGAAATGGGAATGCGCGGGATCTTAAGTACGCTACAGGAGAGTGGGTCGACAACACCACGATGCTCGGATGGTACGCTTGCGTCCCTGGGAATGCTCAGTTTGGGTGTCCCGATTTGTCGGCCAACGCCTATTTGACGGGCAAGGTGGTAGCTGGGGCGGCCGGCGCTCTTGTGGGAACCAATAGTTACTCTTTGAGCGTGTCCCAGCTTCCGGCACATTCGCACCCGGGATCCTCGTCAAACTCCGTGGGAACTGGGGTCTCAACGCAAGCCGAAACAGCGGACCATAGTCATGGTTCTCCGAACGGCGGGTTTATCGGACCTACCGGCGGAAACGTAGGATCGGGAACGACCCCAAACATTTGGTCCGGGGCCACTAATACCGGTGGCCGATCAGCAAGCCACACCCACGTCATGACGGACCCGGCCCACAGTCACACGATCACTGTGGCTTCCCAGGGATCTGGCACTGCTCTGGATAATCGCCCTTCATCGTTCCAAGTTATCTGGGTTCGGAAATGCGCGTAAAGGAGTTCTGATATGGCTAAGATTATTTTGCTCAATGGGACTCATATTGTTCGGGAAACATTGAGAGTCACAAACAGGGCTGACAACAGGATCTCCATCACCGTGGTGCTGGAGCCTTACTATGGTGTCAGCTACACTCCGATCATACAAGGGATCATGGGCTCCGCAAGTTTTGAGATCACGGAGGCCAATCAGCCCGAGCTCTGGAATCTTATGAAGGACGCAACTCAACAGGAAATGGTTGCTTTGATTTTCAATTACCTCATGGGGCAAGACCAGTTGTACCCAGCGTTCATGGCTCACACTGACTATATGCAAGATCCGACTTACGAAATGGTTGATCCTGTCGATGCTGAGGGCAACGTGATTCCCGGAGGCAATCAGGTGAAAACTCTTGTCCCTTCAGGTTACGAGGACATGATCGCAAAGGCCGTGGCCGACAGGTTCCAGGGGGCAAACCTTTTCATCTTCCAGATGCTCTACAACCGTGGGATCAACACCATAACTCTTCAGGACGTCCCCAATGTATGACATCCGGGTCTCTCCCAAGCTGAATCAGAAGTTTCTTGATGCCTACCAAAAGTCTAGGCTTATCAACAAGGAGCTGGTAAAACTGAACGAAGACAAGGCTGTTTCCGATGAGGTAGGCGCCTTGATTATGATCCACACGGCAGACGGGAAGTTTGTCGAATGGGGATTTCGTGGCGCTAAGCAGATCTTGGGATTCATCGAGCATGGTTACATGCCGGTACGGAAATTCTGTCCGTTGGTCAGAAAAACCTGTCTCGGTGAAAGGTGTTCGTTTCATATCATCAGGAACGGAGTGGGGGATTGTGCCCTCGTCTGGAGCACGATTAGTTAAGTTGAAAGTACGTCGGGAACATACAACACGGTGGGTTCAGAGTGCTTCAAAGGACCTGTGAACGATGTTTCAGGAACCGAAAAACACCAGTAAAATCCGGAAAAAACCGCACTATTCTCAGAATTCGTGCGGGTTTTTCTCAATTTTTGCGCCGGGTTACACCCCGGCCATCTCCCTCAGCCGGGACTCTCCCCCCCGGGCCTGGGCCGTGACTGTGTCGAGGAGCTGCTTCTTGGACCGGGCCGAGG
>Ga0302321_100001854_pt1 | contig 18070 bp, 16 predicted proteins | sample Fen_T0_1_FD_202505 | JGI IMG/M metagenome (GOLD analysis project Ga0302321, IMG submission 202505) | Peat permafrost microbial communities from Stordalen Mire near Abisko, Sweden - Fen_T0_1 | ecosystem: Environmental > Terrestrial > Soil > Wetlands > Permafrost | place: Sweden: Abisko...
AGTGGGCGTTCAGCTGCGCCGCCACCACGGCCGGCGAGGTGCCCGGGTCGACCTGCACGTAGAACCGGCTCGTCACGGCGAGGTTGCCCATCAGCGACTTCACCGACGCGGCGGAGGCGAACGAACCGACCTGCGCGATGTCGTGGCTCATGATGCCGACGACGGTGTACACGCGGGTCTGTCCCGTGGCGGGATTGACGGCCGTCGTCCGGTCGCCGACCTGGACCTGGTCGTTGCCGGGTTGGCTCCCCGTGCCCTTCGACAGGAACTGCGCGTCGACCACGAGGCTCGACGGATCGGTGAGGAGGCTCCGGAACGCGGCCTCGTCGGAGGCGAAGGCAGCCGAGCGGGCCGAGAGCGCCGGTGTCCCGGACGCCAGCAGGCGGGCGTCGAAGCCCGACAGCGCCCACTGCTTGGGGGTGTGCGCGAACGAGGCGGTGAAGTCGGGGGCGGACTGGACGATCGGGGCGACCGCAGCGACACCCGGCTGGGCACGCAGCTCCGCAGGGGTGACCGGGTTGGCGGGGTTCGAGTCGACGCGCAGGTCGGTGCCGGCCCGGACCTCGTCGGTGAAGGTGTGCGCCTGTGCCCCGAGGATCTGGGAGTAGACCGCGATGAACGTGAGGGTGAAGACGATCAGCGAGTACATCGCCAGGAGCATGGCGGTGCGGAACAGGCGGGCCAGGGGGTAGGCCAGGCCGAGGCGGGCCGCCAGCCCGTGCCCGGTGCGTGACACGCGCTCGGCCAACGACACCCAGGCGTGGTCGATGGAGGAGGCCAGGGTGACGGCCGCGCCGACCATGATCACGCCCATCACGATGAACACGGGGATGCCCGCTCCCTTCGTGGCCCCCGGAAGGAACGTGAACACACCGCTGCACCACAGCAGCGCGGACGCGGACAGCAGCGACACCGTGGTGCGCCGACCGAGCACGGGGCGAACCAGAGGGATGGCGCTGAACAGCACGATCGGCGGCCCGACGAGCGCCGCGAGCGGTAGGGGGACGAGCAGGCCGGCGACGGTGACGACGCCGCCCAGGACGACGCCGATCGAGGCGAACAGGCTGGAGTGGAAGCGGTGCCCCTCGATCTTGGGGTCGGGCAGGTCACGGATGGCTCGCACCACGTTCATGCGTGCCGTGCGGGCACTCGTGATCCAGACCGTCAGCAGCGCGATGCCGAGGCCGATGCCGCCGGCGATGGCCAGGTCGACGGCCGGCGCGGAGAAGTGCAGCCGGAAGTCGTCGCCGCCACCGCTGAAGATGCGGCGCGTCGCCTGGACGATGAGCCAACCCACGGCGATGCCACCGAGCGCGCCGACGAACGCCGACAGCACCGCGTAGACGGCGCCCTCGAGCGCGAAGACGCGCATGAGGTCGCGCCGTTTGAGCCCCACGGCCCGCGCCATGCCGAGCTCGCGGCGGCGCTCCTCGGCGAGCATCACGAAGAGGTTCACCAGCAGCAGGACGCCGGCAAGCACGCTGAACACGCCGACGCCGGTGAACAGCTGCCCGATCTGGTGGCCGGACTCGGTCGCGTCGCGGAGCAGGTCGTGCTTGACGGTGAGCACCTCGACGTTCGCCTGCCCCGCCAGGCGCCGGTTGATCTCGGCCACGACCTGGTCGGTGTTGCCGGCACTGTCGAAGACGCCGCCCTTGTTCGAGACCATCAGCACGATCGACGGTGGCGTGGCGGCGGCGATGTCGGACTTCGCGGCCATCGAGGCGATGGTGCCGTGGGCCACGAAGGCGTCGAAGGCACCGGCGAGGCCGACCTGGGGCACGATCGTGCGGACCACGAGCGCGCGGGTCTGGCCGTAGGCGTGCAACGAGATCGACGACCCCACGCGGGCGCGCAGCTTCGAGGCCAGCACCTGGTTGATCACCACCTCGCGTCCGACCGGGTCGCGCCCGGCATGGGCGAGGCCCGTGGTCACCGGATCGTGGCCGAGGGCCCGCCCCTTGCCGAAGTCGGTCTCCGCGACGACGGCGTCGGGCACCGCCCGGGTGACCTCACCGGCGCGCCCGGCGGCGCTGAAGGCCGCCGGCGCGGTCACCGCCGCGGCGATGCCGTCGGTGCCCGGGATCGCCGGCGCCACGAGGGTGTGCCACGACGCGGGCAGGGTGACCCGGCCGACGGCGACGACCTCCTCGTCGATGGGGCCGAGCTTGGTGCGGGCGTCGTCGCGCAGCGACGACTGGAACGTGGCCCCGACCAGGAACGAGGCGGCGATGATGGCGGTGCCGAGCGAGGACCCGAGCACGACGAGCGAGCCCTCGGGCCAGCGACGGGCCAGGTTGCGGGAGGCCAGCCGGCGGAAGGCCGGCCGCAGCAGCGCGTCGTGGACCGTGATCGCCAGCATGGCGGCGATGAGCGCCACGCCCAGCCAGCCGAGGAGTCCGAGCATCAGGAGTCGAACGTGGGATCCGGCGGCGCGCCGTCGGGATGGCCGTCGTAGTTCACCAGGCCGTCGATCATCTGCACGAGGCGCTCGCTGGAGGTGCCGATCTGGTGGTCGTGGGTGACGACGACCAACGTCTGGCCCGCGGCGTGGAACTCTCGCATGAGGTGCAGCACGTCGGACGCGGTGTGCGTGTCGAGGTTGCCGGTGGGCTCGTCGGCCCACACGATGGCGGGCTCGTTGACCAGCGCGCGGGCGATGGCCACGCGCTGCTGCTGCCCGCCCGACAGCTCGAGCGGGCGGTGCTTGCCGCGGCTGCCGAGGCCGACGCGCTCGAGCATGTCGTGCGCGCGCTCACGCGCCTCACGGGGTCGGACGCCGGTGCAAAGCAGCGGCAGCTCCACGTTCTCGGCCGCGGTGAACACCGGGATCAGGTTGAAGCTCTGGAAAATGAATCCCATGCGCCGGGCGCGCTGGGCGGTGCGCTGGGCGTCGGTGAGGGCGTGCAGGTCGTCACCGTCGATCATGACCGTTCCGGCGTCGATGTCGTCGAGGCCCGAGAGGCAGTTGAGCATGGTGGTCTTGCCGTTGCCCGACGGCCCCATGACCATGACCAGCTCGCCCGGGTTCACGTCGAGGTCGACGCCACGCAGCGCCTCCACCGTGCCGGCGCCGGTCTGATAGGTCTTGCGGACGCCCCGGGCGCTGAGGATCGGCTGGGTCGGCGCGACCTCGGGGCCAGGCGGTGCCGGCTCGGAGCCCGTCAGCGGGGGGCGGGAGGGCGCGACGCTGCCCGCCTCGCCGCCGATCGCTGCCGGCGAGCGCTCACCGGATGCGAAGGCCACGCAACGCCTCGGGGAGGCTCCCCGTGACCACCCGGGCGGGACCCGCCGCGGGAACGGGGCAGGCGTCGGGCTCGGTGGCGGAGTCGGTGCGCGGACCGCGCAGCACCAGGCGGCAGCCGAACTCGGTCTCGATCGACAGCGACTCGGCGAGCTCGTCGATGACGTCGAGCGTCACCGACTCGTCGCCGGGGTACAGCGCGCGGACGTAGTCGGGCGCGTAGACGACCACGTCACCCACGGTGCCGACGGGCTCCTGGTCGGGGCCGGGCCAGAAGTCCTCGTAGAGGAACGGTGCGGTCGACTCGCAGCAGCCGGTGCCGATGGTGACCGTCAGCGTGCCCGGTCTGGCCCGCCCCGCGCGTTCGACGACCTCACGGGCCCGGTCGGTGACGTCAACGCGCATGCGCCCATGCTACGGACGGCGACCGGCGGGCGCAGATCGCCCGCCGGTCGTCGCCGGTGCTGACCTCAGATCTCGCCGCTCAGCGCACTGAAGTGGATGTAGTTGTCACGCGTGCCACCGGGGTTGGTGTGCACGTGCTTGACCTGGCGGTAGACGTTGTAGCCCTCGACCCCGAGCTCACGGCCGATGCCCGACTGCTTGTAGCCGCCGAACGGCCGCTGCGGGTCGATGAGGTGGTAGTCGTTCACCCACACGGTGCCGGTGCGCATGCGGTCGGCGATCGACTGGGCGCGCTCGATGTTGGTGGACTGCACGCCGCCGGCGAGCCCGTAGATGGAGTCGTTGGCGATGGCGACGGCCTCGTCATCGGTGTCGTAGGGGATCACGCACAGCACCGGGCCGAAGATCTCCTCCTGGGCGATCTTCGCCTTGTTGTCGACGCCGGTGAAGATCGTGGGCTGGAAGAACGCCTCGGTGTCGAGGCCGTCGGCCAGGCCCGTGGGCTTGGAGCCACCCACGACGGGTTCGCCGACCTCGTCGCGGCCGAGCTTCACGTAGCGCTCGACGGTCTCGACCTGGCCGCGCGACACGAGCGGGCCGAGGTCGGTGGTGAAGTCGAGCGGGTCGCCGATGACGATCTTCTGGGCGCGCTCGACGAGCAGGGCCACGAACTCGTCGAGGATCGAGCGGTGGACGAGGGCCCGGGTGCCGGACTCGCAGACCTGGCCGTTGTGCAGGAAGGTGCCGAACAGCACCGCGCCGGCGGCGAGGTCGAGGTCGGCGTCGTCGAGCACGATGTTGGCCGACTTGCCGCCCAGCTCGAGCGTGACGGGCTTCACGGTGCCCGATGCCAGCTGCATGATGCGCCGGCCGACCTCGGTGGAGCCGGTGAAGGCGGTCTTGTCGACGAGCGGGTTGGACGCCAGCTCCTCGCCCACCGTGCCACCCGGGCCGGCGACGATGTTGACCACGCCTGCCGGGATGTCGGCCTCCTGGAAGATCTCACCCAGGGCCAGCGCGGTGATGGAGGTGAACGACGCCGGCTTGATGACGGCGCAGTTGCCTGCGGCCAGCGACGGGGCGATCTTCCAGGCCGCCATGATGAACGGGAAGTTCCACGGGATGATGCCCGTGGTGACGCCCTGCGGCTCGTAGCGCTTGTAGTTGCTGGAGGGAGGGAACGGCGTGCCCTCGAGGTCGACGCGGTCGGGCTGCTCCTCGGCGCACCGGGCGAACCAGCGGAAGGCGCTCACGCCACCGGGGATGTCGGCGAACATGGCCTTCTTGATGGTGCCGCCACCGTCGCGGGCCTCGAGCTCGGAGAGCTTCTCGGCCTTGGCCTCGATGAGGTCGGCCACCTTGTTGAGCTTGGCGGCGCGCTCGGCGCCCGACATCTTCGGCCAGGGCCCCTCGTCGAAGGCCTTGCGGGCGGCGCCGATGGCGCGCTGCGTGTCCTCGCGGTCGGCCTTGGCGACGTCGGCCAGCTTCTGGCCCGTGGCGGGCTCGTAGGTGGCGAAGGTGTCGCCGGATGCGGCGTCGACGTACTCGCCGTCGATGAACAACTGGTAATCGGCCATGTGCCGTTCCCCCTGGGAGCTGCAACGGGCGCGGATGGTGGACCCACGCATCGGTGAAAGCCCTGACGCTACCGGCCTGCACCGCCGCGGTCGAACGACCTGACGATCCGTCAGAACGGTCAGGTCGAGGTCAGGCCCGACCCCCGCTGGCGCTCCCGATCTCCTAGGGTTCGACGCATGGGCGAAGCGCAGGGAACGGGGCGTGAGGTGGCGCGTCCTTGATGCGTCTCTCGGCCGATCATCTCGAGGTGCAGCTCGACGTCGGCACGTTCGCGGCCGCGGTCACGGGGAGCGGCACCTACGGCCTCGGACCGCTCGAGGTCACCCTCACCGAGGGACGCTGGCCGACCTTCGGGTGGACCGTCGCGAACCGCGGGGACACGCCGGTGGCGGTGCGCTCGGTGGCACTGGTCTTCGACGTCGTCGACTACACCGGCGCGCTGCGCATGTTCCGGCACGGCTACCAGTCGTGGTCGCCGAGCGGCATCGCCACGTTCGACGTCGACGTCGACCCCTCGACCGTGGCCCGGTTCCCCTTCGTCCAGGCCGTGCACCACGCCGACCAGGCGACGGTGACCCTCACCGACGAGCTGCGCTCCGAGTGGTTCACGCTGCTCGCCCACGACGGCCCGGGCACGCTGCTGGCCGGGTTCGACGGCGGCGGCTGGCACGACGGCACCTTCCGCCTGCGCTGGGCCGGCGACGACAGCGAGGTCGAGCTGTGGGCCGAGGCCTTCCTGGGCGACGCGGTGCTGGCCCCCGGCGCCCGCCGCGAGCTGCACGGCGTGGTGGTCGACGACCGTGCCGACGTGCCGGCGTCCGAGCTGCTGGCCTCCTGGGTCACGCCGGTCGGCCACGACCTGGGCGCCCGCGTCGACGCGCCGTTCCAGCTCGGGTGGTGCTCGTGGTACCAGTACTTCCACGACGTCACCGAACACGACATCCGCGAGAACTTGTCGCGTGCCTCGCAGTTCGGCTTCGAGGTGTTCCAGGTCGACGACGGCTTCCAGTCGGCCATCGGCGACTGGCTCACCACCAACGCCAAGTTCCCCACAGGCCTCGACGACCTTGCCTCGTCGATCGACGCGGCCGGCTTCCGGCCCGGGCTGTGGCTGGCGCCGTTCCTCGCCGCCCCCGACTCGCGCGTGGCCACCGAGCACCCCGAGTGGCTCGCGATGCACGTCGACGTCAACGGCGACCAGCGCCCCCTGTACGCCTGGTGGAACGAGCCCTGGGGCGGCGGCCACGACGGCTTCATGTACGCCCTCGACACCAGCCATCCCGAGGTGCAGGAGCACCTGACCTCGCTGGCCGCGCAGCTCGTCGAGATCGGCTTCACCTACCTGAAGCTCGACTTCACGTTCGCGCCCTCGGTCGACGGCGTGTGGGCCGACACCTCGCTCACGCCTGCGGAGCGCGTGCGCGCCGGCTTCGACGCCATCCGTCGCGGCGCCGGCTCCGACGCCTTCCTGCTCGGGTGCGGCGTGCCGCTCTCGCATGTCGTCGGCGTGGTCGACGCCAACCGCATCAGCCAGGACGTGGCGCCGCTGTGGGACCTCGACGGCCGTGACCCCATCGTCGCCGGCTACCACGACATCGAGCCCGCCACCCGCAACGCCTACGCCAACACGCTGGCGCGCAGCTTCATGCACCGGAAGCTGTGGCTCAACGACCCCGACTGCCTCATGCTGCGCACCGAGCGCACCGACCTGTCGGCCGACGCGGCCCACACGTGGGCCCGAGCCATCGGGCTCTCGGGCGGCCTGGCCCTGGTCTCCGACGACCTGTCGCTGCTCGACGACGCGGCCCGCGACGTGCTGGCCGAGACCGTGGAGCTGGGGCGCGCGAGCGACAACGAGGCCCACAAGGGCGTCTCCCCGGTGGTGCCCGACCTGCTCGACGCCACCGTCCCCACCACCATCACCGCTGCCGGCCACACGCTCGTCACCGACGTCGCCACCGGCACGTCGACCTTCACCTGACCCGACCCGTCGTCGTCAGGCGGGCGCGACGGTCCAGGTGCCGGCGTCGAGGTCGTCGGCGTCGGACGACACCGCCCGGCCGTCGGCGGCGAGCTTGCGCAGGTGCGCCCACAGGGAGCGGCGGGCCACCTTGTGGCGCTCCTCGTCGACGTCGTCGTAGACGAGGGGGACGAGCGCGTCGACCGTGACGGGCGCACCGGCGGCGGCCAGCACCTCGGCGACCTTGGCCTCGCGCTCGAGGCGGTGGTCGACGAACCAGTTGACGGCCTCGGCGGGATCGGTGAGCAGGTGGCCGTGGGCGGGCGCCAGCGTGCGGAGCGGCGGGCGCAGGGTCAGCAGCTTGCGCAGTGAGTCGAGGTAGGTGGCCATGTCGCCGTCGGGCGGCGAGATGACGACGGTGCTGCCCTCCATGAGGTGGTCGCCGGTGAAGAGCAGGCGCTCCTCCTCGAGCAGGTAGCACAGGTGGTTGCTGGCGTGGCCGGGGGTGTGCACCGCGCGCAGCCGGAACTCGGTGGCGTCGACGGTGTCGCCGTCGGCGAGGCTGCGCGACACCTCGAGGCCGTCGCGCGAGTCGAATGCCAGGATCTCGGCGCCGGTCCGGGCGGCCACGGCCACGGCCGCCGGCCAGTGGTCGATGTGGGTGTGGGTGCACAGCACCCAGCGGATGCGGTCGCCGCCGCAGCCGAGGATCGCGTCGATGTGGCCGGGGTCGTCGGGACCGGGGTCGATGACCGCGATCTCGTCGACGCCGACGAGGTAGGTGTTGGTGCCGGGGCCGGTCATCATCCCGGGGTTGGGAGCCAGGATCCGTCGCACCAGCGGCGACAGCGCGCTGGCGACGTCGGTGACGAGCGGCCTGAGCTGCTCGGCCTCGTCGGTGTCCGCCCCGCCCGTCTCCGAGCGGGACGAGCTCACGTCGGCTCCGCGTCGGAGGTGGCGCCGGACAGGTGCGCGCCGCCGACCGCGTCGACCTCGGGCATACCCACGTGGTGCTCACCCGTGGCGCGGGGCGCACCGGCGGCACCGGCGTTCCACGCGGGACCGCCACGGTCACCGACGCCGGGCCAGCTGCCGAGCGACTCGTCGCCCGCGTAGGCCTTCTCGTAGTCGGGGTCGCCGGGCATGACGATGCGCACGCCCGCCTCGTCGTTCAGCACCCGCGGCACCATCGGCGGCACCTCGGGCAGGGCTGCGGCCGCGGCGAGCGCGTCGGCCACGGTGGCCGAGCGCGAGAGCGACCGCACGTTGGCCACGGTGGGCGGCAGCATCGAGTAGGTGCCCGCGGCGTGCGCCTCGAGGGCGTCGTCGGGCCGGATCCACCGCGCGGCGATGACCTCGCGGTCGTCGTGGACGGGCTTCTGCCCGCCCGGCGCGGCGGCCAGGAAGAAGCGGGTGTCGTAGCGCCGGGGCGCGCCCGCGGGCGTGACCCAGTGCGACACGTAGTGCATGTCGCCCAGCTCGAACCGCAGCCCCTCCTCGACGAAGACGTCGACGAGCCGGCGCTCGCGCTGGTCGACCCCGCGGCGGTGCTCGACGAAGCGCTCGGCCACGACCGGGTCGTCGAACCTCAGGGGGGAGCCGTCGGCCCAGCGGGCCGGCAGCAGCCCGGCCTCCTCGAAGGTCTCGCGGATGGCGGCGATCCAGAACGCCAGGCCGTTGCCGGGCAGCTTGAGCATGGCCGACGCCTCGGCGTCGGTGAGGCCGTCGCACAGCGGCTCGACCTCGGGCTCGCCGTCGGCCGGGTCGACTCCGCCTCCGGGGAAGACGTAGGCGCCCCCCACGAAGTCGGAGTTGAGGTTGCGGCGCAGCATGCAGACCTCGAGCCCCTGCTCACCGTCGCGCACCAGCATGACCGTGGCGGCCGGCCTGATCGGAACGGACTCGCCGTTTCCGGTTGTGTCGATGTTGACGCTCACGCGTGGCCTCTCGACGCCGACGGAGGTCCGCTCGGGAGCTGGTCGCGCCCACGTGGCGGGACCTCCCAGCCCTCGACGTCGACCACCTCGCCCTCGGCGCCACCGCGACGCCAGCGGCGGGCCGCGCCCGCGGCGGCACCTGCGGCCGGGCCCGCGCTGCTGACGACGACCAGCGTGGACTCGACCCGGCTGCGCACGACGCGCAGCACGAGGTGGCGCACCACCGCGCGGATGGGGGGCAGGATCAGCAGCAGGCCCACGGCCCCGGTGACGAACCCGGGCAGCACCATGAGCACGCCGCCGACGAGGATGAGCAGGCCGTCGACCACCGAGTCGCCGGGGAGGCGACCCGCGTCGACGTCGGCGCGGAAGCGGCGGAGGGCGCCCAGCCCGGCCCACTTGAGCAGGAAGACCCCGAGGACGCTGACCAGCAGCATCAGACCCAGGGTGTCGAACCAGCCGATGGCGCCGGCGACCTGGATCGTGACCAGCAACTCGATGACCGGCACGGCCACCAGCACGATCAGGAAGACGAGGAACATCTCCTCAGCGTACCGCCCGCCCTCCCGACCTGACCCTGGCACGCGCGGCCAGCCGGTCGAGCCGGTCGTCCCACCGGGCCCCCACGTCGACCATCCAGGCCATGGCGTCGCGGAGGGCCTCCGGGCTCGGCGCGTAGCGCTGCTCGCGACCGTGCCGTTCGCTGACCACCAGCCCCGCGTCGGCGAGCAGCTGGAGGTGCTTGACCACGGCCTGGCGCGAGACGGGCAGCGTGTGGGCGAGCTGTGTGGCCGTGGCCGACCCGGCGTCGGTCAGGTCGCGCAGCACCGCGCGGCGGGTGGGGTCGGCGAGCGCCTGGAAGACCGGGCCGGGGTCGACGGGCTCGCCGCCGGGGGGTGCCATCACGGGTGGGGGCGCGGCGCTCAGGCCGTGACGGCCGCGAAGCGGCGCACCGCCAGGAAGCTGCGCACCTCGAGGGCCAGCAGGGCACGGGTCCACGGGTCGTCGGGGCCACCCGCCGCGGCGGTGGCGTCGAGGACGTGGCACACGGGACCGGCGGCGCTCACGGGGGGCACGGGGGCCTCGACCACGGTGAGCCGCGACCCGTCCTCGTCGGCATCGAGCGTGAAGGTCACGGTCGAGGCTGCCGCGGGGTCGGCGTCGGACCACCAGGTGAACCGCAGCAGGCGCGCCTCGTCGACGGTGTCGACCACCACCCGACGCTCGTCGCCGTCGACGACCAGCCGGCCGCCGCGGCCGGGCAGCAGGGCGAGGTCGACCGGCTCGCCGAGCCAGCCGGCCAGCTCGGTGGGATCGGTGAGGAGCTGCCAGGCGTCGTCGGGCGTGGCGTCGAGGTGCACGGTGCGCTCGATCGCCGAGGGCGTCGGCTCGGGCTCGGGCATGGGGCAGCCTCCTCGGCTCCGGGAGTCGGCGCCGCGCCGGCGCCGTGACGTGCAGTGTGGCCCGGTCGGGCGAGAAGTGCAATCAGCCGGTTGCGAAGAACCCTCTGAGTCCGTACAGTCGCAACCAACGAGTTGCACATCACCACCGGAGGTACCGCCGTGCCGAACCTGTTCGTCCCCACCGTCGTGCAGCCGAGCCCCCGGGGTGACCGGGCGTTCGACATCTACTCCCGCCTGCTCGAGGAGCGCATCATCTTCCTCGGCACGGAGCTCGACGCCGACGTCGCCAACCTGATCATCGCCCAGTTCCTGCACCTCGAGGCCGACGCCGCGACCAAGGACATCCGCCTCTACGTGAACTCCCCCGGCGGCGACATGAACGCCCTGTTCGGCGTCTACGACACCATGCAGTGCATCCGGCCCGACGTCAGCACGGTGTGCATCGGCCAGGCCGCGTCGGCCGCCGCGGTGCTGCTTGCCGGCGGCGCCGCCGGCAAGCGCTACGCCCTGCCCAACTCGCGCGTGTTGATCCACCAGCCGTGGGGTGGCGTGCAGGGTCAGTCGAGCGACATCGAGCGGGCCGTCAGCGAGATGGTGCTGCAGCGCGAGCGCATGGTCGAGATCCTGGCGCGGCACACCGGCCAGACGAGCGAGCAGATCGCGACCGACATCGACCGCGACTTCATCCTGCGAGGGGACGCGGCCGTGGCGTACGGCCTCGTCGACCACGTCCTCGGCCCCCCGGCGGACCTCGAGCCGGCCAGCGCGATCAGCGCGGCGCGCTGATCGGCGGGCCGGGCGTCAGTTGCCGAGGAGCGGCCGGCGCTCGGCCTCGCTGAGGCCACCCCAGATGCCGTGCGGCTCGCGGATCTCGACCGCGTAGTCGAGGCAAGGCTGGCGCACCGGACAGGTGCGGCAGATCTCCTTGGCGCGGGCCTCGCGGGCCAGCTTCTCGTCCTTGCGTTCGAACGCCGCAGGTGGGAAGAAGACCGCGGCCTGTGGCCCCCGACAGGCGGCACGGATCTGCCAGGACTGCTCAACTCGTTGTGCGCTCACGAACAACCCCCTAGGAGCGCTAGCGGATACGTGAACCGGGATACCGGTGCACGGTTCCTCGGCCAGGCCGAGACAAGCATGTGTTCGGAGACTGCGCCTTGCGGCCCCGCCTCTTGGCGCGGCTGACCATACCGGCACCGATTTGCCCCCACAAGAGTCAACTTTCGCGAGCGTTACGGGCGCGGCCGCGAACGGGTCTGGGCCTGGGGAGGCTGGCGGAAGCCCTGGTCAGCGTGCGCGGGGCTCAGTGGCCGGCGTCGACGGCGGCGCCCTCGAGCGGCTCGACCTCGAGCAGCAGGCGGTCGACCTCGACCACCCGCACCGGCTCGCCCCGGTCGATGGGCGTGGCCCGGTTGGTGCGGGCCCGCCACAGCCCGCCCCGCACCCGCACCACGCCGTCGGGGTTGAGCTGCACCACGGCCTCGCCCAGGTCGCCGACCATCCACTCCCGGCCGATGGTGGGCGTGGAGAACCGGGTGCGCACCATGGCCGGCATGCCGGCGAGCATGAACAGCACGACCGCCACCACGCCGAGCGTGAGGGCGATCCAGGGCAGGCCGAGGCCGTCGTAGAGGGTGAAGGTGCCGGCCACGAGCGCCACGATGCCGATGCCGGTCCACACCCGCGGGACGCCCGTCTGCACGTCGACCGCGAAGGCGAACATCGCGAGCAGCAGGAGGGCGACCGACACGCCGCGCACCGGCAGCACCCACAGGCCGTAGCAGCCGAGCGCCAGGCAGGCGGCGCCGACGAGGCCCGCCACGCCGACGCCGGCCGTGAAGAGCTCGAACACGATCAGCGAGAGGCCGATGACGAACAGCAGGTAGGCGGCCGAGGGACTCGCCACGGTGTGCATGAGCTGGTTCAGCGGGGGCAGCTGGCGGAACACCGGCTCGAGGTCGGCCTGGGTGTGCGTGCCCGTCTTGTCGGTGACGACCTTGGTGCGCACGCCCGGCAGGCCCACCAGGAAGCTGCTGATCACCACGTCGTTCCCGGTGGCCAGCTTGAGCGCGTGGGCCTGGCCGGCGCCGATGGTGTGGTCGCGCAGCTGCGGCTCGATGGCCCGGTAGAGGGGCGAGAGGAGCTCGTCGGGGATGACCTGGGTGCCCGTGTTGCCCACGTGGCTGCCGGGGGCCACACCCACCCTCGAGACGACGCCGAGCAGCTGGGCGACGGTGCCCTCGGCGGACGTGCCACTGGGGCCCACCCAGATCGCGACGGGCACCGTCGAGGCGTGGAGGTGCCGGGCGAGGGCCACGAACTGGTCGTCGGAGATGACCATGCCCGTGCTGTTGAGCTGGAGCACCAGGGCCACCGCGCCGTCGGATTCGGCCTCGTTCACGGAGGAGGCGATGAAGTCGGCCAGGACGGGGTCGAGCAGGCCGCTGATCTTCACCACGTCGACCTTGTCGGGCGTGTTCGCGGCCACGGCCGCGGCGCGGCGCGGGCGTGCGCCGAGGTTTGGGGACGCAGCGTGCCGGGTAGCGGCCCCTGCGTTCGGGCCGACAAGCGACCCGGCGACCAGCAGCGTGGTCGCAAGGGTCGCGAGCGCGACACCTGTCGTAAGTAGTCTGCGCACCGAGTGCCTCCGAGGCGATCGTTCGGAAGGACGAGAGTGGATCCAGGCCAGTTCTTCGCCACCTCCCGCCTGGTCATCGTGGCCGGGAAGGGCGGTGTGGGCAAAACCACGGTGTCCGCCGCGCTCGCCCGGAGCGCGGCGCGCACCGGGCTGACCACCCTCATCATCGAGGTCGAGGGCAAGAGCGGGCTGGCGTCGATGTTCGGCCAGCCCCCGCTCGGCTACGACGAGGTGGTGCTCTCCCCCGGCGGCGACCCGAGCGGCGCGGCCGACGTCCTGGCGCGCACGCTGACCCCCGACGACGCGCTCATCGAGTACCTCGAGGACCACGGGCTGCGGCGCATCTCGAAGCGGCTGGTGTCGAGCGGCGCCGTCGACGTGGTCGCCACCGCCGCGCCAGGGATCAAGGACATCCTCCTCCTCGGCAAGGTCAAGCAGCTGGAGCGCGCCGGCAACGTCGACCTGGTGGTGCTCGACGCCCCCGCCGCGGGCCATGCCATCACCTTCCTGCAGTCGGCCCGAGGGTTGCTCGACGCCGTGCGGGTCGGGCCCATCAACACCCAGGCCCGCGACGTGCTGGAACTGCTCACCGACCCCGCCCGCTGCCAGGTGATGCTCGTGACGCTGCCCGAGGAGACACCGGTGAACGAGCTGGTCGACACCGCCTACCAGCTCGAGGACCGCGTGGGCGTGAGCCTCGGGCCGGTGGTCGTCAACGGCCTGTACCCCCACCTCCCCGGCATCGGGGCCGACCCCACCACCGCCGCCGAGGAGGCGGGCGCCCAGCTCCTGCGGGGCGAAGCCAGGGCGCTCGCCGAAGCCGCCGAGTTCCGCCAGCGGCGCAGCGACCTGCAGGACCACCAGCTCGAGCGCCTCAACGAGCTGCTCCCGCTGCCGCAGATCCACCTGCCGTTCCTGTTCGACGCCGACCTGGGGCCCGCCGAGCTCGACGTGCTCTCCGACGCCCTGCTCGACGGGGTGGCCGGCGTCGACCCCACCGCGCTCGGCGTCGGCGCGCCCAAGATCGAGGACGCCGCCTCGTGAACCTCGACGAGCTCGTCATGTCGAGCAGCATCGTGATCTGCACCGGTTCGGGCGGGGTCGGCAAGACCACCACCGCGGCCGTGCTCGCCATGGAAGCGGCGCGGCGCGGCCGCCGTGCCGTGGTGGTCACCATCGACCCGGCCAAGCGGCTCGCCGACGCGCTCGGCCTCTCCGACATCGGCAACGAGCCCAAGCCCGTCGAGGGCCCCTGGGACGGCACCCTGTCGGCGGTCATGCTCGACACCAAGCGGACCTTCGACGACCTGGTCAGCACCTACTCGTCCGACCCCGACCAGGCGGCCCGCATCCTCGACAACCGCTTCTACCGCAACATCTCCGGCGCGCTGTCGGGCACGCAGGAGTACATGGCCATGGAGAAGCTCTACTCGCTCCACGAGAGCCACGACTTCGACGTGGTGGTGGTCGACACGCCGCCGACCCGGCACGCCCTCGACTTCCTCGATGCGCCGCGCCGCCTCACCCACTTCCTCGACCACCGCCTCTACCGCACCCTCATGGCGCCCACCCGCGGGGTGATGAAGGCCGTCAACGTGGCGGCGCACGCCTTCGTGCACACCGTGTCGAAGGTCATCGGCGCCGAGGTGTTCGACGACGCGCTCGCGTTCTTCCAGGCCTTCCAGGGGATGGAGGAGGGGTTCCGGCAGCGGGCCGGCAAGGTCCTCGAGCTGCTGTCCGACCCGGCGACGTCGTTCGTGCTGGTGGCGGCGCCGCGGCGAGACACCGTCGAGGAGGCGCAGTTCTTCGCCGATCGCCTGGCCGAAGCGGGTCTGCCGGTCCAGGCGCTCATCGTCAACCGCATGCACCCGCACTTCACCGACGAGCCGCCCGAGGGCCTCCGCGCGCGGGCCCGCGGGTTCGCCGGCACCGACTTGGGCGACCTCCTCACCAACCTCGGCGACTTCGCCCTGGTGAGCGCCCGGGAGGAGGCGCACCTCGCCGGGCTGGCCGAGTCGATCGAGCCCGCACCGGTGGTAAGGGTGCCGTTCCTGCCCACCGACGTGCACGACCTCGAGAGCCTCGAGCGCCTCGGCACCCACCTGTTCACCCACGCCTGACCCGTCGGTCCCCCGTTGCGTGTCCGTGGATGGTTGCTCAGCGACCAACCACGGACACCAAGTGGCGCCGGGGCGCGGACCGGGAGGGCGATCGGGCCGGGTCAGGCCTCGGCAGGCGGGTCGTCGATGGCGGCCAGCGCCTTCACGGCCTCGTCGAGCGTCTCGGTGACCGGCACGATGCGGTCGAACCCGGTGGTGTGGAGCAGCCGGGTGAGGGTGGGGCGGCTGCACGCGACGGCCACGTCGCCGCCGGCCTCGCGGGCGCGGCGAATGCCCCCGATCAGTGCGCCGAGGCCCGCCGAGTCCATGAACGGCACCGACGAGAGGTCGATGAGCAGGCGGTGGGTCGAGGCCAGGCCACCCAGCGCCTCACGGAACTGGCCGACCGTGTAGGCGTCGAGCTCGCCGACGGGACGGCAGAGCGTGTGAGTGGGTTCGTTCGAAACTTCGATCTCGAGCACGGGTCCTCCAAACCGGGGGGTGCCGGGCCGCGATGCTACCCGTGTGCGCGGGACCCCCGGCCGGGTGACCCTCCGGTCGGCGCCACCGAGGCGGCCCTTCCTGGTGCCGGGGTCGGGCCGGGCGCTACCCTCGCCGCCGTGCCAGACATCCTGCTCGCCACCGACGCCGACCGGATCCTCGACGAGGTCGACGCCGCGCTCGCCGACACCGACACCATCGTCCGCAGGGTCCGCAGCGGCCTCGACGTGCGGCCCGCCATCGAGGAGCAGCAGCCCGACCTCGTGGTGCTCGACCTGCAGACGGGGAACATGGGTGGCATGGCCACCTGCCACGGCCTGCGGCTCGAGGAGGGCGCCGGGCGCCTGCCCCACCAGCCGGTGCTGATGCTGCTCGACCGCGACGACGACCTGTTCCTGGCCCGGCGCTCCAAGGCCGACGGCTGGCTCATCAAGCCGCTCGACTCGTTCCGCCTCCGGCGGGCCGCCGAGGCGATCATGGCCGGCGACACCTTCTTCGAGGAGCGCCGCCAGCCGGTGTGACCCCGCAGGCGCCCGATTCCCCATTCGGGCGCCGGATACACGTCGGGTAGGATCGCCCCTCCGACGGGCTGTGGCTCAGCTTGGTAGAGCGCTGCGTTCGGGACGCAGAGGTCGTGGGTTCAAATCCCGCCAGCCCGACCATCGAACAGGCAGTCAAGAGGGGGCGTCGGCATCCGGCGCCCCCTCTGTTCGGTCAACGAGCCGACGTCGTCAGGGCTACGCCGATGTCCGCACGCACGGCCCATGGGCCGGGAGCGCCCACGGACGATCCCAGCCCGCCGAGGGCCCGGGGCCCCGGTCCCCCGGGTCAGGCCAGCCGGACGAGGCGCCAGGTGGAGAAGAAGTGGTTCGTGGCGACCAGCGTGAGGGCCAGCAGAACGACCGAGCCCGCCACGGCCACCACCGCAGTCCACCGCGCCTCACCCGGGCGCTCCCCGCTCAAGACGGCCACGGCCAGCGCCACCAGCGGGAACAACTCGATGAAGTACCGACCCTGGACCAACTGGACGCTGCTCGCGCCGACCGGGTCGACGCTCGCGTACACGCCCGCCTCGACCATCAGCGTGGTCGCGAGCGCGATCACGCCGAGCACCGCGAGCTCGACGCCACGGCGCCTCACGGCCCGGATGCGCGGGTCCGGGCCGGTACCGCCTGACGCCACCACGTCCGCCTCGGGACCAGGCCCGCCGCCCAGGTAGCTGCCGACGACCACCGCGACCGCCAGGGCCAACGCCAACGCCACGAGGACCTGCCCGGTCAGCGCCGGCAACGCCCCGAACAAGCTGTGATGCGGGCTGGGGGCGTAGTGGTGGACCGCGCCGAGCGCCATGCCGCCCAAGGCCTTGCCAGAGAACGTGCCGCGTGCCGCTGCGGCGAGAAAGCCGAAGGGATGGTGCACCACCCAGACCATCTGGTCGCGGAGGTCGATGTGGGCGAACCTGGCCCGCCTCGTCACGTGCCGGACATGGTCGGTCAGGCTCGCCCACCACCCGACCAGCAGGACGGCGAGCACCGGTGCCGCCAGGCGCTCGAGCCAACGCCGGGCACCGGGCGCGCCGAAGCGCTCGGCGGGCACGAGGAAGACGAGCAGGACCAGCGGGCCATAGGTGTTCTTGCTCACCGCCAGCACCACCAGCGTGACCCCCAACCCTGCGGTCCACCAGCCGGGCGCGTCCGGATCGGCACGGAGGCGCAGCACCAGGGCGACGGCCAGGATGGACAGCGCGATCGGCATCCCGTCGGACGAGACCGTCGACGCCAGCTCGAGCGACACCGGCAGGCAGGCGACGAGGAACAGCAGCGGCTGCCACCTCGCCGGCGCCACACGAAGCGCCACGAAGACGATGGCCAGGAAGGCGGCAAGGCTCGCCAACCGCGCCGCGAGGAGCTGTCCCGGCACGCTCAGCCCCACGTGGATCGCGACCGCGGCCGCGACCGTCGATGCCAGGTACGTGGCCGGGCTGTTGACCGCCGTGTTGCCCATCGACACGGTCACCGGCCGCGCGCTGGCACAGCCCGTCGGGGTGTGCCACAAGCTTCGGCGGGGAAACGGGACAGGGTGAGCCTGCAGGCGCGCCAGGAACGACGTGTAACAGGCCGGGAACGACCCCAGCACCTCACCGTCGGGAGCGACCGCAGGGGTCACCTGACCGTGCGCCAGCTGCCACACGCGCAGGAACTGGTTGGGCTCGTCAGCTCCTCCGCCGGGCGGAGTCACGGCCATGAAGCCCAGACCGGCCACCAGCGCGACCGCGAGGAACCACCACGCCAGCGAACCCCTGCTCTCA
>Ga0302321_100001855_pt1 | contig 18063 bp, 13 predicted proteins | sample Fen_T0_1_FD_202505 | JGI IMG/M metagenome (GOLD analysis project Ga0302321, IMG submission 202505) | Peat permafrost microbial communities from Stordalen Mire near Abisko, Sweden - Fen_T0_1 | ecosystem: Environmental > Terrestrial > Soil > Wetlands > Permafrost | place: Sweden: Abisko...
GGCTGCTCCTGCCGGACCAGACCATCCTCAGCGTGGAGTGCACCGACCATCCCAAGGCCGAGAAATACCTGGCCGCGGGGGATATCTGGGTGAGCGCGGGCACCCTGCCCCAGGATCTGGTGGAGGCCTCCTCCATTGAGATCGGCCCCGCCATCCTTCTGCCCGATGGCCGCGTGTTCAACATCGGCGCCACGGGTCATAACGCCCTCTACACGCCTCCGGCCCTCGCGAGCCATCCGGGAACCTGGAACCGAGGCCCCGATTTCCCCCACGACACCGCTGGTCGCACTCTCGGCGCCAAGGACGCCCCCGCCTGCCTCATGCCCAATGGCCACGTGCTCTGCGTGGCAGGCCCTGTGACAGGCAACGCCAACGATTTCCTTGGGCCCACCTCATTCTTTGAATTCGACGGAGCCAGCCTGCACCGCGTGCCGGATCCCCCGAACGCGGGCGGGCCCCCCTTCGTAGGCCGCATGATGCTCCTGCCCACGGGCCAGGTTCTCTTCGCGGCCGGGTCGAACGATATCCACGTGTACACCCCCTCCGGCGGGCCGGAACCCGACTGGCGCCCAGCCATCACGTCCCACCCCCTGGAAGTGCGGCCCCTGCACACCTACACCATCCATGGCCGCCAGTTGAACGGCCTCTCCCAGGCCGTGGGCTACGGAGACGACTCCTCCTCTGCCACGAACTACCCCCTGGTCCGCCTCCGCCACATCCACACCGGCCAGGTGCGCTACTGCAAGACCTACGATCACAGCACCATGGGCGTGGCCACGGGCACGGTCATCCACAGCACTCAGTTCCGTGTGCCGCTCGGCCTCCACACCGGCGAATACGAGATGGTTGTGGTGGCCAACGGCATTGCCTCCTGCCCCGTGTTCATCTGCGTGGAGCCGTTCCGCCTCACCCTTCCCCTCGATGAGGCCATGGTCAACTTCCTCATCGGGAGCCTCGCGGATGGTCCCCTCTGGGTGCTTGGCCCCCATGGGCCCATCCCGGTTGATCCCTGGGGCCCAGAAATCGCCAGAGAGGCCACCGAAGCCCGCCGCGCCGTCATCCATGGACTCAAGGAACTCCAGACCCTGGGTGCCCGGGTGGCCAAGCTTCGAGCCAAGGCCACTTCCATGATCCCACCCTCTGTGGATGCGGATTATCAAGAAGCGCTCGCCAAGACAGGGGGCAAGAAGGAGACGCAGACGGCCAAGGTCCACGTCTAGCACCCTCCTATTTCACTCACTGGCCCTCTCTGATGCGCCACTCAGAGAGGGCCTTTTGGCATGGGATCCCATCCAAAAACCCTGAAACCAAACCCCGACCCCGCGAGAATCCGATCGGCCACCCAAGGTCTCTTTGGTGGAAAGTATTGGAGACTGATGCTTGCGATCGCCTGTGGCGCGAGTCACGCTCGACCCCGCTGCGGCCCCCTACGGTTGGAGAACCCATGCGCCTCTCCCTGATCCCTGCCCTGATGCTCTGCGCGACGGTGCTCTCCGCTCAATCCCCATCAGAGAAGGCCGTGGCCGCCGTACTCGATGACTGGCATCTGGCCGCAGCCCAAGCTGACGAGAGCCGCTACTTTGGCCACCTGGCCGAAACATCCGTGTTTCTTGGAACCGCTCCGAGCGAGCGCTGGACCAAGACCGCCTTCCAGACCTGGGCTCATCCCATCTTCCTGCGCGGCAAGGCCTGGAGCTTCAAGGCCACCCGCCGGGCGATCGCCCTCTCCAGAGATGGCCACACCGCCTGGTTCGACGAAGACCTCGACACACCCAACCTGGGCCCATCCCGGGGCACCGGCGTGCTCACCCGGCAGAACAACCGTTGGCGGATCCAGCAGTACAACCTGAGCGTGCCCATCCCCAACGACCTGATGAAGGCGGTGAAATCCCAAATCGAGGAGCTGGCAAAAAAGCCCTGACCGGGCGTTTCACCAAGTAAGATGAGGTATGCATCCCACTCGCCTCCTCCTCGCCTGCCTCACCGCATTCAGCCTCGGGGCGCAGACTGCGCCTGAGTCCCTCCAGAAAACCTCGGAACGGCTCCGGAGCGAGGCCTTCCGAACCCATGGGGCGTACGAGGATCTGGCTTGGCTCTGCGATCGCATTGGACACCGATTGTCCGGTTCGCCCCAGCTGGATCAGGCCATCGCGTGGGCCCAGACCCGCCTGAAAGCCGCTGGTCTGGTGAACGTGCACGCCGAACCCGTCCTGGTACCCCACTGGGTGCGTGGGCACGAGTCGGCCGACCTGCTGCTGCCCGCACCTCATCACCTCCACATTCTGGGGCTCGGCGGCAGTGTGGGGACACCTGAGGGTGGGCTCACCGCAGAGGTGGTCGTGGTGGGCTCTTTCGATGAACTGGACCAGCTCGGTGAAGCCGTGAAGGGGAAGATCGTCCTCTTCGACGTGCCCTACAAGGGCTATGGCCACACAGTGGCCTACCGGCACGATGGTGCGGCGAAAGCGGCCAAGTACGGGGCTGCTGCGGCGCTCGTGCGGTCCGTGGGACCCGTGAGTCTGGACACCCCGCATACCGGCGCCATGGACTACGATCCCGCCTACCCGAAAATCCCCACGGCGGCAGTGACCATCGAGGCGTCCACTCAGCTGCGGCGCATGCAGCAGCGCGGCGAGCGCATCCAGATGAAGCTGGAGATGGGCGCGAAAACCCTGCCCGACGCGCCCTCCGCCAATGTCGTGGCCGAGATCCGCGGTACGGAAAAGCCCGAGGAAGTCATCATCCTCAGTGGCCACCTGGACAGCTGGGATGTGGGCCAGGGCGCCCAGGACGATGGCGCGGGTTCGGTCATCGCCATGGAGGCCGCGCGCTTGATCCAGACCTTGGGCCTCAAACCCCGCCGCACCATCCGCGTGGTGCTGTGGACCAACGAAGAGAACGGCCTGCGTGGCGGCCTGGCCTACCGGGATGCCCACCGGGCCGAGTTCAAGAACATCATCGCCGCCATCGAGAGCGATTCGGGCAGCGAGAAAGTGTCAGGTTTCGATCTGGATCTGCGGAAGGCCAGCGCGGAAGGGAAGGCCTCTGCGCTGGCCTCGCTGAAAACCTTTGACCTCGTGATGAAGCCCTTTGCGGTCACGCTCCGGCTGGGCGGATCCGGTGCGGACGTGAGCCCCATGGTGCGCGAAGGCGTGACAGGCATCGGCATGGAGCATGCGGCCACCCACTACTTTGACATCCACCACACCCATGCCGACACCTTCGACAAGATTGAGAAGGACGACCTCGCCCACAACGCCGCCGCTCTGGCTACCTTCGCCTTTGCCCTGGCCCAGTCCGAGGTGCGTTTCCAATAGCTTCCAGGGTGGCGTCGATGGGGCGAGCGCCATCAATAGCGGTAGCCAAGCCCCAAGAGCATGATGTCGGCATCGCGGTTGTAGCTGCTCGTCACGCGATCCACGATCAGGCGGAGATACCATCGCTCTGAGAGTCGCCCGGAAACGGTGAGTGAAGCCAAAGGCGCGATGGCCGCTGGATTGATCTGGCCAGTCCCCGTTGGATGTTTGCGGTCAATAAAGACATAGGGACCAAGACCGATGCCCACCGACACGTGGTCCTCGAAGAAATTGTTGACGGCCCAGGCCTGGGCGGCCAAACCGCTGCGACGGACAATCTCCGGATTGCCTTCGTAAATGAAGGCGGCTGTCCAATCCACATGCTTGACGATTCCGCGGCGGTATTCAATGGCGTAGGCGCGTGCGGACTGGCTGAAGAAAGTATTCACCACGCTCTGGCCCATGAAGACCGTCAGCTCGTTCTCGGTGACCGAGGTCTGCTCATCCCGGGCGTGGCCCAATTCACCCGGAGTAGGTTTTTCATTTTGCCCAAACCAGTAGCCAATCCCAATGACCGCGTTGGTCACCTTCATCTCATGCGCCGGAAGGATTTGGTTCACCGACACCCGATAGGTCATGCGGTTGGGCAGGTAGCCCGCCGCGGAAACGCTGAAGATCGGAGCGGTGCCATGAACATCGGCGGAACCACCACCCGGCATTGTCTGGGTGTCATAGAAGAAGTAGGCTCCCAGGCCGATGGAAATCGCAAAGTGATCGTGGGGTGTGGGCAGGCGACCCCAAGCCTCTACCGCATAACCATCCCGGTGGTGCCCGGTCACGTGACCTTCATTGATGTAGGCGAGCGAAGCAGCAAAGTTCCGGTAGAAATCCTGACGGTAGTCCAGGTGATAGGAATAGCTTGATTCCTTGATTTCGGTCGCCCTCATCCCACCGCCGAGCAGGGTGAGTTCCTGCGCCTGAAGCGTGAAACTCGTGCACGCGAAGATCAGGGCCAGCGAGCGGGTGAGTCGATCAGGGCGACGGCACGAACCCCCAGTCGCATCCAGGACCTGTCGACGGAGGAAGTCCACCCAATGCTTTGTTCTCGTTTCGCACATGAATCGTTTAAGCAATTCTTGATCCAAGTGTTAACTATTTATATCAATGCAATTTAAGCCATATCAACAAGAGCAAGCAATGATCAACTCAATCAAGATGAGTGACTACCCCTTCTTTCCGAAGGACCGAGTGGGCGCCACCCTCTACCGCTCCGCCACCCGCTGGAACCGGAAGGAGACCCGCCGCTGGAGGGCACGGCCTTCGGGGGTGCTGCCATCGCCTTCGGGTTGAGTGTCGCCGTGAGCTTCGGAGGTCAGCTGCCCAGGTGACAAGCCAATCCCTCCGAGAAAACGCTGGGCCGCCATGGCCCGCTGGGAACTCAGGTCCAGGGTGTCCGTGCCCCGGCCTCGCTCACCCGGCGCCGCATGCCCTTCGCAAACAAGGGTGAACCCCGGATAGCGCAGGGCCAGCTCCGACAGGCGCGTCAGCAGCACGTCGCTGCCGGGCGTCAAGGTGGCGCTGCCCTCTTCGAAAATCAGCGAACCCCGAAAGGTCACGAAACGAAGGCGGGTGCCCGCATCCCTCCCCTCGATGCCCTGGGCGGCATTCAGCAGTTTTTCCAGATCCTCGGCCTTGCCCGGATCCAGACCCCTGGAGCCTGGCAGGATGCCATCGCCGACTCCCACTTGGCCTTGCACGCCGAGGGCCTTCTGGATGGATGTCAGAGCCTGCTGCATCTTGGTCTGGTCCGCCACCGAGAAGGAATACAGCAGCGCGAAGAAAGCCATGAGCTGCACCATCAGATCCGCGAAGGTCACCAGCCAAAGGGATTCCAGATCCGCCTTGCGGCGGGCGAACCGAATGGGGGCGAAATTACCCACGGGTTCTTCTCTCGGGGTTCCGCTCCTTGGGTGCCAGGAAGGCGTTCAGCTGAGCCTCCAGGGCCGTGGGATGCATCTCGGCCTGGATGCCCAGCACCCCCTCCAGCATGATGTGCTTGAGCTGCAGCTCTTCCTTGCTGCGCAGTTCCAGCTTCCCGGCGATGGGGATGGCCAGCAGGTAGGCGATGACCGCGCCATAGAGCGTGGACAGCAGTGTCAGGGCCATGGCATCCCCCACGCCGGAAGGGTTCTTGATGCTGGCGAAGAGCTGCACCATGCCGATGAGCGTGCCCACCATGCCAAAGGACGGCGCGCTGAGGGCGATGAAGCGGAAGATCTCCTGGCCCTGCAGGTGGCGGTCCTGGGTGGAGCGGAGTTCCGCCGCCAGCACGGCATGGATATGGTCCCGGTCATCCTGGTCGACCACCATGCGCAAGCCCTTGGCCAGGAAGCCCTCCACATCCATGGCCTTTTCCATGTTCAGCAGGCCTTCTCGCCGGGCCCGCTGCGACAGGCCCACAATCTGGGCGACCAGGGCCTGGGTTTCCGGTGCCCGGGTGAAGAAGGCCCGGCTGGCGATGCTGAAGGCATAGCTCACATGTTCCAAGGGGAAGCGGATCATGGTCGCCGCCACCACGCCTCCCACCACCACGATGGTGCTGGCCGGATGGAAGAAGATCATCGGGTTGGGGCCCATGCCGATGGCCACCGCCAACAGAAGCACGCCCAGCAATACACCTAGGAAACTGCCTCGATCCATGGAACAACCCTCAAGGGGCGTATCGGCATAGACTGCCCCCTATCCCAGAAATGGCAAAGTCCATGCCTTGGATAGCCTTCCCAGGGCTAGTGAATGACCCACCCGCTCTGCTTCAGGAAACCATGCAGCTGGCCCCTGGGCATCCGGACCACATAGCACCCCTTGGAGGCGAACCGCTGCCCCGGCCCGAAGCTCAGCCGTTCGTAGTCCGTTTCCTGGTCGTCCATCATCATGCCGAAGGCATCCAGCAGGGTGTCGCGGTAGAAGTTCCGTTCCATCCGGGTGACGGCTTCTGAGAGCGACTTCATCACGGCAAAGGCCCGGGAGCGAATCCTCAAATGGGTATCCCCGGCCACGAGGCTCACCTGGGCCAGCGCCACAGGCGTGATGCCCTCGGGGGCCTTCATGGAGGCCGGCGGGCGGAAGAGCCGGAAGGGGTAGGTGAGCCAAGTCCGGTCCCGGGCTTCCTGGGGCAGGTCCCAAAGCTTTGGCCCCAACAGGCTGGTGGCCATGAACACCATCGCCTTCGGGTGTCGCGTGAGTTTTTCAAGCATGGGGTAGGTCTCCGGACCCGTCCAAAGGAGCAGGATGGGATCTCCCTTCCCTTTTATGAGCTTCCTGAGGCGCACTGGATCCGGCCGCTGGCCTCGTCGGAGGTGGAGGCTTTGCACAGCGCCATGTCCGTGGTCCGCCCAGCTGCTGTCAAATCCCGCCGCCAGCGCCTTGGCTGCCCGTGAATCCGCCACGATCTGCAGGATCGGCCTGTCCGGATCTACATCCAGATCGGCAAGGTAGGCCGCGGCGGCCTCGCCTTCCTGGAACGGCCCCTTGGAGAAGTAGAGGGTGTACCAGCCGGTGCCAGACGTTTCGGGCAGGTCCGTGAGCGGGAGGATGCATGGGATCTGTCGGGATTCGCAGAACGCATGGATGGGTTCCCAGGGTCGGTAGGAAAGGCCGCTCACGATGGCGAACACCGGCTCCTTGCGGTAATACGCCTCCAGTTGGGCCGACCAGCCGCTGGCAGGGCCCTTCAGCTCCCAGACGCTGAGGGACCAGTCCCGGTAGGCCAAGGCACCCTCCCGGGCCGCCAGCGATCGATAGCCGCGGGAATCCCGGTCCACACCCTGGCGGTTGTGGATCGAGACGCGATACTTGAGCACTTCCAGGAAATCCCCGCGGTCCTCGGCGCTGACCTCGTCCGTGAGGATGGTTGCGAACTTCAGCGCCGTGGGAGTGACCCCGGGAGAAGGGGTTGCGGCCAGTCGCTTGAGGTACTCCACCAGCACGGTGGCATCGGCGGAGCCCAGGGCATAGCGGGGCATGACGTCGTTCAGGATCCGGCCGGTGGGATCCCGGCCCTCGGTGATGGCGCGGACCAGGTCTGCGTCCGTGTAGGCCGGACGGCGCAGGGTATCGCGGATCTGTTCCGGCAATTCCTTGCGTTCATCCCCAACCAGGGTGGGATGGTAGCGGTACCAGGGACGGTAGAGTTTCTCGGCATTGGTGGGGGGCGTCACCACCCCGCCTTCCACGGATCCGAGTCCACCCTGAAGGTGGCAGCTGGTGCAGGCGAAGGCTGAACCCTCGACGGGAACGTCCTCCCGGACCAGACCGGTCATGGGTTCGCCGGAGGGGAGAAGCCCCTCCCGGTACATCCGTTCACCCAGGTGGAACACCGCCTCTCGGTCCTTCACCCCCGACGAGCCCGGGGTCTGGGGCCCCCATCCCAGAATCAGGACCAGGAGGACCGGCCCCGGCACGAACCACCGGAGGGACTTCAGGGTTGGTACGCGGCGACCGGAGGGTGGTTCAGGCGTCAACATGGGATCAGCGGGTCATCTCCAGGACCGTCCGGTCCTGCTTTTTCGACAAGGACGGTGAGTCGTAGTCCAGGATCGCGGTTCCGGTCACCTTTTTGGGATCCTTCACTTTGGCCGTGAGCGTGACGGCCAGGCCCCGGGTGGGGGGCGACGTCAGGCGCAGCTTCCCGCCGGAGAAAGTGCCGCTCAAGGCCACTGGCGACCGGAACTTTGGCATCAGCAGCGTGCCGTCCACGTTCTTGCCGGACTGGTGGAGAGTGATGACCAGGTCCTGGATGGAGAGCCCCGTGGAGGCCAAGGTGAAGCTGCCCTTCCAGGTTCCCGTGAGGTCCATGGCCTTCGCGGGTGGGCCGGCCAACAGGACTGAGGCGGACAGGCAGAGGGAAGCCAGGATCAGACGCATGCAAGGCACTCCAGGAATGACAGGGGCCGGTACGGGCCGGCCCCTGCCTTCAGCGTTCGAGTGTAGGTCAATTGCCCGAGCCGGTGGGCACCACCAGGAAGGAGCGCATCATCTCGTTCTCCTCATGGGACAGGATGTGGCAGTGCCACATGTAGGCGCCAAGGGCATTGAACTTCGCCCGCACGCGGACATACCCCGGGCGAATCACAGGGCTGCCGGACTCCAGCGGACTCGCGGCGGGCGGCACCATCACCGTGTCTTTCCAGATCCTGGCTTCATTGGTGGCCACGCGATAGAGAGATCCAGGCTTGGCCGAGTCCGCAGGATCCCCGGGCTCAGCGTTGGGAATGAACGCATCCTCCGTCGCCACGGTCGGAAGCCCGAAGCTGTCCGCGGGTGTGTAGGCATCCGGATAGGTCAGATTGTCGATGTAACCCTTCTCGATGACCTCGAATTTGGTCAGGTGGATGTGCATGGGGTGGACATCTGGTGTCGAGTTGATGAACACCCACTCTTCCACACTGTTCAATTCGGGTTTTTCGGTGATGGGGGCACGGAACATCTTGTTGTTCAGCACCAGGATGGTGCGGAAGGTCACCAGGCCTGTGGTGGGATCCAGGAAGGCATTGACCGGATCCTTGCGCTCCTGCATGTCCACAAGTCGGGGACCGGCCGCACGGGTGGGCGTCAGGTGGGGATAGGCGCCGTAGGGCACCAGGGACGTGCGGACGGAGGTGGCGGGGCCAGAGGCAGCCAGGAGCGGCGAGGGTGTGCCGATGGTGTTGGCCACCTTGAAGAGCATGATGCGACCCGTGAACTTGGGATCCAGGGTGGTAAAGTCCGTCGCCGCCTGACCGAACTCTCCGCTGAAGGGGGCCGGGCAGTCGTTCCGAAGGACAATGTTGCGGCCCTTGAAGACCGGATGTCCGAAGTCCACCAGGATGTCGGCGCGGCTGCCGTTGGGCAGAAGCAATCCGTCATTGCACGGGCCGGTGGCCACATCGATCGCTGCGTCCGCATACCCTTGCTCGGCGGCGATCTGAACCACGGGCCAGGTCAGCGTCGGCGCGGCCTCGTGAGCCGCATCGGGGGTGATGATCTCGCCGGTGTCGGCGTCCTGGAACCAAAGGTTGTACATCCGGGAATCCGAGCCGTTCACAAACCGGAACCGGTAGACCTGGGTCTTCACGCTCTTGTACGGCCAGGCCTTGCCGTTCACGACGACCACATTCCCGAACATCTCGGGCCGGATGCTGGCCAGGGCGTTGCCGCTGCTGTCATGCAGCGCGTTGTAGGTATACACGCCAAGATTCACGAAGGTCGGGAAGACCAGCGCTCCATCTTCCGTAAAGGTCTTGTCCTGGAGCACCACCGGCAGATCGAACTCGTCCGATTGCAGCGTAGGCGCGACAGGGTTGGCGTAGCGTCCTTTCGGCAGGTTCGCCAATACGCCCGCGCCCTCGGCCACGGGATCCTTGACGAGGTAGAACGCGGCGACACCGGCATAGGCGTTCAGGCGGGTAATGCCCATGGAGTGGTCGTGGAACCAGATCGTGGCCGACTCCTGATTGTTCGGATAGGTGTAGGGCGGAAGCTGGTTGGTGGCCCCGCGACCGGGGAATCCGATGGAGGGATCCGCCGCCTTGACCCACTTGGCCTGGATCGCAGGATCGTTGGTGGCCCAGGCATCCGGGTGTCCATCGGAGGTGTACGGCACATCGCCACCGTGAAGGTGGGTGGTGATCCGGCACTCGGGCTCACCGGCATCCGTACCGTCCAGCGTGTAATCCAGCTGGAGCAGGTGCTTGGTCAGGTAGGTGCCGGTTCCTTTCACCCCGTTGACCTCATCCCGGAGGTTGTTGATGTAGTTGAAGGTGAGCGCCGTCCCCTTGGTGGCCTCGACCGTCGGCCCATAGATGCCGAGGAACACTCCGTTGATGTCGTAGCCCCAGGTCTTGGTGACGATGGGTTGACCTGTGAGCGGGTTCTTCAGGATGCCGCCATCCCGATCCCGGAGGCCGAAGTCCCAGGTGCCCTGGCGCACGTTGACGGTGTAGGTCGTGGGCGATGCCGTGTCCTTCGGCGCGATGGGGATCTCCACGAAGGCATTGGCGAATTGCTGAAGCTTCTCAGGATTCAGGGGGTTGTAGATGGGTGCGGGCGCTGCCGGCGGGGTCGTCGCAGTGGTCACCGCGGGCGCGGTGACCTTGCTGCTGCCTCCGCAGCCCTCCAGGAGCAGCAGGGAGAGAGCGCTGCCGACCAGGCCGAAGTATCCGACGCGGGACGAAATGTTCATGGCGACTCCTGGGGTAGTGGAGGCAGATCAACGGACTTGCCAACGCTTATGACTAGTCCTATCGATCTAAGGGCTATACCCACTTTTGGACGAATAGGCATGGCACACAAGGTAGGGTTTTCCCTACTTCGCAATGAAGAAAAGCCCCATGAAAACCACGCATTTATCGATTTTTGGAAATCCCATAAACACAAAAAACGACGATATGGTCGGTTTTGTCTTTGGGGCGCTATCCCAGGCCTGGCGGAAAGCCCAAGGCCAGGCGGACGCGAGCAATGCCTGCGTCCACGCTGCCGTCCGCCCGGCGGATGAGGATGGGGGGTTCCACCTCGGGGCACTGGGCTCGGGTTTCAAAATCTTCAGGAAAATCCTGGCGGCGGGCCGCGACGAAAACGTCCAGACCGTACGGCTCCCCATCCTTGAAAGTGATCTCGCGGCGGTGGAGGCACAGCAGGTTGGCGTCCTGGAGGGCCGCCAGAGCCCGCTCCCGCTGATCATTGGGGAAGACACAGGCGAAGATCCCACCGGGCGCCAGCAGGCGAGCCGCTGCCAGGGCGTAGTCGGCGATGCTGCCCCGCACTTCAAGCCGCGCGGGCACGGATTGGGAATGGGCCGCGGGCAGGCGATGGCCTTCGGGCCAATAGGGGGGCGTCCCCGTGATCAGATCGAAAGGCGCCTCCTCCGCGAAAAGCTCCGGATCCCGCAAATCACCGAGACGCGGGAAGACCCTGCCCTCTTGGCCATTATAGCGAATGCTTTTGCGGGCCAGGCGCAGGCTCTGTTCCTGGGCCTCCACCGTATGAACCACCGCTCCAGGGTTGCGCCACGCTGCCATGAGCGCCACGCTGCCGATACCCGAGCCCAGATCCGCGATGCGGCCGGCCCGGGGGCACCAGGTCGTGCCGTACCAAGCCGTCACAAGATCATCCGTACTGAAGCGGTTGCCCTTCTCCAGCTGGAAAATGCGCCAATGCCCGGAGAGCCCATCCAGCGTTTCGCCTTCCTCCAGCTCCACTCCGCCCGGCGGCATGGGGCCCGGGCGAGTCCAGCCCTTGTAGCTGGGACCATGAACGGGGGCGGATCGGCGCGACATGCCATCAGTGTGGATCAGGTGGGGAAAAGCGGGAAATGCCGGGAACCATAAGTCCTTCCCCCCTGTTTCCCGCACTTCCGGTCTGGCTTCCCGGTGGCCGCTGCGCGACACTCAACCATGCCTGTGTCTGGGAAAGCCCCGGAACCGATCCTCCGCGAGGGGGAAGGGTCGGCCTGTGAAGGCGATGCCTGCCTGACACTGGAAGGCGCCTTTGAACGCGTGAAGGCGGCCTTCCTCCAGCACCATCCCAACGGCGACATCGCCCTGCTGCACCGGGCTTTCACCGTGGGCCGGGACATGCACGCCACCCAGATCCGCAAGAGTGGCGAGCCGTATTTCTTCCATCCCCTGGCCGTGGCGCAGAGTCTGGCGGACTGGCGACTGGACGCCGTGAGCGTGGCCTGCGGCATGCTGCACGACGTGGTGGAAGACACCCTCATGACTCAGCCCCAGGTGCGGGCCCAGTTTGGCGAAGAGATTTCCGAGATCGTGGATGGCCTCACCAAGATGAGCAAGCTGGCCTTCACCGACCGGCACCTGCTCAACGCAGAGAACGTCCGCAAGCTGCTGGTGGCCATGGGCAAGGATGTGCGCGTGCTGCTGGTGAAACTGGCGGACCGCCTGCACAACATGAAGACGCTGGGCGTCATGGAAGAAGAGAAGCGCCGCCGCATTTCCCGCGAAACACTGGAACTCTACGCGCCCCTGGCCAACCGACTGGGCATGGGGGTCGTCCGACTTGAACTGGAGGATCTGGCCTTCCGTCAGCTGGAGCCCGAACAATACGCCGACCTGCGCAACGCGGTGGAGGTCAAGCGCACCAAGCTGTCGGCCACCATCCAGGAGATCAACGGGGCCATGCAGGCCATCCTGCGTCAGCAAGGGATCACCGCCCAGGTCTACGGCCGCATCAAGCACCTCTATGGCATCTGGAAAAAGATGGGCGCCCAGGCCAAGGGCTTCGAGGACATCCATGACTGGTTGGCCTATCGCATCATCTGCCCGGATCGCGCCAGCTGCTACACAGCCCTGGGCCTGGTGCACGGCCTCTTCAAGCCCGTCCCCGGCAAGTTCAAGGACTACATCAGCCTGCCCAAGGAAAACGGCTACCAGAGCATCCACACCACGGTGCTCATGGGTTCCGGCGACCTCTTCGAAGTGCAGATCCGCACGGAAGAAATGCATGTGCACGCCGAGGCCGGCATCGCCAGCCACTGGACCTACAAGGACGGCCGCATTGCCAACCGGTCCGAGATCAACCAGGTGTCCTTCCTCCGCCGCATGGTGGAGCTGCACCAGGATGCCCAGGACAGCCGCGATCTGGTAGCCAACCTGCGCGGTGAGCTGACCTTCAATCGCATCCAGGTCTTCACGCCCAAGGGTGACCTGCGGAGCCTGGTGGAGAACAGCACGCCCGTGGATTTCGCCTATGCCATCCATACCCAGGTGGGCCACCGCTGCGTGGGCGCCAAGGTGAACGGTCGCATCGTTCCACTCAAGCACACCCTTGAAAACGGCGATCGCGTGGAAATCCTCACCCGCCCCGACCACAAGCCCAGCCGCGACTGGCTTGGCTTCGTGAAATCCGCGGGTGCCAAGAGCCGCATCCAGGCCTTCATCCGCGAGGAGGAACGCGCCCACGCCATCACCCAGGGCAAGGAACGCCTCGAACGCGAAGCTCGCGCCATGGGCGTTCGACTGGACGAACCCGAAGCCCAGGCCAAGCTCGAGGCCCGGCTCACGGAACTGAAGCTCGCCAACTGGGAAGCGGCCTATGCGGCGCTGGGCTTCGGCCGCATCACGGTCCACAAGCTCATCGAACCCTTGATTCCCGAACCCGAGCGGGCCAAGCCCAAGGAAAACACCTCGAACCTCATGGATTCGGTGGTGGTGGGCGACACCACGGGCATCCTCTACGGTCTGGCGGCCTGCTGCAAACCCATCTGGGGCGACGAAGTGGTGGGTTACATCACCCGCTCCCGGGGCACGGCCATCCACAAGGCGGACTGTCCTCAGCTGAACACTGGCACCCTTCATCCCGAGCGCCGCATGAATGTGGCCTGGGGCAAGCACGGCACCGAACTCTACGACACGGAGATCACCCTCACCACCGAGGACCGCCCGGGCATGGTGGCCGCAATCTCCGAAGGCATCCAGCGCATGGGCATCAACGTGCAGCGCTTCCATGGATCGGCCACAGAGGAAGGCGCGGGGCTCTTTCATATCGCCCTCCGCGTTCGTGACCGGTCCCATCTCGTCGAACTGATGGCCGGCCTTCGGCGCATTCGCGGCGTATATACCGTCGAGCGCGTGAAGGGATCGGTGTTCGGGAAGGTGAAATGAGGTTGAAGCAGGGAGGCTCCCCCCGCCAATGCACGCATTGGCAGGGATCTATGGGCATCGCTGCGAGCCAGCGAGCAGGAATGCGATCCATGCGGATCGCATGTCCGATGGAGCGGAGAGGCACGATCCGAAGGACCGCCCCGAAAGGGTGGCGCACAGGAGGTGCGCCATGACCCACTGGCGCCCCCCCGATGACGCGCCGGCGGTGCCGTGGCCACGCATCCAGGAAAGCCTTCGCCGGCCTCACCTCGGGGCGAACCCCCACAAGCTCAGTCCCCGCATCCCGGAGGATCCGCGCCGCGCCGCCGTGGGCGTGATCCTGTGGGGTGATGCCAGCGGCGCCCGCAAGGTCGTGCTGGCCCAGCGGGGCTTCGGCGCACCCCATCATCCGGGCGAAATCGCTTTTCCCGGCGGCATGGTGGAGCTGCGCGACCGGGATCTGCCCAGCACGGCGCGCCGGGAGGTGGCCGAGGAAATCGGCGTGACCGAAGGCCTCTGGGAGCTGGGTTGCTTCCCGGATGGAGTCGCCAAGGCCCGGATCCGGTTTACGCCAGTCTTCTTCCGCTGGGAAGAACCCGAACCGCGATTCCGCCTGGACCGTGAGCTCGAGCAGGTGCTCATGCTGCCCCTGCTGCCCCTCATGGCGGCGCCCTGGACCATCGAACGCCTCGACCGTCACGGCCTCGCCCTCGATGTGCCCCGCCTGGAGCTGCCGCAAGCCCCCCTCTGGGGCGCCACCGCCTTCGTCTTCAAGGCGTGGCTGGATGTGCTGCGGGGTACCGCTTGAGCTTGGTTCCCGGAGAGCCTCACAACGGCCAGGGCCGCCGCGAGGTTCTCCGGTGAACCATGGGATGAGCTATTTCTTCTCGGCCTTCACGGATCCATCCTTCTCCAGATACTTGTCGGGATCCTTCTGGAGGGCCTCGCCGCAGTGCTTGCTGCACACGCGGTAGTCCTGGCCCCGCACCGCAGCGGTGGAGGACTTCGCGTCCACCGTCATCTTGCAGACCGGATCCTTGGTGTTGGTGGCGGGCTTGGCCTTTTCCGCCGGGGCGGCCAGGACAGCAAGGGTGAGCAGGGCGATATGAAGCATGGGCTCTCCGGAAGGAATGCTATGAGTGTAGCGGACCGGGCTGCGACAACTTGACGCAGCCCGGTCGAAGCAGTGCCGCCTACTTCTTGGCGTTCTTCGGCGTGCCGTCCTTCTCCAGGTATTTGTCCGGATCTTTCAGCAGCTTGGTGTCGCAGCCCGCGCAGCAGAGGCGGTATTCCCGGCCGCGGATGGCCACCGTCTTAGACTTTTCAGTCACCTTTCCGCCCAGGACGGGACAGGCCGCGTTGGTGGCCGGGGCGGGCTTGGCGGCGGTTGCCGCCAGGAGAGAAAGAGCAAGAAGAGGTGTGAGCATAAGAGGTCCTTTTGAAGGGGTTTGTGGAACTCAGGCTTCGACAGAAACCTGAGTCGGGAGAGAACGCTTCTTCCAGAGGTAATAGATCGCCGGATAGACCAGCAGTTCGAGCAGGAAGCTCGTGGCCAGACCGCCCACCATGGGGGCCGCGATGCGCTTCATCACGTCGGCGCCCGTGCCGGTGCTCCACATAATGGGCAGCAGACCCATGAAGGCCGCGAAGACCGTCATGGCCTTGGGACGGACGCGCTTCACTGCCCCATGGATGATGGCCTCCACAAGGTCATCCTCGGTGTTCAGCCGCCCTTCCCGCTGCGCCTCGTCGTGGCTGAGGTCCAGGAAGAGCAGCATGAAGACGCCGGTTTCGGCATCGAGCCCCATGAGGGCAATGAGGCCCACCCACACGGCAATGCTCATGTTGTAGCCCAGGATCCAGAGCAGCCAGAAGGCGCCGATGGCGCTGAAGGGCACCGCCAGCATGACGACGGAGGCCTTGAACGCGCTCTTCGTGTTGGCGTAAAGCAGGCCGAAGATCAGCACCAGCGTGATGGGCAGGATGAGCTTCAGCCGCTCCTTCACGCGGATCATGTTTTCGTACTGCCCGGACCAGGTGAGGCTGTAGCCGGCGGGCAGCTTGAGCTCCTTCTCCACCGCGGCCTTGGCGTGCTGGACGTAGGTGCCCACGTCGATCTTCGAGGTGTCAAAATCCACCAGCACATAGCCGTTCATCTGGCCGTTCTCATCGCGAATCATGGCGGGACCGTTGGCCCACTTCAGATCCGCGATCTCCTCCATGGGAACCAAGGCACCACTGGGTGTGGGAATGAGCACCCGCTTCAGGGCGTCCGGACTCTCCCGGTAATCCCGCGCATAGCGCACATTCACGGGGTACCGGGCGCGGCCATCGAAGACCGTGCTCTGGTTGTCACCGCCGATGGCGGTCATCACCAGCATGTTGGCCTGTTCGACGCTGAGGCCGTACCGTGCCAGTTCCTCGCGCTTCAGCACAAAGTCCAGGAAGTAGCCCTGGGCCGTGCGTTCGGCGAACGCGCTGCGGGTACCCGGAACATCCTGCAGGATGCGCTCGGCGTCCACGGCCACCTTCTGGATGGTCTCCAGGTCCGCGCCGTTGATCTTGATGCCCACCGGGGTCCGGATGCCGGTACTCAGCATGTCGAGGCGCGCCTTGATGGGCATGGTCCAGGCATTGGGGATGGCCGGGAGCCGCACCACGCGGTCCAGCTCGGCCACGATCTCCTCCTGGGTGAGCCGGTCCCGCCAGATGGGCCGGAGGACGGCTTTCAGGAAATCCGGCGCCCAGGCGCTGAACCAGCGGGGCTTGGCGCGCCACTGATCCTCGGGTTTGAGGACGATCACGGTCTCCATCATGGAGAAGGGGGCGGGATCAGTCGCCGTGTCCGCGCGGCCCGCCTTGCCGAAGACGCGATCGACTTCGGGCACGGTTCGGATGAGGCGGTCCTGCACCTGGAGGATGCGCTGGGCCTCGGTCTGGCTGAGGCCCGGCAGGGTCGATGGCATGTAGAGGATGGTCCCCTCGTTCAGGGGCGGCATGAACTCGCTGCCCAAGCCCATGAAGGCCGGGATGGTGCAGAGCACCAGCAGCACAGCGACGCCGATGGTGGCCTTGGCGTGTTTCACCACGAAGCGGCAGGGGCCTTCGTAGATCCGGTGGAGGAAGACGCTGATGGGGTGCTTTTCCTCCGCGTAGTATTTGCCAACCACGACCTGGGTGGCGGTCCAGGCCAGCCACTTCGGTTTGAAGGTGAAGGGCTCCACCCGCGCGAAGAGCATGCGCATGGCGGGATCCAAGGTCAGCGCCAGGAGCGCCGCAATGCCCATGGCGAAGTTCTTGGAGTAGGCCAATGGCTTGAAGAGGCGGCCCTCCTGATCCAGCAGGGTGAAGATGGGCAGGAAGCTCACCGCCACCACCAGCAGCGAGAAGAACACCGAGGGTCCCACTTCCATCAGGGCTTCCAATCGGACTTGATAGAAGCTTCCCGGCTTGCCGGCCTCGATCCATTTCTCGATTTTCTTATAGGCGTTCTCCACCTCCACGATGGCCCCATCCACCAGCACGCCGATGGAAATGGCGATGCCGGCGAGGCTCATCAAGTTGGCGTTCTGACCAATGCCGTACATCGGAATGAAGGCCAGGGCCACACTCACGGGGATCGTGATGATGGGTACGATGGCCGACGGGATGTGCCACAGGAAGATCAGGATGATGATGGAGACGACGATCATCTCTTCGATGAGCTTGTGCTTCACGGTCTTGATGGCATTGTGGATCAGCTCGGAGCGGTCGTAGGTTGTCACCACTTCCACGCCCTCGGGCAGACCCTGCTTCAGCTCGGCAATCTTGGCCTTCACGTGCTCGATGACATTCAGGGCATTCTCGCCCTGACGCATCACCACGATGCCTCCCACCACATCGCCTTGTCCGTCGAGATCCGCCAGACCCCGGCGCATCTCCGGACCAAGGGTCACGGTGGCCACATCGCCCAGGCGGATGGGTGTGCCATTCTCGGCCTTGAGCACCGCCTGTTCGAGATCCTGCGTGGTTTTCACATAGCCCCGGCCCCGGACCATGTACTCGCGGCCGCTGTATTCCACCAGACGGCCGCCCACTTCCGAATTGGCGGATTTGACCGCCCCGATGACGGACTCGATGGAGATCTTGTAGGC
>Ga0302321_100001856_pt1 | contig 18058 bp, 13 predicted proteins | sample Fen_T0_1_FD_202505 | JGI IMG/M metagenome (GOLD analysis project Ga0302321, IMG submission 202505) | Peat permafrost microbial communities from Stordalen Mire near Abisko, Sweden - Fen_T0_1 | ecosystem: Environmental > Terrestrial > Soil > Wetlands > Permafrost | place: Sweden: Abisko...
GATATAATTATAGATTAGCGCCCGTAGCTCAGATGGATAGAGTACCTGGCTACGAACCAGGGGGTCGTGGGTTCGAATCCTGCCGGGCGCGCCAGTAAAATCAAGGAGTTAGGATGAAAATCCTAGCTCCTTTTTCTTTGTATTTTGTTTTTGGGTGCCATTTTGGGTGCCACCCAAACGGGGCTAGACCGGACCAGATTTACCTGCACCATGATTCCATTGGTGCAGTTACGGGAATGACCAAAGATTCGTGCGCTGCTGCTGCAAACGGGTAGAAATTCCCGTGATAGTCTCCGTAGTACCAATGCTTCAGTGTGTTCGCACTAGGTGTTGTGCGTCGAGAATCGGCGCGGCATGGGTCAAACAGGTTCGCCATCGTTTTTGAGCGCGCCTGAATTCATATGCAAGTCATTGAGGTAACGCATATGAATGAACCTATCGCCATTTCAATTGCTGAGTGTGCTCGTTTGCTCAGCGTGACCCGCAAGCACGTCTACACTCTGATCGATACCGATCCGGATTTCCCGCGGACATTCTTGCTCGGAAGGTGTAGGCGCGTCATGCGGTCCGAAGTTCTTCAGTACATTGCGAATAAGGCCAAGCGGCCGGTAGAGGTCGCCGAGGTTCTGCAATTGGCCGCGCCACAGCAACGGCTCGCAGGACGCGCGCGGTCCTTGGCGTAGGTTGGCATTGCTAGGAATAGCCAGCGTAGTCCGACTATGCAATCGTCCGCCCGATCATAGCGTCGATCAGCGAGGTTCGTTCCAAAGGCTTGCCGTCGAGAACAACCTCTCTGAACGTATCGTCGACTATTCGCTTCCCGGCCTCGACCACGTGTACGTGAATCCCGAATTCCTGTGGACGATCTGCCGTCCATACAATGGCCGGGGTTGATGCCCAAATCGCGAATTTACTATCCGGATAGTCGTCGAGGTTAATGGTCCGATCCGGGGACTCGTATTTCACCGTTGTGGCGAAGCGATCGTGAAGTGGCTTCAGGGGTGTTGAGACGATGGGACCGCGGCTCCAGGTGCTGTCGCGCCCGCAGTTGCCGCAGAAGTGCTTGCGGTGCGGGGTCGTGGCGAAATCACCGAGATCCAGGTGTGGGTAGCCGCAAGTCGAGCAATCGATGCAGTCCATTTCTCGCTTGGCCTCCAGCGAACGGACGAACTCGAACGCCGCGGGTGGAGTAATGTTGACGCGCGTGATGTCTTCGCTGCCGAACAATCCGAGGTCGTCGTTGTAGAGAATAGAGATCGCCTCGTAGTCGCCGTCGATACTCTTGGCGCCGCCTACCTCCGGTCGGACGTGGACGTGTATCCGGGGCGGCCGCTTCTTGATCTCGAACGAAGACAGCGCCGCGGGCATGGAACACCAGACGCCCACCTCGGCATAGTCCCCAAGATTGAGCGTCAACGGACCGACGACGTAGTGCATGCGTTGCAGGTGATTGGCGCAACGCATTTCGCCAAATTTGTCGTACGCCTGAAGGTCCGCTCTGGTCCCCCAATGCGTTTGATGGGTCCGGCACCACCACCGCTCGGTGCCCATTCGAAATTTTCCGGCGTGCACGAAGTCGCAAGGCAGTTCAGCATCGTCGCCGTGTTTCCCCGGGAAGCGCCCGAGGAGCGACGGCGAAAAGACCGCGATATTTCCCAGAGTGCGCCCGTACGACCAGCAGATAGCGTGTTGCTCGGTGGCCTCGGTGTCCGGGTCTGGAGTCGCCGGCTGTTCCTCGCCGATCTTTTCTAGAAGGATCTTTTTCGCCGGGACCCCCGGTTGATGTTCCCATTCGCTGCGCCACAATTCAATCACTCCCGTGGCATTCACATGACGTTCTACGAACATTGAGGACTCCCGGACATGATTCGTCTAATGGGCATGCTATTTTTGCCGCAGGGGCTCGCGGACTGACCGAGGTAGGCTCGGGCAGCGCCCGGCCTGCTCGACGCCGACGAGGTCGACGACCGATGCGAGATGGTGGACCGGCACCTGCATTCGGGCGCGTTGCAACGCACTCAGAACAGCGCTGATCAGTCGTTCCCGGCCCAAGGCTGCGCCCACCGCGGGGTGGAGGAATATATCCACAGTACACGCCAATCGGAGTTGCGGAAACCGCTCCCGACATATGCGATTGGCCTTGCGTTCGTCGATCACTACCGCGCCGCCGCTTTCCAGTGCGAACGCAATGCTCGCTGCTTCGCCGTCGTCGAGCGTTTCGCTCGCGCGACCCGCGACCAATGCAGCGAAATGCTCGCTTCCGACCTGACCTAGGGTGACCAACTCGATCGCGCTTGCCGCAACGAGGTCTTGCAGTTTCGCGGGGTCTTCACGACTCGTGCGCGTCCCGACCGCCAACTCATCGACTACCGTGTCGACGACGACGATGCGATCGCCTAATGCGCGAAGGATGTCATGAGCGCAATCGGTCGCGTTCAGGTTGATGACAGCACTCGCATCGAGGACCCGAACCCCGCCGCTACTAAAGGAGGAGAGGAGGGGCGTTGACATCGTCGTCCAACATCTCCAGGTCTTGGAACATTCTTCGAAGCTCGACACGGTCGAGGTGTAAAAGGCGAGCTAGCTGGCCTTCACTTAACAGCCCTTGTCCATAAGCCGCCGCGGCAAGTAGGCTGAGTCTTAGCGTCGTTGGGCGCATCTGGTCCTCGCTATTCGCCGAAGGCGTCGCGAGATCTCCCAGCACTTGGCGTACCTGGTCGTCCGTGATGCCGCCTTCGTCCTGGAACCATTGCCACATGCCGGTTTTTACAAGCTTCAATTCCTCGAGTCGGCGAGCGATTGCTTCGCGCGACACACCGAAGAAGTGGGCCAGCACAATGAGGTGGCGGCGCGTGAGCCGCGCCGATCCAGCCACAACTTCTTGGAATTTCTGGCGCACGGCTCCAGATGGCGTGACGAAGCAGCGCCCGAAGACCCCGGCGTAACGCTCTTCGCGCGACATCTCGCCTTCGTCCCGATGGAGAACCTCCGGGCGATTCCGCGCCGAAATGAAATGGCCGAGTTCGTGACCGGCAGTTTGGTTGCGACGCCCCTTGCTATGACGGGCATTGAGCAAAATGCAAGCACCGATCGCGTCATCGTAGGCGAAAACGCCGGAAATTCTGCTCTCTAGAGGTCGCACGTAGACGCGAATACCCAGTTCCATTTCAAGCAACGTGACCATGTCAGTGACCGGCGCAACGCCGAGCCCCAGGCGCTGGCGCAATTCGAGCGCGTCCTGTTCTGCTTGTACGCGTACGTCTCCAGCGCGTAGCGGGCGTTCCGGCGGATAGTTCCGCCGTCTCTCAATCCCCAAAAGGGCTTCCAACTCGACCTCTGCTCGCGTTAGATCGGAAAGCAGTTGTGCGGCTGCCTCGGCGGCGGGATCGCTGCTGTTGGGCAACTTCCGGAAGCGCGGCACCAGATCGACATGGACCGCCTCGTGACGCAACAGCTCGTTAACCGAGGTTCCATAGAGCCGCGCCAAACTCTGGATCTCGTCGATGCGAACACGACGTTGGCCTTGTTCAATGGCGAGCAGCGTGGTGCGGGCAACTTGGATGCCCGCTGCGGCGTCCTTTTGCGTGATCTGCTTGGCTTCACGGGCAATGCGCAGTCGCTCGCCGATCACACTGGGGTCGAGGCTCTGAAGCGTCGCGGCGATCATGATGGCGGTATCCACTGCTTGATGAAGGACTGCGCCCCGAGGGACGTGGTATAGGCCGACCATTCGTTCCGATGGCGCAGCAAGAGGTTCTCTAGATTGTCCCGCGTATCCCGTTCTGGTATGCCCCGCGAGCCACCCAACTGCGCGGCCGCCAGCGCAATGCGCGACGTGCCGCCGGGAGCGGCAATAAGCGCCGCTAGGTGATCGAGATGAAGGGTGCCCGCGATGGCGTAGTGCTGCATGGAAACACGGGTCACCCCTTTGAAGCCGGAGGCTGCGCCCGCCGCGAACGACGGCGCACGCAGGTCCTCCCAAATGTAGGTATCTGGTGACTCGTCGAGGCCGGCCGCATGCACGCTGAGTCGCCGCAGCATGCACGCTGCGCAGATCCCGCATTGTCGTTTGCGGTGATTCACGGACGCGTACCGATTCTGCTGCCAACACGACTTGGTCGTTCGCCACGCCGCGCCGTCGCCACATTCGGCGGCAAAGCGCGCGAGCGTTTCGCCCTTGGTCGACCACAACTGTGGGAATTCGTACCGAACCCGGTGGCCGAACACGGCGAGGACAAGCTTCTCCATCCGGTCGGTAAACAACGGGTGATTGCGAAAGTCGGGATGGGCTTGGCCGACCGGGACCAAGGCCGGGCCGAGCGCGCCTTGACCGCTCTCCGGCACGATGACGCGTTCGGCCTTGATGAGATAGGCGGCTAAGCCGCTGACCAGCGCGAACTTGAAGCCGCGTGAACGCCCGCTCGACTCCAGGAAACGGCGCTCCCCGCGCTTTACCCGGTATGGGATTGACGTGAACGGCCGCTTGGTCACGTCGCCTGGCACGCTCGCCGCGTCGAATGGCTTCGTTCCCAAGCGCACCCGAATCAGGCGATCGCCGATTTCATTGTGCATCAGGCCCGCGACGGCGCAGGAATCGAGACCTTCGCTGAAGGGGATTACCGCCGACGGGCCATTGGGAATGTCGAAATGGATCTGGTGCGGGTCCGCGACCCGCGCCCGCCGCGGCTTGAAGGTGAGATTCCAACGGTCCCCCGTGAGAAATTCCAGCGCGTCCCGAAGGGCATTCTGCACGGCCGACGCGTTCCAGCGTTCGGGTTCGTGGCACGGCAGACACAGCTCAATATCGCGCCTCCAGCCGAGTGCGGGCCGGCGTGCCACGTGATCGCAGTATTCGACCGCCGCAGCCAGGACCAAGGCGTCGAAAATCACCGGTTCCCATTGCGCCAGGCAGTAGCTTTCTAGATGCGCAGTCGAAAACGCGATGTTGCGGTCGATCACGCAGTCGATATGCGCACGGCGTGCACGGGTCCCTTTCTCCACGACATCAATGGCGAAGGCGGGCGCCTGCCGTTCAGCGCGATGAGCAGTGGCGTTCATATCGGCACCCCGTCGTCCAACCCGGTCGCGCGCAGTACGCGGAGCCTTGCCCGGGGGTCGAGGCCCAGAGCGGTGCGCGCCAAGGCGGTGAGATCGCCATCGTCGGTCGCGGTGGCCAGCCGGCCGCGCACATTCGTTGCTGCTCGCGGCGCATTGCGCAGATAGTGCTCTTCGACTTGCAAGAATCCCTGTGAGCACCGCAGCGCGAAAGCCGTCTTAGTGGCCTCGATGAGTGCGCCTTCTCCAGTCTTGCCCGCTGCGAGCGCTTGCGCGGCGCAGTCCAACAGCAGGCTCACGACGCCGCAGGGGGCCGCCACGCGGCGCAATGCTTCGATGTCGCTGGTGTCGGCGTTCGGAAATAGCATGCCTTCTCGCGAACGGAAGGTTTTCCGCAGGGCGCCAGCAACCGCGCCGCCGTCGTCGTGCCAGTCGTCGAGCAGCGCGCTCCGGAGGCGGGCGCGCAGCGCGAGAGGCTCGAAATTTTGGTTCTCGATGGCCGCCGCAAGGCGCTTCCACGCACGGGACATCGGTAAAGCTCGATATGGACCGTCACTCATGGCGACTCCTGCAATGTCAGATAATTGTATACAAATAATCTGACAATGTCAATACACCGGGGTGGCCGCAGAAGGTGGCATGAGCGTCCTAGGCGCGTACGCACCTCGTAGTCACCCGAGGCGTCCGCATCTCGCGGCATTTCGTCGGCCGGGACGGCCGTCCGACCCCGGCGCGCGTAGCGCTTGGGGCAAGCGACACATGCCGCTCGGCCACGATAACGCGTGATCGAGGGCGTTGGGGGTCTAGCAGGAATGGTCCCTAGCTTCGATGAAACGCTCGCGCTATCGAGGCGGATTCACACAAAGGATGAGCGCGGGCCAACGAGCCCGCGTACACATGGCAAGAGTCGCGGAAGGGGAGTCACACCCTCGTTCCCATCGGTCCGCCGCCGTTGCGGGCCGTTGGGCGGGGGTTGACGCCCCGTGAGCGACCCACGCTCCGCAATGGGAGGGGTCAGGTTTCCTGACGCCTCCCCGAGCGTCCCGGGCGACCCCGGGCCGGTGTGGGGCGGAGCCCCACGGTCGTGGTCTTGAGCCCCGTTGGGGTGCCGGCGTTCAGCCAGGGACGGCAAGCGGCGGACTAGTTGACATCGGACTTTGCCCTCTTGCCGGCAGATTTGCCGATTCGCGACTTCTCGCCTTTGATCAACCTGTAGAAGTCGTCGGATTTCTGCTTGACAGCCACAAGCTCCCGCTGAAGCCCGGCCGCGAGTTCACCGCTTTCTTTTGCGTCGCGACGCGCTTGCTCGCGCGCTGCCTCCATGGCGTTGATACGAATGGTGGCGGCGGCTTCGACCTCCTCGATTCGCTCCTTAGCGTCGACCGCGAGAGCACGCGCGTGATTGGCGTCCGCGACGGCGTTCGCAATCACCAACACATTTGCATCGAGACTGCTGCGCATCTTTGCAACCTCATTGCGAAGCTGATCGCTTCGAGCGCGCTCCTCCTGGTGCAGCCGGTGAGCATTTGCCAGTTCGGACTTCAGATCCTCAGCGTGCTTCCGCAGCTCCCCTTCACGCATCTCAGCGGCAGTTGCGCGGGCAGTCGCGTCGCTAGTCTGGTCTTCACAGTCGAAGACTTGTGCGTCTGCGGCGATGCACTCCTTCTGCAGCATGTCGCGTTCGAGTATTACGACCTTGAGATCTGCTTCGGCTGCCTCGGCATCCGCAATTGCTGAGTCGCGCTCGTCCCAGGCAATACTGATTTGATCTGCGAGCACTACGGAGGCGGCGTCAATCGTCTGCTTGGCTTCCAGTTGCGCGAGTTGACGAAGTCGATTGACCAGATCCTTTGCCACATCCATCACCGAATCAGGTAACGGCGGGGCTTCGCCCGACGTTTTTGGGGCGATCTTTCTCAACTCGCGCCAGTGGCGAAGCAACGGACAGATGGTGGACATTGATCCGCGCCTCAATTTGTGAAGTACTGTTCGGTTGCTAATGTGCTCGCCCGCAGCGAGCATTTGATCTGCTGCATCAAAAACATCCTTTTCCGTTACGTTTGATTCCGACATTTGAATCTCCTAGTAAGTATGACTATGGATAACGGTGTAACGGTATGAACGTGTAACGCTACGGATGTGTAACGTTACTGGCGTGTAGCGTTACGGATGTGTAACGCCGTGCGCCGATCCAATACCGCGTACCGCCTTTGCTTCAATTAGTACAAAGCCCTGCTGTATCGATCTGGTCGCCCCGCGCGACTGCAGCGGGGGACCTTCAGGTCTTCCGAGGGGCCGCCCTACGAAGGCAATTCCGGGAACCCGAAATTGACCTTCGCAACGCGCCGAATGTCCCCGGCACTTCACCTGCTATTTATGCCAACCTCATCGCGGCGATACCGCGGGGTCGGCGCGCTGGAATCCATCGCAAGCGATGGTCAGCGGGATCGGCTTTGTGATTTCAAAGTAGCACGGTTCATCTACCCGCTGGGTCATACCCAGTGACGCTAAGAATGGTCAGAGTCGAGGTGTTGTATGCGCGCTACGCTGTGAAATTGGGCCGCGAGGTGATCCGTGGCCCGTGAACGGGAGAACCTTGTCATCCGTTGAACTTGAACGGACTAATCGGGCAGCGGCGAAACGCCAGATTTGCGATTGAGAGGCGAGAAGGTATACTTTACGCTTCACAGAATGAAGCGCAAATATGCCCAATACGCCTCAATGGATATGGCAGCAGCCGGATTGGCCGAAGTTCGCCTTTGACATGAAGGTGGTCGCGCCCGCGCTGAACCGGGCGCGAAGCACCCAGGGCCGCATCCTGGGCAAGGCCCAGGCGCTTGGCCTGGCCAACCTAGGCTCCGCGCTCGCGGAGATCTGGGTCGAAGAGGCGAATGCGACGGCCAGGATCGAGGGGGAGAAGCTCGATCTGAACTCGGTGAGGTCGTCCGTGGCGCGCCGCCTGGGAATGCCGTCGGTCGGGACGGCTTCGCGCTCGGTCGAGGGGCTGATTGACCTGATGGATGACGCGACGCGGCATTGGCGTGAGCCCTTAACGGTAGAGCGGCTGTGCGGCTGGCAGGCAGCGCTTTTCCCCACCGGGTTTGCCGGCGTCAAGAAGGTCAAGTCGGGCGCGTTGCGTACCCACGCGACACCGATGCAGATCGTGAGCGGCCCAATTGGGCGCGAGAAGGTTCACTTCGAGGCACCGCCGTCCAAGCGCCTTCCACGCGAGTTGGGAGAGTTCTTGGACTGGTTCCAAAGCTCGCGTGACAGTCCTATCGACGGTCTTCTTCGCGCCGGAACGGCGCACCTCTGGTTCGAAACGCTGCACCCATTCGAGGATGGCAATGGCCGCGTCGGGCGGGCCATCATCGACCTGGCCCTGGCGCAGGACGCCAAACTGGATCAAAGGCTCTATAGCGTTTCGCGCCGTTTGGCGGAACACCGGAATGACTACTACGCGGAGCTGGCGGCTGCGTCCCGAGGTGGCCTCGACATCACGCGATGGCTCACTTGGTTCGTGGAGCAATTTGAGGAGGCGTGCCGGGCGTCCGAGGCAGTGATTGATCTGTCCCTGGCCAAGGCGCGCTTTTGGTTACAACACGGACAAGCCCCACTAAGCGAGCGACAGCGTAAGGCGGTGAATCGGATATTGGATGCCGGACCGGGTGGCTTTGAGGGCGGGATGAGCACGGACAAATACGGGAATCTTGTGCACGTCTCCCGTGCAACCGCCTATCGCGACCTGGAGGAGCTTGTCCGGTACGGCCTTCTCACCCAGGCCGGCGTGGGACGCGGCACTAGGTACTTCGCCGCGATGGAAGGCTGGGAGGCGGGGCAGTAGCGGGCATAGCCGAAGGCAGGACCTGCAGGGCCTCAGCGGTTTCCTTGCCGATTTTGCAACAAAAACAAGCGCATATCAGATAGTCTTCCACTCCATAAATCAGAAAAACCACTGTATCGGCAAATGGCGAAACCTCGCAAATCGAATGACACGGCAGCCAACCTAGGCTTCGAGGCCAAGCTCTGGGCAACCGCCGACGCGCTGCGCAACAACATGGACGCAGCGGAATACAAGCATGTCGTCCTCGGCCTGATCTTCCTCAAGTACATCTCGGACGCATTCGAAGCTAAGCATGCTGAACTGGACGCCCAGCGAAAGCAGGGCGCCGATCCTGAAGACCCTGACGAATATCGCGCCGCCAGCATCTTCTGGGTGCCGAAGGAGGCGCGCTGGTCCTTCCTGAAGGCCAACGCGCCGCAGGCCACCATCGGCACGCTGGTGGACGACGCCATGACCGCAATCGAGCGCGACAACCCGTCGCTCAAGGGAGTGCTGCCCAAAGACTTTGGCCGCCCCGGCCTCGACAAGCAGCGCCTTGGCCAGATCGTCAATTTGGTAAGCGACATCGCGCTCGGTAGCACCGCCGACCGCGCCAAGGACACGCTCGGTCGTGTCTACGAATACTTTCTCTCGCGTTTCGCCAGTGCCGAGGGCAAGAGTGGCGGTCAGTTCTATACGCCGAGCCACGTCGTGCGCGTTCTGGTCGAGATGCTCGCGCCGTACAAGGGCCGCGTCTACGATCCGTGCTGCGGCTCGGGAGGCATGTTCGTGCAGAGCGAGAAATTCATCGAGGCCCACAGCGGCCGGATTGGTGACATTTCAATTTACGGCCAAGAGTCGAACTACACCACGTGGCGCCTCGCCAAAATGAACCTCGCGATACGCGGCATCGACGCGCAAATTGCGCACGGCGATACCTTCCACAACCACGGGCATCCCGATCTCAAGGCTGACTATGTCCTTGCCAATCCACCTTTCAACGACAGTGATTGGCGGGGCGAACTGCTGAAAGACGACAAGCGCTGGGTCTACGGTGTTCCACCAACGGGGAATGCCAATTTTGCTTGGGTGCAGCACTTCATCTACCACCTTGCGCCGACTGGACTCGCCGGCTTCGTTCTGGCGAATGGCTCGATGTCGTCCAACCAGTCGGGCGAAGGTGAGATCCGCAAGGCCATCGTCGAGGCGGACCTTGTGGATTGCATGGTGGCATTGCCCGGTCAGCTCTTTTACTCGACACCGATCCCAGTGTGTCTCTGGTTCACCGCGCGTAACAAGAAGAATGGGCGCTTTCGCGACCGGCGTGGCGAGACGCTCTTCATTGACGCCCGCAAGCTAGGTTCGTTGGTGGACCGCACACACCGCGAGCTTTCCGAAGACGATCTGGCAAGGATTGTGCGTACCTATCACGCGTGGCGAGGAGACAAGGACGCCGGCGAGTACGCCGATGTACCCGGCTTCTGCATGTGCGCGAAACTTGATGAGATTCGCAAACATGGTCACATTCTCACCCCTGGACGTTATGTTGGAACGGAGATCGCCGACGATGACGACGAGCCGTTTGAGGAACTGATGAAGAGGCTCGCTTACACGCTGCAGGAGCAACAAGAGCAGGCCGCGACACTCGATGCCGCGATTGCCGCCAGCCTCAAGGGGCTTGGGTATGGCGAATGAATGGCAAGACTGTAAGATCGGCGACCTCTGCGATGCGGGAGTAGCCGACCTTCAAACTGGGCCGTTCGGAACCCAACTTCACGCTTTCGATTACGTTGAAGACGGCGTCTCCGTAGTTCCAACGGAAGCGATCCGAAATCGACAGATCGATCATTCGGTCCTTCCCAAAATCTCACGCGCCAAGGCCGAAGAACTCGCGCGACACCGACTTGAGCCCGGCGACATCCTTTTCGCGCGTCGGGGTGCTCAGGCGACGGGCCATATAGGATGCGTTCGCGAAGCGGAGGATGGATTTATCTGCGGCACGGGTGCGATTCGTCTTCGTGTTAGAAGAAATGCAAGCACGGTCAGTCCCGATTTCCTGTCGCATGTTCTCGCAAATCCAGCGTCGGTCGAATGGTTCAAGTTCCATGCTATCGGGGCCACGATGCCCAACTTGAACGAAGGCATTATTCGGTCCTTTCCGATGCGGATGCCGCCGCTTCCTGAACAATGTGCCATCGCCCACATTCTCAGTACGCTGGACGACAAAATCGGGATAAACCGGCGAATGAACGAAACGCTGGAGAGCATCGCTCGGGCGCTGTTCAGGTCGTGGTTTGTCGACTTCGATCCTGTCCGTGCCAAGGCGGACGGCCAGGACCACGGTCTGCCGAAGTCCCTCCGTGACATCTACCCAGATTCCTTCGAGGACTCGCAGGTCGGGAAGATTCCAAAGGGATGGAAGGTGCGCAGCCTTGATGAAATTGCGCGATTCCTAAATGGATTGGCACTCCAAAAGTACCCACCGATGAATGGCCAATCACTCCCTGTCATAAAAATCGCGCAGCTGCGAGCCGGCAATACCGTAGGCGCAGATTCGGCAACTGACAAACTCAACCCTGACTACGTCGTCAACGACGGCGATGTACTCTTTTCGTGGTCGGGATCGCTTGAGTGTGCGATTTGGACGGGCGGCCGGGGCGCCCTTAATCAGCACCTATTTAGGGTGACCTCAACCGAATTTCCAAAGTGGTTCTACTACCTCTGGATTCATATGCATCTTGCGGAATTTCGCCACATTGCCGCAGGAAAGGCGACCACGATGGGTCACATTCAGCGTCACCACCTCAGTGACGCGAAAGTCGTTGTCCCTACCTTCGATATATTGATTTCAGCGAACGAAGTCCTTTCGCCACTTGTCGAGAGAATTGTTACAACGCACATCGAATCCCGTACTCTCGCCCTATTGCGCGACGCGCTATTACCAAAGCTTCTCTCTGGCGAGGTCCGGGTCGAGGAAACGGACGGGGCCGTCGCGACCGTCGCATGAAGGTCTCAGAGTACGCGATTGAGTTTCTTGGGAATCTTGTGGCAGGTGATGTGCCGGGAGTTCCATATAGAAGTGGTCCGCAACTCGTAAAGTTTTTTAACCAATTTGGTGCAAGGGATGTTTATCCTAGCGGAGGCGGCTTTCCGACGCGACGTATCTATGCGCAAGACAAAGTCCGGGCGCTGAACGGCTCGGCCGCTCTGATGCAGGTCATCGCACAGATCGTTGATCCACGCGAGTTCAGCAAGGCAGAGAAGAGCGTCGACGAAGTAATTCGACTGCTCAATGAGCATCTCAAATACGACGGATACGAAGTCGTTCCCGAAGGACATTTGTTCAAGGTTCGCGAAATGAGCGCAGGGCGAGTGAAGTTGGACGCATCAGCGCGCGTGCCGGACGAACTCACGCAGCTGACTATTGACGAGAATATCCGCAAGTGTGAATCCAAGTTGTCCGACGGGGATTTCTCTGGCGCGATTACCAATGCACGGTCAATGATTGAGGCGGTATTGATTGGCATCGAAAAGGATCTGGACACTAGCGCCGAATCCTATGACGGTGATCTTGTAAAGCTGTACAAGCGTGTCCAGAAACTTCTCAACATTGAACCAGACCGAAAGGACATATCGGACTCGTTGCGACAAATACTAAGCGGGCTAATCAGCATCGTGAATGGATTGGCAGCCATGCGCAATAAGATGAGCGACGCGCATGCAGCGACATACCGCCCAAGTAGGCATCACGCCAAGCTTGCGGTCTATGCGGCGACGACACTGGCCGATTTCTTGTTCGAGACGAAGAACTACCAAAGGCAACGCGGCGTACTGCGGAACTCGGAGCGCACCAAGTCATGACGGCAGTTCTTGAATTCACTGTGAAGATGGAAACCAGGCGTCAGTCATTGGTCGCCAAAGGCATGGCTGTCGATTCAATAGGCACGAGAAGGACGACGCCTGTAGTTGGGCTGCGCTGATGGCGAAGAAGCGGCGAGTTCGGCGTTTGTACTCTGTTACGACGGAGCTCGTCACTAAGTCGCGCGAGGCAGCGCTTTCTGCGGTACAAATATTTAACAGCCCGCTAATTACGTTCCGGTCTGAGATCTTCATTGTCCTGATGAATGTTGCGTGGACGTATCTTCTTCATGCGTTCTTTCGGAAGAAAGGCATCGAGTACAGGTATTTTCAAGTAAAGAATGGGCGCCGGAGTTTCGATAAGACGAAGGCGGGCGCACATAAGCGGTGGGAACTGGATCGCTGTCTCAATGATCCGGCCTCGCCCGTAGATCGCGATAGTGCGAACAACCTACGCTTTCTGATTGGCATCCGCCATGAGATCGAACATCAAATGACCTCCCGCTTGGATAATTCGCTGAGTGCGAAATTTCAAGCGTGCTGCCTTAACTACAATAACTATGTGAAGCAGCTCTTTGGAGTCGATCAAGGCATCGACAAGTACCTGGCATTCAGCCTCCAATTTTCTTCGATAAGCAAGGAGCAGGTGGAAGCGGTTCCCGGTCTAGATGCATTGCCATCAAGTATCAAAGCGTTCGTACAGGGTTTCGAGGACTCGCTGACGGATGAGGAATTCAATAGTCCCAAGTTCGCTTATCGTGTTTTGTTTGTAGCAAAGACCGCAAATCGAAAAGGGCAGGCTGATCAAGTTATCGAATTCGTCAAGGCCGGATCGCCACTCGCGGAAGATGTGAATAGGGCCTACACGGTCATCAAAGAGACGGAACGGCCCAAATTACTTCCGTCCCAGGTTGTTGCGAAGCTCAAGGCCGAGGGCTTCACGCGTTTTGGTATGAGAAACCATACAGATCTCTGGAAGGCTCTTGGCGCGAGGGATGCGGCGAAGGGGTGGGGCGTTCAGGTTACGAAGACCTGGTATTGGTACGAGAGCTGGCTTGAGGAAGCCCGCAAACACTGTCGCGAAAACGCAGCGCAATACCGATGAACGCGAGATTTACCGAGTCAATTGTCGAAGACGCCGCACTCGCCTGGTTGGAAGTACTTGGCTATGCGGTTTTGTATGGACCGGACCTAGCGGCCGGCGAGGCCGACGCGGAGCGCCTTGATCCGAACTACCATGACGTGGTGCTGGATGGGCGGATTCGCCAGGCGCTGGTGCGGCTGAATCCGAACTTGCCCGACGAAGCACTGGACGACGCTTACCGGAAACTCGCGCGTAGGGACGCGCCTTCGCTGATCGAGCGCAATCGCGCCATGCATCGGATGTTCGTCTACGGCGTCACGGTTGAGTACCGCCGCGAGGACGGCTCCATCGCCGGCGGGCAGGCCCGAGTCATCGACTTCGACACGCTGGACAACAACGACTGGCTGGCGGTCAATCAGTTCACTGTGGCTGAAGGGCAGCACAATCGCCGCCCCGACGTGGTGTTGTTCGTCAACGGACTGCCGTTGGCAGTGATCGAACTCAAGAACCCGGCTGACGAAAATGCTACAGTTTGGTCAGCCTATCAGCAGCTACAGACCTATCAAGCCCAGATCCCTGCGCTCTTCGCCACGAACGCGGCACTGGTGGTTTCCGATGGTGTGCAGGCTCGGATTGGTTCGCTGGGTGCCGGCAAGGAATGGTTCAAGCCCTGGCGCACGATCACCGGTCGTGGCGACGCCGCGGCGACCATGCCCGAGCTTCAGGTGGTACTGGAGGGTGTGTTCGAGAAGCGCCGCTTCCTCGACCTGATCCGGCACTTTATCGTGTTTGAGGATATGGGCGGCGGTGGCCTTGCGAAGAAGATGGCGGGCTACCACCAGTTCCATGCGGTCAACGTGGCGGTGGAGGAGACGCTGCGTGCTGCGCAGTTTCATGTCGCCGCGGAGCCCGGTCGCTTTGAGGCGGGGCACCAGTCGGGTGGTGAACTTGGCGACCGACGCGTGGGGGTGGTCTGGCATACCCAGGGCTCGGGCAAGAGTCTGACCATGGCGTTCTACGCCGGCCGCATCATTCTGCATCCGGCGATGGAGAACCCCACGGTCGTGGTGCTGACCGACCGCAACGATCTCGACGATCAGCTTTTTGGCACGTTTGCCCGCTGCCGCGATCTCTTGCGCCAGGAACCGACGCAAGCTGCCGACCGTGCCGACCTACGGGCCAAGCTATCCGTGGCCGCGGGCGGCGTGGTGTTCACCACCATCCAGAAATTCTTCCCGGAAGAGAAGGGCGACCGCCACCCGATACTGTCGGACCGGCGCAACATCGTTGTGATCGCAGACGAGGCGCACCGCAGCCAATACGACTTTGTCGACGGCTTCGCCCGACACATGCGCGATGCCCTGCCGCGGGCCTCGTTCATCGGCTTCACCGGCACGCCAATCGAGAAGGCCGACGCCAACACTCGCGCGGTGTTCGGTGACTACATCAGCGTCTATGACATACAGCGCGCCGTGATCGACGGCGCCACTGTGCCGATCTATTACGAAAGTCGGCTGGCCAAGCTGGAACTCAAGGACTCCGAGCGTCCGAAGATCGACCCGAATTTCGAGGAAGCGACCGAGGGCGAGGAGGTCGAGCGCAAGGAAAAGCTCAAAAGCCGGTGGGCGCAGCTCGAAGCCGTGGTCGGATCAGAGAACCGGATCAAGCTCGTCGCCCGCGATCTTGTCGAACATTTCGAGAATCGCCTTACCACCTTGGATGGCAAGGCGATGGTCGTCTGCATGAGCCGCCGCATCTGCATGGAACTGTATCGCGAGCTTGTGGCACTGCGGCCGGCTTGGCATTCCGATGACGACGAGCAGGGTACCCTCAAGGTGGTGATGACGGGCTCGGCCTCGGACCCACTAGAGTGGCAGGGACACATCCGTAGCAAAAAGCGGCGCGAGGCCCTGGCGATACGGTTCCGTACGGCGAAGGACCCGTTCCAGATCGTCATCGTCCGGGACATGTGGCTTACCGGCTTCGATGCGCCGAGCCTGCACACGATGTACGTCGACAAGCCCATGCGCGGTCATGGCTTGATGCAGGCCATCGCTCGCGTGAACCGGGTGTTCAAGGACAAGCCCGGCGGCTTGGTGGTGGATTACCTGGGTCTCGCCGACGAGTTGAAGCAGGCGCTTGCCACCTACACCGAGGCGGGCGGCACCGGCAAGACCGCGCTCGACCAGGCTGAGGCAGTCGCGTTGATGTTGGAAAAATACGAAATCTGCTGCGGGCTATTCCATGGGTTCGACTGGTTGAAGTGGACAACGGGTGCACCGCAGGAGCGCTTGGGTGTGTTACCGGCGGCGCAGGAACATATCCTTGCCCAGGACGACGGCAAGAATCGTCTCCTCCATTCGGTGACAGAGGTATCCCAAGCCTTCGCCCTGTCGGTGCCGCACCCGGAAACGTTTCGAATTCGGGACGATGTCGGCTTCTTCCAAGCAGTGCGATCCGTGTTGGCCAAGAACACCGCCGGCGAACGCAAGTCCGACGACGAACTCGAACACGCTATCCGGCAAATTATCTCCAAGGCGATGACCTCCGGCGAGGTCGTGGACATCTTCGAGGCAGCCGGATTGAAGAAGCCGGACATCTCGATTCTTTCGGATGAGTTCCTGGCCGAGGTACGGGGAATGCCCCAGCGCAACCTCGCCGTAGAGCTGCTGCAGAAATTGCTCAAGGGCGAGATTCGGAAGCGCTCGGCGCGCAATGTCGTGGAGGGCCGCTCCTTCGCTGCCATGCTGGAGGAGTCGCTGCGTCGCTACCAGAATCGGGCCATCGAAACCGCCAAGGTCATCGAGGAGTTGATTTCGTTGGCCAAGGAGATGCGAAAGGCGAGCGAACGGGGTGAGAAGCTCGGGCTCAACGACGACGAAGTGGCGTTCTACGACGCGCTGGAGGTCAACGACAGCGCGGTCAAAGTGCTCGGCGACGAGAGCTTGAGGCTGATCGCCAGGGAATTGGTAGCCACGGTTCGCGCAAATGTCACTATCGATTGGGCCGTTCGCGAAAATGTCCGCGCGCACTTGCGCGTGTTGGTCAAACGGATATTGAAGAAGTACGGCTACCCGCCCGACTTGCAGGAGCGCGCAACGTTGCTCGTGCTGGAGCAAGCTGAGGTGCTTTCCGCCGCTTGGGCTTGACGAGCGCGTGCATCGCAAGCCTCCACCGTCCCGATCACTTATTCTTGAGGACAGCGCTAGCCCCTTCACGGGGCGTCAGCGCAAGGGGTGGGGTAAACGCCTCAAGTGGCTGGACGATCCCACCGCGCCGCCCAACGGCGCGGGCCGCATTCCTCCGCAATGCTGAGAATCGGATTAGCCCGTACGGGGCGCCGGTCAGTCGTCTGTGTGGTTGTCTGAAATGATCTGTCGAAGGTCATCACAGAGATCTTGAAATTGGTCGGGATCGGTGAGATCGATATTGTCCTGACAAATTACAGATTTGAAAAATAGGGACTGGCCGTCCGGATCGAAAAAGGCAAACTCCATGTACACGGTTGTGTTGCCGCCGCCAGTTCCTGATTGTGCGGTGATCCCGGTTGGAAGGTGCTGGATGATGACCTCCCGGGTCCCGTTGGCGAATCGTTTGTTGCACACGAGGCGGAACTCCGTTTGGCGCACTGTTGATGCTGGGAACTCCGGCCTGGCGGCAATGCTCACGCTGATTGAGGCGGGCTTGGTCGGCGGCGATTCTGTAACACCGCTACTCGATGAGGCAACCCGAGTTGTCTTGGCCGTAGTTGACGATGCAACCGCGACGGGCCTACCGCCAGGCCACGGGGTACGACGAAAGGGACCAAAAATAGGCGAGCCTGGTCGCATCGGGATGAAGACGAACTGCACGAACTCTGGCGATATTTGAATTCCCCGCTGGGTGGCGTATCTGATGACTGTTCGAGCGATTCCGTGCCCAGGCCGCTCGTCGAGGAGCAACAGAGTGACACGCTGACGATTCGCGGAGTGCTCACGAAGTGAGATGAGGAGGCGCCCCATTTCGTCCTGGACAAGGACGCCCTGGTCATTTCGAGTTAGTGCGACGTTGGGGCGGGTCCGAAGTGTCTCGATGATTTCAATGTCGAGTTGTATGGCTCCATCCTCATCGGACATCGTGTCCGCCATAGAGGTTAGGCCATCGCATCGTTTGGCGCGGTAGGCGACCTGGCGCCAGAGGGTTCGCCACTCGTCAGTGTCGACTAACTGCTCATACTCAGTCGCGATTAGGCGACCGTT
>Ga0302321_100001857_pt1 | contig 18045 bp, 15 predicted proteins | sample Fen_T0_1_FD_202505 | JGI IMG/M metagenome (GOLD analysis project Ga0302321, IMG submission 202505) | Peat permafrost microbial communities from Stordalen Mire near Abisko, Sweden - Fen_T0_1 | ecosystem: Environmental > Terrestrial > Soil > Wetlands > Permafrost | place: Sweden: Abisko...
AACCAGCCACCAATTGCCGCCACTCTCCTCTATGCTCGCGGCGCTGTACTTGTTCCATTCGCCGTAAACTCCGCTAAGAAAGCACACTCGATCCGAAGTCGGTCCGAGAAGTTCGTAGTCAGTGATTCCATTCCACGACATGGCCCAATTGCCACTAATCCACCCCTTTACAGCGGCCTCGGCGATGTTAGTTGTTGTATTGACAAACAATATTAGCGAGAGAAGAGAAAGAGGCAGGTTTCGCATGGCTACAAATTCCCTGGTTAAGGCTGACCGTGTGCGCACTTCGAAGCACACGCTAATACAGGGTCAATCGTGAGACAAGCGATCGTTTTGCTACGTCGGTTCCAACGGCGGACCTTCACGTGGTGCATTATTCGGGAGTCGCCGCGTACAACGGAGCGGTGCCATGGCAGGGGGTGCGGGATCGAGCACTGCGCAGATCGATGCGAGGCTCACTTGCTCACCTTCATGCAAGATCGAAGCGGTCCAAGTGTCCCCGGCCTCGCGGGTCCAAATCTCGATTTGCCGTTGGCGATCGGAGACGAGAACATACTGTTGGAGCGAGGCGTTACGCTTGTGATGTTCGAACTTGTCGCCGCGGTCGTAGTTCTTCGTGCTGCGACTCACTTCGACTTTGAGAGTCGGGTTGGTGACGGCATTCTCGTCCTCTGGGTCGCGCTCGCGCTGTCCGCACACGATTGTAATATCGGGGTACGTTGCCAGACCGGTCGAAAGCACTCGCTCTCGTCGTTAATCGTAGCCACGTGCCGTCATGCCACCAAGCTGCGTGCGGCTGGGTCAAAGTTTCCGCGCAAGCCTCTCGTCCCCGCACCAGGATTGGGGTAGAAGTGATTGGGCTGCGGCCTCGCTATGCCTTCTCCCGGCAAGACTCAAAACCCCAGTTTCATCTGGACCGATGCCTGGATCTTCGCGTCGCTGAACACGAGCGCCGCCGAGCAACCAGGGGTCGCTCTAGCGGAGCTTATCGCGACGGCGGACTACCTGAACCACGCGATCCCCACGCTGCGGGAGCTGCGTTCGTCGCTTCAGACTCTGCACGCTCATGGCCTGGTTGAGCCGCGCGAGAAGAAGGTCGCGCTCACGCCGCACGGCACCACAATTTACACGAAAGGCTTAGCCAAGCGTGGAGGTCTGTTTTCGATCGTGGACAACATGCTGAACGCGTTGAACTCGCCTCGAGCCAAGCACCCACAGCCGACGCAGCCGGCAACCTTTTCGTTCATCACTCAGCGGGCGCTAACCAAGGCGCACACTGAGTACACGAGCAACGTGCACACAGGCTGAGGGTGGGCGCATCGTTAGGATAATACGCCCGCAAACGCATTGCGGAGCGGATCAAAAGTGGCGAACGGGCCTTCTACGCTTTCCGCCAAGCGCATGAGGTCCCGGGATCCGGGACCTCTGCACGCGAATACAGCCAGCTCTTAGGGTAGGATCTTCACTTCAGCGACACAGAAGTCGAAGAAACCCACTTGGCTCGCGTTCGTGCCGGCTTGCCAAGCTATGCTCTTAACTTGGGCGAGGTTGGCGGCCGTGGGCGCGCTTCCTCCGGTTGTATAACAATCCGTATGGAACTGCGACCAGAGGAGACTGTAAGTCTTGGTTGCGGTGAATTGGTAACAGAACTGGGAACCGTCTATTAAGTTGAGATACACGCGAAGGTTTGGCGGTAACGTGTTTACCGTTGCTTTGAACGATATGCCCGTATACTTGCTGGCGTCCCACGCACTTGCGTCGGTGGCCGTGGGGGTTTGATTCGGGTTGATCGCCACAGCGGCGCCCCAATACTTGCTCCAAACGCAGAGATCACTCGTCAATTGGCACGAGTCACCGTATTGATCGAGGGCCTTTGCCACTTGGCCCGTAACGCAGAACTCGGTGGTTGTTCCTGCGCTCTTGAAGCAGGTGCCCGTGACGCAATTCGGGGTGATATTACTGCCGCCGCTGTCAGCGTAAGTAAAAACCGGTCCCTGCAGAGCATGTGCAGCATCAACAATCCAACCGTCAACTGACGTTAGGAATGTGTTCGCGCTTGACCCTCCTGCGGACGCCGTGCCACCGGTTGCGACGCCCGGAGTGCCGCCAGTTGCGACGCCCGGAGTGCCACCAGTTGCGACGCCCGGAGTGCCACCAGTTGCGACGCCCGGAGTGCCGCCGGTTGCGACGCCCGGAGCACCGCCAGTTGCCGCCGATGACGTTGCGCCGCCGGTGGCCACCGTGGGCGCACCACCGGTTGCGCTGGCAGTTCCGCCGACGTCAGTATTCGACGAGTTGACCGCGCTAGCTCCACCGGTGGCCGCGCCGCCTCCCGTCCCCGATGGCCCGCAGTCACACGTTGTCCATGACAAATCGGTTTGGCAAATTTGTGCGCCCTTACAGGCAGCGGGGCCCACACATTCGCGAGTGGCTCCTTGCGTGCACACCGCGCTAGACTGACCCCCGTTATTGTTAGAATCTTTTGAGCTACACCCCACCAAAGACAAGCTCAGTGCGGCGAAAGCCCAAGTTATTGAACCTGAGTAATTCTGTAATTTAGACATAGGCAAACGGCGTCAAACTAACACGTAAATCGACGGCGTCTCAACTCCGAATTATCTGTGTACTCGGTCATACCGCTCTCGTGAGTAATTACGAGCGCTTATCAAGCGTTTCTCCCTCGTGCGCGGGGTCCTGTTTGCAATGGAGCCCGAATTTGGGCCAAGCTCTATCCCTCATTTCGCGGCTGGCACTCTGCAGACTCCGAGTGCTCGCCTCGGATGCATCGAGCTTTGGGGGGGGCCTTTGACTGCCACGGGCACAATACACGGGTGCCTCGAGCTCGATGAATTTACTGAAACTCACGGCGTGCTCGCGCCAACATCTCGGACCAAGTCCGGCCCTGGTCCACTGTTTCGTGCAAGCGTTCCTAGCGATGCTTTGTCGACGGGAGCCAATGTGACACAATCATTTCCTGCAAAGCCCCGACAACCGGTCTGCGATGTCACGCTGCAATCAAGGACTTACCATGAGTATTCACAGTTCAATTCACTTTTTCTCTTTTTGCATTGTCCTGACGGGATTTGTCGCTTGCGGAAATGATACTCCCTCTTCTGCAAGTCACGAGGGGACCGGCGGTTCGGTGTCCACCGGCGGGGCTACGAGCCTAGCGAGTGGTGGGGCGGGTGGAATGCGATCCGACGCTGGCACGGCGACCCCACGACGCGAACCGGGCGCGATGGTGAGCTTCCTCGGCAATGCAAGTTATCCCGATGATTTCTGGACAACGGCCACTGCCGAAGAAAGCCAAATTGACGCAACGGGTATCGCAGCGGCGCTGAGCGAGATTGCAAACTCACGATACGAGATCCATTCGCTTCTCGTGGCGCGCAGGGGGCGGCTGGTGTTCGAGTACTACGGCTGGAAGACGGGAAGCAATGGGGATGATCCGGACAAGTCCCAGCACCAGGTGCTTCCCACTGAAGGTCATTTGGTCCATTCGACGACCAAATCCGTGACTTCGAGTCTCATAGGGATTGCCATCGACGAAGGGTTGCTTGCGGGCGTAACCGACAAAGCCGCACCTCACTTCCCCGAGTATCAACCATTCATTGAACCCAGTGCAGACAAGGATGCCATCACCATCGAGGACCTTCTCACGATGAGAAGTGGGCTGCAGTATAGCGAGGGCGCCGATGACGAACCCGTATTCTTCGCGACGGATGATCCCGCCAAGGTGATGCTATCGCGCCCCGTGGTCGATACTCCGCGCGGCACCGTCTGGAATTACAGCTCGGGAGGGTGCGACATTCTGACGGCGCTACTTCGCAAGGTGACCGGCAAGGTTCCCGCGGAGTACGCTAAAGAAAAGCTTTTTGGGCCGATTGGGGTGACCAACGTAGCGTGGCAAGCAGCGGGCAACGGTACCAACTTCGGCGGTTGGGGGCTCTCGTTGACCCCGCGCGCCATGGCCCGCTTCGGTGAGCTGTATCGAAACAACGGTGTTTGGCAGGGCAAGCAGGTCGTACCCGCGTCTTGGGCTACCACGGCCACGACAGCCCATTGCTCGACCCCCTGGAACGGCGACTATGGTTACCTCTTCTGGATCCCCGCCATCACTGGCTTCTTCGGGACGCGTGGCGCTTACGGTCAGAATATCTACGTGAACAGAGCACTCGAACTCGTTGTGGTGTTCACGTCGGATCTACCCGTAAGTAGCGCTGACATGACCCTGGATAGTCTGGTCAGTCAATACCTTTTGCCTGCAATGAAGTAGCTCCTGGCACAGCGGCACGTGGCTACGGGTGCCGGCGTCGACGGCTCGCCGCGTACGGCTCAAGGCTTCAAGCGATACCCGGTGCGGAACATCACCGTGACGACAACGAGGCAGAGCGTCAGAAATAGCGATGTCATCCCGAGACTCACCGCGACCCCAACATCGGCCTTGCCGTAGAAGCTCCAACGAAAGCCGTTTACCAGGTAAACGACGGGGTTGAACAAGGTAAGCTTTTGCCAGAACGGCGGCAGCATGGCTATCGAGTAGAAGCTACCCCCAAGGAAGGTGAGTGGCGTCACGATCATGGTAGGTATGAATTGTAGTTTTTCGAAGCTGTCTGCCCAAATGCCAATCATGAAACCAAACAAACTGAACGTCACCGACGTAAGAACAAGAAATGAGACCATCCAAATCGGGTGTTCGATATCGAAAGCAACGAAGCAGCGCGCCGTTGCCAAAATGATGGAGCCTAGCATCACGGACTTGGACGCTGCGGCCCCAACGTAGCCAAGAAGGATTTCCGCAACGGAGATTGGCGCCGACAGCACTTCATAAATAGTACCTGCGAACTTCGGCATATAAATCCCGAACGACGCGTTCGATATGCTCTCGTTCAGGATCGACAACAGCATTAGCCCCGGCACGATGAACGCCCCGTAACTTACCCCATCAATGGCTCGCATGCGGCCACCGATGGCAGAGCCAAAGACGATGAAATAGAGAGAGGTCGAGAGTACCGGCGCAAAGATACTCTGCATCAGTGTGCGAAAGGTGCGCGCCATTTCGAACTTGTAGATTGCGCGGATTGCGTAGATATTCATGATTGCGGGTTCACCAGGCTAACGAAGATTTCCTCGAGCGATCGCTGGCGCGTTTGCAGATCCTTGTAATCGACCCCTTGGGCCGCAAGTTTTGCCAAGAGGCTTTCGATACCGGTCTGGTGATCGCTTGCATTATAGGTGTAAATGAGTTGGCTGCCATCGTGAGACAACTCCAGAGGCTCGTCGTTCAACGTCGCGGGGAGCTGCGTCATCGGTTGCTTGAGTTCGAGAATCAGTTGCTTTTTGCCCAGCTTGCGCATGAGCACCGACTTTTCTTCCACGAGAATGAGCTCGCCCTTGTTGATGACTCCGATGCGATCCGCCATTTCCTCGGCCTCGTCGATGTAATGCGTCGTCAGAATGATGGTAACACCGCGCTGCCGCAGGCCACGAACCATCTCCCACATGCTCCGTCTGAGCTCGACGTCCACGCCGGCACTCGGTTCGTCTAGAAACAAGATCTCGGGTTCGTGCGAAAGCGCCTTGGCTATCATGACGCGCCGTTTCATGCCGCCGGAAAGCGTCATAATCTTCGAATCACGTTTATCGAAGAGCGACAAATCGCGCAGGACCTTTTCGATGTGGGCGGGATCGCTCGGCTTGCCGAAGAGGCCGCGGCTCAGTTTCACCGTGTCGGTGACGCGCTCGAACATGTCTGTCGTAATTTCCTGAGGAACTAGCCCGATTTTGGAGCGCGCGCGCCGGTAGTCTCGCACGTTGTCGTGGCCGTCTACGATGACGTTACCCCCGGTGGCCGTCACGATTCCGCAGATTGCGTTGATGAGCGTCGTTTTACCGGCACCGTTCGGTCCTAATAAGGCAAAAATCTCGCCTTTATTGATCGCGAGACTGACATTTTTCAGCGCCTGGAATCCCGAGGCGTAACACTTACTCAAATTTCGAACGACAAGGATTGGCTCCACGACTGCGGAGGTTTGCATGGTGTTGGCGAGCCGTCACGCTGCCTCGGGCCGTTTCCCGTGAGGCTCGGCCAAGACCCGCGAGAAACGACAATTCGGATTGACGAGTCTGGCGGGTCGCCTTGCCTAAAATGCCCGAGCGAGGCGTGGTTGCGGCCCCGCGCCTTCGCACGGCGGCGCATGCGCTGCTGCCGAGTGACGGCAGCAGCGGAGTTTCCATTCGGAAAGCGCTCTCGCATGTGCGCAACGACTGGACACAGATGCGTTCAAGCCTTGCGGAACTGGGAGAAGTCAACGATCATTAGCGGAGGAAGGAGTAGCCAGCACAGTGCTCCAATCGAACTCCATGGCTGTGGGTGATGTTGCGGTTTGCATTCTGTCTGTTGTTATTGTTGGCTGCGGCTCTCACGCATTCGTTAGTATTCCGGCACCGCACTCGGCCGGCACGGGCGTTGATTCGATTGGAATCGAATCTACGAAGAGCACGGTGCAGCTTTCGAACGTGACCGCGACAGTGCCGCCGTTCACGGCCGTTCAGTTCACGGAAGTTCCAAGGTGGTACCGGACCCTCGACCCGCTTAGCACGTACTACTTTCATCCCGAAGCACCCCCAAAGGGATATCGGGTCCTGCCAGAACGCATTCGGAGCGAGTTTTTTCCAGGGCAGGAAGTGGCCGAGATCTGGGCATTCGAGATCGGCGCCAGAACTGAACTCGCACCCCATTGTGATTTACTAGCTCGAAACGGCGCGCCTTGCGCCCACGTAATTTTTCCGGGAAAACGCCTCGATAGCTCTCAAACGGTACAGCTTATGTCAATCGTGCGTCATCCACTCGACGCCTATGAAGTCGTGAAGGAGCCGAATGGCACTGGGCACTCGTTTCGCCGCGCGCGGATGCGTTGTGGAGACGATCCTACGGCGATGTTCGTGTTCTACGATAGCCATCAACGGCCCGTTGGTGTCGTGGGGGTGGATGCGGCGTGTTCGCAGTGGAGTCTGTGGCCCGCTCCGAGAGACGGCTGGGTCGGTTTTGCGGCAAGTCTGGCGAATGAGCAGCAAGTATTAGTACAACTATGTCGCGGGCTCGATCTGCAAACCTGCGCTCCCACGGAAAAGGCTTACGGCGGTTTGTCCGACGAAGAACGGAAGGCGGCCGTCGTAAGCGAGCAACGGGCGCTGCTTCCTCTTCTGCTGCGGGAGTGGCCACCGGTGGACGAAACGAAGACGCTGGACTGTGTCTCTCAATTCGAACGCGAGCAACTCTGCGCTTGGTACACGCGCTCGGCGACAATCGCCGTTTCATTGTTCGGCCGATACCCAACTTGGTCTTTTTCCGGAGTCGGGTACGAGGACGAAGATGCCCACAAGACGCTGCGTCTTGAAGGGTTCGAAGATTGCGTCAAGGATTTTCCGCGATGCCCCGTCACAGTGAACGATGCCCGGGCTTGTATCACCCGGCATTTGGAGCACTTCTGGGACCGCAACGAGACGTGCCACCGTGAATGCGTTTGGGGGATAAAATGAGCGAGGGAGGCCCGCATTGCACTCCGGGTTGTCTGAACTTTTTTGGCACTGCGGCACGTACAAGGCCGGTTCCGTGCCGTCATGCCAGCAAAGGTAAGGAGGAGACCATAGCCCATTTCGGGTGTGCCCGTAGCGAACGTCCAATGCTTCAGCGACCGAGCAATCGCCCGGTTTGAATTCAAAGAGATATTCGTAGCGAAAATCTCAGAGAGACCCAAGGATTCGCAACAATTTGACCGAGTTCGCGACAATCCACTCCAGCGATTAACATGACACCCCCACTCGATGAGAACCTTCGAACGCCAGAGTCGGTATTGCATCTCCCTAAAACCAAGCAGCTAGATGGAGGCATTTCGTGAAGCTCCCGGATTCTGAGTTTCGGTCAGCTCGCATTTACGCTTGGCTAATGTTGTCAATCACTGCATCAGGCTGTTCGTCATCAAGTTCCGCAGGAAATGTCGGAGACGGCTCGGGCGGTGTGACAGCCAGCTCGGGAGGAAACGCGGGAACAGGCGGTGCCAGCAAATCTGATGCGGGGGGCAGCAATGGCTCGGGAGGCACGAGTGCCACGGGAAGGGCCTCGGGCGGGAGTACCGGGCCCAGCACGACGAACCCCGCGGGCGGTGCAACTAGCTTAGGTGGGCAGTCTAGTTCAGGGGGCATGCCCAATACGGGGGGATTAGCGCCAACGGGTGGGCGCTCGAGTACGGGCGGCAGTCCCGCCGCCGGGGGTACACTTGCGGCGGGTGGGAAGTCCACCGTGGGCGGCGCGCCTGGTACAGGTGGAGCAATTAGTACCGGCGGAGCGTCTGTCACTGGCGGGATGTCCGCCACCGGCGGCGCGATCGCCACAGGGGGGAATGGAACGGGAGGAGCACCGACAATCACCAGGCCCTGTGACATCTACGCAACTGGCAATACGCCCTGTGTCGCTGCGCACAGTACAGTGCGGGCACTCTTTGGTGCTTATGCCGGCAATCTCTACCAGGTCAAACGTCGCTCAGACAACACGACCAAGGACATCCCGGTCCTAGCCCCAGGCGGCTTTGCCGATTCGGCGCTGCAGGACACCTTCTGTCAAGGAACGACCTGCGACATCTCGATCATCTACGACCAATCCGCCAAGGGAAACCACCTAACGCCCGCGCCAGGCGGTGGAGCCAATAAGACGGCGGACAAGCCTGTCGTTGCAAACAAGTTGAAGCTCACCGTTGGCGGGCACACAGTCTACGGTGCCTACTTTGAGGGCGGCATGGGCTATCGAAACAACAAGACCACCGGAATCCCAACCGGCGAGTTGCCGGGTTCCATGTACATGGTTGCGAGCGGCAAGCACTACAACAATCAATGCTGCTTCGACTACGGCAACGCGGAGACCACCAACAACGATGACGGCGAAGGGACAATGGAGGCGCTATACTTCGGGAATAATACGGGTTGGGGCAAAGGGGCCGGCAGTGGTCCGTGGATCATGGCGGACATCGAGAATGGTCTTTGGTCGGGTAATGTGACACCTAACAACAATGCCCCCAGCATTACGTTCGACTACGTCACCGGTGTGGTCAAAGGCAAGCCCGGTACGTTTGCCATCAAGTCCGGCAATGCCCAGTCAGGCATCCTGAAAACCTCGCACGAGGGTACACGTCCTGCCAAAGGCGCTTGGAACCTGCCCTACGAGCCCATGCGAAAACAGGGAGCTATCATTCTGGGAATTGGCGGAGACAACAGCAATTGGGCTGTCGGCACATTCTTCGAAGGTTGCATGACCACTGGCTACTCCACGAACGCGATCGACGACGCCATCCAGGCCAACATCGTCGCTGCCGGGTATGGGACGTGACCGAAGTGTGGTTTTGATCCAAAGCGCCTTTTTCGTCCGGCCCAAGGCCGATGCATACACGCGACCCGTTACGCTTTCGGTTGACCAATGATTGGGTCCCAAGTACGAACCCACTAGGAGATCTCAATGCAGCTTGCCGTTGCCAAGAGTGTCCAGTGGCTCTTCCTATTGGGAAGTGCGTGCGCTTGTAGCTCGAACTCCTCGGATGCAGTTTCCACCGGCAACACCAGTACCGGGGGTCGCATCAGCGCCCCAACGACGGCGGTTGGGGGTGGCGGGGGGTTCGCCACTGGGAGCGCATCTGCAGCCGGCGGAACGGCGAGCGGCGGTGCTGCAGTCGCGAGTGGCGGTGCTGCAGTCGCGAGTGGCGGTGCTGCAGTCGCGAGTGGCGGTGCTGCAGTCGCGAGCGGCGGCATCAGCAGCACGGCGGCAACCGGTGGCACTCAAGCAACCGGCGGCACTCGGGCAAGCGGCGGAACTAGCAGCACGGCGGCAACCGACGGCACTCGGGCAAGCGGCGGAACTAGCAGCACGGCGGCAACCGGCGGCACTCGAGCAAGTGGCGGAACTAGCAGCACGGCGGCAACCGGTGGCACTCGAGCAAGTGGCGGCACCAGCAGCAACTATCCGTTCCCACAGAACACTCGCAGTGCCTATTGCAGCTATCCTCACGATGCGGCCGTTGCTGATGTCGTGGCGGCCTATGCAGATTGGAAGGCAGCGGTCGTCACTCCGGATGGTGCCAGTGGCTTTCTCCGTGTCAAGAAGCCGGATTCCGGAAGCGTGATTGGCTCGACAGTCTCCGAAGGTATTGGCTACGGCATGTTGCTCGCAGTTTACATGGGCGATCAAGAAACCTTCGACAACCTGTGGCTTTATGAGCAGAGCCATCTCGATTCGAACGGTCTCATGAACTGGGAAGTCGGCCCCGACAACAAGACCACCTCCGGTGGCTCGGGCGCGGCCACTGACGGCGACGAAGACATGGCGTTCGCGCTCGTGATGGCCGACCGACAATGGGGCACCAGCATAAAGCTCACAGACACCTATCTGAATTACGCCAAAAGTCTCATTGATCGGATCTGGAAATACGAGGTCGACCAGGTTCGCGGCTTTATGCTAAAGCCCGGCGATCAGTGGGGCGATGTAGACGTTACCAACCCCTCGTACTTTGCTCCAGCGTATTACCGCGTCTTCGGCGAAGTCACGGGTAATACTCAGAACTGGAACAAAGTCGTAGATTCGAGCTATTCGATTATCGCCAAGAGTCTGAATTCGGCGAGTGGCAATCAGGGCAACGGCCTCGTTCCGGCGTGGTGCAACTCGAGCGGCACGCCCGTCGAGGCTTATTCGGGTGCGCCACTATTCTTTCAGAACGATTCGACCCGCACCCCATTTCGCCTGGGGCAAGACTACTGCTACTTCGGTGAGGACCGGGCTCGCGTGTACCTCACGAAAATAAGTACGTTCTACACCGCCGTCGGCGTAACCAAGATCACCAACGGCTACAACCTCGACGGCACACCGCACCCGGAGAAAGATTACGGCAACCTACAGGCCGCGTCTTTCGTGGGCCCGGCGGCTGTCGCAGCAATGAGTAGCCCACTGAATCAGCAGTTCATCAACGACGCGTACGCAGAAGTGGCAACTTTGAAGTTGTCAGCCGGCACCATCTATTACCAGAAGAGTTGGACGGCTCTCTCGCTACTGATGCTCACGGGCAACTTCGTTGTGTTCGGGCTGTAGTGGATACACGCGAAGTTCGACGGGTCCCGCCCCCCTGCTGACTACTGACCGTTTTCAAGCTCTGCAATGCACCGTTGAAAAAGCCGTTGCTCGGGTTCTTGTTGGGAAAGGCCGAACGCGCGACGGTAAGAGACGAGCGCGTCGTCTTTTCGCCCGAGCCGCTGGCAAAAGTGGGCACGCGCCGCGTGTGCCGGTAAATAGTCGGCAAGCTCACCGCCGGAAAGGATGGCTTCCACGAGCACGAGGCCGGCTTCGGGCCCGTCGCGTCCCGCTACGGCTACAGCGCGAGCAAGCCTTGCAACCGGGGATGGATCCAATCGGCTCAGAACGTCGTGAAGCGCGACGATTTGGGCCCAATCAATCGAACCGTTATCGACACTTTCCGCATAGATGGCTGCAATTGCTGCCTGAAGCACGTAAGGGCCCGAGCCGCCATCTTTCAGAGCACGCTCGACGAACGCCGTGCCCTCCGCGATCCGTTCCCTGTCCCAGAGTGAACGATCCTGCTTCGCGAACAGCACGATGTCACCCGAGGCCGACGTTCGGGCGGCACGGCGAGCATGCTGCAGCAACAACAACGACAGCAGGCCGTGCGTTTCGGGATCCGGCAATAGCTCGGTGAGCAGCCGCGCGAGGCGAATTGCCTCCTCGCACAGATCGACGCGTATGCGCTCAGCGCCACTCGAAGAGGAGTAGCCTTCATTGAACACCAGGTAGATCACGCGCATCACAAGCGCGCGGCGGGCTGGAAGTTCAGCTGCGCCCGGCACTTCGTAGGGAATTTGCTCTTCGCGAATCCTCTGCTTGGCTCGCACGATGCGTTGCGCAATCGTGGGGGCTCGAGTCAAATACGCTCTGGCGATTTCTTCTGTGGTAAGCCCACACACTTCGCGCAGTGTGAGCGCGCTCTGCGCATCAGCAGGCAGGTCCGGACGGCAACAGGTAAACAACAGACGCAGTTGATCATCGGCTAGCCCCTCGAAATCCGGCGTTGGCCGCGGAGGCCAGGCTGCCATCGTGACGTTCCCTAGCTCAGCCGTTGCGGAGTCGAGCCGCCGCCTCCGCCGCATTGCATCAATGCCCCGAAACCGCGCTGCCGTGATCAACCATGCCCGCGGGTTGTTTGGAATTCCCTCTCGCGGCCACTGCTCGAGGGCGGCCATGAATGCTTCATGGAGCGCCTCCTCGGCAAGATCGAAATCACCGAGGAGGCGGACTAGCGTGGCAAAAGCTCGGCGAGATTCGGCGCGATAGATGCCATCCACCCGCGCTCGCACTGTCTCTTCGCTCTCGCTGTCCATGCGTCGAGTTCTACTGGTGACAAGCGTCTGCTATCGGGCGAATTTCGATACCCCACCCGAGATCTTCCCCCATATTAGCCGCGGGGTGAAGTGACGCAATTCGAATCGCGTCGTTGAGATCTCGCGCCTCAATCACGAGAAAGCTCCCTACGACGTCGCGTGTTTCGACGAATGGCCCGTCCACGACGGTAGGCTTGCCGTTGCGCGGCCGAACGGTGGTCACGTCCCATTCGAGCGACTCAACACTGCGAACTGCGCCCGTCCGTTGAAGCTCAGCGTCGTGGACCTGGCACTTCTCAACGAGGGACGTGAATTGTTCCTTCGAGAGGCTCGACACTTTTTTCTGGTTTCCGTAAAGTAGGCACAAGTATTTCATGGTGTGGGCTCCTATTCTGCAAATGTTCCGCGCCGCTGGCGAGGTTCATCGGATAGTCGTTCGACACGGCGCCGAATCGACAACGCGAGCCACCTTCATTGGATGATTTTTTTCAAGTGAAAGCCTCCGGCGCCCGGTAATTGGGCGGTCTCGAAACCCCAAAATCCGACGGCGTGACCTACGAGAGACGCTTGACTTCGCGCAACTCTGGCGCTGGGCCAAGTGCAAGGACCGAGTGCAGCCGCAGTGAGTCTGGTCGGCCACGAACGCTGGTCTTACGGCGCTTGCTGCGTCATCAGGCTGTTGCGCTGCACCGTCACCCGGCTGTCCGTGCACAGGGTGCAGCTAGTGCCGAAGAAGTACTTGCGATTCGCGGTGTCCCCCATCAGGTGAACCCTGAACCAGGCCGTGAGCGCGAAGATGTCGGGGCCCTTAGCGCCGTTCTGGTACTCCCATCCACCGTGATCCGCAGACAGGTTGTTCATGAACATCGCAGGTTGGTCTGTCACGCTCTTGTATGTAGTCTCGACGCTGCTGCAGGAGACGACGGTGTCCTTTCCGCCGCAGATGAAGAGCGACGGCCCGTGTAGGCTGGAAATCGTCGATGTCCCGGAAACAGTACCGCTCGCGGTGATGCGCGCATCTTTCGCAACCATGCAAGTCGCCATTCCGCCCTCCGAGTGGCCGAGGGCTCCGATGTGAGCGGTGTCCAGATGGTGGTAGTACGGGCTTGAGGGATCTTCCGCCTGCTGAAGAATCCAGTCTAGCCCAACGATCGATGGCAGCGGAGTGCCTCGGGAAGTCGTAGTGCTAAGCGAGGCCACCACCACGAAGCCCTGCGAAGCGAGTTGATTGATGAGCACCGGGTACGTCCCACACCACTTGTTGGCAGCGGAGTCGACGACGCATAACGGGGGATTCTGCTCGGGGTTATCTGTATGGCCGTTGGACCAGATCAAGATGGGGTGACAGTATCCACTCGTCGCGAGATCCTTGGGCCGATAGACATTGAAGCGCTGTTGCGTGTCCCCGTAGATGGGATCGGGAGTATAGCCCGCCAGAGGCCCGACGTTCTTGTCGGCGGCAATTGCGAAAGGCCCCGCAACCGTGGGATCAGCGGTTGGCCAAGCCTTACCCACACAGGCGCTCGTAGAGCTGCCACCGCCGGTCTGAGCGCTACCACCGGCTCCGCCTGAGCTCTTCGCGCCACCGGTTTGAGCCGTTGAATTGCCTGCAGCGCCGCCGGACCCGTTTACTGCTGTCTTGCCTCCGGTCTGAACGGAACTTCCAGCTCCTCCCGAGCTGCTAACGCCACCGGTTTGAGCACTCGAATGGCCTGCTGCGGTGCCGCCCGATGCATTCCCCGCCGTTGTGCCTCCGGTACCAGCAGCGGTGCCGCCCGATGCATTCCCCGCCGTTGTGCCTCCGGTACTGGCTGCGGTGCCGCCGGATGCGTTCCCCACCGTTGCGCCTCCGCTACCAGCGCTCGTAGTGCTGGCGAGGGCTGTTGTGCCACCCACTTGTCCCGGCGCACCTCCAGTTAGGTTGTTGCCAGACCCACCAGTACCGGGCAGCGTACCTTGAGCTCCCCCGGTAACGCTAGTTACGTTAGTTACGCTAGTGGATCCGCTACACCCTGCGAGCAGCAAGAACGTGCCGCCAACCGCGCCCAAAGCGAGAACCCGGCGTGAATCAGTCATGGTCTTCTCCAAAAACGTTGTGAACACGAAAAGTCGAAGTCAGCACCGGGACGGACCCCCCGATAGCCATACTTTGACACGACACCTGAACCGTATTGTAACCGGTCACCCCTGCCCGGTCGATGACCTCAGCCACACCTCAGTCACAATTGGTCACATCAAATTCATGAGAATGTATACTTACGCTGCCACTGCTAACGCTCTCACCGGTGGCCGAGCCCGAAATTCGGCTGGTGCAGCGTGTACCCGAGCGAGAGCTGCGCCAACCACGCCAGGCGATGGGCGTCGGATCGCGCGTACTCGCGGGACCCGTAGAATTGCCAAAGAACGGCGTGCGCGCTTGGGCACGCAAGCTCAGGCTCGTCACGCCATAGCTGTCTTCGGGTATGCTCTTGATACCGAGCGCAAGTGCCGCGGATGAAGAGCTGAGTTGGTAATTGCCGTTTGCCGCATCCACGTAGCCAGGCGTACCTGACGCCGAATGGGCGTCTACTCCGTAGCCGCGCGCTGTCGTCAAGGCCGAAGCGTTGGTGAACAAGTTGTAGTCAACGGTCTTGCCCCAGCCGTCTGGGCTAACGGGATCGTAGCCCGCGAAAATATTGTGAGTAAAAATGTCCCGATTGTTTTTGGGCCAGACGTGCACGCTCATCTTTGCCGCCTTGTTGAACATGTTGTTGTCGCCGGTTCGCTGATAGCCTTCGCGCCATTTCAGGCCACCGGCAAGGAAGATACTGATGTTCGCATCCCAATAACGGTCGCGACCCCAACTATTGAACGCGCCGTGATCACCCGTCTCGAGCACGGTATCGAACACGTCATTGAACTGAATTAAGTGGCCACCCCAGCAACCATCACCGATGTTGATACCCGCGCGAGGCACGCTGTGGATGCTATTGTGGCTCACCGTGATGTCTTGCGCCATGTCGATGCCGACACCCGCCACTTGCTTCTGCGGATCGCCGATATCATGAATCAAGTTATCCGTCGCGTCACACATCGCAGGGTAATCATCCGTCTTCGGACCCGGCGTCTTATCGAGCGAGTTGACCGCAAGGGTACCTGCGTAGTAGCCGAACAATGGATTTCGCACGGCCGACGAGAGACCCATGAACAGGATCGCACTCGCCCCGATGCCAATGAATTTGTTGTGGGCGACACTCACACGGCGGTTGTAGCCAGTGGCGCTGCTTCCACCTGTGGCGCTGCTTCCACCCGCATTCGTGCTTCCACCCGCCGCGTTTTTACCACCCTCGGCCGTTCCGCTACTACCCATTGCCGCCGGGTTGCCTCCCGTCGCCTGCAACTCGCTGCCTGCGTTGGTGTTGGGTTGTGTGGTTGCTCCGCTGCCCGAGGTTGGCCTGCCTGCGGTGCCGTTTCTCCCACTGTTTGACCGCACGGCCCGCAGCACCCCGCCGGTCTCGACGCATACCTACCCCGGTCGCACGTTGTACTTCCGTAGTACTTCGGTTGCGTTCGTCGCAATCTCAAATTGGCTACTGCCGCCCGAAGCAATTGCGACGACCAGGTTCGCTCCAGCAACGGCCATCTTGATGAGTGGAGACTCCGCAATAATAATTACCCCCTTTCGGAGGTATCCGCTGGGTCGACGTCGAATGCGTTGCGTCCACAAGCGACGCGCCTCGCTGTCATAGCTTCGAAAGCGACGCCAATCGTGGATCCCAAGCAAGCCCCCGCATTGACGGAGCTCCTCGCGATGCGTTTCGAGGACAAGGTCGACCCAATCACTCAATACGACCGAAGCGCGAACGCCGGCATGCGTCATCGTCGCTTGAGTCACTAGGATACCCGGGCTCGTGTACCAGGCAAATCCCACTTCGGGATCGCTGAGTTGTATCCGCCATGTGTTGAACGGCGGCAAGGGCTCGATGGCGCCGGGTGACGGAGTGCGGATTTCGGTGGGCGCGCGGTGAGTCGGCGTCATAGATTCTGAGTCCATTGCCCCATACGGCCATAATGGCTGCACGTAAAGTCGGCGGTAAACGTGTGCAAAAAGCCGCGCTAAACCGACAGAAAGCACCTTGACCCTGAATGCTCCCGGACCGTATTATTGACGCTTGGAACCTGCAATTTACGAATCCGTCAGAAGATGTGGTCAGCCCAGTTCGAAGCGCGTGGCCGCGGCAGTAGCCGCGATCGCCTATTGCGTAAGTTGTTCTTCGACGACTCAGACCAACGTCCTCGCCACGCAAGGTGGATATGGCGGCCTTGCAGGCTCATCGGTTCCGTCTACCGGTGGCACCGCAGGCACCGTCGAAAACGGCGGCACTACGAGTGTGGGCGGCGCCCAGGCTGGCAGCACGGCTGCCGGAGGCGCTGGAAACGGAAGCTGCGCCGCGGGTGCGGCGCTCGCGCCCGACCTGCATGCAGCTTGTATCGAAGATCTTGGCCAGGGCAAGCTACGGCTCAGTTATGATTTTTCCGACGCCTCGCAGGCTTTGGATTGGTCATCATCCACCGGCGCTGCCGTGTCCGTGAATCAGCGCGCACTCGTGATCGTAAGCCCAGAGGGTGGCGGCATCGGGGTTGCAATCTTCAAGAAGAAACTCCACGTCGAAAAGGCATCATTTAGTTTTACGCTGCTTTCCGGCAACACGGCCAATTGGTATATCAATACAATATGGTCCGGCTCGTGGAACCCCGATTCAGGTTACGGAGGTTACCACGACTACACCGGACGCGGTTTCATCATTAACGGTACGGAACACAGCCCGGCTGACGTATCTCCGCTTTCGGTTGGAGTCATGCACGAAAACACCGTCGAGCAGTCGGACTCTGAAATCAAGTGGAGCCAAGACGGATCAGTGATGACCCAGACCGTTAGCCCGCTCCCGGTGAAAGATCGCATCTTTGCCCTCGGGGCTTACGACTCGAGCGCAGCGTTCTATCACGTCATATTCGAAGGAACGCTCAACTGACGGTTGTCCGCGAATGCGAGTTCACGAATTCGACGGCGGAACGAAACAAGGCGAGACTCACAGACGCGTCAGAAAGTCCCAACTAAACCCAACATCGCTCCATTTTTCGATGCGCTCAGGGTGGGTTGAAACTGCACGAGGCTCGGATCGTTGCGCCAAATCTTGGTGAGGCGTTCCGCTGGGGATTCGATGAGAAAAGCGCTCGCTAGCAGCACACTGCCAAACACTACGCCGGTCCCTCCGAATCCACGTGAGCCCAGGCGCTCCGCTGGAGTAGTAGAGGTCAACTCATAGCCAAGCATGACGGCACCGGAGAGTGCCGCCAGCGTGCCTCCCAGAATGCCGCGAATCCATCGCCCGCGCCGCTCAATCGCCACCAAATGCTGCAGGCGAGCATCCGCCAACGCGAACGCCTGCGCGGTGTCGCCGCCTGATTCTATAGTGGCACGAAAGTCCGCGGCTGTTTTCTCGCCGGTGCTGCGCTGAGCGAGCGAATAGCCACCGGTCAATACGTAGACTGACCCCAATAGCATGAACGAGACTCCCAACCCGTGAGCGTTCCGAGCGTCAGGCAGTCTGTTATTGAAGTAATATGCCGACGCCC
>Ga0302321_100001858_pt1 | contig 18043 bp, 17 predicted proteins | sample Fen_T0_1_FD_202505 | JGI IMG/M metagenome (GOLD analysis project Ga0302321, IMG submission 202505) | Peat permafrost microbial communities from Stordalen Mire near Abisko, Sweden - Fen_T0_1 | ecosystem: Environmental > Terrestrial > Soil > Wetlands > Permafrost | place: Sweden: Abisko...
CGTCGATGTGGGGGGGACGCCGCTGCGAAAAATGTCTGACAGCACCCCCCCCCCCCGGGGGACGGTGGCGGGGGGGCGGGGGGGGGTGGGCGGGGGGGGCCCACCAACTTGGGGCCCCCCCGCGACGGCACGAGCGCTGTCATGAGCGTGGCCAGATCGCCGTCATCGAGATCGCACACATGCCGTCCGACCCATGTGCGCACCGCTGCGGCGGGCAGAACACCCGCCGGAAACGCCGCTGCGTCGAGGTTTGCCAGCGAGTACAGCAATGCAAAGGATCCACTGGGCAGACCGCGCTCCACCAGCGTCATCGCTTCTTGCTTGAGCACGGTGGCTAGCTCTGGCTGCGGCGCGACCGCGGTCAGGGTTCGGAGAAGACTAATCGCGACCTCGGGGCCAGGTGCGTGACGCATCGCATCGAGTCGATCCGCGGCGCGGACCGCGCGACGGATCGCGCTTCGGCTCGCGAGCTCACCGGATGACGCTACAATCTCCGCGAGGCTCGCATCCGTGGCACCGCAGAGCCAAGCGACGCCGCGTCCTCCAGGCGGTGATGAAGCGCTGACGCGAACCACAGGGTGATCCCGCCACTGGAGCACGCGCTCGGCAGGTGTGGCGAATAGCCACGGAGGAAGCATCGAGTCGCCGCCCTGAGGTGGACACAGTGCGACCCGCGCCGCAAACTCCCGGCGCGCCCCTGGCCAGAGCTGTTGCCACAGAGCAGCCAGGATCCCGGGCCACTGCACGAGGTCCGTGACGACCGGCGGACTAGCGTTCTCCGCGAGCAAGGCCGCGGCAGCCGCGGCTAGCAGCTCGGGCGCCGGTGATGCGATCTCGCAGCCCGACAGGAGCGACATCACCGGTCTCAGATCCGAGATCTCTGCCACATCCTCGAGCCGCCACAGCCCAACCTCGCTCCGCACCATGCCGGAGCGTGTTGCAGCATCATCGGGCACCGTCCACCAGAGCGCCCACCATGCTCCCACTGGACCACAGCCCACGGAAGGCCACCACGACTCACCCGGCGCAAGCGAGCCGGGAGGTCGGTCGGTCAGGCCCGCGAGCAGAGCTGGCAAGGCCGGTCCGTCCCACGCAAGGACAGTGTGCATGTTGTCCTTCACGCCATACACGGCTCGACGGGGCTCGATCATTCCGTTCCGAGCAACCAGGTGAGTGGCAGCGACAGGTCCGGGTTGCTGACTCCGCCACCCGGAGGCACGATCCACCCTTGATACTCCGGGCCGTCCTGCATGAAGTCGGTATCCGATGCGTCCTTGACCAAGGCCCGCCCCAGCGAGGAAAGTCCCCAGATGGTCATCTGGCCGGCACTCCACGTCGACGCGAGAAACGCCGAGACCAGCGGCAATCGCTGGCGCAGCACCTCGCCGGGATCTTGCGAGCCCGCATCGAGCTCGTCGTAGCACGACAGCAGGACTGCCAGCCTGGGCCGGCGCACGCGCTGGACCGTGTCGATTCGGGCTACGTGGAGCAACATCTGCAGTAGCTCGACCCACCGTGCGTTGGAGTCCCACGTGGTGGCCCGCACATTGTTCAAGGATGGCTTCGCATCTGCTTTCTGCGGGATCCGTTCAAGCGTGGCCGGAAATACTACCTCGCTATTGATCCGGATCAGCATGACCCAGCCGTGGGCAGCAGTAAGCCGCGCCTGCCATGACGGCGGGACGACGCGGTCCGCGAGCACGTCCCGGAGCGCTTCGCCACCATAGTCGGGCCACGAGAGGTCCATCAGGCGTCCACGATTATCGATCAGCGGAAGCTGGACCTCTGTCCAAGTACTCACCGGTGTGTGCTGTGCGGCGCGACCATTCTCGAGACACGACAGCACTTCCTGCAGTGCGGTCAGATCGGTAGGCGTCGCCTCGCCGGGACGTAACCGCAGCCGACCAGGTCGCCGTTGCAGGCGACCGTAGAGCTGACCAGCATAGTGCGTCTTGCCGCTGTCCGGTCCGCCTAACAGGACGATCTCATGTGCGGTCATGACCTCGTCCTCGGAACCTCGCGAAGCCATCGTTGCCCAGCACTGGATCTACGACCCGTCGTGCGTACGGAGGATTCCACGTGTCCTCCAACAGTAACGATAAGGCCGTGACCAGCGAGTTCGGACGCGAAACCGTAGATTCGGCTTCTCGGACATTCGGGATGTGCGCGCCCAGCGCCTCTCGAATCGCTGCTCTCGGCCGCTCCTGCGGCGTGTGGTCGCTCTTTGTCCACACGAAGACCATGGGCCGTCCGGCGATGTGGTTTCCTAGACGCTCGATGAGACTTCTCGTCGCTTGTCGTGCGGTGCCGTAGTCGGGCGATGCGAGCCGTGAGCAGTCGGCGACGACCAGGAAGCCATCGGCGTGTCGCGCCGTCCAACGCGCACCTTCGGCATCCGGCGCCGCCTCATTGATCGACCAGCGCGTGAACCATTCGCCGGGGCCGTCCGTCAGGAGGACGTCGCGAAATTCGCCGCTATCGCGCCGCAATGCGAGATGTAGCAGGCCGGGAGATCGCGCAGCGGCGCGCGGGGTGTGGGGAGGGAACGTCGGCGGGCGGGTCGCATCGTCGAACCTTGTCCATGCCGCGAGCCCCTCCCACGCCGCGAGCGTCCGGGATCCGGAGAATCCCGCGTTGGCCACGCGGTGGCCCTGCAGCAATGCGAGATAGTTACCGGTCAGCAGCGTCGTTTTGCCTGCGTCGTGTGGTCCCATCACCCCGATCACGATCGACCGCGCCCGCGGCGTGAGCTGCCCCAGATCTGCGAGACCGAGGGCAGCCCCGGACCACGGCACTCGGCCCGTCGTGTCTCGCATGGAGGCGTCGGCATGCTCGGCTGCCGCGTGAAGTGCCGCACCGAAATCGCACTCGGTGCTCGAAGCATGCCCGAGCGCACAGGCTTCGCCATCTGTCACGTAGCAACCCGAATTCGCACAGCGGAAGCTCAAGTGCCCTCCACCGTAAGACGCACCGCGTGTTGCTGCCGGAACACGGCGTGCGCCAAGTGAGGCAACGTGCAGCCCTGGTCGGCCATGATACCCGCCCGTTTCAGGCTCACGGCAGGGTCTTGTCCGGAAAGCGTCAGCATGACCACGTCACGCACGCTCACCGAGCCTTCACCGGGCACCTCGCAGAGCGGCGCTACCCAGTCGGACGGTAGGCGATCGCGCGCCCTCGCGAGCGTGGCTAGCACACCGGACAACGGCTCCTTGCGATCGAAGGATGCATCCGGGAGCCGATGGACCGTCTCGGCAAGCAGATATCCCACGCTGGCGGGTGGCGGCGACGGCACAATTTTTTCTAGTTCGAGAGCCATCAGGACCGCTGCCAACGCAGGATCCAGCTCTCGATAGCTGCATTGCAGCACGTCTGAATACAGTGCCTCCGACCACCATAGCGCGTCCAAGCGGACTTGATCATGGCCGCGACTGGCTGACATCGCAGCAATGGCGCTCTTCACCCGCTCTTGTTGCTGGTCGCTCTGCGCCGTGACAGTTGCGTCCAGTAATTTCTGCCACTCGGCAATTTTGACTATGCTGGCGTGCACAGCGGCGACGGCTTCGTCTGTCGTATCCGCGATAAGGGCCGACATTCGATCTGTGAATTCGTAGCTCCATTCAGTTGGTTGGTTATGTGGGGAATGCGGATTTGGCTTCTTTAGCGCACGTCCTTTTCGATCGTTAGGCCCCGCAGCAGCGGCGACCAGATCGTGCAGAATCGTGCGGTCTACCTGGTGTTCATGAAGGTTCTCCGTATCGATCTCAGGGGAAGCCAGTTCTTCGACGTCCGGGGCATGCGCGTCATCGGACGAAGCGACGGTGGCCATACCCGCTGCTTCTTCGGTACGCTTGCTTGCGACGATCAGCAAGCGCCGAACCACGGTCTCTTCCTTCCCGAGCCTACGGAGCGGAAGGGTGTCCGCGGCCGTCAGCCACAGGATTGACGCGTCGCGCGGGTGCTTCTCTGCCAGTTCACTACACGCTGCGAGCAAGATCGCGCGTAGCAACTCGACGGGTTCGCTCGGATACACCGATGTCACGGACTTCCATTCCGCCTGGAGCATGCGCTTGGCGAGTTGGATCGATGGATTTCCGGGCGCGATGTCTGGATCGAGACCTGCGAGAACAGCTTGGACGAGCTCCCGCGGATGCGCATGAAGATGATCCGCAATGGCGTGTGCGGCGCGCTCGAGCTTGGCAAAACGCGCATCGTCGCCATCGAGTCGATCCAGCAAACCGGCATTCAGCAACTCAGTCAACACGTCGGACACTGATCTCTCCTTGCGAACATCGGATCGCTACTATCGCCACGCAATCTCCGGAGGTGCATCAGCGGCAAGTGTCAGCCCGTCATCCGTCGGAGGTAATCCTGGACGATGAGATTGTTCGGCAGGTCTCGCAGCACCGCCTGGAGAAGATCTACCGGCCGCACCGCCGCTCCGTTCACCGCGGAGAGCCACATGCGTTGCCAGAGATCGCGAGGCCGGCCCACCTGCTCGACGTCCCCTGTTTTCCCGCCTGCGCGCCCCCAGAGCGCCCGTGCATCCCGCACGTCGGGATATTCGTCGGCCAGCACCTCGATGAGATCGTGCGGTAGGTCATCAAGGGCGGGCACGGCGCCCACACCATTCACGCGGAGAGGGGCGAACCGGCCGAGATCGAGCCCGTGCGTCACGAAGTCGAACAGGACGGCGGACGCAGCACAGGCCGCGAGCCCGTGAAACCGGTCATCCTTGAGCTCGTCCCCGAAATCCGAGATGCCACGAAATACCATCCAGGGCACGGCGCTGATGCGACATGCGGCCACGAACCCAGCGGCCTCCATTTCCCCTACTTCGACCTTGCCATGCAGCCTGCGGACGGCGTGTAACTTCGAAGGATCGCGCAGTAGCTTCTCGCCGCTAGCGATCGTGCTTCGACGGACCGCGATCGACGTCGCCACATGAGCCGCAAACTCCGCCTCCTGCCCGGGCGGTGCCGCAGGAATCGCGCCGCCACTGCGAACGAACGCGCTGTGCACGCGATCGGGTGCCGGGCGGTACGTCACCGCGTCCTGCAGCATCGAGTGCGGCGGCCGTTCGATCTCGGGCCTCGGCTCCTCTACGGTCGTGCCCCCCGCGCTTACCACCGCCGCCGGCTCGTACGCCACCACGCGCTCGGATAGCACGACATCACCGATCCGGACCTTGCCTCGCATGCCGGCTGCGATCCCCATGAGCAACGCCGCCCGTGGTTTCAGCCTGGCGATCGCAGTCGAGGCCACCGCTGCAGCCTCGGGATTTCCGGCGCTGCCGATACAGAGGAGCGCGACCGCATACTCCGTCGCGAGTGCCGATGGCACCGTCTTGTGAAAGTAAACCGTACCGTCCGGGCCCTTGTCGCGGTCAGCAGTGCCCACATCGAGCACGCGGCGTGCCGCCTCGAGTTCCTCAGGAATCACCGTTAAGACCATCACGTCCACGCCCCTCTCCTGCTCGTACCGCATACGCATCATCAACGACAATTCAACCCGTTCGCGCACGGCTGCGCAAGACACGCGCTCGCGCTCAGTTGCGTCTTGCTATGCATCGTACAAGCGACCACCTGCCGCAAAATCCGGCAGGCCGTTCTTTGGGCGCCGTGCTTGTCGTGTACGAGATCTCGATCGTTGGAGATCGGCGAGATCGAGGCCCGAGCTCGGCGGCGGCTCGCACAGAGAGATTCCGCTACGCGCTCGTCGCGACGTCACCGCAGCGAGCCCTGGTCGGCGCCGGCTACTGGCGAGCTCGGCCGCGTTCCGTGCCCGCCCGGCTGTGACCGACGCTAGCCCGAGCGACCGCGGCCGGTGCGCAAGTCGGACGAGCGCAGAGAAACCAACCGTTTGGTGGCCCGACCTTCGTTGCCAGGAAACCTCGACCGTCGTCCTTGCCGAGCCGCCGATGTGCGGCTCGGCGGATCGTAGGGCTGCGCGTCGATGAAGGTCACGACCAGTAGACGGCCTTCCGGCTCCACGACCGCGCTGATGTCCAGCTTGGTGCTCCGCTTCCGGGTGCGCCAGGTTCCGCGGTTGGGTTGCTGGCGCGCGTCGATCAGCAGGTCGGTCAAGGCGCGGCGGGCGGCTTCGATCTCGTGTTCCTTGTAGCCACCGGGTTCGATGAAGCTCCGTGCAGCTGCGTAGGTCACGAAGATCTGGCCGGTCTCGCCGAGCGTTGGACGGGGAGCGTCTGCCACGCTCGGCATCTTAGCGGTTCTGCCGCGACGGCGCGCGGTCAGGCCGGCCAGGTTGCGCGTGGCGTTCACCTCGCGCGCGCTTCTTGGCCAGCCCGCCCAGGCCGAGCGGCGCGAGGCCGTGGTCGCGAAACCAGCTCGAGACGGTGGTAGGCGGGCCCAGCTTGCGAACCGCGGCGCGGATCGCAGCGTGTTCCGCGCGCGTGAGCTTCAGCGTCACAAGTCGGCTCCGTGCTGCGGCGCCAAGAGAAGGCCGACCAATCTTCGGCTTCCGCTTGCGGTTCACGCTGATCGTGCTTCGTGGGCTCATGTGCTGACGCTCGGATCCATTGGCCGGCCTTACCGTATTCCCGAAAGGGATCTCGTTCAATTCGGGTTGACTTGCATGTCGGGCTCGAGCACGCTTACCAAGCGAGCATCGTTGCTCGTTTGTCGACTTGGTCGACGTGTTTACGAAAGGGAGAACAGGATGACCTCCATGGAGATGGATGCTTTCGACGAGCTGCGTCTGCTCGCAAGGAAGACCGCCGCGCTCACACGAGCCGCCGAGAACGTGCTCGACGCGGTGATTCAGGTTGACGATGAGGACAGCCGGACACGGCTCGAAGACCTGGCGCACCTGCTCGGCGCTGCCTCGGAGGCGGCCGACGCCACGGTCGAAGTTGGCGTCCAGTTGGCGCTGGACCTCGGCGGCGACGGTCGCAGGAGGGAGGCGTGATGTCGTCGGCGGAAGACCTGCGAGGGTACCTTGGTCGACTGCTCGGATGGACGAACACCAGCGCGATCGATCATGCACTTCGTTCGATCGAACTCGCGAGGGAGCATCGAGCTCAGCTGGTGCTGTGCGGGCACGGCGATCTCGTGCCGCTCGCGTACGGGCTGCACCGGCGCGCACTTGGCGCGGACACGCCTTTCATCGTATGCGATCCCCGTCGGGGCAATACGCCTGCATCGGTACGATCGCCGGCGAACTACGCCGATGCTGCCACGGCGTTCGAGGCCGCCGCGGGAGGCTCGCTGTGCGTGCGGCGGCGGCGACCACCACATGATTTTTCGTCGCTGGTTGCCAGGCTGCGCGACAGCTGCCAAGTCCAGTACATCTGCCTCGACGAAGACTCGCTGCAGTGGCTGGTCCGTCCCGGGCCGATCGAGGTGCCCCCTCTCACCGACAGAATGAGCGAGCTGCCGAGGATCGTCGACGAGTACGTGCTCGATGCCATCGTCGAGGTGGCGCCGCCGCGAAGCCTTGCGCTTACCGAACGCGACCGTCAGTGGCTCATCGAGCACGCGGCCACGAGGGGGCTGTCGGAGATCGAGAAGGCCGCGTTACGGCTGGTCGCGCTGCGGAGCTCCATCAACATGTCCCACGCTGCAGCTCGGCTCGGGATGGCGTCCGTATCGCTCACGCGCTGGGCTGCACGAGGCAGGCTGCCGACGTACTCGTACCCGGCCAGCGCCGCCTGAGCGAAGTACACCGGCGGCGACCGGGATCGCGTCGATGTCGTGCGCCGGCGCCCCCGGGATCTGCTCGACGGCAGGCCCATCTTGTCAACCGCCGATGACTTCTGCGATGGTGACGGCATCGACGAAGCCTGCGGCGACGCGGGAAAGATCGGAGGATGCCGTGACGCAGTCGAACTCGCTATCCGAGCCCATCGCGCGAGCTCCTGCTGGAGCCACGACCGACGATGAGCAGCTCGCGGCGTTCGAGATCTTCGCCGGGGCCGAGCTCACGCTCCCGGCCGACGGCCACGTCGTGGGCGAGCCGGTCCGCGTCACGCGGATCCACTACGCGGGACAGCCCCGCATCGGGCTGCTCGCGACATGCCATCGCGGCGAGCACACGTACGATGTGAACCTCGCCGACCTTGTCTTTCCGCATGCCAGCGCCGCGGCGAAGCTCGTCGCCCGCTACCGGGCCTGGCTCGGCTTTGACCCGGCAGACGACGTCGAGCGCCCCGTGGGGCATGCTCGGCCCCACAAGGTCGCGAGCGATGACATCGCCGTGGGCAAGCCGGTCGAGCTCGCGGTGCTCGCGTGCAAATCGAACGCGCTGCGCTGTCGCCTGCTCGGCAGCGCGCGCGAGGTCACGCTACGCACGGCGGTGCGTTACGAGATTCCAGGTTCGATCATCACGGTCACCCCGACGAAGCAGTGGATGCATGCGCGCCATCCGTACCTCTCGGGAGCCGTCGAGCGGATGCGCGTTGATGTCTTTGCGCTCGGCCTTGTGCCGCTCGCTTTGCGGACCGAGGGCGAATGGGATCCCGAGGACGAGTACTGGGGCGAGGAGGGTGATCCCATCGGCGAGTGGACCAAGCCGATCATCGCGCGCGGCAAGCGCCCGGCGTTCGAGATGGAGCAGGTAATCCCCGGTGCAGATCCCGACGACTTCGACTCGGATCCCATCATCGAGGCGAGCGAGCACAGCCAGGCAGGAGATCCCGCGGGGGCCCGCGAGATCCTGATGAAGCTGCTCGCGGAGGACCTGCGCTGCCTCGACGCTCACGCCCACCTCGGCAACGTCGAGTTCGAGCGCGCGCCGAAGCAGGCTGTCCGGCACTACGAGATGGGCGTATCGATCGGCGCTCTCTCGCTCGGTACGTCCTTCGACGGGGTGCTGCCGTGGGGCCACATCGACAACCGCCCCTTCCTCCGCTGCCTGAACGGCACCGGCCTCTGCGCGTGGCGCCTGGGAGACCGTCGCAGCGCAGCCGCAGTTTTCAAGAAGATGCTGTGGCTCAACCCCGGCGACAATCAGGGCGCTCGGTTCAACCTTGCTGCCGTCGAAGCGGGCAAGACGTGGGAGGAGATGGAGGGCAGCGAGCAATGACGCGGCGCCGCGATCCAGACTCATGGACCGTCGTGCGCCTCCCGGAGCGCGATCTCGCGGAGGTGGTGCTCGAGCTGGCCGCGCCGCTGCTGGAGCGGCTCGGCCCAGCGCCGTCCGTCGAGGACGCGCGCCGCGCGGTCGACCTCACGATCGCATTCTGGAACGCAAGCGTGCGCGCTTCGAAGCTCTGGCAGTATCCAAGGGTCAAGGAGCTGAACGAGCTGCGCAAGCGTATGAGCGGTCGGCAGGCCACGCAGGACGATGCGACGATCTTCGACCTGCTCACGGAATGTCGGCGCTCGCACTGGCTGGATCCCCGGCTCGTCGAGAGCTGGACCTACGACACGGATGACGCGGGCGCGCGGCGCCTCCTGTGCTCGGTCGGACTCCCCGACGGCGTGAAGGCCGAGGTTCCGCCGCCGATCGAGAAGCGCATCGCCATCGGCGGGAAGTTCCTCGACGAGGTTCAGATCGCACAGGGCAGGAACACGTACCTGAGCTTCCCCGTGGAACGGCACCGCGGCGTGATCGGCGACGACGGAGCTGTCACCGTGCACGCGATGATGCCCTCGGCACTTCAGCTGTTCGCAGACGGCCGCCTGCCTCGCGTAGGTGGCGCCCCGGTTGAGGTCGTGGTTGGTGGACGCAAGCTTGGCCCGATGGTGCTCTCGGAGCTCCACTGCGGCGGCGAGAATTACCATCACGACGTCGCGATCCTCGTCTTCAAACATGCATCGACGGGAGCGACGACGTGACAGCTGGATGCCGGTTACGCCGGGTCCTCGCCGAGCGCCCGCGCTCGGTGCGAGGAGCGGTCTGATCGGGCGTGGTCCAGAAGTTCCGGTGCTTGCAGCGAGATCGCCGACCGGACGCCCGACATGACCTGCTCGCCCGTCGAAGGCGGCGATCAGCCCGGCAGTAGCTCGCCCGTGAGACAAGAGTCCGCCCATGGAGAGCACGAACCGCGGTTCGAGTTCAGCTCCGGCCCACGGCTCCGACCCGGTTGCCGCGCTCGTCGCAACCCGCGGCGGGACCGCGTGGCCGGACATGGGTTGCCGTGTGCACGCGATGGATCGTGACGCCGGTCGTACGACCCGGCTCGCGGGACCTTGCGTGCCGGAGGCTCGTCGCAACAAATTGAGACGAGGACCCGCTGAAACCTCGTTGAGACGAGATCTCGGCCGTATCTTTCGGAAATGGCTCGGTTCGTGGCTCGGCTCATTTCACTTTTCGGGGCCATTATCACAAGCCTTGTGACAAACCTGAGATCGCGAGCGCGGGCGGTGATCCAGTCGTCAGCATCGCCCTGGTCGACGAGTTCGACCCCGATGCGCGTCCCTCGCAACCCCGACCGCATCGCGGAAGACGCCCCGGTGTTGGAGTTCTCGTCGTTGTTGATCGCGGTATCGAGGACGACGGCGCGAATCGGATCGCGGTCAGCGATCGAACGGCGGCGACCGCCGCGCCGTTTCCCCACCCTCATCGTGGCGCCTTGGGTCCGTGCCGAGAGCGGCAAGGTCACACAACGTCGTTCGAGGCTCGACCTCTTGGCGGAGAGGGCAACCGCACCGCGAGCGGCGCCGCAAGCGCGGGATGCCGCGCAACTGCGCCGGCACTCGCGACCGCGCGAGGACCTTCCGTTCTGCCCCAGGGACGCTGACGTGCTGGGTTCATCGGCATCGGCTTTCGACCTCGGACCGGCGGCATCGACTCCTGACCTCGAGCGACCGGCGACCACGGGCAATCTCGATCGTGGCACAGATACAGCGGTCCCAGCCAGACAGGCCAGCTCCGCAGGCGCCCGACACGATCTCAGCGAGCGTCTGCCGTTGCTCGAGCCGCCTCGAACACCTCCGCCGCGAGCTCGTGCGCCGCGTGGCGCAAGAGCCGCCGTATCCGGGCGCGTTCGCCAGCTCCGCCAGTACGAAGGCGGCGACCTCGGCCGCCGCCTTCGTGCGGCGCGCGGGTGGACACGCTGATCGCTGACGTCATGCGGGTCATCGGCGTCGACGCTATGGTCAGACCGCCGCCCGGCGGGATGCCATCGCCCCTGTCACAGGGCCTGCCGCCCGGGGCGATTGCGGCAGCACCCGCGTTCCGATCGTGGGGAACATTGCGGTGTTACGCCGACCGTGTGGGGTGCCAGGCTGACACGTGCGGTGCCAGGCTGACACCCCCAGGACGTCGCGGCTGCTGGGGGGGGGCCGGTGGATCGAACTCGGCGCCCCGCCGGCCGCGACCTCCGCGAGCACCACGCGCAACCCCACCTGCAAGCGATGAGCTGAGCCCGCGATCGAATTGCCGAACGGTATCAGCCGTCTGGATCAACCTGCTGGCCATGCGCTCATCGCGAGCCACTATCAGATCATCAGGTTTTGACGCGTGATCCAATTTCGGCTACTCATGTGCGATCATTTCTTCGTATCGATCAGCTAGCCACGTCGTACCTGGAGCACGGACCATGAGCGACGACAAGCAAGCCAAAGCCACGATCTGGACTGGAGCGGCGACCACGTCGTCCGTACTGGCTCGGCTCGACAAGAAGGCGCCCCTGATCTCGAAGCTGGTAGCGAAGAAGCGCGCGGCGCAGCTCCGCGAACGGATCAAGCGGGATCTCGTGCCGTTCACCCCGCGGTCGACCGCTGACTCTCTGCGCAAGCTCGTGAAGTAAGCTCGCGCTGTGCATCCAGCACAGCCGCTCAGGTACGTCGACTTCGGCTCTTTCAAGGATCCGCTCGTCGAGATCGAGCGCGAGGTCAATGCGCCGCAAGCGCAGTACCTGCGTTGCTACCTGCACGACCTGCGGGCGGTTACGGTTGTCATCGAGCCCAACTACTTCGACCGCGACTACCTCGCCGAGTTCGCCGAGTTCTACGCGACGACCAGCGCGGGCTACGCGAACATCTGCGAGCGCGCCCACTACTTCTCGATCAAGGTCGACAGAGCGCTCTTTCGTCGCGCCGTCGGTGGCAACGACAAAGCGATCGCCGAGCTTCAAGAAGCCTACCTCGGGCACATCGTGCTGCGTCCTCTTCCTCGCGCACGTCTTGGACGGACCGTCGTTCGCGCGTACCCAGACGACAAAGGTGAGGCAGAGGGCACGCCTCGCGTCTTGTCCCCGCGACGAACCTACGAGGCTCACGTCGCGGGCCTGACGTTGAGCGTGAAGGGGCTCGCCTGGCAGCAGCAGGACTCCGGTGTCGGCTCGTGCGCCACGGTCGCGCTGTGGTCGATGCTGCACGCGAGCGCCTTCGACGATCACCATGCGATCTCGACGACCGCCGAGATCACGAAGGTTGCTGCTGCGGTCGCTGGAACCGGTCGTGCGTTCCCCGCAGATGAAGGGCTACGCGTCGAACAAATGCTCGAAGTGATCAAACGTCACGATCTGGCACCCGTCATCATTCCTGGTGACGTCAGAGGCAAGTTCTCTCGCACACGCTTCTCCACGCTAGTCGCCTCCTTCGTTCGTTCTGGATATCCAATCCTCGTGAACGGAGATCTCGACGACGGCGAAGGCCAACCCGGCGGCCACGCGATATGCATCGTGGGCTTTCGGTCACCCACGCGCGCGCCCGTGCCGGACGGCGAAGTCGCGTACGACGACGCGAATGTAGACATCGTCTATCTGCATGACGACAACTTGGGCCCGAACGCTCGGTTCCGGGTCGTCGAGGTCGAAGACGAGAGCGAGACCACGATCGATCTAAAGCCCGAAGCGCCGGCTCCGACAAACGGGAACTGGCCGACCACGAACCCGACGGAGGGCTACGGAACCATCACACCGACGGAACTTGTTGTGGCCGTGCATCAAGAGCTGCGAACCGCACCGCTGGCACTCCAGAAAGCCGCGATGGACTGGTCCGCGTGGCTTCCCGACGTCCTCGATCTCGAGACCAAGAAGCTCAAGGTCAAAGGCGAAGCACCACCGAAGACCGGCATGCTTGTTGGAACGCGCTTTTTGCGACTGCGCGACTATCTGGATCAAGAGTTGAAGACCGCGCTGCAAGCTCGTCCACCGCGGGTGTTGGCGGACGCGAGACTGCAGCTGTGGGAGAAGGTCTCGCCCATGAGTCTGCACATCGGACTCGTGCGCGCAAGCCACGACGGGATGCCGATGATGGACATCCTGTTCGACACGTCAGACAGCGACCGTCACCTTCGTCCCACCGCCTATGTCGCGTACCACGAGAACGTGCAGTGGCTCCTCGAGCGCTTCAACGCACAGGAGGTCGGGAATATAGACCTCGGTCGTCTCGTTCGCGCGTGGTGACCAAGAGCGTATCCTCCCACGTGGAGTTCTCCCCTCAGGGTACGCGGCACCTCATCACGGGAGCGGTCGATGGGCATAGCGAGCTGAACTGCGTTTTTCCGCAAACCGCGTCTGGAGAGCGGCTGGGCGCTACTCCTCCCCTCGGATGACGTGGTGCGGATGGACGAGCATCACGCCCGACAGCTTGCCGTCCCTGGACCGCGCACGCTCGGCGCAGCCGAACACCTCGAGGAAGTGCAGCAGCGCGGCCCGCGCGAGGCGCATCGTCCGCATGACCGTCTTCTGGAACGCCGAGAGGCGGACATGCTCGATCGCGTCGCTCGGCCGCGAGTCTCCCATCGCCATGTCGTGCATCACGATGAAGCGGTGGGTTCCGGCGTGGCGCGTTTGCTTCTCCGCGTGCAGGAGGCCCGGCCGGGCATCCTCTTGCGAGCCGTCCGTCAGGTCGGCGGCGATCTCGGACAGGGCGACGAGCGCGTGGTTCCCGGCCTTGATGGCCTCGGCCAGCTTCGGCTTCCAGGCCGGCTGGCGCGGGCTCATGCGCCAGAGCTTGTGGAAGCTGACGTCCTTCGCCTTCATCCCGCCGCCGAGATGCTCGTTGAGCGCGACCGCGATCTTGTCGAGCACGTCGAGGGCGGAGCGCTGCGCGAGGACAAGCCGCGAGGTGGTGACGCCGTAGACGGCGAAGTCGAGGGTATCGTCGTAGAGGCCGGTGTCGGCGGCGGGGCCGACACGCTCCAGGCCCTGCAGCCCCTGGAAGAGGAGCGCGCGGGCGACGAGGTAGTCGGCCTTCATCACGTTGAACATGGCGAAGATCGGCGGGACCGTCGCGCCCACGCCAAAGGATTCGGTCAGGCTCTCGATGCGCGCGTCGTCCCAGCGCTTCGGGTCGCCCCCCAACCCCTCCAAGACCGGCGAGAGCGACAGCCTGTGTTCCGCGACGAACCTCTGGTACTCGGTGGCATCGGGGCCGAGTTGCACCGCCGCGAGGTCGTCGCGACGGCTCGCGAGCTTCGCGAACCTCGCGACGCCGGCGGTGCCGGCGAGTTCGGCGACGACGTTTCCGTGGGTCTTGGCATGATGGGCGAGACGGGCCGCGACATCGAGCAGATGTCTTCGATTGCCGAGAAGGGCCGATGCCCCCACGCGCGCAAGCACCACAGCGGCGCTGCCGGAGGCCACCCCGTTCTCTGGGAACAGGTCGAGCGCCTCCCGATAGCACTCGAAGGCCTCGATCCAGCGATAGCCGGCGTCGAGTCTATTGCCGAGGTTCGTCATCGCTTGCGACGCGAAGCGGAGGTCCGCGCTCCCGGAGGAGGAGGAGGAGGCCTCGCCGTACAGCGCGCGCGCCCGGCGCCGCGCTGCGCCGGTGCGGAGGAACCAGTCCGGCGCTTTCGGTCCGTCGAGATCCGCCCGGTTCGCGATGGCGTTCGCGAGGTTGTAGGTGATCTTCGGATCCTCCGGCGCGGCGGCGTGCAGCTCCTCGAAGATCGCGATCGCTTCATCGACTGCCGCGGAATCCTTCGCTGCGTTGCCCGCATCGCACAGCACGGAGGCGCGCAGCCGCTGCCAGTGGGGATGCCGTCCTGAAAGGGACCGGGCCCCGGCGATCGCCGCCGGCGGGTCGGTGTCCATGAGCGACAAGAGCGGCGCCTGCACCTGCAGAAACTGCTTCTTGGTCGGCGCGGCTTCTACAGGTGGCGGGCTCTCGCTCATGTGGTGTGCTCGCGGTGCCGCCAGCGTATCAAGCCGTCACGAGGCGTCCAGGACGGAGTGCCGTGCCGGTAGATCCCGGGATCGGCTCCCGGGTGTTAGCGAAGCTGTTCCTGGTGGTAGACAAGACGCAGCCGGAGATCGAACTCGACGAGGACGACGAGAAGGCGTTCGACGAGGCCATGGTCGCGGTGCGTCGTGGCAAGACGATCCCCCTTGAGACGTTCCGCGCGATCCTGCAGCGCCTCTGACCAACGACTTCGGGTGTGGCGGCGTTCGCGGTCAGCATCGCACCTCGAGCACCGGCGGATGTGGCTGCCATCGCGCGGTGGTGGCCAAAACGGATGGGCGCGCCGCGCCTCGTTATGCAGGAGCTGGCTGCCGCGCTGCTGGCGATCACGGAGCATCCCGAGATCGGACATCGGCTCGCGCTGCATCGCTACCCGACCGCGCGCTCGTTCGTGCTGCAACGAAGCAGCTACGTCGTCCTCTACAACATCGATCCGGGCCAGGGATGTCACAGTGGTGCGCGTGCGCCACGGGAAGCGGCGCACGCTGAAGCGTCGGTACCCCCAAGAGCGACGACGCTGTTGCAATGCAGATGATGGGCAAGCAGCGGAATCCAGGGCGCATCTTGCCTCATTGAAGCATTGTACTAACGTTTGTCATAACCAATGAGATTGCGTGCCTTGGTCGAAACCTCGAGCTTCTGACCAGCACGGTGCGTAGATCAGCCCCATGGGCGTTTCGCGGGCAGCAACGGGCGATGGGGCGACCCCGGCACCATCGGCACGACCGTTGCCGGTGCTCCTGACCACGGCGGAGGCGGCCACGTACCTGCGGTTCCGCTCGAGCTCGGGGATCCGCACGGCCGTGATGCGCGGCGAGCTGCATCCGGTCGGTGCCGGCCCGAAGCGATCCCACCTGTTCACCGTTGCCGAACTTGACCGCTTTGTTTCCGCCCGGGCCACGCGTTACGCTCGTGGTCGTCTTGGGACGCCCGGAGACCGAATGGAGCACAGTCGTGAAAGACAAGGTACCGACACGCTATCCGGGCGTGTTTCGCCTCGACCAGGCGACGTATTGGATCCGTGCGAAGGTGGTCGACCCTCGCACGGGCAAGAACAAGGAGATCGATCGGGTTCTCGACGGGGTGACCGCCCACGAGGCAGCGCAGAAGCGCGACGACCTCATCAACGACGTGAAGCAGTCGGTTCAACAAGCCAGGAGGGTTCGCGTTGGGGAATTCGCGAAATCGTGGATCGAGTCGAAGGCGCTAAAGCTCGACTCGACAACACTGAGGACGTACGCCGATGCGCTGGAGAATCACATCTTGCCGGCACTGGGTGACTACTATTACGATGCACTGTCGCCCACGGACGTTCAGCGGTGGATCGACGATGCGTTGTTGCGTGGCTGGACGTCGGAGAAGCGCGGGAGCAAGCGGAGCAAGACCAAGGCCGTGCGCCGATCGTACTCGCGCGACACGGTCCGGGGCTGGTTCCGCGTGTTCCGCACGATGACGCGCGACGCGATGGCGGCGCTGGAGCTGCAGCGCGATCCGACGTTGCGGATCACGATGCCGGAGGAGAGCTGCGAGAAGGACGAGGCGAACTCGCTGAGTCCCACGCAGCTGGCCGCGTTCCTCACCGCGATGCGCACGCACTATCCGCAGCACTACGCGCTGGTGGTGCTGCTCGCGTACACGGGGCTCCGGTTCTGTCATGCGAGCGCGTTGCACTGGGACGACTGGGAGGAGGCCCGCGGCGTTCTTCGCGTCTCCCGCAAGCAGGTCCGAGGCAAGCTCGGATCGGTCACGCGGAAGAAGCGAGCGCCCAAGGAATACCCGGTCGAGCCGGAGCTCGCGGCGATCCTCAAGGAGCACCGGATGCATCTGCTCAAGGACCAGGCACCGGGCCTGGCGAACGGGCTGATGTTTCCGTCCACGGTCGGGACGTACCGGACGCCGAACAGCCTGGATGCCGCGTGGGCGAAGTGCCTCACGGCGGCGCAGATCGGCAAGCGGTTCACCATCCATGGCCTGCGCTACACGTTCACCGACCTGGTTCGGCTGGCGAACGTGGACGCGGTGGTGCGGCGCGCGCTGACGGGGCACGTGACGGAGGAGATGCAGCGGCACTACTCGACCGTGGGGCTCGAGGAGAAGCGAGCGGCGGTCGCCGGCGTGCTGCGGCTGGTACCACCGGAAGCGCGCGCGAAGGCGCCGACGCTCATCTCGTCAACCGCGGACGGTACGATCGCCTCGCCCACCGTGAGCGGCGCGGTCGCTTCGCCCACCGTGAGCGGCGCGGTCGCTTCGCCCACCGTGAGCGGCGCGAACGCCTCGTCCATCGTGAACGCCTCGCCGACCGCGCACGCGGCGAGCCTCACGTCGCGGGCCGTGCGCGGCGCGAACCCCACCCCCTCCACCCGAAGTGGGGTTCCAGGTGGGGTTTCGGCGTCCGGGAGGAAATCGGCCCGCTGAGAGGCGGTCTCAACGGGCCAAGTTCATTGCGAATTTCTTGAGCGGGATACCAGATTCGAACTGGCGACCTTCAGCTTGGGAAGCTGACACTCTACCGCTGAGTTAATCCCGCAGGTCGTAGTGTAAGTTACCGTCATCGTAGGCGAAGTCAAGGGCGATCGGCACGAAGCGAGCGGCCGCGGGCCGGCCGGCGGCGGGGGGGACGCGACGCTGGATCAGGGGGCCGGCTGGCCGCAGCCGCTGCAGAATCGGGCGCCTGGGGGGAGCTGGCCACCGCAGCCGGTGCAGAATTGCTTGGTTGTTGCGGCTGCCGGGCCGGTTGGCTTGCCGCAGGAGGCGCAGAACTTGGCGCCTGCGGCGAGGCGTGACTTGCAGCTCGGGCAGGCGCTGATCATGTTGGCGTTGGGTAACCGCCCGGTAGTCGACGTCTGGTAGTGCTTTCGCGTCTCGGTCAGGGTGGCGAGCCAGGAGGCACTGATGGCAGAGACGACGACGGATCGAAGCAGCGGGCCACGCGTGGTGACCGCGCCGGT
>Ga0302321_100001860_pt1 | contig 18033 bp, 19 predicted proteins | sample Fen_T0_1_FD_202505 | JGI IMG/M metagenome (GOLD analysis project Ga0302321, IMG submission 202505) | Peat permafrost microbial communities from Stordalen Mire near Abisko, Sweden - Fen_T0_1 | ecosystem: Environmental > Terrestrial > Soil > Wetlands > Permafrost | place: Sweden: Abisko...
AGCTCGAAAGCACCCAGCTTGAGTAGCGGAACGGTGCCCGACTTCATGCCGCCCCCATTCGGCACTACGCGCAGGCTGGAGGGCGCGACGCCGGCTTTCTTCCAGCCCCCGCTATCGAGCAGAGTCGGCGCGCCTTGAGACACGATCGACGTGTCCACCAATAGCGACGCCTGGGCGGCCGTGGCTTCCGAACTGAAGGCGCCACGCAGCAGCATACCGCCGCCACGTACGTAATTGACCTTGAGCGTCGTCGCGACGGGCGGCGGAGGTGCCTCGTACCGGCGTACTACGAACTGGCCGCCTATCAGGTCGAAGGTCGGATGCATGTGGCGGAGCAGATTCACGCCCAGCAAGATCTTGATCGGCGCGTTTACTGCGCGGGAAATTCCCGACAGGTCCTGGGCGAGCGCCGGGACGTCGCGCACCCCGACGCGACGGTCGGTTTCGGCAGAGCTGAGCGGGGCTTCGCCGAAGCGCAGCGACACCCATTTCGCCTGCCCGCCCCCGCTCGAGTCGAGGACGGCCTCGGGCGTGCCCGTCGCGATCAGCCCGAGCCCCGGCTCCCCGTCGATTTCCAGCGGCACAATCATCGCAGCCGAGCCAGTGCGCGGCATCTCGACCACCGCGACCTGCCCGCCGCTCAGCTCGAACGGCTTTCGACCCACACCACGTCGGGCAAGCTTCGCGATTTCCACCGCCCACGGGTCGCGGACCTCCGGGTCGGCCACGAGCTTTTCGAGTTCATCGGCCGCATGATCGACGTCCCCGGAGTACCAATAGGCTCGGCCGCGCAGTGAGCGCGCCTCGTTGGATTCGAGCCCCTGAGTCAGCTGGAGGGCGCGCGCATACTCCAGCCTCGCTAACGCCACCCGCGCGGCAAGTAGCCGCACTTCCTCACGATCTGGCGTTACCCGCAGAGCATTCTCGGACGCGATCTCAGCGTCCTCCAGGTCACCCTGGCGAAAGCTTGCATCCCCGCGATCGAACCAGCGTTTGGAGACCGGTGGCCATTCGGCCTCCGATGGGCCGCCAGCAGCGCAGCCCCAAATGATGACCGACGAACCCAAGACGGCCGCCGAACGGGACAGACGGGACGCCAACACCGAGCCTAAAACAGATCTGAACATCGATACCTGGGGAGCCAAAACTCATGCCTGTTGCGAGAGAACGCGGGGCCAAGTCGAAGGCCAGCCGGAGATAGCCCACTATCGAGGCGCGGTCGAGCGTGACACGCGCGAATCCGTGGCTTTTTGTGCTAGCCTGAAAGTCAGTGGACGCTTTGGAACGAGCAGTCACTGGAAACGCGGATGGCCGGCGCGATGTGCTGAACTTGCCCGTCCTCCTGCTCAATCGCTTCTTCGCACCGGTGAGTGTCACCACGGCGCGACGCGCCATGGTGTTGCTCTATGGCGGGGTGGGCCACGCGGTCGATACCGCCGGCGACACCTACGACTTCTCGCTCTGGCGCAGCCTGCCCGTGCGCCACGCGGATGACTCGCTTCCGATCGTCGGCGGCGCGCTGCGAGTGCCGCGGGTGCTCCATCTGCTGCGCTATGAGCGCACGCCGCGCGCTTCGGTCCGCCTGACCCGCGAGAATCTGCTGCTGCGCGACGACTTTCAGTGCCAGTACTGCGCGCGGCGCCCTGGCCACCGCGAGCTCAACGTCGATCACGTGCAGCCCCGCTCGCGCGGGGGCGAGGACTCTTGGACCAACCTGGTGATCTCGTGCCGCTCCTGCAACCTCAAGAAGGGGCGACGGACGCCGCTCGAAGCGGGCATGAAGCTGCTGAAAGAACCCAAGCGCCCGCGCTGGTCCACCGCCAAGCAAATCTCGATGGTCATGCGCGAGCCGTTCGAAGAGTGGCAGCCCTTCCTGAAGGCCGGCTGAAGCGAACGCGCACGAAAGAGCGCATTTTTCGCGCCACGGCGAAACGCAGGCACGGTCGTCGCGCTGGTGACGTGTTTCGTGCGCTGGCCGCCGGCGCGAGCGGGTTAGTATCCGGCGCCATGCGCGTCGCACACCCATTCTGCTCGTTGATGATTGCGGCTGCCCTTGCGGCCACGGCGTGCGGGGGCAGCACGCCGGCCCCCGCAACACCCCCTGAATCCACCGCCGCGCCGGACGCGGCTGCCCCCGAAGCGCCGGCGCCCAGCAAACCGTCGGTAGGCGAGGACGAGGGCTGGGTCGGTGAAAAGACCGCCAAGAGCGACGATGGTGCGGCAAAGGAAACGGCAGCTGCAAGCGCCGTCGAGCCGTCACCCGTGAACGGCAAGGCCGTGGTCGAAACGCGCACCATGGATGTGATCCGCAAGCTCGTGATGGATAACCGGAAAGCGGCACGCAAGTGCTACGACGACGCCCGCAAAGATCAGAAAGATCTCAAAGGTGATGTCGTGATTCACTTCGTGCTCGACCCGGAGGGCAAGGTGAAGCTGGCGGAGCTGAACCAAGAGCGCTCCACGCTGAAGGCGCCGCCCGTCATCGATTGCGTGCTGGCCGTCATCCGCGGCATCCACTACCCGAAATCGTCGCGGGCCATGGAAACCAGCACGAACTACCCGTTCAACTTCACGCCCTGAGCGCGCCTGTGAAGTCCGTCACCCGCGTCGACGAGGCCATTTGGTAAGCACGTTCCCCAGGCGAAGCTTGTTTCCGGTGGGTCCCGGGGAAGACCCCTACAGCGCGCTACTCAGCGGAACGCGCGCGATCCATCGCGAGCACCGCGTATTGCGCGAGAGCTGGCTGGAGGAGCTCGCACTCGAGAACAAGGACGATGTCTTGTTCGAATTCGAGGTGCTGCTCAAGGCCACCGCTTGCTTCTCCAATCCGCGCAACCACCCCGGTCCGCCGCGACGCGCGTTGGTAGTGACACAAGATTTTCGGTTTGCGCTGAAGACCTACCACGACGGTTTGGACCGCGCGGTGGTGCTCGCGCGGCAACTGCTCGGCTCGCTCGACCGCGCGTTCGTCTTTCATCGTTACCTCGAGACGATGCTGCCCGAGGACAACGCCCGCTACCGCCTGCTGACCCAGGGCGCTCAGCAAAATACGCCTCAAGAGAGCCTGATCACCCTGCGCCATGGCCTAACCTCGGCCAACGAGGTGGTCGAGGGCATGCTGCGCACCCCGCGTGTTTCGTTCCGGCTATTTCACGCGCTCTTGGCCAGCGTGTATCGCGAGATCGACCGCAGCGCGTTCTTCAATCCGCTGAACGCGCTCGAGTTTCGACCCGAGTTCGATCGCATCAAGTCAGCGCAAGTGTTGGAACTGATTCGCAGCGTGCCAGGCGCGGAGGCACATCGGCTGGTTGCGCTGACGTTCCTGTCGCTGTTTCGCATGCTGCGTTACCTGACGCTCTTGAGTCGCCTCGGCGGCGACGTGGAGCGTCGGCGACAGCAAGTGGGCAGCACCTACCTCGTGCTCAGCGTGCTTCGTTCCGATGCGCGCGCCCTCAGTAACTACCTACGACAGAATTCGGGGATCCTACTGGCGGAGGGCTTCGAGCGAGACGTGATGAGCCAGAGCGCCTGGGAAATACGCGGGCGTTCCGCGACGTTGCGCGCGGGCGGCCACCGCTTGATCGGTATTCGCAGCGCGTTGCAGGGCATCGCGGGCAGCTTGCGCTTGGAAATGCGGCGGGCCTTCCAGCACGATTTACCAGCGATGGACGAGGCGACGCGAGCCAGCGACTTGCGCACGCGGATCGATGTCTGCGTCGAGAACTTGCGGCCCGCGTTGCAAAATGCCGTGCTCTTCCTGGGCAAGGCGCTGGGTGCAAGCTTCGAGGACGGCAGCGTGTTCGATGATCAGGCCGCGCGCCGCGAGACCAGTGAGCGGCTACGTCGCGACGTGTGGATGTTCGCGCAAATCGTGCGCGCGTTTTCGACCAAGGCGCAACACTCACCGAACGAGGATCGCTGGGCCGCAGTGCACAACTTCCAATATGTTCGCGAGTTCCTGGCCTACTTCCGAGCCATGGGTTACCCGCTCTTACGGTCCACGGATTATCCGCGCTTCGACGCGTTCATGGCAGCGATGTCCGGGTTGGAAGATACGGACCTGGTCGATCCCTCGCGTCTCGAAGCCGCGATCGACGAATGCGTCGCCTTCCACGGCTTTCTGCTGCACCTGTTCGAGGACATCTCGAAGCGCGATGAGCTCGTCGGTATCGCCTTCGATCGTCGCGCTGCGGCGGCCTCGCTGCGCCTCTACCTCGGCGAGTGAGCACGGGGCTGGGCGCCGACATCGGGGCACGGATCGAGACGCACAAAACTACACGAGCACGAGACGGGGTTTGATGCCCATCTTCGTGCCCGAGCCCGGCTTTAGAGAAGCCGGGTTTGGCTCAGCCGTTCAGCCCATGCTGAAGAGCGCCGAGCTCTTTTGGCTCGAGCGCGCCCATTTCTGAGCGCGCCCGAGTACCCGCTGGGCCGTTCTGGCCAGGGTCCGAGCCGCCGATGCGTTCAGGACCGTGACCGGGTCAGCCCGGCGAAGGCTCACGCCTTCTTGGCGGCCTTCTTCTTCTTCTTGGCAGCGCCCTTCTTGGCGACTTTGCGCTTGGCGACGCGCTTCTTCGCGACTTTCGGCGCCTTCTTGGCAGCGGGTTTCTTAGCGGACTTGGTACGGGTCTTCTTTGCAGCCATTTTCGATTGCCTCCCAGCAGTTCGGAGCAAGGGCCGGAATTGGCCCCCACTTCGAGGGTATGTTGCAAGACGTATATTGCCACCTATTGTGATGTGTCAACGAAAAAAATTCACTTGCGATCCGTACGGCCCCAAAGAACACGGCGTTAGAGGGTCGCATGCGTTGCAGACAGCGCACTTGTTTAGTGCTTTTCAAGAACCCGAAAAAGCTCCACGTGTCGGTCGGCTGGCCTGCAAAAAGTCCTATAAACACGGGGACTTGACGCGCTGCAGTGAGGGGCATACGAGCGTGTTCGCGACCGTATCCATTTCGCTCCGCACCCAACGGGGATCCATGAAGTTTTCAAGCCTGCAACGACCCACCAGTTTGTTTTTATTTTTGTCGCTCGGCCTCACCGCCTGCGGCTACTCGCAAGAGGAATGGGACCAGAAGCTCCGCGAGAACGAGAGCCTCACCCAACAGCTAAAGGCGCAGACCGACGCTCACAAGAAAAGTCAGTCGGACTACCAAGAAGCCGTTCAAGAGATCGACGCTTTGAAGAAGCAGCTCGCCGACACTGGCGTGAGCGTGAGCAGCCTGACGCAGAGCGTGGCGGAAAAGCAGAAGGCGCTCGAAGAGTACGCACGCCGCACCGAGCAGCTCGACCAAATCCGAAAGCGTTTTGAGCTTCTACAAACCAAGTTGCAAAAGCTGACGCAGCTCGGCTTGAAGGTGGAGGTGCGCAACAATCGCATGTTGATCCAGCTCCCGGGCGACGTCCTGTTCGATTCAGGGCAGGACAAGCTGAAGGCGGAAGGCAGCAAGATCCTGATGCAGGTCGCGGAAGTGATCGGCAAGGACGCGGACCTGTCCAAGCGCCTGTTCCAAGTTGCCGGGCACACCGACTCCAAGCCGCTGGTCGGCGGCGTGTTCAAAGATAACTGGGGCCTGTCGACAATGCGCGCCCGCAGTGTCGTGTTGCTGCTGACCTCACCGCCCGACAAGAAAGGCGAGGGCGGCGGTGGCTTGAACCCCAGCAATTGGAGCGCAGCAGGCTACGCGGACACCGACCCGGTCGCGCCGAACGACACTGACGAGGGACGTAAGAAGAATCGCCGCGTCGAACTCGTGCTGCAGCCAAACGTCGAAGAGATGCTCAGCCTCAAGAGTCTCGCCAAATAACCTCAATCCGGGCCGGTTTTCGGCTCATTTCGCAGACCATGCGCGTCGCCACGATAGACATCGGAACCAACTCGGTTCTGCTGCTCGTCGCCGAGTCCGAGGGCGGCGCGCTCGGCCCAGTTTTGGAGCGCGCCACGGTGACGCGCTTGGGCGAAGGCGTCGACCGCTCCCGACGCCTGCTGGACTCAGCGTGTGAAAGAACACTCGCGTGCTTGTCCGACTACGCCGCGCAACTGCGACAACTCGCGGTCAGCCGCGTAGACGCGGTGGGCACCAGCGCAATGCGCGACGCCGCCGGTGGGCAAGAGTTCATCGCGCGGGCCGCAAAGATCTTGGGCTTCGCGCCGCGCGTGATCGATGGCAACGAAGAGGCACGCTTGACGTTTGCGGGCGCACTTTCCGGCTTGCGACAGACCGGCAACGTGACGGTTTTCGACATTGGCGGCGGCAGCACCGAGATCGTCGTCGGCAGTTTGACTGCGAGCACGCGTCAGATCGCCGCTGCAGTGAGTTTGAACATCGGCAGCGTGCGCTTGTTCGAACGCCACGTGCGCAGTGATCCGCCGACGGCAGAAGAAATGCGGAGCGTCGAACGCGACATCGCGCTCGCCCTCGCGGACGCGCCGAGGTCCAAGACTGACGCCACCTTGGTCGGCGTTGCGGGAACCATCACCCAACTCGCCGCGCTCGACCTCGGCCTGCAGCGTTACGACGCGACGCGCGTGCACGGGCACACCTTGACGCTCCAGGCAGCCCATCGACTGGCAACACACTTGGCGGCGCTCGACCTCGCCCAGCGCCGTGCGTTGCCCGGCATGGAGCCCGGGCGCGCCGATGTGCTCGTCGTGGGCAGCGCGATCGCTCGCGCGGTGCTACAGTGGTCGGGTGCAGCGGAACTCGTCGTCTCAGATCGTGGTGTTCGCTGGGGGCTCGCTGAAGAGCTCGCCGCGGTTAACTGTAACGCCAGCTGATTCTCCCGCTCCCACTAGAATCCCGGTAACCCTGCGCAACCGTGCAGCGAGCGCGAGCATCCCCTGCTGAAGCGCGGCGAATACGGCATTTGCGCCCCACCTCGCACACGTCGACCAGTTACCTGGTGCGATTTCTTGACAGATCGGGATCTGCAAACTAGAGTGCCGCGCCTGGCGATTCCTAACTTCTGGTTGGGGATCACGGTAGTCCGGTGCCGGAAACCCTCGCGTTACCGAGCCCCGCGTATACCTCGCTGGAATGAAGTTTATGCCCAACCCGTTCAGTCCGCGTCCAAACCAATCCCGCGCGACACGGAGCGGTGCGTAGCTGCTTAAGACACGAGCTTTCTGATCATTCGGTTGCGGGATGGCGAGTCCAAATGCGAGCGCGCCGCCCGGTAGTTTAGCGTCAAAGGAGACGTTCATGCAGTCCAGCCCGGAAGTTGAGTTCAAGGTCGGCGACAAAGCAGTGTACCCCGCACAGGGTGTCGCAGAGGTGATCAGCATCGATGAGAAAGACATCGCTGGCACGCGGCAACGCTTCTATGTCCTCCGCATCTTGGACACCGATCGTAAGATCATGGTTCCTGTGTCGAACGCGAATGCCGTTGGCCTGCGTCAGGTCATCAGCGAGCAAGAGATTCGCGAAATCTTCGACATCTTGAAGGAGCGCACGATCGGCTTCGACACCCAGACGTGGAATCGTCGCTACCGCGGCTTCATGGACAAGATCAAGACCGGGTCGATCTACGACGTGGCCGAAGTCTTGCGCGATCTTTACCGCCTGAAGGCGAACAAGCAGCTCTCCTTCGGCGAGCGCCGCATGCTCGATACCGCCCGCACGCTGATCGTGAAAGAAATTGCGATCGCACGCGCGCAGACGGAAGAGAACGTCCGCAACGAGATCGAATCGATCTTCTTCGCGAACTGATTCTCTCACGTTAGCAGAGTGAAACGCGCGTCCCCAGCAGGGGCGCGCGTTTTGCGTTTTGTAGGCGTGTTTGCGCGTGGAGCTCGGGAGTTGGCAGCGTCCTCCCTTATTTGGGCGCCCCCCCGGAACGGCAGCGCAGCTCGGTGAAACCAGCCAGCGAATTCGCTCACGGCGTAGGAATGTCGTGACTGCGTGCTGACGACTCGGAGAGCTAAGCGCCGAGCCGGCCCGAGCGCCAATGAGGGGAGCGAGGAGATTTGGTTCCTTCGTGAGCCCCGTCATTCGAGACGAAGACCGGCGCTTCGTGTCCGCTCGAGCGCACCGAGTCACTTCAAGACGAAGACTGGTCCGGAACCTGTTCGCGAAACAAACATGCAGTTTGACTTCCAACGACGTTTTTCGTTTCCGAACCACCCTTCGCGGGCTAAGCGCGGCGTGAGTGACGCGCGGTTAGCTGCCGCCTTCGGGGCGGCGTTGGATGGGCGGGAGGAGGGGCAGTTCGAGGACGACGCGCCAACGACCGTCTTCGCGCACGCATTTGACGACGTGGGGTTGAGCGCTCGCTTCGCCCCGGACGGTGACCTCGGACCAATCGCCATCGGTGCGCGCGGTGAGTTTTTTTGGGCGGTAGGCGAGCGAGAAGTGGGAGGGCGCGATCATTTCTTCGGGGGCGATTTCGCGACCGGCGACGGCGCTCGCACGTTTGGCGCGTTCGGCCAAGTTTCGGCGGGCGTCTACCCAAAGCAGCTCGTAGGCCAGACGCGCAGCGCGCGGATCGCCGTGCACCCTTTGCATGCGATCCATGAACTCTTGAACCACGCGCTCCGGCGTTGAGTCTTTGGCCTCGGCCTCGCAGCCCGTTTGCACCCACGCCAAACCGAGCACGAGCAGCGCGATTGCCCGCCGGCGTCCGGGTTTGCCTCGCGCGCGATCGCTCATCGTCCTAGCTTCACGTACCCGGCGTGCTGCCCGAGGGCAAGACCGCGAATTTGGCCCATGCACATTGCGCCCAGTTACGATTTCAAAACGATGCGAGGCGACTCCTGTACGGTGCGACTTTCGTGGGCCGGAAAACGTGAACCGAGCGTGGCGGAGGACGCGGAAGCCAGCGAATTGCGCGTCGAAAGGCCGGCCGCTCAGGGCTTCGAACTGGTTTCTGGCGACAACTTGCGGGCCCTGCACGCGCTCGCGGCGCGCCCGCAACGCTTTGCGCTTGCCTACCTCGACCCGCCGTTTCTCACGGGGCGTGAACACGCAGAGGTCGGCCGGCGGCGCAACGCTCAGGGCCAGATCGTGCGCACGCTCACGCCGGCGTTCGATGATCGCTGGGATAGCCTGGAAGCGTATTTGACGGCGCTGGCGAGCCGACTCCTGGCGGCACGGGAACTTTTGCGCGAGGACGGCTGTTTGGTGCTGCACGTCGATCCGAAGACGAGCCACTACGCCAAAGTGTTGTGCGACGAGATTTTCGGTCCGCGTGCGTTCGCGAGTGAAATCATATGGCGATATCGCCGTTGGCCGGCGAAGACCAAGAATTTTCAGCGCGTGCACGACGTGCTGCTGCGTTACGTCAAAAATCCCGACGTACAGCCGCGTTTTCGGCAGTTGTACGAACCGCTCGCCGCCTCCACGCTCGCCACTTGGGGCGACAAGAAGCAGCGCGCGGTGGTCGACGATGCGGGCCGGCGCCGTTGCTCCAGCAGCACCCCCGAGAAGACCGCGGGGGCGCCCATGGGCGACGTCTGGGAAATCAGCATCGTTGCGCCGGTTGCCAAGGAGCGCACGGGCTACCCTACGCAGAAGCCGGAAGCGCTTTTGCAGCGCCTAATCGAAGCTTGCACTGAGCCCGGCGACGCGATTTTGGACCCGTATCTGGGGAGCGGCACGACGCTGTCGGTGGCGGCGCGCTTGGGCCGAGCCGGTACGGGCATCGACGCCAATCCGCGCGCGCTTCACATCGCGCGGCAACGCCTGGAAGCCGTGGGAGTCGCCTGTGGCGAAGCAAGCGTGATTCGTCCGCGCCCGCGCCAACGCCAGGCAGAAACGCGCCCGACCGCTCCGCGCCCCAGTCGAAAGCTGCGCGTGGCTTGAGTTTGCCCGGGAACGCCGAGCGAAAAGCGACTAAGCTTGCCTGGATGCTTTGGCGCGATTCGACGGCGCGGCTGCCCGCGCTCTTGCTGGTCCTGAACGCCTCTGCGGTGTTTGGCGCTGACACGGAGCCCGTCGCTCACGTCGGCCAGGCCTCGATCACGAGCGCTGCGCTGAGCCGCCGGCTAGCGAAAATCCCCGACTTTCAGCGCGCGGCGCTGGGCGATACGCCGAGTAAGCTGAAGCGCGCGGTACTCGATACCTGGTTGGTTCCCGAGCTCTTGTATGCACAGGAGGCCGAACGCTTGAAGCTCGGACAGCGTCCGAGCTTCGCGCGACGTGAACGCGAGCTCTTACGCCAAGCCATGGACAGTGAGTTGCGCACCGAGAGTGCCGCGCACAATCCGGTCAGCACGAACGATATTCAAGTCTACTTCGAGGCCAATCGCAGTCGCTTCGAGACGCCTCGGCGCGTCCATGTGTGGCGCATCTTGACCGACGACGAAGCGCTGTCTAAAAAAATTCTGGTCGAATCCAAGGGCGTCGACGGGATCCAACACTGGAGCCAATTCGCGCGGGATAGCTCGCTCGACAAGGCCACCCACCTGCGCAACGGCGACCTCGGCTTCATCCACCCCGATGGCAACACCGACACCCCCACGCTGCGCGTCGACCCTGCGCTGTTCGCCACCGCGGACAAGCTGAGCGACGGTGAGTTGGCCGCCGAGCCTATCAAGGAGGGCACACACTTTGCCGTCATTTGGCGACGCGGCAGCATGAAGGCAAATATTCGCACCCTGGCCCAAGAAACAGGCTCGATCCGCCAAGTGCTCGAGCGTCAACGTTTGGAGAGCGCGCGAACCGAGTTGCTCGACTCGCTACGAAGCAAGTACGTGACCGCGAGTCACGAAGAATTGCTCGAGAGCTTCACCTTCAGCCCCGAGGGCCTGCCCGCCCGTCCCGTGGCGTCCGCGCGAGCCGCTCACGCGGCTGCCGCGGGCTCCAGCGTGCCAACCGCCAACCCGGGCGCCAGCGACGAACGCTGAGTGACTACGGCTTGGTTTCGGGCAAGGAGTAGCCGAACTGCTTCAGCACGCCACGAAACGTGCGCTCTTCGTCGCGGGCCCGCTGTTGATAGACGAGGAATTTTTCGGCCTCGCCACGCGTTGCGGCGTCGGCACCACGTTCGTAGTTTTCGAGCACCAAGAGCAGGTGCGGGTGCGCTTGCACGACTTCCTTCGGCACCAGCATGCCCTTGGCTGCTTCGAGCCGGGCGTTGGCCAGCTTGTGGATCAGATCGGCCAGCTCCTTGTCGCCGATGTGGGCACGCAGGTAGTCGCCCTCTTTGCTGCTCTGGATCAAGAGCAACGCCGCGCTGTTCAGGTAAGTGCCGGCCCACGCCGGGCAGCTGAGTAGCAGCGCGCCAAACACCGCGAAAAGGACGCGACGTTTCATTGCGGCTCAACGACTTCGGCAATTAAGTCCGGCAGTTGCAGGGCAACCGCCGCGGCAGCGCGTTCGGCGGCGCGCTTCGAGCGCCCAGAGCCCTCGGCCAAGCGCCGCTGGCCTTGGCGCACGCCGACTTTGAACCAGCGCTTGTGCGCGGGGCCACCGGTTTCGATTAGTTCGTAGGTCGGCGCCTCGCCCCCGATGGCCTGCAGACGCTCCTGCAGCTCACTCTTCGGGTCGCGCGTGCCATCGCTCTCGAGCGCCTGCAGCTCGTCGGCCACGATTCGTTCGCAAGCGACGCGCGCCGCCTCCAAACCGACATCCAAGTACACCGCGGCAATCAAGGCTTCCACCGCGTCGGCCAGGACATTGGTGCTGTCGCGCAAGCCGGCCGCGCTGGCGCCTCGTCCCAGGTGCAGGACCTGCGCCAGTTCCTCTTTGCGCGCCCAGGCCGCGAGCGCCTCGGCGTTGACTAACTGCGCGCGCATCCGGGTCAACGCGCCCTCATCGGCGAGCGCGAAGCGCGCGCAGAGCAACTCACTCACGCAAAATCCGAGTACCGAGTCACCCAAGAACTCCAGCCGTTGATTGTGGCGAGACGTTCGTTGCTCGTTGGCAAAGCTAGGATGAGTCAGCGCCTCCTCGAGGTGAGGCGCATCCAGGGGCAACCCCAAGAGTTCGGCAAGGCGTTCGATCATTGCGATTCAGGCGCTCGCCCGCACGAAAGCGACGAGCAAGTGTTCAGGACGGTTAGGCTAGCGGATGCAGGTGCGGGCAACACGGGCGCCATTTGACACATCGCGTTAGCTAGCGCACGAGCAGGCCGCTAAAGTTCGGAATCGAGCCGCATGCGCTATGCTTTGCGAGTGGCCCGGCTCCTTGCTTGTCCCTTCTGTCGGTCGCTGTTCGCGAGCGCAGAAACACGCCAATGCCTTGAGTGTGGCGTCAAACTGGTCCCGATGGAGAACCTGCCGGAGTCCCTGGACGTGGCGGCCGACGAATTCGAGGCGGGTGAAACCGTGCTGCCTGAGCGACGCCCTTTGCCCTGGAACTATTTCGGCAGCAATCGCGGCGCGCTCCTGTTGACAGCGCTGCTCGGTCTGGGGCTGTTCTTTGCGCCGTGGGTCGAGCTGCGCATGCCTGAGTACTCGGTGCGCAGCGGCTTCGATCTCGCGCGGGGTAGGGCGGGCTGGCTGTGGGGCGGCGCGGCGGGCTGGTTGGTCACACTCCCCTTGGTCTGGACTAGGCGCACCATTCAACGGCTGCGCGGAGTGCGGCTGGTCACGGCCTTGTTCGCGTCCATGACTCTGATCGAAGCCGGGATGCTGCTGTCGACGCCGCCCCACACTCAGCATGGCGTACCGCTGGAAATCGTTTGGCGTTGGGGGATTTACGCAAGCCTACTGACGAGTATCGTCGGCATCGCCAGCGCGCTTCGATTGGGAGGAACGTTGCAGCATCTGCCGCGGATCGTCACCGACATCGCTGCTACCGACCCGGGACAATCGAGCTCCGGCGAAACCCTGCACTGAGCTGGACACTGCGGAAGTCGCAACTATTCGCGCAAATCTTCGCCGAACTGCGTTTCGCGTGCTACCCCGGTAAGGATGGGTACCCGCGCCAGCGCCGATGCGCGGTCCTCTGACCGCTCGCCACGCGACGACTCGGCTTTCGACTTGATCGATGTGCCGGCAACGGTCGTGTGCGCCGGCTGCGGTGATCCGGCATGCGCGGGCTGCGTCGTCGAAGAGCCCACGAATCAATCGGGCGTGGTGGCGATCATCCCTTGGGAACGGCCCGGCGTGGGCTTCTGGCGTCGCCTTTGGCAGACGTCGACCTTGGCCACCGTCCACGCACGTACCTTCTTCGGCGCACTGCCCGAGGGTGACATTTGGGCTGCTCTATCCTTCGCGTTGGTGTGCGAGACGATCGCCGTGAGCGGCCTCGCATTGGGCTTTGCGCTACTCGCGCCGTTCATTCTGCCGTCCCTGCCCGGACTCCTGGAAAATGATCCAGCGCTTCGAATGACGGTCGTACGCGGTGCTGCCGCCGGCGTGTTCCTGCTGGTTCTGGCCATGGTCAGTCTGCACGCGATCCACGGCATGGCGCTGGACGCGGCGGCGCGCCGCTTCGGGGGTCGTCGGTTCCCCCCATCAGGGCTCACCAAGCGCGTCGGGCGCGGCCTGCGCTTCGGCCTGTACGCGTGCGGCTGGGATTTGATCACCTTGCCACTCGGACTGATCATCACCGCGCTCAGCAGCGGCTTTGCGGCCGCGCGCCGAGCAGCGCCCCTCGGCTTGACCGCGCCAGCGCAAGCCTCGGAGGCGTTCCTGATCGGCATGCACGGCCTCAGCCCGGAAACCGCGCGTCTCGCCGCTCGCCGCGCCGCCTACTTCACGATCGTGCCGGTGTTGCTGACGCTAGCAATCGGCGTCCTCGCAGTCGCCGCCGCACTGCACTGAACACTGCTGCGACCGCGAAAATGAGGGTGTCTGGCGAAGATTGCATGCGCGAAGTGCAAACCAACGCACGCCGCCGTGCATTGGGACTTAACCATCGTGACGGTTCGCGGCGGGGATCCAGCGCAGACCGGAGTTGCGATGCTGGATCACGATCGCTCCCTCCTGGAAGGCTTCGGGATCGCAGCCGCCAGTGCGTAGCCGGACCCTCCCGATTGTCCGGATGGTGCCTCGCATCAGCGCACGGCAAAGCGGATGCGAGCCGTCGAATCGGCCAGAAATGTCGACCCGCCAAAAGTGCGTAGCCGTGCGGTCCACCACCCAGGAATCCAAACTATCTGGCCGTGCGCAGGTGGCGTTGAGCGCGTCACACCGTGGGGCTCAGAACATCGCGCCGAGTTCGAGGAGGACGGTCGATTGACGCTTTTCGTCTTTCAGATCGAGTTTGTTTTGGCCTGAATTGGCGTCCGATGGACTGAGCAAATCGGTGATCAGCTGCACACCCCCCAGCAGCATTTCGTAGCGGTAATTCAGGCCGAAAAGCAGCCGTTGGCGGTGCAGGCGAACAGGTGCGAAGATGGCGTTGTTGTTGAAATCACGTGGGCTACCGCCGCGGCAGATCTGCTGTCCGTCGTAGACGTTGGTCACTTTTCCATTCGCGTCGGTGTTTGCCTTATTTTGGTCCGGGTTGCCGGGCACGTTCTGCCCACCGTAGTTGCACGCACCTTGCGCGCTGGTGCCCGGGGTCAAGTCGACCAGCCCTGAGTCGCCAAAAACCCACAAGTACTGATAGCCGAGCCATGGCGTCAGCACCGATGTGTCGGCAATCACCAGCGGCTTCGAGATTTGTACGTCGACCCCCACGGTGGTGAGCTGCAGCTCCGGCGTGCCGGTGATCGTGCGCACTCCACCGCCGACTGCGATGTCCGGCAGGATGCCGAGCACCCCCGTACGAAAGCCTTCGAGAACGGCCAAGCGCACGTCGGCGCCGCCATTGATCAGGCTAGTTTTCGGCAAAAAGCCAACCACGCCGGTGATCTCGAATCCGTATCCGAAGCCTTTGCGCAGCTTGAGCGAGTACTGTTGCAAGAGCGAGGCGGGGCTTTGATTGCTGGTCGCGGCCCGATTCGTGGATGGGTCGGGTGCGCCCTGCGTGCCGCGCTTCCAATAGTCTGCATCGCTCGAGATGGTGGTGTAGCTTGCCTCGAACGCGACGTTGAAGCCGCCGAAGCCAGTCGTGCGCGCGGAGTGCATTGCCGCTGGGGCCAGCGCGAAACCGAGCTGATTCACCAGGCGCTTGAAGGCTAGATTGTCGGGCCGACAATCCGAGGCGCTGCTGGGTTCGAAGCGACCCGCGCCATCAGCGCTGAGGCAGCTCGAGGCATTCGAGACCAAGCGCTCGATCGCCAAATCCATAGGCTCGGCTTGCGCCGCCAGGGACGCGAAGAGCAGCAGTGAACCGACTGCAAAGCCTGCGAAGCGAGCGCTCATCATGAACGGACCGATGGCCGTCCGGGCGAGGCTACTGGCCGCGTGGGATTTGCGTCAAGCCGCGCGCCCACGCGCCATGGCGCGCGAGGGCCTCGCCGGCCGGGCCCTGGGCCGTTACACTCCCGCCCTTGTCCGACGTGCCGACCCAATCCGACTTTTACCTACGCACACGCGCCATCCCGCGCCCGTTCCACGTGATCCTGGTGGAGCCAGAAATTCCGCCGAATACCGGCAATATCGCGAGGCTTTGCGCGGCCACACTGTGCCCGCTGCATCTGGTCGGCAAGCTCGGTTTCCGGATCGACGAGCACGCGGTGCGCCGTGCCGGCCTCGACTATTGGCACCTTGTCGAAGTCATCCAACACGAAACGCTATCCGCGGCCGAACAAAGCGTGGCCGCATATAGCCCCGAGCGCGCGCCCAAGTCTTGGTTTTTCAGTGGTCACGCACGGCGCAGCTACTTGGACGCGGATTTCGAATTGGGCGACGCGCTAGTGTTCGGGAAGGAGAGCGTGGGGCTACCGCCCGAACTGCTCGACCAGCGCGGTTCGCAGGTGATCGGAATACCCATGCCCGGCCACGTGCGCTCGCACAACTTGGCAAACTCGGTCTCGATCGCCGTGTATGAGGCCTTGCGCCAAAAGCAGGCATTGGCACTGCTTTAGCTCGCCATTTCCGTCAGCGAACGCTGACAGCCGGCTCCGCTTGACGAAAGTCAGCATGCACGCTGCGACTGACGCCGCTCACGATCAGCACTTGCGTATCCAGCGGCGCGCCGAAGGTGTCATTGCGGAAGATGACTTGGTATCTGCCGACCGGTACCTTCAGCCCGACAATCGGCGACTGAGCGAGCTGATGAAAGTGCGGACCGCTGACCTCGACCGCCGCTCGTGGGTCGGCAGTGATCTTGAGCATGCCGAATTGCTCTGGCTCGGCGCTGGCGGTCGATGCAGCGCGGCCGGGCGGCGCATGCACGTGCGCAATTTCGCCGCTCTTTTGGGCCCCCACGCTTGGAACCGGAGCGGCGATCGACGGGCGCGGCAGAGAGTTGGCCGCCTCGGATTCGGCGCTCACGACGGGCAACTCGGGCGGCAGGGCGGACGCCGTGGTGCGCGCCCGAACCGCCGCGACCTCGTGCAGGCTGGGGCGCGCAGCGAAGGCAAGAGCCACCGCCACGAGCGCCAGGGACGCGGCCCCCGCGAGCCAACCGGCACTGCGCTTCGGGGCACGGCTGACTTTGCTGGAGGAAATTCCCGACGGCTCACGCACGCTATCGTCGACGATCGGTACCGGCCGCGGCGCCTGGGCGCCAGGCCGGCGCACGCTCGCCATCGCGGGAGTCGCGGGCAGATCAGCCGAGGCGGCCGGGGCATTCGACAATCGGCGAGTCCAAACTTCGACTTCTTCGCGCGCCGCAAAGGTGCGTGTCGCCGGTGCACTGCCCGCCGCCGACTCGCGCACATCCCTGGGCTCCGAATCCACAGGCCGCGTGCTGGAGTTGCTTTCCTCCGTTCTACGCTCGCCGGGGAGCCAAGGGCTCGAGGAACGTGAACGGCGACGGGCGTTCCGTACGCGCTCGCCGAGCCGGCGCGCAATGTCCCCGCTGTCCTCGCTCTTCAGGAACTCGCGCAGCGGTCGTGCCAAGTGTTCGGCAGCAGTCGGCCGGTCACGCGCGTCTAGCGCAATGCTGCTGGCGATCAATGCGCTCAACGGGCCGAGCAGAGGTTGTTGGCGGTCGATCGGCGGAGGCACGACGAGCAAGGCCTGCTCGCTTTCGTGCGTCGTAGCGCGACGGAACGGCGGATAGCCGGTCCACGCCTCGATCAACAGCACCCCCACAGCGAAGACATCGGTGGCGGGCGTGAGTTCGACGCCGTTTAGCTGCTCGGGCGGCATATGCCCCGGCGATCCGAACACCTCGCTGCGAGCGGTGTCGCTAGCGCGCGTCACCGGCGCGGCGATTCCGAAGTCGATCAGGCGCACCGCGCCTTCGTCGTCGATCAGCACGTTTCTCGGGGTTACGTCACGATGCACGATGCGCGCGCGGCGATGCGCGTAGTCGAGCGCGCGACAGATCTCCGCACCCACATAGGCCCCCTCCAATGGACCGAGCGGTCCGGTCTCGACCAACACCTCGGACAGCGTGAGCCCCTCACACAGCTCCATCGCGATGTAGTACACACCCTGCTCGACTCCGAGCTCGTAAACCGGCACGATGTTCGGGTGGCTGAGCTCGACCGCAGTCTTCGCTTCCTCCACGAAGCGAGTCACGAAGGCCTCGTCCGAGGCAAGCTCGGTTCGGATTTGCTTGACCACCAGGCGCTTCTCGAAGCCGACCGCGCCACGTAGGGTAGCGAGGTAGACACGCGCCATGCCTCCCGCAGCGATCTCGCGCTCGAGCACGTATTTGCCGAAGATCTGCGGAAACATCCCGAGCCTGCATGTTAGCGCTGCTACGGCCTTGTGGCTGCTTTCTGGCTGCTCAACGCCGGAGACCCGAGAAATCGTACTGCCTTTGACGGTCCATTCGTTGGCAAGCCGTCCGATACCGACTCCCGCGCAGCTCGACTTGGGCGCACTGGGCGACTTTCCCACTAGCCAGGACACGACAACTTCGCTGTCCCTCGGCGCGCAGCACGTCAAGCTCGACTTTCCGAGCAATACCCTCGCGTTGCAAGCGATCGCGCGGCCCGACGCGTCCGACCAGTCTTTCATCGGCTTCAGCCAGCGCGGCAGTGCGGGGCTCGACTTCCTGCTTTGGCCGCGAGCCAGCACGTGCGAGCTGCACCGCGGGGGCAGCTATCCGGCCGGCCTGGGGGGGGAAGCGCTCGGCTTTGC
>Ga0302321_100001862_pt1 | contig 18011 bp, 17 predicted proteins | sample Fen_T0_1_FD_202505 | JGI IMG/M metagenome (GOLD analysis project Ga0302321, IMG submission 202505) | Peat permafrost microbial communities from Stordalen Mire near Abisko, Sweden - Fen_T0_1 | ecosystem: Environmental > Terrestrial > Soil > Wetlands > Permafrost | place: Sweden: Abisko...
CTGGCTGCTGCATAATCCGGCACCGGCCATTGTCCTGCTCGACCTGATGATGCCGGAAATGGACGGCTTCGCGTTCCTGGACGAGTTCAGGGCGCGCGAGGCCTGGCGCGAGGTTCCCGTCATCGTCCTGACTGCGAAAAAACTGACGGCGGAAGAACGTGACCGCCTCACGGGAAGGACGCGGCAGATCATCGCCAAGAGCAGCGCCATCGACGGCGACATCACGTTGGCGGTGCGCGAGGCGGTGCGGCGGCGCAGGATTCCCGGTTCCGGGATCGCCGGCCCGTGACGAGGGCGGCGGGTGTGGCATGAGGGCACAATGAAGAAGATTTTGCTGGTCGAGGATAACGAGATGAACCGGGACATGCTCTCGCGAAGGCTCATGCGCAACGGATACGAGGTCGTGCTTGCCGTCGACGGCGAACAGGCCGTGAGCGTTGCAAACGCCGACCTGCCCGACCTTGTGCTGATGGACATGAGCCTGCCCGTCATCGACGGCTGGGAAGCCACGCGGCGCATCAAGTCCGCCGCGGCGACCGCGCACATCCCGGTCATCGCGCTGACTGCGCATGCAATGGCCGGGGATCGCGAAAAGGCGATCGCCGCCGGCTGCGACGACTACGACACCAAGCCGATCGAACTCGCACGGCTCCTGGGCAAGATCGAGGCGCTGCTGGACCGCGCGAAGCCGGCCTAGCGTGCGATGAGCCAATCCGGCGAAGCGTCCCCGCCGCCACGCGCCAAGCGGGCGCTGATCGCATTCGTCAGGCAGGAATTCGACGCGCCGGTTGCCGCGATCATCGGCTTTGCCGAGATACTGCTCGAGGACGCGCGCCGGAACGACCTCGCCACCATCGTCCCCGACCTCGTGCGCATCCGCGACGCCGGCCTCGCGCTGCAGGCACTGGTCGAACGGCTGCTCGACGCCGGACCCGCGGGCACAGCGACCGGGCTGGATACGCCGAACCTGCATGACCAGCTGCGCCACGATCTGCGCACGCCGCTCAACGCGGTCAAGGGCTACGGCGAGATGGTGCTGGAGGAGGCGCGCGACGGCGGCCACGAGTCCCTCGGGCACGACATCGGCAAGCTGCTGCAGGCCGCCGACAAGATGCTCTCGCAGATCGACGCGATGATCGGCATCTCGGCGGGAATGGGCGGGGATGATGGGGTTGCGGCCTCCGCGAGCTCTATCCACGTCGTGGACCGGATCATGGGTTCGATCCAGCCGCTGTCGACGTGGGAACGCGAGGGACAGTCGGTGGCGAGCCGGATACTCGTCGTCGACGACAACGCCGCGAACCGCGACCTGCTCACCCGCCGGCTCTCGCGCGAGGGCCACCTGGTCGAAGCCGTCGAGGACGGACGCTCGGCGTTGCAGAAGGTCGCGGGCGAACGTTTCGACCTCGTGCTGCTCGACCTCATGATGCCGGAGATGAACGGATTCGAGGCGCTCTGCCGCATGAAGGCCGACCCCGCGCTGCGCGACGTGCCGGTGATCATGATTTCGGCGCTGGACGAGATCGACAGCATCGTCCGCTGCATCGAGGCGGGGGCCGAGGATTACCTGCCCAAGCCGTTCAACCCGGTGCTGCTGCGCGCGCGCATCAATGCCGCGCTGGAGAAGAAGCGCCTGCGCGACCGCGAGCAGGCGTTCACGCGACAGCTGCAGGAGGAGAAGGACAAGTCCGAGATCCTGCTGCTGCACATCCTGCCGAAGTCGGTCGTCGCGCGCATGCGGCAGGGCGAGACTTCAATCGCCGACGGCTTCACCGAGGTCACGATCCTGTTCTCGGACCTGGTCGGCTTCACCGGACTGGCGAGCGTGATGCCGCCCGCGCAGGTCGTCGAGCTGCTCAATCACCTGTTCACCGAGTTCGACCGGCTCGCCTTCGAGCGCGGCCTGGAGAAGATCAAGACGAACGGCGACGCCTACATGGTGGCGGGTGGCCTTCCGGAACCGCGCGCCGACCACGCTGTGGCCGTCGCCGACATGGCGCTGCACATGCTCGACGTCGTGGCCGCCGCGGGTTCGAAGCTGGGACATCCGCTGCAGGTCCGGATCGGCATCCATTCCGGCGCCGCCGTCGCCGGGATCATCGGCAAGCACAAGTTCATCTACGACGTCTGGGGCGACACGGTGAACACCGCGAACCGCATGGAGAGCCACGGCGTGCCCGACCGTGTGCAGATTTCCGCGGCCACTTTTCACCGCGTCCGCGATTCCTTCCGCTGTGAACCCCGCGGTCCGCAGGACGTCAAGGGGAAGGGCATGATGGAGACGTATTTCCTCACGGGCAGGCTGCCGCCGGGCTAGGCCGGCGCGGCCAGGAAGAAAAGAGGGCCCGCGCATTGTCAGCGCGGGCCCCTTGGCTTGATGGTAGCGAGCGAGGGACTCGAACCCCCGACCAATGGATTATGCGCAATCCATTGATATCAAATCGCCATTTCAATTGCTGCCAAGCCCGATTCTGAGAGGTGTGACACAAAAGTGCATCACCTGTGTGCCGATGGTTGCGGACGCGCTCAAGTGAAACAAGGCGCCCAATCATTCAAGCCATCCTACCCCGGTTTTGACTGTGGCGAATTTGTTTCGGTCGACGATTTCGAGAGGCAGCAGCTGGACATCGAAAGGTTGGGCCGGCTGGGCCCACCTTCGAATAGCTTGCTACAGCTAGGGCTAGCTGGCGCTGGACACCGGCCACCACACCAGCGGGCCAAGTTCACGCCACGTGTCGGCGTAATAGGTCGTCATCCAAACCGAAAAGAGATCGGCAGCGTCAACGTCCAACACACGTGCCATTGCTCCCAAACGCTCAAGGGGCAACCGCGTCTCCCTTGACTTGATCATGCTCACGATGTTGGGCCGAAGGAACCCACAGGCCCGGGCGACTTCACGCTGCTTGAGCCCGGACCGCTTGATGTGGAAGTCGAGAAACTGTGGGATGGTCGAGTTGGTCGGTAATGGCTGAATGACGCGATGCTTCATCGGGGATCACCTTTGATTTTGTGGTTGACCACACCTTTATAGTCAGCGAACGCGTCGTCACCACAGGATCTTCTGAGGATCTTGTGTTTTTCGTCTAAGGCACTGTGTCTGAATGGAAATAGCGCACTTTTTCACTGCGAATGACTTCCTGCTGTGTTCCGTCTGACTTCCGAAAATATCGCCAATTCTCAAACCTTATAGGAATTCGACCGGGTATCGACCCGTGCCGACTGTTGCGCAGGGTGGTACACCTTAGGCGGGCGAGCGTCCTAGGATGGGCTCGGGTAGAAATTTTTCCGGGGAGCCAAAAATCACTCTTATATGTGGATGACAGCAGAGTCAGTACGCGACAAAGTCGGCTATCGACCCGCAGCTGGCGTTGAGGAAAATCGACAGCGGATTTCGAAAATGAGGGAAGCCGCAGCAAGACTTTTTGGGCTGCCAAATGGCAAAAACGCAGTCATCAGAGACCGACGCCAGCGTCTCACTGGCGTGGATAAACTCCATGATCGGAAAATCGTCTATATTTGTTAACTAGACTCCGCTATGCAGGCGACCAGCAACCAGTTGCAGCAGATGATCGGGATCGTCAGTCCGACTTATTTGGGCGGCGCGACCGCGTTGGCCTACAACTACAACAACGCCAATCGGATGGTGCAGGTGCAAAGCAACGGCACGACGCTCGCCACGTACGCGGTGAACGGCCAAGGGCAGCGGGTACAGAAGGTCGTCGGGGCCGCCACTACGCGCTTCGTGTACGACGAACAGGGACGCCTAGTAGGCGAGTACGACGGCACCGGCAAGTTGATCCAGGAGACGGTGTGGCTGGACGACCTGCCGATCGCGACGCTGCGCCCAACGGGTGCCAATGGCACGCCGACGCCGATCAACGTTTACTACGTGCATGCCGACCATCTGGGCAGCCCACGGGCGGTGACGCGCCCGAGCGACAACGCGATCATGTGGCGTTGGGACAACGTCGATCCGTTTGGCGCGAATGCGCCTAATGAGAATCCGGCGGGACAGGGGGCGTTCAAGAATGCGTTGCGGTTCCCGGGGCAGTATTACGATGCCGAGACGGGAACGCACTACAACTACTTCCGCGATTACGACCCCAGCATCGGGAGGTATACGGAGTCGGACCCGATTGGGATTGAAGGAGGATTGAATCCGTTTGGCTACGCCGCCCAAAAGCCAATAATCTATTCAGATTCGCTGGGATTGAGGGAAGTTCCGTCGATCGATCCTCCGGGGAGCGGCTGGCCGGTGTTTCCGCGGCCCCGTGAAAATCAGATTTACTGTGGTTCTGGACCAAGTTTGCATATTATTCCTGACAACCCATTGGGATACCCTTTCGGAGCGTGCTGCAAGCTGCATGATGAGTGCTATGACAATTGCGACGGTGGATCGCAGGGCCAATGCGCGTTGCAGTTTTGGGCATGTATGGATCGGACATGCAAGCGACTTCCCCCGGGTGGCGCAAGCAGGGCACGTTGCGAACGCCTAGCACAGACCTATGCTGGAGCAGTTGCAAGTGAAATTTTAGAGGGGCCTTTCAAAGACTCACGTCGCAACTGCAGAACTTGCAAGTAGTTCTACTTCAAGCGCATATCGATGGACTATTTTTGGATACTTCTGTTCCTCGTCTGTGCGCCCGCGATGACGGCAATGTGTTCTTATTTTGCCCCAAACCTTGGGTGGTGGTGGAACGCCTTGTTGGGTGGGATATTGGGCCTCACATTCTATTGGGGCGTTGTAGTTGCAGTTACCGGCCATCTGGACAAATTCTTCTTCTTGGCGATCATTCCCCAAGCGTTGCTTTCGATCGGCCTCTCTGCGCTCACTGCTTTCGTACTATCGGGAGTGAAGAAGTAAGCTTCTGTCTCTTGGCATGTCAGAAGCAATTGCGGCTGCTTTGCGTCGTAATGGATGGGGCGTAGGGTGGAACTACTCCGCCATCGACTAAACACCTGAGCCGCGGCGACGGCTGCGAAGTCAACCAACTATGCATTCGGACCTTCCAGCAACGAACATCGAATTTGCGTTTGGTTGTCGGGGCTTATTGCCCAGCAAGCCATGCGATGACGCATTGCGCTCTATCCTATTCGATTCAATAGTTGATCGATAACGTCGCTTACCTGTCGCTGCCGCAATGTGCGTGCCTCGCGCAGGGCCGCTTCTTCACCTTCACCAAGTTCGAACTTTGCCACCGCCACGGGCCCGTCCTTGCGAAAGCCTTCGGTCTTGTCCTCATTCGCAAAGCGCCTGTGCAAGACTTGCATTGACTCCCTAATCACGGCGCCGTGCTTGCCTTGGAGTTCCCTGCGGAAGTTCTCGGCAACCGCATCTAGACCTTCGGGCGCATGTTCGATGCAATAGATTAGATCGTGAGCATCCTTTCGTTCGTTACGGTCGTCAAAGGCGAATGCCTTGAGGCAGGTAAAACTAACCAGATTGGCGTGCTTGACGCTTTCGATTGCAATGCCATTTCCGCCCAGTAACTCCGCCTCAATTTCGGCCACCTGATGGAGGTCGAAAACGATGGACGAATGCGGGATATTCATGGCGGAGACTTTGCCCTCAGTGGGAAGGGCCTGTAGCTTGCCACCGGCAATCTCTGGCGCGTCGGCCAGCAACTCGAGGATCATCAGCGCCCCATGTTCGGTTCGTGTCTGCCAGCGCCATGATTGCTTTTGCTTTTGTTGGTTCTCCGCACGCTCAAATTTCATTCTCTTGAAGTTTTCCTCCAGCGTCTGGTACGCGTCGGCATCAGCAAGGAGCTGCAGGTCAATCACTATGTCCACGTCTGTCGTGCCTGCATGAGGAGGGATAGCCGGCGGTCTTGCTCGCACCAAGTATCTTGGCGTTAGGCCGCCGATCAGGCACACGGAATCCTTGTACGGGCCTAGACCGCGGAGTAGCGTCACAAGGACACGTTCGCAGTCGAGCGTGTAGCGGTCGCTATACCCATCTAAGGTCGCTGGCTTAGCCATCAGAACCCTATTCTTTCCTTGCGAAGATGGTCAGCCATTTCCTTGGCGCGGCCTTCGCTACGCATCAGGTCGAGGTAGACCTGGATTGGGCTGGCCAGCCAGATCTCGTGAATTCGCTCACGAAACAGCAGCTCGCCAGATGACTTTGCCTCGATGATCGCAAGGTTCGCACCTTGGCTAACAACGCGGGCATTGAGTGCCATAAGTGCGGCGTCTGCGGCTGGGTCTTCAAGCAGCCGGCAGCGTACCTGTGAAATACCAGTCAGAAATGGCGCATAGCTTTGTGCGGCGGCCTCGTAGCTGATTGCATACTCTATGCCGTGGACGGCAAAGACAGTACCAATGTGATCAAGCAAGGCTTCCGGCTTTATTGCAGGCACGTAATAGCGCCTAAACCCTTGGGGGGGCATAGCCTCCATGTGTTTGGCCCAAGCATCCAGCAGGGTTGCAGGCTCCTTAAGCCGCCGTTCTTTGCTCGGCCCTTGTCCGCGCGATTCCACCCAATCGAAACGCTCCAATTCGCTTAGCACTTGTGAAGCCGTTGCCGGGGATACCATGGCTTGCTCAGCGAGTTCCTTTCCGCCATACCAAATTTGATGATGCATTAGTAGGGCGTGCAGCACTTGGCCGCGTCTCCCGGAAAAGAGGGACCCAATGGACTTTGACATAGACTTGGGCGGAGGCTTATCAATGTAGAGATAGGCCCCCTTGGCCGGCAGGAACAAGCTACCGCCACCGTCGTAGTACCCTATTCCCTCGCTTCTGAGCAGCTCTTTCGCGCCAGGGGATATTGACTCGGCAACCAGAAGCAATTTCGACTCGCCTTCACCCACACTCGGGATCTCTCCACGAATGAGTTCTCTGAGCTTCCAAATCTGCTGTTGCACGTCTCTTGGGTAGACAGTCTTTTTTGCTTCAATCAACAGGATGAAGGATTTGCCAGCCGCTTGAAGATGAATGCGGGCGTCCGGCCCGCGGTTGCCCGTTGGAGTGGCGGGTTCTAATTGGTCCAACGTAGCATGCACATTGGGGAGCCCTTGCAGTGCTTCGATGAACTGCCCAATGAGCCGCTTCTCGCTCGTATTTTGCTTATTAATCAATGACATTTTGTTATTCGCTGCGCAGTAAATATGGCCATAATGGCAAATATTCGATACAGCGTCAATATTTACTGTGCAGTAAATATATAGCCCCAAAGGGCGCTGCCAAATCCCAACAAGAGAATCGGTGAAACCAAAATACACGCAAACCGGAGGCCAACCACCCCATCTGAAGTCGAAGCAACCGGTCAGGTACCATCGACAATTAATCTCGGCACGCCCATGAAATACTCCAAACGCCAGTCCCCTGTTGGGGCGTACCCAACTCCATCACCCTTCGCTGCCCGCGCCATCAAAGCCAAGGCCAAGCTGGATTTCATCAAGTTCCGGCTGCCATCCAAGGCGACCGGCCGAAGCGCACTCATGGTCGAGCTGGACAAGTGGCGTCGCCATGGACAGCTCTTTGTGCCCAAACGGCAGTCTGACGACTCGTTGACCCTCCATGACCCGAAGCCGGCGCAGCTTCAGTTCCTGGTGGATCACTACCCCGAGGGCCACATAACGGCGATCGAGGTCACCGTTGATTTCTTCCCAACCAGTTCAGCCATCAAACGAAATTTCCTCCCACAAGTACATGAGTATTTTCGGCATGGACTGTTTCCCACGGCACTTCCTATGCTGACTGACGCGACCCGGAAGTTCTACGACCCCGATGACGAAAAGGTGAAGCGAGATCCGCTTAAGGCTTCAACCAATACGAACACTACCTATTGGCGGAACAGAACGAGAAAGGCAACGCTACGACTGTACATAAAGCGCGAGGCGGACCGTGGCGTCTTCCGCCGATTTGTACGCGTCGAAGTCTTGCTGAACCGGGGTGGCTGCCAAGATTTGGAGCTCTACGGCTTCGCCCTACTGCCAGAATTCTTGGCCGCAATAGGTCAGCGTACGGCAACTGCGTTCACGCTGGCCCGCGGGCTCAAATTCAACCCGGCGACGACAAGAAGCACTAACGCGGGGCTTCGTGCCGCCTTGGACGCCACGAACGCTCGTCGGCGTGCCCGCCTCGATGCCCGATTCTCCTGCCACGGCGCCATGTGGTGTGAGAAGCATGGGCTACCAATCGCAAGGGATACCGAGGCCAACGGTTACAGACCCGCCGTTCAGACAGCCCACGCATTGAGGCCATTTGCTCGAGTTTGCCCGGGTGGCCACGTGGCTGTTAGATTCCACCGGCCTGTTGCCTTGCTGAGGGTGCCCAGCCTGTCAGGGCCCGTCATCGGGCGCAGGAGTTCGTTGCCTTAACTACTCAGTATGAAGGCTGCTGACCAGATAGGACCGCCCGATCCGGCCGACCAGGTCCTTGGGAACACGGCGCCGAAAGTGAAACACGGTGCCGTGCCGGGACCGCAGAATGAAGTTGGACGACATGAGCCCCCGTGTGATACACCCGGGTGACACACCTTGGCGGAATCGGGGACTTGCGGCGCCCGCCGACCTTTATGGATCAGCGGGTTGGGAGGAATTCTGGTAGCGAGCGAGGGACTCGAACCCCCGACCAATGGATTATGATTCCACTGCTCTAACCAGCTGAGCTAGCTCGCCACAGCCGTAAATTATCGCAGAATCCGCGACTTGGGTCCAGATCGGCCTCCCGCCGACGCGCCCGGCCCCTACAGTCCCGTCGCCCGGCGGACCAGCCAGAAATACAACCGGTAAGGCAGCAGCCGCAGGAACTTCAACTGCCGCGTGAACGCGCGCGGGAAGTGGATCTCGAAATCTCCCGCGCGCAATCCGGCGTCGATTTCCCGCGCCGCTTCTTCCGCGGTGATGAGGTGCGGCATCGTGAAGTCGTTGCCGTCGGTCAGCGGCGTCTTCACGAAGCCGGGCATGATCAGGTAGACGCCCAGCCCCTTCGGATGCAGGTCTAGATACAGCGTCTCGGTGAAGTTGATGACGGCCGCCTTCGACGCGCCGTAGATCAGCGCCTTGGGCAGGCCGCGGTAGCCCGCCACCGACGCGACGATGCCGATGGCGCCGCACCCCTGCGCGAGCAGGCCGGGAACGATGGCCGCCGTCGTGTTCACCACCGCATGCAGGTTGACCTCGAACAGTGCGCGCGCATCCGCTTCGTTCAGTTCCCACGCGCGCATTTCCCTGTGCGTGCCGGCGACGACCAGCACCAGGTCGACGCCGTTCCATTGCGCGCGGATGCGATCCCATGCGGCCGCCACTTCGGCGCTGTGGGTGAAGTCGAGCGGCTCGACCAGCGCGTTCGCGTTACCACCCGCGACCTCGCGCAGCTTGTCGGCCGAACGCGCTGACAACGCGACGCGCGCGCCCGCGTCCAGCAGCAAATTCGCAGTGGCGGCGCCGATGCCGGTGGACGCGCCGATCACCCACACGCGCGCATCGGGCCACGCGGGCAAAGGGGGGTTGAGCGGCGCAAAGGGAAACATCAGAGTCCGTTCAGCGTTTGCGGAACGACAGCGTGACTTCGCCCACGCGAAAGCCGAACTTGCTCATCGTCGTGCGGTTGAGCATCGTCCGATCATCGACCAGGAACATCCAGTCGTCCATGTCCATGTTCCACGTCTTCCCGTCGACGGGCAAGGCGAGAACATAGTTCCAGTGCAGCGCGTTGCCCGCGGCGGCGCCAAGTGCGGTACCCACGACGTCGGCGGCGGTGCCCGTGTAGCGGTTGCCGTCCTTGACGAGCTTCCACACGCGATTCTGCGTGGTGCCGTCGGCGTACTCGAAGTGCTCGTCGAGCGTGCCTTCGTTGCCGCGCCACGTGCAGTCGATGCGCACGGTAAAGCGCTTGACGACCGCGCCGGAGCGGTCCTGGAACATGCCCCACCCGTCGACGGTGCCGGTGAAATACTGCGCGAGGTCGAGCGGCGGTTTTTCATTGGCGTATTGCCCGACGTCGATGGTGGCGCATGCGGCGAGTCCCAGTGCCGCAAGGCCGGCCAGTGCCGACTTGATGATCATCGTGGTTCCCGGAAGTGTTGGGCAAAGAGGTAAAGCAAGCCGACGGCGCCGAGCTTCAGCACGCAAGGTACCGCGGCATAGACGAGCGCCAGCGCATGCACGGCCCCGGGGTCGCGCGCGCCGGGCGCGTAGCCCAGGTAGCCCAGCAGCGGCAGCGCGATGCCCGCAGCAAGGGCCAGGTTCAACTTGGTCGCCAGTGTCCACAGGCCGAAAAAGGTGCCGGTCGAGTGCAGGCGTCCGTCGCGGCCGATGACGTCCGCCAGCAGCGACGGCGGCAGCGCCAGGTCGCCGCCGAGCGCCAGGCCGGACAGCACGCAGACGACGGCGAATGCAGTGGTGTCGCCGGCGCCAAGGAACGCCGCCCACACGAACGCGGCGATCGCCACCACCATCGCCACGCCCCACGCGCGCACCTTGCCGATCTGCGCGGAAAGCTTCACCCACAGCGGCATCCCCGCGGCGCCGGCGATGAAGTACAGCGCGAGGAAGAGTCCCTGCCGCGCTTCCGCCCGCAGCACGTCGGCGATGTAGAAGAGCACGAGCGTCGCAGGTATCGCCGACGCGATGCCGTTGGCCATGAACGCAGCGAGCAGACGGCGAAAAGTCGGCTCCGCCAGCGGCGCTGCCATGTCCGCGAACCGGAAACGGCGAAGGTCGGGGCTGCGCGGGGCGACGGGCGCCGCACCGAGCGTGATCGCGGCGCACACGAACAGGAACAGCGCGTAGGCGAACGCGAAGCGCGGCAGTCCGCGCACTTCGCCGCCCTCGCCGCCCATCAGAGCGGGTGCGACGCTGGCGATCACGACGCCGACCAGCGCCAGCCCTTCGCGCACCGCGGTGATGCGCGTGCGCTCTACCGCGTCGAACGACAATTCCGCGCCCCACGCGTTGTGGTTGATCGTCGCCAGGCTGAACGCGAGATAGACGACCGCGAGGGCGCCGCCGAGCCACGCCAGCAGCGCCGCACCACCTTCCACCTGCGGCGCGAACAACGCGGTCATGCCGATGGCCAGCAACGGCACGGCCAGCGCGATCAGCCGCTTGCGCGACCGCGCACGATCGCTCCACGCGCCGAGCAGCGGATCGAGCACGCCGTCGGCCAGGCGCAGCGCGAGCAGCAGGACACCGAGCGCCGCCAGGGGCACGCCCAGGTGATCGCCGTAGAATTTCGGCAGGTGCACGTAGAGCGGAAGCGCGGCCATGGCCAGCGGCATGCCGAAGAGGCCCTAGGCAAACAGCGCGGGGTACCCGAGCACGCCGTTGGCGGAAGGCCGCGCCGGGATGCGAGTGATCGTCGCGCTCACCGCTTTTCGCCGAGCAGCAGCTGACGGAAATCAGCTTCCGACGACTTCGGGTCGAGCCAGATGCCGAAAAAAGCCTGGGCGAATCCCGGGTCCGCGATCTCGCCGATCGACTTGCCGTTGTGGAAGTAGCGCACGACGCCGCCGGGGAGGTTGACGCCGGTCAGGCGGTCGCCGCGTCGAACGTCCGGGAACATGCGGCGCATCTCCTCGCCCCAGCGCGTTCGCTGCTCTCGCGTGCCGTAGCCCAGCTTGGCGATTTCGCTGACGCTCCGCTCGGCGATCTTCGCGCCGTCGAGCGCACGGTGGTAGTGCAGGTCGAGGGCATAGGGTCCGTCCTGCGTCCACCCGCGCGTCGGGCTCCAGTAGTAGCCGTCGTAGACCGATATGCCGAAGAACGTGAGTTCGCCGCCGCCTTGCACCTTGAGGTTCGGCGCAAGCGCCAGCACCTGCGAGGGCAGCGGCGGCGCGTCGACCGCGCGTGCGGAAACCGCAGTCACGGCAAGCGCCAGCGCGAACGCCAGCGGCAGCCATGCTGCAGAAAGCCGGTTCGCACGGTCAGATGCGGACGAACGTGTACTGGCCGACATCGGTGGTCCCCGTGTCGAAACCCGCGGCGCAGTAGGCCAGGTAGAAGCGCCAGCAGCGGATGAACTTCTCGTCGAAACCCAGGGCGCGGATCGCCGGAGTGCCGGCATCGAAAGCGGCAAGCCAGCGCTTCAGCGTCTCGGCGTAGTCGCGGCCGAACGTGTGCACGCGCGCGAGCGCCAGCCCTGCGGCCTGCGCGACGTCGACGAACCGCGCCGGCGAGGCGAGCATCCCGCCGGGAAACACGTACTGCTGGATGAAGTCGGATTGCGTGCGGTAGCGCTCGAAGCGGTCGTCGGCGATGGTGATGGTCTGTATGCAGGCGTGGCCGCCCGGGCGCAGCGCATCGTGAATGGCACGGAAATACGCGGGCCAGTAACGCTCGCCGACCGCCTCGAACATCTCGATCGACGCGATGCCGTCGAAGGTTCCGCGCACGTCGCGATAGTCCTGCAGCTTGAGCGTCGAGCGGCCTTCGCAGCCGGCGCGCGCGAGACGCTCGCGCGCATAGGCCGTCTGCGCATCGGACAGCGAAATGCCGGTGACGTGGTGACCGGCGCACGCCGCCATTTCGGCGAAGCCGCCCCAGCCGCAGCCGATTTCCAGGATGTTAGACGTGCCGGGCAAGTCCAGTTCGTCCAGCATGCGTGCGTACTTGGCCTGTTGCGCGGAACGCAGGTCGGCATCGAAGCGGCCGTCGAACAATGCCGACGAATAGGTCATCGTCGGATCGAGCCACAGGCGGTAGAAGTCGTTGCCCAGGTCGTAATGCGCGAGGATGTTCCGGCGCGACTGGCGCTTGGTGTTGGCGTTGAGAAAATGCTTGAAGCGCAGCAGCGTGCGCGACCACCAGTGGCCATAGAACGCGTGCTCGAGCGCCGACTGGTTCGCCGCGAGGACGGTCAGCAGTTGCGTCAGGTCCGGTGTCTCCCAGCGACCTTCCATGTAGCTTTCGGCGAACGCCACGTCGCCGCCCTTCAGCACCTCGCCGGCAATGCCCCAGTCGCGAATGGCAAGCACCGCAGGCGTGGCCTTGATGCCTGCCGTCGGCGCGCCGCCGGGACCGAAGCGCAGCGTCGCGCCTTCCGGTGTCGTCAGTTCGACTTGGCCGACGTCGAGCCGATGCAGCAACGCATTCAGCAGGCGACCGGCGGCCGGGATGTGCGGCGCACGCGCGTGCAGAGCGGAGTCCAACGTTGTCATGAAATGATGGCCTCGCTGGTGTTGCGCGTCAGCAGTGACGCAGGCGGTTGAGGCTTGGTGAAGAACGGCACGCGTTTCGTCCACAGTCGAAGCGCGTGCCAATGGATGCGCGCGACGACCGCCAGCGTGAACCAGCGGTAGCGCCACAGCAGCCTGCGCGCCTCGGTGGCATCGAGCGCCTGCACCTTCCCGGATACATGCGTCTCCAGCAGTACGGAATCGCCGTCGCCGTCGAAGTAATCGATGCGGGCGAGCCAGCGGCCCGGACCGAAGTGGAAGCGAAACGTGTAGTGGCCCTTCACGTCGCAGAACGGGGACACGTGAAAGGCCTTGCGCGCGGAGAGCGTTTCTCCGGAAGAAAGCGGCTCGCCTTGCGGATGCGCCAGCAGGTAGTGGTGCGTTTCACCGAAGGTGTTGTTGACCTCGGCCAGCACGGCGCCGACGCTTCCGTCGGCCCGATGGCAGACCCAGAAGCTCACGGGATTGAAGACATAGCCCAGCATCCGGGGAAACGCATACAGGACGATCTCGCCGTCGGCCTCCACGCGTTCGCGCGCCAGCAATTTACGCATCCACGCGGCCAGCGGTGTGCCGTCGCGCGGACCATGATCGCGGTCATGGAAGGCGATGAGCCCGCGTCGGTTCCACGCCACGCCGTGCGCCGGCAATGCCGACAGCTGTGACAGCGGCAGCCGCAGGCAGAACGCCGGATACGTGAAGGCGTTCGTTGCAGGACGCGTGCGGCGATGCATCACCTCGCCCGCCACGATGCCCGGCGCATCGCCGGCCCGGGTGGATTGCGGCTGCGTCGCTGCGGAAGGGAGGCGGGCGGTCATGGAGCGGGTGTCAGGAGTGTTCAGGCGGCGACGGACAGTTTCACGGTCGCGCCTCCGGTCGTCGCGTCGCGCTGCGCGATTCCCTCGGCGACGGCATGCGCCGAGGCCAGCCCGTCTTCATGGAATCCATAGCCGAGCCAGGCGCCGGCGTACCACGTGTGCCGCTGTCCGGAGATCTGCGCGATGCCGCCCGCGGCGGCCACCGCCGCGCTGTCCAGCAGCGGATGCGAATACTCGAATTCCTGAAGCACGCGCGCCGGGTCCGGCTCGAATGGCGGGTTCAGCGTGACGATGACCGGCGTCTCGCACGGGAGCGGCTGCAGCTTGTTGATCAGATACGAGACAGCGACCGGGCGCTGTCCGGCGGCATCGTCGGCGGCCAGGTAATTCCACGCCGACCACGCGCGGCGCGCACGCGGCAACAACGCCGGATCGGTGTGCAGCACGACGCGGTTGGGCTGGTAGCGCACGGCGGACAGCAGGCGCTGCTCGCTGCGCGACGGGTCGCTCAGCAGCGCGAGCGCCTGGTCGCTGTGGCACGCGAGCACGACGGCGTCGAACGCCTCGCCGGTTCGCTTGGCGCTGTCGATGGTGACGCCGCCTTTGGCGCGCACGATCCGGTGCACCGGCGTGCCGACGCGCACGTCCTGCAATTGTGTGGCGATCTTCTCGACGTACACGCGCGCGCCGCCCCGCACCGTCCGCCATTGCGGCCGGCCGGTGACCTGCAGCAGGCCATGGTTGCGGCAGAAGCGCACGAACGTCGGCAGCGGAAAATCGAGGATGTCGCGGCGCGGTGCGGACCAGATCGCAGCGGCCATCGGCAGCAGGTACCAGTCGCGAAACGGCACCGAGTAGCGGCCGGCCTCCAGGTACTCGCCGAGCGTGATCGACCACATGCGATTGCCGTCCTCCAGCGCCGTGGCCTCGCGATTGAAGCGCGCGATGTCGGCCAGCATCCGCCAGAACGCGGGACGCAGCGCGTTGGACGGTTGCGCGAACAGCGACCGGAAGCCGGTGCCGGCCCATTCCAGCCGCGCCCGGTCTACGCGGCACGAAAACGACATTTCGCTGGCGATGCTCTCGACGCCGAGCTCGTCGAACAGCGCGATCAGCTTCGGATACGTGTGGTCGTTGAAGACCAGGAACCCGGTATCGACCGGAAACGTCCGCCCGTCGAGCGTGACGTTCACCGTAGCCGTGTGGCCGCCCAGGCGCCGTTCCGCCTCGAACAGCGTGACCGCGTGTCCCTGCCGGGTCAGGAGCCACGCGGCCCCGAGTCCCGAGATGCCGCTGCCTACGATCGCGATCCGCACGTCTCTTCCCCTCCGTTTGCAATGCTGGTTGGCGGCCGTTGCCTGCCGGTCAGTCGGGCAATGCGGCGCCCACGCCTTCCACTTCTGCATACGCGGAATGGTTGTGGATGGATTCGAAATTCTCGCTGGACACGGCAAATTTTCCGACACGGGGATCGCGCTTCATCCGGAGCGCGATATCGCGCACCAGATCCTCGACGAACTTGGGGTTGTCGTACGCGCGTTCGGTTACCCACTTCTCGTCCGGCCGCTTGAGAAGCCCGAAGACCTCGCAGGACGCCTCTTCCTCGGCGACCAGCGCGAGTTCTTCCAGGGTCATTTCACCGACGATGTCCGCGGTGATCGTGATGTGGGAGCGCTGGTTGTGCGCGCCATAGTCGCTGATCTTCTTCGAGCATGGGCACAGGCTCGTCACGGGCGCAGTGAGCGCGAGCGTAATGCCGGTGCTACCGTCGGCCCTGGTTTCAGCGGTCAGGCGCGCCTGGTAGTCGAGCAGGCTCGTGACCCCGGACACCGGCGCCGACTTGCGGATGAAATAGGGAAACGAGATCTCGATCCGCCCGGTATCGGCGCCGAGCCGTTCCAGCATCCGTGCCTGCAGCCCGTGCAATTCGCGGATGTCGAGCGGACCGCTGGTCGCTTCGAGTATCTCCACGAAGCGCGACATGTGCGTGCCCTTGACGTCGTGCGCGAGTCCGACGTACATCGCGAATTCGGCGACGGTGTGCTGCACGTCGCCGGCCGCCGTGCGGAGAGCGACCGGATACCGCAGGCCCTTGATGCCCACTTTCTGGATCGGCGTGCGCCGCAGATCCGGCAGGGCCTGCGTGTCGGGTAACGCGATTTTTTCTGGAGCGTTCACAATGGACTCCGGGAATTTGGGCTGCGGAAAGGGCGAAAGCGCGAGGTGCTATCTTCGACCGCCGTGCGCGCGAATCAACCCTTTGCGAAAGGCGGGCATTGCGTCCGGCATGCTTTCGACCAGCGCCATGCGGACCGTCCGGAGCAGACTCGCTTCGCTTGGACGGATTTTCATGTTTGTCCTGGACAAATAGTGTTTTCGCCGCTACAATAGTCGTCGAATGCGCTAATGTCAACCCTTCGTCCAAGACAACATGAATAAACCCATGGAATCGTCGATCACTCTCAACATCAGCGGCGTGGAGCGCGAAACCGGTCTCTCCAAGGACGTGCTTCGCATGTGGGAACGCCGCTACGGGTTCCCGAAGCCGGGCCGGGACGACAACGGCGAGCGCCAATACACGGTCGTCGACATCGGCAAGCTCCGGGCGGTCAAGCGCCTGATGGACGTCGGCCTGCGACCGGGCAAGATCATGGGGCTTTCGATCGAGGAACTGAACGCAATGGCCGACGCGCGAATGCCGCCGCGGCGGGACGCGATGTCCCCCGCGCTCGAACGCGACGTCCTCACCATGCTGAAGAGCCACGACGCGACGTCGCTGCAGCACACGCTGGCCAACATGCTGATGCGGCAGGGACTGCAGAAGTTCGTGCTGGAAACGATCACGCCGCTCAACCAGGTCGTCGGCGACGCGTGGATGCAGGGCGAGCTGCAGATCTTCGAGGAACACCTGTACACCGAGCAGCTGCAGGTTGCGCTGCGCACCGCGATCAACGCCTTCCCGCGGCAGGCGGGCACCCCGCGTGTCCTCCTGACGACGTTTCCCACCGAGCTGCATGGCCTGGGCCTGTTGATGGTGGAGGCGATGATGGTCCCCGAAGGCGTCCAGGTCATATCCCTGGGACCGCAGACGCCGCTGGAGGACATCCGGCGCGCCGCGGTCGCGCACAAGGTGCACATCGTCGCCCTCAGCTTTTCCGCCGCCTTTCCCGTGCGCCAGGCCAGTGACGGCCTGGCCGCCCTGCGCCGCCAGCTGCCCGCGCACGTCTCGCTGTGGGCCGGCGGCGAAATGACGCGGCGCGTGCGCAAGACGATGCCGGGGATCATGCTCATCCCGGACCTGGCGTCGATCATCAACGCGCTGCGCAGTTGGCGCGCCCACTGGATTCCCCAGCCGGCCTGAAGCCGCCCGTTGCCGCGACCTGCAGCGCACTCCCTGCCCGACGCCCTGCCGCAAGGTAGAATGGCCAAGTCCTCGGAAGGGAGCCAAGGAATGCTTTATCCCCAGTTGTTCAAGGCCTTCGAGTCGGTGCGCTGGGACATGGCGCATGACATACCGTGGTCCGAGCACGACGCCGCGAAGCTGTCCGACGAGCAGGCGCACACGATCAAGATGAATGCCATCACCGAATGGTCGGCGCTTCCGGCCACGGAGATGTTCCTGCGCGACAACCGCCAGGACAGCGACTTCTGCGCGTTCATGTCGATCTGGTTCTTCGAGGAACAGAAGCACGCGCTGGTGCTGATGGAATACCTGCGCCGGTTCCGTCCGGAATTCGTGCCGACCGAGTCCGAGCTGCACGCCGTGCGCTTCGAGTTCGACCCGGCTCCCGCCGACGAGACGCTGATGCTGCATTTCTGCGGCGAGATCCGCCTGAACCACTGGTACCGCTGCGCGGCGGAATGGCATACCGAGCCGGTGATCAAGAAGATCTACGAACTGATTTCAAGGGACGAGGCCCGCCACGGCGGCGCGTACCTGCGCTTCATGAAGAAGGCGATCGAGCGCGGCGGCGCCGAGGTCAAGCGCTCATTCGCCAAGATCGGCGTGCTGATGGCCAGCTCGTCGCGGACGAGGAAGCCGTTGCACCCGACCAACCTGCACGTCA
>Ga0302321_100001864_pt1 | contig 18007 bp, 11 predicted proteins | sample Fen_T0_1_FD_202505 | JGI IMG/M metagenome (GOLD analysis project Ga0302321, IMG submission 202505) | Peat permafrost microbial communities from Stordalen Mire near Abisko, Sweden - Fen_T0_1 | ecosystem: Environmental > Terrestrial > Soil > Wetlands > Permafrost | place: Sweden: Abisko...
CCATATTCACTTCAACTCCCCCTTGCCAGAATGTGAAAACAGTGGTAACCTCGATCTGCTATTATTAGTTTATATATGTATACGAGAGGATAGCTTTGTGATGCAGACGGTCAATAATCAGAATAGCTCACCATTAAAGCCGGGGCGGCCCGGCCAGCGCAAGCAGGAACGTTTAATGCGCCTTGCACGTCGTCGTCGCCGCCTACAAATTACGGCTATTTCTAGTATAGCTGCTGCCATTGTTATAGCTGCGATTGTTGGTCTGGTGATGAATCAGCGTCACAATGATGATATTACTGCAGCAAATAATGTCCATGCGACTGCAACGGCCCATACAAACGATGTCCATGCGACTGCGACAGTTGTTGCGGTCAATGCTCAGGCAACGGTGACAGTGAAGGATTTGATCAAGCAAAATCCGACTGGTCCTACAACTCCGCCGGCTGTGACTGGTACTCCTCAGAAGCTAGCTGATGGGTTGCAGTATATTATCACCAAAGAAGGGACAGGGCCAGGAGCAAAGCCGGGCCAGACTGTCTATGCTGAATATACTGGCTGGTTTCAAAGCACCGGCAAAAAATTTGATAGTAGCTATGATCATGGTGGACAGCCGTTACCTTTAACATTGGGTCAGGGTCAGGTTATTAAAGGCTGGGATGAGGGGCTCACAGGCATGAAGTTTGGTGAGACACGCCGTATGATTATTCCTGCAAGTCTGGCTTACGGTGATCAGGGTCTCAAAGATCAGCAAGGCAATCAACTTATTCCACCTAACTCCGTTCTCATTTTTGATGCAAGTGTTGTTGGGATCTCAGATCAGCCCCCACCACAGCAGCAACCACAACAATAGCATTGGTGATCAAGGAGAATTTGCTGGAGGAGCAGGAGAAACACATTCTGAAAATTTTCTAGCTTTTTTTCCTTGACAGTTCTGGATTTTGTGTGTATACTCTTAACAATTTGTTACTGATTCCCAGTGCACGCAAGCGATTAGAAAGCGCGGTACCTTCATGGGCAAAAACTTTTGGAACGCAATGATGCAAAAAGTATTCCGTCTTTCCCATTTTCAGGATGGGCCGGGTGCCGTATTTCCAGAAACATCTATTTCTTCCTCACCCTTGAAATAAAAGGGGTGAGGAATTTTTTTTTGCTCTGTCGGCCTTGATTCCTGCTAAAAATATTAGTATGCTACTCCCTACGCGTAGGGTCTATTGTTAAATAGTGCGGAATAGAAGGATGACCAGTCAACCTATCGTAAAAGATTTTCGAGGGAGGTTCTATGTTTAACGTTGTGTCTCGTCCTCAACAAAAACTAGAAAAGATACACGGAACTTTTAAGGGTAAAGATATTGTTTCTTTTGATCAATTTTCTGTGGCCGATCTTGATATTTTGTTTCGGTTGAGTGCACAGATGAAGCGGATTGTGGTGAATAACGAATCCTCTCACATTTTAGATGGTTTGCTGATCGGGCTACTTTTCTTCGAGCCGTCGAGCCGCACATTTAGTTCATTTGCTGCCGCTATAAAACGTCTGGGAGGCCAGACTATCGAGATGCAAAATCCTGAGGCGGTAACTTCTGTGAGTAAAGGTGAGTCGTTTGAGGACACCATTCGTGTAATAGAAGCCTACACAAATGCTATCGTGCTGCGTCATCGGATTGCAGGTTCTGCGGAACAGGCGGCCAATATTGCTGAGTTTGTGCCTGTTATCAACGCTGGCGATGGCAATAATGAGCATCCCACGCAGACTTTGCTCGACTTGTATACGCTCTATGAGCGTTTTGGTCGCTTAGATAATCTCACCGGCTTGCTTGCTGGCGATGCGCTTAACAGTCGTACTATTCATTCGTTGATCCGTGGGCTTTCACTCTATGAAAATAACACGGTCTATATCCTTTCACCACGGCGTCTACGTCTATCACGTGACGATTTTATGGTTTTTCGTAATCGTGGTATATGTGTGAGAGAGATTAGTAGCGAGAGGGAGATTCCAAAAGATTGTGACTTCTGGTATTGGACGCGCGTACAAAAAGAGCGCTTCGCATCGCAAGAAGAGTATCGTGCCGCACAAAAAGAGATCGTAATGGCGACTCCTCAATTGCTCAAGACCTATGCACGCAACGATATGATTTTAATGGACCCGTTACCACGCGTTGATTCCGTTGACCCCGCGGTCGATGCCGATGAGCGTGCGGTCTATCTGCGATCACAAATTAGAAATGGGTTATACACTCGTATGGCGCTTCTGGCCTTGATTCTTGGTAGAGCCGGCTTGTAAGTAAAAGTTAAAAATAGAAAGATTATATCTGATAAAATTCTGTATGAGAGGATAATACATGCAAACTAATAATGGAAAAAGCGCTCTTCTTGTGGAGGAGCGTCCAATACAGACGAATAGAAGTGTTGAGGGGTATGTTGTACAGGGAACATTGCTGCTAGAAGATGGTACCCGCTTCGAGGGTGAATCTTTTGGGTATACAGGTGCTATTGCCGGTGAAGTGGTCTTCTGTACAGGTATGGTGGGCTATCCAGAAGCGCTGACCGATGCCTCTTTTGCTGGCCAGATCCTGGTGATGACGTATCCTATTATGGGGAGTTACGGTGTTCCCAGGCCATCTGAGTGGGAGGATGATAGAATACATGCTGCCGGGCTTATTGTCTCGAATTATATTAACACTCCCTCGCATGTAGATAGTGAGATGAATCTGGGCACGTGGCTGCAGCGTGAGCATATACCGGCCTTAGAAATTAAAGATACGCGTCTGCTTACCCAGCATATTCGCAAACATGGTGCCATGCTGGGCAAGATCGTCTTTGATACAGATCTGCCTTTTCATGACCCTAATGCTGATAACCTGGTAGCGCGCGTCTCGACCCATGAGGTACAGATAGCTGGCTCTGGAGAGACAACCATCGTGCTGATCGATTGTGGGGCAAAGCGCAACATTGTACGTAGCCTGCTGGCAAAAAATGTACGTGTAATCACAGTGCCATGGGATTATGATCTCTTCTCGCCTGCCTGCGACTTCGATTTTGATGCGATTCTGATATCTAATGGCCCGGGGAATCCGAAGATGGCGCAGGAAACCATTCAAACGATCCAGACGGCCATGGCGCGTGAAATCCCAACCATGGGTATTTGCCTGGGGCATCAGCTCCTTGCCCTTGCCGCTGGTGGCGATACCTATAAGCTCAAATTTGGTCATAGGAGCCAGAATCAGCCAAGCTTGCTGGCTGGCACAAAGCGTTGCTATATCACAACTCAAAATCATGGTTTTGCTGTCGGTACGCTTCCAGCAGGCTTCACGCCCTGGTTCATCAATGCGAACGATGGCACAAATGAAGGTATCCGTCATACTCACTTGCCCTTCTTCTCCGTCCAATTTCACCCCGAGGCTGCACCGGGCCCCGTAGATACCGATTGGATTTTTGACTACTTTATCGAGCGTATAAGGGGAGAAAATGAATAAGCCACGTAAAGTGTTAGTGCTCGGTGCAGGGGCACTCAAAATTGGACAATCGGGCGAGTTCGACTATTCAGGATCACAAGCGCTGAAGGCCTTGAAAGAAGAAGGTATTGCAGCTGTTCTGGTCAATCCAAATATCGCGACCATCCAAACGTCGAAGGCGATGGCGGACAAAGTTTACTTTCTGCCCATCACCCCGTTCTTCGTCGAAAAGATAATTGCTAGAGAGCGGCCTGATGGGGTCCTGCTCTCTTTTGGTGGACAGACTGCGCTCAACTGTGGCATCGAGCTGCATAAAAGCGGTGTATTAGAAAAATATGGCGTAAGTATTCTGGGCACACCAATCTCGGCCATTATTCTTACCGAAGATCGTCAAGAGTTTGCTCGTCACCTGAATAGTATCAATATACCGACACCAGAAAGCAAGATTGCCGAGACGCTTGATGATGCTTTATTGCTTGGAGATGAGATTGGTTTCCCGGTGATGGTGCGTGCTGGCTTTGCCCTGGGTGGTCAGGGTTCAGGCATAGCGCGGGATCGGGCTGAGCTGAAGCACATTGTGAGCGGCGCGCTGGCATTCGCGCCGCAGGTACTGGTTGAGCAATACTTGCATCACTACAAAGAGGTAGAGTATGAAGTGGTGCGCGATGCCTTCGACAACTGCATTACCGTCTGTAATATGGAAAATATGGACCCGCTGGGTATTCATACGGGCGAGTCCATTGTCATTGCGCCCAGCCAGACGCTGACAAACAGCGAGTATCATCTGTTACGTTCCGCAGCCATCGAGATTGTCAGGAGCCTGGGTATCGTTGGTGAGTGTAATGTGCAATATGCGCTTGATCCCCAGACATCGGCCTATTCAGTAATCGAAGTCAATGCACGCCTCTCACGTAGCTCTGCCCTGGCAAGTAAAGCAACCGGTTATCCGCTAGCATATGTTGCAGCTAAACTGGCCCTGGGCTATGCCCTCACCGATATCACAAATAGAGTCACGGGGGTCACAGGAGCTTGCTTCGAGCCAAGTCTGGACTATGTTGTAGTGAAGATACCGCGCTGGGACCTGGAAAAATTTAAGGGCGTGGATGAGACAATCGGCACTGGTATGAAGTCGGTAGGCGAGGTGATGGGTATCGGCCGCACCTTCGAAGAGGCCTATCAAAAAGCCATTCGTATGCTGGATCTGGATTTCGAGGGTGCCACCTCTGAAAAGGTTTTTGCTTCCAACCATGAGCCTGCGGAAGATATTATTGCTCATTATCTCTATACTCCTACCCCTAAACGTCTGTTTGCCTTGCCTCTGGCCCTGCGCCACGGTTATTCAGTCGAGAAAATTCACGCTGTAACTGGCATTGATGCCTGGTTTTTGCAGCGCATACAGCACATTGTCGCTATAGAGCAGGATGTAAGGGTGCAAAAAGACCTCTCTCCGGCCCGTTTGCGCGCTTTAAAACAAATGGGAGTGTCGGATAAACGTATCGGCGAACTGGTTGGTAAAACCGGCCTGGAGATACGCAAGCTGCGCAAACAAGCAGGTGTTACGCCCGCAGTTTTCCAGATCGATACACTTGCAGCGGAATTTCCATCCGAGACCAATTACCTCTATACAACATATAATGGGCAACACAACGATGTGCAGCCTATAGGGGCCGATGGCGTCGTTGTCGTCGGCTCTGGTCCTTACCGCATCGGCTCGTCGGTCGAGTTTGACTGGACCTCAGTCAGCACCGTGCAGGCATTGCAGAAATACCAGAAGCGCTCAATTGTGATTAACTGCAATCCTGAGACCGTCTCAACCGATTATGATACGTCAGATCGTCTGTACTTTGAAGAGCTGACGTTTGAACGTATTGCCGATATCTGCGAATTCGAGTCTCCGCTGGGCGTAATTGTCTCTGTAGGCGGGCAAACACCAAATAACCGTGCGAAGTCGTTGTACAATTATGGTTTTCATCTGCTTGGTACCTCTGCTCAGGATATCGACCGTGCTGAGGATCGCAACAAATTTTCTGCTCTCCTGGATGAGCTTGATATTCGCCAGCCGGAATGGAACAGCTTTAGCGATGTTGCAGACATGACGAGTTTTGCAAATCGCGTCGGCTTCCCGGTGCTTGTCAGGCCCTCGTATGTTCTATCGGGTAGTGCTATGAATGTTTGTTATAGCCACGAAGAGCTGGAGCAGTATGTACGCGAGGCAGCCGCAGTCTCGCCTGAGCATCCCGTCACCGTTTCGAAATTTATGCGTAAAGTGAAAGAGATTGAACTGGATGCAGTGGCGCAGCAGGGCGAGGTAAAAGTCTTTGTGATCTCCGAACATATCGAAAATGCCGGCGTCCATTCGGGTGATGCCACAATAGTGCTGCCGCCACAAACACTGAACCAACCGACGCAGAGTAGAATTGAACAGGTCGGACGTGCTATCGCCAGAGCATTGCATATCACTGGCCCCTTCAACATGCAGTTTCTGGCCAAGGACAACGAGGTTTATGTCATCGAAGTCAATCTGCGTGCGTCGCGTACGTTCCCTTTCATCTCGAAGGTTACGGGTGTGAACTTTATCGAAGTGTTTGTTGATGCACTTTTTAAAGCAAATATTCCCGTAATCGATATCCCGCACCTGAATTTTACAGCGGTAAAGGCCCCGCAGTTCTCGTTCTCGCGCCTGACTGGTGCTGATCCTGTCTTGCGTGTTGAGATGTCTTCAACGGGGGAAGTGGCTTGCTTTGGCGATGATCTGGAAGAGGCTTATCTCAAGGCGATTCTTGCTACCGGGGGCAATATTCCTAAAAAGGGAGTCTTTATTAGCCTTGGTGGCGATGAGAAGAAGGCTCGCTTTCTGGATAGTGCCAGGTTACTAAGTACTCTGAACGTGCCATTGTATGCTACTGAAAAGACCAGTGCATTCTTACGTGCGCATGGCGTCGAGACAACCATGCTCTATAAGATCCACGAGCAGAAAGCGCCCAATGTCCTGACCTACTTTGCCGACAACAAGATTGATGTTGCAATCAATATAGTCGAGGGGCATATCAAGAAAGAGCTCGACGACGACTATGCAATGCGCCGTTTTGCGGTTGACCACAATATCCCATTGTTCACCAAGCTCAAACAAGCTCGCCTCTTTATCAAGGCGCTTACCGAAAAAGAGCTGGCCACTATTCCCATCAAAGCGTGGGATGAGTATCAAGGAGGCACATTATGATCATAGAAAAAATGAAGACAGATATATTAATCATTGGTTCTGGTGGTGCGGGCTTACGTGCTGCCATTGCAGCGACTGAAGAGAATGTGAAGGTGTTGGTTGTTGCAAAGGAATTACTGAAAGAAGCACATACTGGTTGGGCGATGGGTGGTATCAACGTTGCCATTAAAGACCCTGCAACACCTGACATGCATTTCGAAGATACGATTAATGGTGGTTGGTATATTAACAATTATAAGCTCGCGCACATTTTTGCACGTGAAATGCCAGAGCGGGTGCATGACCTGGAGCGTTATGGTGTCAAGTTTGATCGCCTGTCTGATGGTACATATTTTACCTGGGCAGGTGGCAAACAAACAGTTCCCTTAAATTTGTGTGCAGGTGACTATACAGGTCGCGAAATGATGCAGGGCCTGTTAGCCGAGGTTCAACATCTGAAAGTTCCCTTCTTGGAGAACCATTATGTTGCGAAATTGCTCAAGCAAGGTGATAAGGTTGTTGGAGCACTTTTGATAGATAACAGAACGGGGGCTTATAAGATTGTGCAGGCCAAAGCAACTATCGTTGCTACCGGTGGTGGTGGTAACATGTATAAGATCAATACGAATGCGCCTAGTAATACGGGTGAAGGCTATGCCTGGGGGCTTGATGTTGGTGCGGTACTTGTTGATATGGAACTTGTACAGTTTCATCCGACCGGGATGGCGTATCCTCCGGAGAAGCGTGGAACCCTTGTGACAGAGAAGGTACGCGGTAATGGCGGCATCTTGAGAAATAAAAATGGTGAACGTTTCATGAGACGTTACCAGCCTGAGCGCCTTGAACTGGCAGGCCGTGACGAGGTAACACGGGCAATCTACCAGGAAGTTCAAGAGGGCCGTGGTACTGAGCATGGTGCAGTCTACCTTGATATAACTCACTGGGAAGAGGGTAAGGCTGAAAAGCTTGTACCTGATGTTTTTGCCGCGCATATGGAGGTTGGAATTGACATCCGTAAGCAAATGATGGAGATTACACCTTCAATGCACCATATGATGGGCGGTTTCGACATTACTGAATGGGGGGAGACCAATGTGGATGGTCTATATGCGTGCGGAGAGGTCAGTCGTAGCGTGCATGGGGCGAACAGGCTGGGTGGCAACTCAATTGCAGAAGGCCAGGTATTTGGGCGTCGCACAGGTATGCGTGCTTCAAGAGATGTGAAGATGAGGCAGGATGTGCAGATCGAGTCGACTCTCATTGATACTGAGATTCAGAAAATAGAAGCTTTACTTCTGCGTAAAACCGACGTCAAACCAGGCAATATTTTAGTTCAAATCAAGGCTGCCATGTGGAATGATGTTGGTATTATCCGCGATGAAGAGAAACTACTCCGTGCTCTTCAATCGGTTAAGCACCTAAAGCAGGAGGCAGATGAGCTCTCGGCCGAAAATGTCTATGAGCTACAATCTTGCCTTGAGATTCATGATATGCTGAAAGTGGCGGAGGTAATCATTCTATCAGCACTTGAAAGAAAAGAGAGCCGTGGTTCGCACTATCGTTCTGATTATCCAACGATGGATGCTTCTTGGGAAAAGAATATATGTGTATATCAAGTGCCAGATGGAAGTTACACAACTAATGTTGTGCCAGTCATCAAAAACTGAGAGATGGATTATAGTATTATGTCTTCTATAACTCTTCTAGGCTCTATTGTACTACCAGATCGTATCATGCAAGGAACGATTCGTGTTACAGATGGCAAAATAACACATATTGAAGAAGGCTTTCCTGAGCAAAGGGAACACGTGCTCGATTTCCGTACTAAGTATCTACTACCAGGTCTAATTGAGGTTCACGGACACTTCCGTGAACCTGGCCTTGAGTACAAAGAAGATATTCCACATGGAACACGAGCCGCATTGGCTGGTGGCTATACAACAGTGTTTGATATGCCAAATGTCAGACCCCCAACGACAACAGTGGCGCGGGTAAATGAGCAGATCCAGCGTTATACTGGCCGCTCATATACAGATTTTGCTATCAATATGGGTACAGCATTGGATGATATTGATGAGCTGAAGCGGATTGATCCCGATCTGATTACAGGAGTTAAAATCTTTACTGCTGGCCATGCTACAACGCCAACTACAATTCCACGCCTGGACGATGTTGCACGCATTTTTGAGATTTTAGGTGAACGTAAAATCATGGCTCTGCTTCATGCAGAGAACCAGGAACTCGTGAATTATTTCACCCGCAAATATCGTGATCAGCTGCATCGTGATGATCCTCTAGCCTGGAGCGAAGCTAGAAATCTTTCAGTTGTACTGACCTCTGCTCTAGAAATGATCGCGTTAGCAAAACAGTTCTCTGTTAAGCTGCATCTCTTGCATCTCTCTACATCCGAAGAATTTGCTGCTGTTAGCTTTGGACGAAATATCGGTGTGGATGTTTCGGGCGAGATTGCCAGCTATCAACTAGCGTTTAATAGCGCTGACTATGCAAAGTACGGTAACATTGTCAACGTTGCACCGGCCTTACGTACGCCTGATGAGCAGCAGAAGCTTTGGCGATTGTTACGAGCGGGTGAAATCGATGCAGTAATTTCCGAGCACACTCCCCATACGTTAGCTGAAAAGCAGAAGACGAGTGTGTGGGAAGTGGCCTCAGGGATGCCAGGTATCCAGGAGACACTACCTGTTTTAATCAGTAATTGGGTAAAGCATTTTGGACAGGATAGCGTGGAAGAGGGACTTATACGTATTGCTCAGGTAACTGCGCAGAATATTGCTCGTATCTTTGGATTTGCCCAAAAAGGGAGCCTGGTTGTGGGCAAAGATGCCGATATTACTGTCGTAGATACGCAAAACGTGTGGCATGTACAGAGAAATGATCTTTTTACCAAAAATCAGTGGTCTGCCTATGAAGGTATGGATTTAATAGGAAGGCCTATTGCCACATTTTTGCACGGCAATATGGTATATCGAAAGGGAGAAATTGTTGGCGATCCACAGGGACAGCGTGTAGCAAGGAAGTGTTGAGTTTAGGCAAAAGTAATATTTGCTAATGGTGCGTGATTGTTTGTAATCGCCCCTTCTGTCGCAGAACAAATGGCCTGGTTCACTACTATTTCTGGATTACGACGATTTGGGGTATAGGGTGTAATGTTTTTGACTAAGGTTTAAGTTTAGATCGCAGAAAACGTATTAATGTAGGAAATATTTCAAAGACAGATATCCACGAACTCAGGAAGCCAGCAATGGTAGTAAGAAACACAATGAAGGATGTTACGATGATGACTATCTGCTGCCAGTTGACAAAAGGAATCCATGGGCTAGAGGCCAAGAGAGTAAATGTGACCCAGATAGCGCTAATACGCCACCAATATCCTTTGCCCCATCCCCAGGTGAGTAGTATCATAATTATAAGTAGTGCGAGAATTGGTATAGCAACAAACCAGATTGTTGCAGTTGTATTGAGTGATAAGAGTACAGCAATTAAATCATTTGTCATCAGCCAGCAGGCAGCTAATATCACGAATATCAACTGAAAATGGATATTGCCGTCTACTATGTGTTCCAATTCAGCGTAGACTATATTCGCAGCGGCGTGACGCGCAGAATCATAAGGAGAAATGTTGATTTGACTGGACGTTTGATCGGCAAGGTAGCCTCCTGGAAGAGGCTCTACAGAATTAGATGATATACGTGCAGGACCAAAACTAACGAGTGTGAAAGACGCACGCAAATAAGCTGTACCTGCTACATGTCGTAATACGTTGCTGTGTAACCTGTCTATACGTGATCTTGCTGATTTATCATACTCATGAACGCAACTTGCGACCTCAATTGAAGAGACACTTGCCCAACCGAGTGCCCATGCTGCTTCCATACGGATAGCTAATTTATATCTTTCATTACTGATATATTTTTCCAGGCATTCAACGAGATCTTCATGGAGTGGCGAGTTTATTGCATTTGCCGTGCTGTTAGGTAATGCTCTATACATTTGTGGGATCAAGTAGGCCAACCACTCAATAGCATTTATAACATTATATGTAGTTTCTTGAGCAATCATTAGCTCATTGTCTTCTAGGATATCTAAAAGTGTCAACAGTTCTTTGAGACTGGATGCAGCTTCAATATAACCATCTTGAGCATGAGCTAACGTATCGGGCAAACTTCGCAACAAAACAAGGTAGCTATAGAGCTTATCCTCTGGGATTAATATATTTGAGGATGGATGAGAGAAGAGTTCTTTCAGATTAATGCAGAGTTCAGTATACAAGGTTGGATTGGTAAGGATCATCATCTGTACTTGATTGAAGTAGCTTTTGTGAAGTGCCCAAGTTGCATTAGTTTGCTTTAGCGAAGGCTTAGCATAGATTTTATCACAGTACGAGACTAGATAGTGGCGAAGTGTTTCAGGTTCAACGCGTCTCTGTTTGCTTACCAATTTCATTGAAGCAAAGTACAAATCTGTCTTTAGGCTGCGCAAATCGTCTGGAAGATAATGAGTTAATGTTTGCTTGAATGTGTCTATACGCGTAGCATGATTATCTTGGTTAGCATCGAGGCCCTGTACAACTACATGTTCCTCCCATAGTACAGCGCGTGGTGGAAGAAATTTGGTACCCTGAGCATTGTAGAATGGCGGACCATCGTAATTATCGATATATGCAACTTTGATGTACCGAGCTTCCTTTTCGTCCTTTTTTGCGTAAAGACGATTATGAGTCAAAGTTTTTAAGTGATTTATTTGTATAGGGGCTAATTTATCAATTTCCTGAGAAAAAGTGTTCCAGTCAGCTTTCTGCATTATCTATATCCTTTCTTGTAGAGTCTACTGGAAATTTCTAGTATCATAGTTTTTATAATTATTTTTGGTATCCTAAGCAACGATTGCTGCGTTATTATCGTATAATAGATAAATTTATATAATTTGTCAATGTCTTGTATTGGCTTGTGTAAAATGTAGTTGAAAGGAATATCATTTATCAAAGGAAAATGTTGTTGAGAGTTTGTCTTAGGGTAAGAGGATTGAGAGTTTTGTTTATGGTATAAAGAAGCGATAGGAGGGCTATGAGCGCCATGAGTAGCAAAACATGTATTATATTTTAGGTACATTCCTAAAGAGAAGAAAGCTAATGGTATTTAAAACTATAATTCGCCCCATAATGTTTAATTTATCTGCGCGTGACCCCGAAATTGCACATCACTGGGTGATTAACTGGCTTGCATTTGCTTCTCACCACCAGATATTGCTTAAGATAATTGAGGCTGCGAACGCATATAAATCGCCGCAATTAGAACGTGATATCTTCGGTTTGCATTTCCCTAATCCAGTTGGCCTCGCAGGTGGTTTTGACAAGGATGGGCGTGCGTTACCCGCTTTAGCGGCTCTTGGTTTTGGTTTTCTTGAGGCTGGCACGGTCACACGCTACAAGCAACCGGGCAATGATAGGCCACGTATCATACGATTTTCAGAGGAGCAGGGGCTGATAAATCGTATGGGCTTTCCCAATGATGGGGCTGATGAAATTCAAGCCCGACTTTCCCAATCTTCTGAGCCTGCCATCCCCGTTGGGTGGAGCTTAGGCAAATCGAAAGTAACGCCGCAAGAAGAAGCTATTGAAGATTACCTCTATTCGCTGCGCAAGCTCTATATGTTTGCTGACTTTTTTACTATCAACGTGAGTTCTCCCAATACCCCAGGTCTGCGTAAACTGCAAGATAAAGAACCTCTAGGGCGTCTATTGCAGGCGATTGTGCAGGAAACAGAGGCTACGGCTGAGCAAGTTGGTACGGCTGGTGCGGTAAAGCCTGTGCTTGTGAAGATATCGCCTGATCTTACTGAGGGTCAGCTAGACGATGTTATTGAGGTATGCCTTGATTGCAAGGTACGAGGTATTGTGGCGACAAACACAACGCTCTCACGCGAAGGGTTAGGGTCGCATGTGAATACGGCAGAAACGGGTGGGCTTAGCGGTCGACCAATAAATACACACTCGCTTAAAATTGTACAATACTTAAGTAAGAAACTAGACGGCAAAATACCGGTTGTTGGTGTTGGCGGCATCTTCAGTCCAGATGACGCCAGGCGTATGTTTGATGCTGGCGCAAGTTTAATTCAAATATATACTAGTTTTATATACGAGGGTCCAGGAGTCGTGAAGCGGATGAATAAAACTCTGGCTATGGAAGAGACCGCAACCAGAGTAGGAAATGCTGCAACACTTTAAGGGGAGGGCTTTAATGAATGATCCTAAGATTATGCAGATGTTTGCGGAAACAGGTGCGATTATCAGCGATAGTCACTTTGTATATAGTTCTGGTCGGCACAGTTCAGTGTATGTGAATAAAGACGCATTGTATCTCCATACGGAGATAATCTCTACACTTTGCCAGCGTATGGCTCGACCATACAATGCAGATCAGATCGATGTCGTTGTTGGTCCCGTGATCGGTGGCGTTGTCCTCTCTCAATGGGTGGCTCATTACCTCAATCAAAGGCGTACCACTGGTGAAACGTTGGCCGTGTTTGCCGAAAAGGGCAGTGATGGCCTGGATAAGCACTTTGCCTTCTCTCGTGGCTATGACAAGTATATCCCTGACAAAAATGTATTAGTGGTTGAAGATGTGTTGACCACAGGTGGCTCAGCGCGTCAGGTTGTCGATCTTGTACGTCGGAATAGCGGGAATGTAGTCGGTCTGACGGTGTTATGTAATCGCGGGAATGTACAGTCAAAAGACGTTGGCGACGTGCCTATTCATGCACTTGTAGCCCTATCGCTGCAGACATATAGAGAAGATGAGTGTCTCTTTTGCCAGGAGGATGTGCCTATCAACACAGATTTTGGCAAGGGCCGTGCTTTTCTCGCCAGACAAAAAGCGGAGAGTGGGAAGTAGCTTTATATACTATGGAGGAGATATTTGTGCTAGCGAGCAGATATCTCCTTTTTTGCGGAAGAAAAAGGAGAAGTAATTATGACAGATCAACAAAAGCTAGATAATAGTCAGCAGGTATCGCCAGAACCAACAACCTTTCTCGCAATGCTAGAGCAACGCTGGCAGCAAGGCAATTTTGTCTGTGTCGGCCTCGATTCCGAATACAGTCGTCTCCCAGCTACGGTAAGAAACGCACGTTCGCATGAGGGAGCACTTTTTACTTTTGGGCGTGCTATAGTTGATGCGACACATGATCTTGTCTGCGCCTATAAACCAAACAGTGCTTTTTATGAGGCACAGGGCGATGAAGGGCTGCATGCGCTGACAAAAATTGTCCATTACATCAAAGATACCTACCCGGCCATTCCTGTTATCCTGGACGCCAAACGTGCCGATATTGGTAGTACGAATCAGGGCTACGTCACCTCGGCCTATGATCTGCTGGGCGTCGATGCAATCACCGTGCATCCCTATCTTGGCAAAGAAGCGCTTGCACCGTTTTTAGAGCGCAAAGAGAAAGGGATCATCGTGCTTGTGAAGACCTCCAATCCCGGCTCGGGTGAATTTCAAGATCTTTCAGTAGGAGAGGCGCAGGAGCCATTGTATCAGGTCATCGCAAGAAACGTTGCCCGCTATTGGAACACAAATGGGAATTGCGCGGTTGTCGTTGGTGCAACCTATCTCGCTGAATTACAGCGTGTGCGTTCTTTAGTCGGCGACCTCCCTATTCTTATTCCTGGTATCGGTGCACAAGGAGGCGATGTAGCTGCAACTGTGCGTGCTGGAAAAGATAGTCGAGGTTGGGGTATAATAGTAAATTCCTCACGTAGTATAATCTATGCCTCGAATGAGCAGGATTTTGCGCAAGCAGCCAGGAAAGCAACAATAGAGCTGAATGCTGAGATCAATGAGCATCGTCTCTAACTGCCTTCTGGTAGGCGTAAACGTTGGGGCTTCTTGTACAAAGATTATACTTTATTTTGTGTAGGTTGATGTGCAAAGGCGATATCCTGGCAACAGCGCCAGGAGTAGGAGCGATTTATGGGTAATATCGTGAAACGTTTGCTTGAGTTCAACCAGGATCGTGATCCCCAACTTCTCCAAATGAAATATCAGACAATGCGAGCCGATGCATTTGCGTTCTATCGTGCTACATGCCATCTTTTTTATGAAGATTGGCCTGCACAATCCCCGCTGAATGCCGCTCCACTGAGCTGGATATGTGGTGATTTGCATTGGCAAAATCTGGGGAGCTACAAGGGTGATAACCGGCTAGTCTACTTCAATGTGAACGATTTCGATGAGGCCGTGCTAGCCCCTTGTACCTGGGATCTGGCTCGTTTGCTTGTTAGCTTCTTGATTAGTGCAGAGATTTTCCATGCCAAAGAACCTCAGATGGTCAAGCTATGCACTGAATTTCTTGATGTCTACAAGGATGAGCTTGAAAAGGGTCATGTGCGTACTATTGAAGCGGAAAAAACGACTGGTGTTGTGCATAGCCTGTTGTTTCAGGTCAAGGAACGGAAACGCAAAGATTTTCTGGATAGCCGTACGAAGCTAACCACAGGGGAGCGTAAACTTACGATCGATGGCAAACATGCTCTCGTTGCCACACCGGCCGTACACCAGCAAGTCACCACCCTGATTGAGCGCTGGGGCTCCAAGCAGCTGAATCCGGGCTTCTATAGGGTATTGGACGTAGCAAAGCGTATTGCAGGAGTTAGCAGCTTAGGCGTTGAGCGCTACGTTGTGCTGGTTGAAGGTCAGGGTTCCCCCGATCAAAATTATCTCCTGGATCTTAAAGCTGCCATTTCGTCCGCTTTACAGCCGTATCTGAATCTGATTACGCCACAGCCGCATTGGAACAATGAAGCTGAAAGAGTTGTAACTATTCAGCGCTGGCGACAAGGTGTCTTACCGGCGTTATTGGCTGATGTTGAACTGAATGATGCATGGTATGTTTTGCGTGAACTGCAGCCTTCAGAGGATAAAGTGGATGTGAAGCAGCTTAATGGGAAGCTTACATCCCTGGAAAAGCTGGTAAAGACGATTGCAAAAGTGGTCGCCTGGGGCCAGTTGCGCAGCGCTGGCAGACAAGGAGTTGCGAACGCTCGTGATCTGGCGGAATTCGCCCATACGAAGCATTGGGAGGACGAACTGCTTGCCTATGCTCGTTCGTATGCTCAACAGGTCCAGCATGACTTTGACGAGTTTCGTAGCGCGTATGATCATGGTGCTTTCGAAACTGCTAGGCATTTTGAAAAAATATAGCCATTGATTTAGTGGTGATTCCCAAGGGAGAAGAAGTGTATGCCACATATCGCTATCGTTGGTGCTGGTATCGCAGGGCTCAATGCGGCCCGGATATTGCAGGATGCTGGTCTTTCGTACACACTCTATGAGGCGGCAAACCACATTGGTGGCCGTATGCATTCCGATGCGACCACCTGGGGAAGTGATCTGGTGACCGAGCTGTGCGGCGAATTCATCGATAGCGATCATCACACACTGTACGAGCTGATCAAGCTTTTTGGACTACAGACCGTGGCGTTGGATCAGCCAGGTTCGGGCCGAAGACAGCACATGACCTATCTCTCCAATCGGCATTATAGTACAGAGGAGATTGCGCAGGAGTTGAAGTTGCTTGCGCCCATTCTACAGCAACAGGCCGCAGCGTCAGGCTTCCCAACTACCTATAGCTCATATACTGCTGAGGGATATCGTCTGGATCATATGAGCATCTATGAATGGATCGAGCGCTATGTACCAGGTGGAAATGACTCACGTGGCGGCCGTTTGCTGAGTACTGCCTGTACCGGTTTTTATGGTTTGGGGGCCAGGGAACAAAGTGCACTCAACCTCGTCTATATGTACGCTCCAAGAGTTGCCAACGATCCTCCGATCTCTGTAGGACCTATGCAGAGCAGCGTCAAAATAGTAGGAGGCAACCAACTCCTCCCGCTTGCCATTGCCAGCCATTTGCCCGCAGAGCGGCTCAAATCGCAGCACCAACTCGTCTCTATCAGACGTAATACCGATGGTACTGTTACTCTGTCCTTTACAACACTTGATGGCCCTCTCGATGTGACCTGTGATCATGCTATCCTGGCTCTGCCATTCAGCGTCTTGCGCCATATTGATTACAGTCAGGCTGGATTTGATGCTTTGAAGCAAACCGCTATTACGCAGCTTGGATACGGCACCATCTCCAAACTTTTCCTGCAGTTTGATAGGCGCTTCTGGGACGAAGATGCATCTCGTGACCAGATCGGTTTTATTATCACCGATCTTGATATCCAGATTGTATGGGATGCCACACAAGGATACGCAGGGGCGAGCAGAGTGCTCGTTGATTATGCTGGCGGCTCATTTGGTGCTGCATATGCACCGCCGATGCCCTATACGACAACCCACGATTCAGCGTTAATCCAGCAATATGCACAGCGCTGTCTGGAGCAGTTGGAACTGGTCATTCCTGGTATTCGCCCTTATTATACAGGGACAGCAGCATTGAGTTTCCCCACTGGTGATCCCTATCTGCAAGGCAGCTATTCATGCTGGGGGGTGGGACAATATACCCTGTTTGGCGGCTACGAGCGTGTGCGTCAGGGACCTATTCACTTTGCTGGTGAGCATTGCTCCGTTGAAGCGCAAGGATATATGGAGGGTGCGGCGCGCGAAGGTGCGCGTGCTGCTGAGGAGATTCTGCAAGATTATGCGTCTTAAATCGGATGCACCACAGCCGCACTAAAACAGGGGATGGTTAGGTTCTATCCTAATGTAGAACCCAACCATCCCCTGGTATAAAATGAGCTATCTCCCTTACGCGTATTGGGACTTGATTGGCTCAATTATTTCTGGTGCTACGCGATGGCAGATGCCCTGAGGGTAGGGATCGCGCAGGTTCAGGATGAAATGTGTGACTCCAGCCTCAACATAACTTTGCACCCGGCTGCGTGTCTCATCTATGTCGTCAGGATTGACCATAAGCTGAATAGAGCGTGCGATGGTGGAGGGGTCGCGTCCAATCTCTGCGCAATGACTATCCAATATAGCATTTTTATGCTTGAAAACTTCGGGTGGGCCACCGGCCATATTCCAGACAGAGGCGTATTTGGCAACGACACGCAGTGTCAATTGTTCTCCACCGCCACCTATAACGAAGGGTGGGTAAGGCTTCTGGACTGGCTTGGGATTGCTGTGGGCATCCTTTAATTGATAGTAGCGGCCCTCGAAATTAGCAACATCTTCTGTCCACAAGAGTTTGATCACTTCACAGGCCTCGCTCAGCCGCCGAATACGTTGGCCTGTTGTATACATGGGAATGCCATAAGCCGTATGTTCTTGTTCATTCCAGCCCGCGCCAATGCCGAAATCGAGCCGTCCTTGTGAGATAATATCAACCGTTG
>Ga0302321_100001867_pt1 | contig 18003 bp, 19 predicted proteins | sample Fen_T0_1_FD_202505 | JGI IMG/M metagenome (GOLD analysis project Ga0302321, IMG submission 202505) | Peat permafrost microbial communities from Stordalen Mire near Abisko, Sweden - Fen_T0_1 | ecosystem: Environmental > Terrestrial > Soil > Wetlands > Permafrost | place: Sweden: Abisko...
TCGGATGGAAGCATGGTGACACGTGGCCCTACGACTGGGCTGCGCGTGGCTCTCCAAAGCGACGCACGTAGAACTCGTGCGCCGTGGTCATGTGGCCTCGCAGCTCCTGGGCGAGCGCGCTCTTAGCCGCGGCCCAGGTCTCGCGTCTCACGCCTAGCCGCCGCGCCAAGAACATGTACTCGTCCGAGTCCTCGGCCGGCAAGACTAGGTCCTTGGCATTGCCGCGCACCATGCGCAAGGCGTCCACCACGCGTCGCAGGAACAGGTACGCACGCAGCAACTGCTCGTGCTCCTCCGCGCTGATCACCTCGTGCGCCCGGAGACGTGAGAGCGCCTCGAGCGTGTTCGGCGTGTGTAGATCCGGCCAGTTCGCGCCGTGTTGGATCTGTAGGTACTGAACCGCGTACTCGACGTCGAGCATCCCGCCAGCCCCGTACTTGACGTTGACCGCGCCGGGTTGCACCAGCTCGTGCATCTGGCGCCAGCGCAGATGCAGGGAAGTCTCTTGGTCCCACGGCGCCCCGCTGTAGACGAAGCGGTCGCGCGCCGCCTCGACGCGCCGGCCAAGGCCTTCGTCCCCTGCCACCCAGCGCAGCTTGACCAGGGCCTGACGCTCGAACGGCGCAGCATCTCCCTCGGCGCTGTAGTAGCACTCGACTTGTTCCACGACGCTCGCCAACGGCCCCTTGCGGCCATAGGGCCTGAGCCTGAGATCGATCTCGAAGATCCCATGGCGCCGCGCCTCGACGAACTCCAGCAACAGGCAAGCCAGAGCGTCACACCAGACCGCGTTCTCGATCGGCTCGGCGCCATCGCTTTCACCCGGCCCGCCGTAGGTCAGGAGGATCTCGATGTCCGAGCCATAGCCGAGCTCGCCGCCGCCGAACTTCCCCAGCCCGCACGCGGCCACAGCGCAGGCGCGCCCGTCCGCGAGGCGCGGCCAACCGTGCCGTTCGGCCAAATGGGCGCCGCAGGCGTCGAGTGCGGTCGCGAGCACGGCCTCGGCCAGCTCGGTCAGGGCCGCGGAGAATTCGGGCAGCGTCACGTTGGAGTCGAGGACCTGCTTCAGGTCGATCAAGACCATCGTGCGGTCCTTGTAGTCGTTCAGCATCCGGCGCCTGCCTGCAAGATCATTCGCCGTTGCGAGACCCTCTCGTAGCTCGGCCGCGAAACGCTGGCGGCCGCGCGGTAGGGGCTCGGCCTTCAGGCGACGCAAGAGCGGAAGCAGGTCGCTGACCTGAGCCCTCAGAAAGTCCTCCCAAAGGAAGCGGCTGCTGCCGAGCAGGTGGGCCAGCGCATCGAGGTCATCGTCGGTCAAGAGCGTGGACGCGCCGCCCCCCTTTTCGCGCGCGACGACGACGTCCACGAGCTGGTCAAAGGCGTGGATCGCCGCAGCCGGGTCAGGGGCGCTCGTCAGGAAGTGCGTGAACTGCTTCGTCAGGCTGACTGCGGTCCGCAACGCCGCGCGTTCATCTTCTGCGTCGATGCGGCTTCCGAAGCGGTCGGTGATAAAGAAACGGTCCCGCACCATGCCGAAGGCGTCGTCCATCTCGACGTGATGGATGTAGATCCCGCGCAGCGAGAGCGCGTTCGCCAAGGCATAGAGGAACGCCGGCGTGTCCTGGGCACGCACCTCCATCACGGTCCAGGCCGGATCGGGTGCTGGCTCGAAGCGCACGTCGACGGCGTCGGTCAGCTGGACAAAACGCCCGCGCTCGGACTCCAAGCGCTCCACCAGGCGCAAGTTGAGTCGATCACGCGCGGCTACCAGGCCGCCCTCGCTGACGAGCCGCAGCAACACCTCTGCCTCGGCCGCGAGTGCCTTGTGCTGCTCGGCGCCGAAGACCACCCCCTCGACCGGACGAACGACAAAGATGTCCACGATCTTGGTCGCGGTCTGCCGCGGACGCCTTTGCCCGCCCGCACTGGACCGCCGCGGCGGCGCGGGTCTGGCAGCCGCTGCGCCAAAGGTGTCGATCCGGCCGGAGCGGATATCGAGGCCGAAGGACGTCAAGAGTCCGCAGAGCAGCGCCAGCTCGCCAAAGTAGTCGTAAGCCACGAGCGTGACTTCCTGGTCGCCGTTGGCGAGTAGCCGAATCTCCGCCTGAACAGGGTGCGAAGGATCGAGCCGCGCGCTCATGCGCGCGTGCCGGGCGATCTGCTCCGCGGAATGGCGCGCGAGATAGCCCTCGTCCACGCGGCTGAGGTGCTCGTCGAGCGCGGCCGGAGCCAGGTCGTGCTCGATGCTCTCTATGGCACGCCGCACGCTCTCGCGTCGATCCATATCTACACCAGAGACAAGAGCTGCCTCGCGCATCACGATCGCCTCGGCATGATAGGCTGAAACAGCCTCCAGCGCAGCCGAGGCGGAAAGGAAGCTCGTGCGATACAGACGCCTCGCCTGTACCGTAGGTTTGGCAGTCCTACTGGCCGTGGTCGCCGTCGGGCCAGCCCAGGCGGGATGCCAGCCCACGTGGGGCCTGCGACTCAGCACGCCCCAGATCGTGTCTGCCTCGGCAGGTGTGCTGATTGGCGAGATCGACGCACCCGAGCCGCCGCCGCCCGGCACCTACCTGCCCCACGGCCTCATCCTGCAGGTCGAGCCTGGGCTCGCCGGGGGCAAGCTCAGCGCTGGCTACGCCAAGGGTTTGCTGCCCTACGCCGGCGCTGGGATCAAGCTGGCGGTGCTGCGCACCTGGGGCCATCCTCTCGTTGCCAAGCCGCGTGCCACGTACCTGGGCATCGAGGCCGAAGCGAGCTTCTTCATCAAGTTCAGTATTGGCCTGATGCAACGCGTCGGCGGCAATCCCGCCTCGAGCCGGACCATGCTCACGGGTGGCGTCGGTCTCGCCTTCTGAGGGCCCTCGTCTCAGCCGAGCAGCTCGTTCGCAACACGCTCCAAGAAGTAGCCGACGTCCGTGACCAAGCCGACGGCCTGCAGCGAGCCGCGATTCGAGAGCTTGACCGGTACCGACTCGACCATGTCGACGCAGACCGTGCGCACGCGCGCGGGCAGCAGGTTGCCCACGGCGATCGAGTGCAATGCCGTGGCCAGCATCAGACACATGCCTGCGCCGCGCAGGGCCTCGACGTAGGCCTTCTGCGCAGCGATGACGTCCGTGATGACGTCCTTGAGCGGCCCGTCGTCGCGGATCGAGCCGGCCAGGACGAAGGGCGCGCCGCGGCGGATCAGCTCGTACATCACGCCCGACTTGACCTGCCCGCCCTCTACCGCTGCACGCAAACCGCCCGCGCGGTTGACCGTGTTGATCGCGTACAGGTGGTGCCGGCTCCCGCCCTCCACGGCACGACCGCTCATCTGGCAGATCCCGAGGCTGGTCTTGAGGAGTGACTTCTCGACGTCATGCACGGCAAACGCATTGCCGGCCAGTAGCACGTCGACCCAGCCCTCGCGCACCAGTCGCGCCAGCGCGACATCCCCGCCTGAATGGATGATCGCCGGGCCTGCGACCACCGCGATGCGTTCTCCTGCCGCGCGCGTCGCGCGCATCTCGCGCACCGTACCGGAGATCACGATGCCCTTGTTGATCTCTGCGGAGATGTCATTGGACATGAAACCGAACACCGAGTAGTCGCGGCTGCGCTCAAGCGGACGTACGCGGATGCCGTGGCCCCGCAGCGCCACGGGTTCGCCGCGCCGCACCTGTCCCATCTTCACGCAGTGTGGCAGCCCCTCGCGCAGGACCACGGCACAGTCCATGCGCTGATCGCGCACGGCCTCCCAGACGCCGCCGACGCGCACGAAGGTGTCGAAGTTCGGCGTCGAGTAGAACTCGTCCGGCAGGATGCCGTCGGCCTCCGCCGGCGCAAAGCGCGCGTCCTCGACGATGGTCGACCCGCCGAGATAGCCCAGGCCCTCCACGATGCGGTCCAGCGCCTGGGGATCCTCTGCCTTGACGATCAGCCGCACGTACGACGGCTGCTCGTTCGTGTGTCCGACACGAAACTCGTCGATGGCGAAGTCGCCACCTTCCTGGACGATGCGTCGAAAGGCCTTGCGCAAGATGTCCGAGTCGATCAGGTGGCCTTCCATCGTGACGGTTTCGCTGACCATCTTCTTCATCTCCCCCGGGCGGGGATCGCCAGACCTGTGCGGGCCGCCCCTAGTTCGCGCCGCTCACAAACGCGGCAGCGTCAGGGTCGTCTGGGCCTGGTACTTGCCGCGCTTGTCCGCATAAGAAGTCTCGCACGCCTCGTCGCTCTCCAAGAAAAGCACTTGCGCGATGCCCTCGCCAGCATAGATCTTGGCCGGCAACGGAGTCGTGTTCGAGACCTCCAGCGTGACGATGCCTTCCCATTCCGGCTCGAAGGGCGTCACGTTGACGATGATACCGCAGCGCGCATAGGTCGACTTGCCGACGCAGATTGTGATGACGGTGCGCGGGATACGGAAGTACTCGACCGTGCGCGCCAGGGCAAACGAGTTGGGCGGGATGATGCAAACGTCGCCTCTGAAATCCACGAACGAGCGCGGATCGAAGGCCTTCGGGTCAACGATGGTGGAGTTGATATTGGTGAAGATCTTGAACTCGTCGGCGATGCGCACGTCGTAGCCGTAAGACGAAAGCCCGTACGAGATCACGCCTTCGCGCACTTGTTTCTCGGCGAAGGGCTCGATCATGCGGTGCTCGAGTGCCATGCGTCTGATCCAGCGGTCCGACTTGACAGCCATCATTCCCCCTTTGGCGTATGCGGTTCACTATCCCGGGGCCTGCGGTCCCAGCTCCTCCAGGCGCAGCTTAGCGTCGCGGTAGTTCGGCGACACAGCCAACGCCTGACGGTAGTGCGAAACGGCGCGCCGCATCAGGCCCTCGCTCTGGAACAGCGTCCCCAGCAAGTAGTGCACCTCTGCGTTCTCTTCTTCTTCGAGGGCGAGACGCAACTCCTCCTCGGCCTGGCGCATCCAGCCGCTATGCTTCAAGTACACCTTGGCACGCAGCAAGCGCATGCGCTGCCGCACCCTGCCTCGCGCGAAGGGCAGCACCCCGTACAGGAGCCCCACGGCCTCCCAGGACTTCCCCTCTTCCAGCATGTGCTCGGCGTCCTCGATCGCGCGCTCGGCCGACCACCCCGGCGACGCACTGACACTCGTTTCCACTGGCGTCACGCCCGGTTGCGGCACCTGGCGCGCCAGAAAACCCTCGTAGTCCCGCCGCCGCCGCGGATGGGAGAGCACGTCGTAGGCGGCCGACACGCGTTGGAACACGTCCTCAAGCTTGTCGCGTAGGTCGCGCAGGGCGGGTTCGTGCTGCCCGTCCGGATGGAACCGCCGCACCAGACGATAGTACGCGCTCTTGATCTCCTCGATGCTCGCGGTCGCCGTCACGCCCAGCACCTCGAAGTGGTTACGCGTGTGCAGGGCTGCGTGGGCTTCGAGCACGGCGGCACGCAGCGACTCGGCGGAAAGATCCCCGCGAGGCGACGTGGAGAGGTACTCGATGATGCCCGTGCACAGCAGACCGAACAGGCTGCGGGCCACTTCCTGCGCCGGAAGCGGCACCATGTCGATGATCCCGCGCGCCGTCGTCAACCCGTCCACGCGCGACATGACGTAGCCGTCTGTGGGCGTGAGGGAGATACGCTGAAACCGCAGGAACGGATCGGTCGTCACGGCCAGCACTCGCTCAAGATCGCCCAGGGCCCGGTGAATGGCGCGCTCGCTGTCCACCAGCCGCACCGCTTCCAGGATCATTTCCCCAGTCGAGAGCTTCAGGGTGCGATCTTCCTCGGCCGCCGTCGCCCTTTCCTCGAAACTGTAAACGCTCTCCTCCCAGGAGAATACGTCGAGCAGCACCTCGCGCACGTAGAGCGCGAGCGCGCCCTCGAAGGTCTCTTCCTTCAGCACGCCCAGCTCGGCGAGCACCCAGCCGAGGCGTCGCCCTCGCTCGCGGCTCGAGCGCTGGGCCTGAGCGAGCTGCGCGCCGGTCAGCAGCCCGTCCCGCACCAAGATCTCGCCGAATTGGGTCTGCGGGTCGTTGGTCGAAGCGTGTACGATGCGGCCCTTGTCGAAGCGCACGCTGCGTAGCGCGTCCCCGCGTGCGAAGTGCAGCAGGCCGGTGCGCCGCCCCACGTACAGATCGCGCAGAATCTCAGGAACGCTGCGCCCGACGACACCGTTCGCCGTCGCTTCGGCCGTTCCTGCGTCTACCAATGTCGCCGCACGCCGACAGCCACGCGGGTCTGCCGGTGCCCCTCTTCTGAGTTGGTTACGACACCCCGCCTCGTTCGGCCGAGCCACCGCCGCGCCGACGCGTGAACCGGCTCATCGCGGTCTGTCAGGCTAGGCCGATGGCTGGGAAGAAGAAGCCAATCTCGAAACGCGCGGTCTCCGGTGCATCAGACCCGTGGATCGCGTTCGCCACCGTGGATGTCGCAAAGTCCTTGCGAATCGTCCCAGCCGCTGCCGTGGTCGGATCCGTTGTGCCCATCAGGCCGCGCAACGTGGCAATGGCATCCTCGCGTTCGAGCACGAGCGTGAGGCAAGGGCCTGACGTCATCATGCGGCACAGCTTCTCGAAGAATGGCTGCCCGCGGTGGACGCCGTAGAAGCTCTCGGCCTCATTCAGTCTCAGGTGCCGCATGCGCACGGCCAGAATCTTGAAACCCGCGCGCTCGATGCGCGTGAGGATGTCGCCGACATGACCGGCCGCCACGGCGTCCGGCTTGATGATCGATAGGGTGCGCTCCAACAACGCTGCTTTCCTTTCCCGCGGGCTGCGCGCGACGCGCCTGCTGCCCGCCACTCCAGGCCACGACCACAGGATCAACCTGCGCGGCGTCCGATCCGTCGGGCCACCTCGGCCCCGATGGCTGCCGGCGACTCGACGATCGTCGCGCCCGCGGCGCTGAGGGCCGCCATCTTCTCACGTGCCGTCCCTTTCCCGCCAGCGACGATGGCTCCAGCGTGCCCCATGCGGCGACCCGCTGGCGCTGTCTGCCCCGCAATGAAGGCCACTACCGGCTTGCGCACGTGTTGGCGCATGAACTCGGCAGCCTCCTCCTCCGCAGTGCCTCCGATCTCTCCGATCAGGACCACCGCCTGGGTCTGCTCATCGGCCTCGAACATCTCGAGCGCCTCGCGGTGGCTCGTACCCGCGACAGGATCGCCGCCGATCCCGACGCAAGTCGACTGTCCCAGTCCCAGGGCCGATAGTTGGGCGACGGCTTCGTACGTCAACGTGCCGCTGCGACTGACGACCCCGACCGGCCCGGGCAGATGGATCGCCGCGGGCATGATGCCGATCTTGCAGCGCACGCCGGGCGCGATGATCCCCGGACAGTTTGGCCCGATCAGGCGCGTGGCGCGCGACGCCAACAGCGCCTTCACGCGCACCATGTCGAGCGTCGGGATGCCTTCGGTGATGCAGACGACGACGCACAGCCCCGCATCGGCAGCCTCGAGTATGGCGTCGGCAGCCGCGGCTGGCGGCACGAAGATGAGCGAGGCGTTCGCGCCGGTCGCGCGCACGGCCTGCTCTACGCTGTCGAAGATCGGTATGCCTTCGACGGCGGTGCCGCCTTTGCCCGGCGTGGTCCCGGCGACGATCTGTGTGCCGTACTCGCGGCAAGCCACCGCGTGATAGGCGCCGTGGCGGCCCATGCCCTGCACGACGACGCGCGTGCGCTCGTCTATCAGGACGCTCACCGCGTGCCTCCGGCGGCCGCGACCGCCTTGCGAGCCGCCTCGGCCATGTCGTCGGCCGTCTCGAAGGCAAGCCGGGACGCACGCAGGATGGCCTGGCCCTGCGCCTCGTTGGTGCCCTTCATCCGCACCACGATCGGCACTTGCACGTTCAGCTCGCGCGCGGCTGCCACGACACCCTCGGCCAGGACGTCACAGCGCAGGATCCCGCCGAAGATGTTCACCAGCACCGCGCGCACGTCCGCATCGGCCATCAGGATGCGAAAGGCGTGGCGAATCTGGTCTGCGTTGGCGCCACCGCCCACGTCGAGGAAGTTGGCCGGGCTCCCGCCCGCTAGCTTGATGATGTCCATCGTGGCCATGGCCAAGCCGGCACCGTTGACCATGCAGCCGATGTTGCCGCCAAGGAGCTTGATGTAGTTCAGATCGTGCTTGGCAGCCTCGACCTCCAGCGGCGATTCCTCTGAGACGTCGCGCAGCTCCACTAGGTCCTGATGCCGTGCCAGGGCGTTGTCGTCGAGCTCGACCTTGGCATCGAGGGCAAAGAAGCGGCCGGCGGCGGTCAGCAGCCAAGGATTGACCTCCAATAGCCCGGCGTCCAGTGCCACGAACGCGGAGAATGCCCGCAGCAGGAAATCCGCGGCAGGCGCTAGCAGCGACCCGTTGAGGCCCAACTTGAGGGCCACGCGACGCGCCTGGTATGGCCGCAGTCCAGCCAACGGGTCGACGCTCTCGCGCAGAATCGCGCCGGGATCGCTGACCGCGACCTCCTCGATCTCCACGCCACCTCGCGCCGAGGCCATCAGAACCGGGCGGCCTTGCGCTCGATCCACCAACACGGCCATGTACATCTCACGCGCGCCCGCCAGATCGAGGCCCTCCTCGATCAGCAACCGACGCACGATGCGACCCTCAGGACCGGTCTGGTGCGTGACGAGGCGCGCGCCTAGGAGGCTGCGGGCGTGCGCGTCCACGTCAGCGAATGTGCGTGCGAGCTTGACGCCTCCGCCCTTGCCGCGTCCCCCGGCGTGGATCTGCGCCTTGACCACCACAGGCAGGCCGAGCTCCGCGGCGAAGGCGCCGGCCTCGTCAACGCTGTATGCCACGCGTCCGCGCGGGATCGGCACGCCGTAGCGCGTCAGCAAACCCTTGGCCTGGTGTTCGTGCAGCTTCAAGCGTCAGCCCCTCAGCTCATCCTAGCCGGAACGACTGCAAGTCGTGCTCGTTGGGAGTCCTGCAAGCAGAGAACACCTGGGGGCCACGATCTAGCTCGGCGTCCCTGTCTGCGCGGTCCGGGTGGGCCGCAGCCGTGCCGCGTACCCACGCACGCAGCGCTGCAGCACCGCCTCGATCAGAGCAGTCGGCTGCGACTTGTCGGCGATGACGCCGACACCCTCCTGGCTTTCGGGTATGACGCAGACGACGCAGAGCACGTTGCGTGTGGAGAGATCGACGGTGTCCATGCTGTCGCCGTCCTGGGCCGCAACGAGGTCGCGCAGGAAGAGGACGAAGGAAGGCAACCGCTCGGCGAGCAGGCTCACGCGCAGCGCGTCCGTGCCACGTATCTTGCGCATCAGGATTGCCCCGGTCAAGAGGTCGAAGACGACGGAGTGCAAGAGCGCCGGGATCTCGGCATCCAGCTCGTCGAGCAGTTGCTGCCGGCTGGCCTTTTCCTCGCCGACGAGCTGATCGGTCCCGGCCGGCCGATCCTCGGGCGAGCGCTGCAAGCGACTGCGCACCGCGTCTTGAATCTCGTGACGCGCCTTCCAGACATCGCGCGAGAACTCCGAGAGCAGAAGCTGCGTCTCGCCGTTGCCGAGCGCCTTGTCGAGCCTTCGGCGCGCCTCGACCTTCTCGAACGTGACGCCCTCGGCAGTCTCCCAGTAGGTGTTGGAAACGCGGCCCTGCACGAGCAGGATGATGGCGGAACCCTTGCCGGTCTGGATCTCGAGCGTGCCTGTGTGCGCGCTCTCTTTGAGGCGGCCCAGCACGCCCTCCAACTCGTCCGGTCCGGAAACGTCGTCCTTCAGCTTGCGTCGCTGTGTGATGCCGCGCAGCAGGTGAGCCACGTCCAGCGGCAGCTCGTAGACGGTGACGGTCATGTCCGGATCCGGCGCCAGGCCGCGCAGCCGGTCGACGGCCGCCTGGCCGTTGTGAGCCACCTGGCCCTCGCGAAAGAGGGCGTTCACCTCGCCGCCGAGATAGTAGAAGATCATGCCCATGGCGTCGGCGCGGCGCACCTCGGCAAAACCAGTGAGTCCCACCTGCTGGCAGGAACGCAACACGTCGCCGAGCGAGACGCCCTGATTGGAGAGATCGACCTGATGCAGCAGTTTGCTTCCGGGGAACTTCATGATCGCGTGCCGCAGAGAAGGCGATTTCATGTTATGCGCCATGCGTGCACCTGTCAACGACGGCCTGTGCGCGGAGCGACGAGTGGCCCGTGCGACTGCTGATCACCGGAGCGGCGGGCCTGCTCGGCGGCCGTTTGGCCGAGTGCCTGGCCTTCCGCTTTGACGTCACAGCCGGCTATCACCGGGCGAAGCCCCCGCACGGACTTGCCGCCTGCCGTGTCGACGTGACCTCCGAGCCGCAATTGCACGCAGTCGTCGCCCGCGTACGGCCGGACGCGATCGTGCACAGCGCCGCCATGGCGGACGCCGATCAGTGTGAGCGTGCCCCTGAGGACGCGCAGCGCGTGAACGTGGCAGCGTCGCAAGCCATCGCGCGCGTGTGCGCGCAGGCCGCCATCCGCTTGGTGGCGCTGTCGACAGACCTCGTGTTCGACGGGAGCCAGGCGCCCTACCGCGAAGAGGCCCGGGGGCATTCGAACCTCGTCTACGGTCAGACAAAGCTCGCGGGAGAGGAGGCCCTCCTGGGAGAGTACCCAGAGGCGGCCGTCGTTCGTGTGGCGCTCGTCATCGGGCGAGGCTTCGGGCCGCGGGCCACCGCAAGCGAAGCGATCGCATGGCGCCTCGCCTCCGGGCAGAGAGTGCGCCTCTTCAGCGACCAGCATCGTTCGCCAGTGGCAGCCGACTCTGTGGCCGATGCGATTGCCCGCCTAGCGCTTGGCCGACAGACGGGCCACTTCCACCTGGGCGGCCCTGAGCGGATCAGCCGTCTCGAGCTGGGCCTGCGCGTGGCCCGCGTCTTTGGGCTTCCCAGCGACGGTATCGAATCCGTGCGACAGGCCGACTCGCCGGTCGGCGCGCCGCGGCCGCAGGACGTCTCGCTCGACTCCTCACGCGCGCGCCACGAGCTGGACTGGGCCCCGCTGCCCCTGGATGAGGCTATTCGCAGCGGGCGCAGCAGCATCGAGGGCTGAGTCTGGTCGCATCGTAGATCGCGCGACGTGAGACCTGCGCGTGTTATGCTTCGTCACAAGGTGGAGTGGCATGGCGCCTGCGATGAAGCGTGTCCTGCGTCTAATCCTCATCACAACGGCCGCCGTGGCCGGTGGCTGCTATCAGTTTCATCTCGTGGGCCCCAGTCAGCCAGACCCTGTGACGCCACCACAGTCGGTCACGCTGACCGTCGAATACCGGCAACCTCGGCTGTGCGCGCCGGATTCGTCGGACTGCCAGACAGCGGTTATCTTCTCGGGAAGCTGGATGGACCGCGCGGCTGCGTTCTCGCTGACGCGCGTCGGCACCACGGAATCCTGGCGCGGCACGGCCTACGCCGTGCCGGTCAACTTCCCGCCACGCGACGCGGCGTACTCAGTCCAGATCTACGACCCCCTGCTCAAGGACGAGCCCAGCCAGGGCCGGACCGCCCAGCGCTTGACGATTGGCGGCGAGACCGTCCGCAGCCTGGCCGACGAGAACACACCGCAGGCGCGCGGGTTCATCTACGTCGACGCCGAGGGGCACGGCCGCAACGTCTACTGAGCCGCCCCTAAGGCGTTGCGCTCCTGACCGACCCGGCATGCGAGGGCCTTGGCATGGGACAATGCCCTCGGGCAGTCGGACCAGGGGCCTTTACCTGAGCAGGAGGGAGCTGCGATGACGGGGAATCGTCGCAAACCGACCTATGTCGTGCGCCCGCCCACGGCGGTCCTGACGCGTGGCTTCGACCCGCGACTCTCCGTGGGCTCAGCCCGGCCCGCGGTCTTCCGCTCCTCGACGTACGTCTTCTCGAGCCCGGAAGCCGCAGAGCGCGCGTTCAGCCTGGCCCTCGGACGGTCGCGGCCAGCCGCAGGCGAAAGCATCGACCTGATCTACTCGCGCCTTTCGCATCCCAATGCGGAGATCCTGGAAGATCAGGTCGTTCCACTAGAACCGGCAGCCGCCGCCGCGGCTGTCTTCAACTCCGGGATGGCGGCAATTTCGACGATCTTCCTGGCTACCTGCCCACCGGGCACGAGCTTCGTCTACACCGTGCCGCTCTACGGCGGTACGCAGCACCTAATCCACCAGGTCCTCGAGCCACTCGGCCTGAGCGGCGCCGCAGTACCAGCCGGGGACGCGGCCGCCCTGCGCGCAGCCATCGCGAGTGCCCGAGAGCTGCGCTTGGTCTTCATCGAGACGCCCGCCAACCCGACACTGCGCATGAGCGACATCGCTGACGCTGCGGCCGCGGCTCACGCGGCCCCGTCACGGCCGCTGGTCGTCGTCGACAACACGTTCCTCGGCCCGACGTTCCAGCATCCGCTCACCCTCGGCGCTGACCTCACCGTTTACTCGGCGACCAAATACCTCTCCGGCTTAAGCGACATGCTCGGTGGTCTGGTCCTCGGTAAGGACCCCGATCTCGTCGCGCAGCTGCGCGGTCTGCGCGCGATCCTTGGCAACATCCTGCAACCAGACGAGTGCTGGATGCTCGATGGCCGCCTGCCGACTGTCGGGCTGCGCATGGCGCGGCAGAGCAAGAATGCGCAACGCATCGCCGAGAGCCTGGCGGGCCATCGCTGCCTGGAACGGCTCTACTACCCGACCCTATTCGACGATCCGGAGCAGCAGCGCATCCGCGACGCTCAGTGTCGCTTCCCGGGCGGGATCTTTTCGTTCGACGTGCGCGGCGGCAAGGCGCCGGCCTTTGACTTCCTGCGCCGCGTCAAGATTGCGCGCAACGCCGTCAGCCTCGGCGGCGTGGAGAGCCTGACCTGTCACCCTGCGACGACCACGCACAGCGAGCTGAGCGCCGAGGAGCGAGAGCGCGCCGGGATCGGCGACGGCCTCGTGCGCGTATCAGTGGGTGTCGAGGACTGGCGCGACCTGTTGCAGGACTTTCGGCAGGCCCTGGACGCGCTGTAGTTCCGTTCGCTGACGTCGCGCGTTGACAGGCCGGCCAAGGTCCTCTAACATACGCGGTTGCAACTTGAAGCGCCGAGGGCGCAACGGGGTTTCGATGCCGACATACATACCTAAAGTCGACGAGGCTCAGCGCAAATGGTTCCTGATCGACGCCAAGGACCGCGTGCTGGGTAAGGTGGCCACCAAGGTCGCGACCATCCTTATGGGCAAGGACAAACCGATCTTCACGCCCTTTCTCGACACCGGCGACCATGTCGTCGTGGTCAACGCTGCCGCCGTGCACCTCACGGGCCGCAAGGAGTCGCTGAAGTTGTACCGCCATCACAGCGGTCATCCCGGCGGACTGAAGACGGCGGCGGCCAGCGACGTGCGTGGCAAGCATCCAGAGCGGCTAATCGAGGAAGCGGTGCGCGGCATGCTGCCCAAGACCAAATTGGGCCGCGCGATGTTCGCGAAGCTCAAGGTCTACACCGGTGAGAAGCATCCACACCAGGCCCAGCGGCCCCAGCCTATCGCCGTTCGCTAGGAGAGAACGTTGAGTACTACACAGATCGAGTACTACGGCACCGGCAAGCGCAAGTCGTCGATCGCGCGGGTTCACCTGCGCCCCGGCAGCGGAGAGGTTCGCCTCAACGCGCGGCCCATGGACGAGTACTTCGGCGGCATCGAGGCCCTGAAGATGATCGTACGCCAGCCGTTCGCGGTGACCGAGACGGCCGAGAAGTTCGACGTCGTCGCCACGGTCGACGGCGGCGGCGTGTCTTCCCAGGCCGGCGCGATAAGGCACGGCATCTCGCGCGCCCTCTGCGAGTTCGACCTGGAGTTGCGCAAGAAGCTGAAGAAGGCGGGCTTCCTCACGCGCGACGCGCGCATCAAGGAGCGCAAGAAGTACGGACAGAAGGGCGCGCGGCGCCGCTTCCAGTTCAGCAAGCGCTAAAAATCGAGCCTCGCGAGAGGCCGGGAAGCCCACGCCGTCGTGCGTGGGCTGCATGTTCAAGGAGAATCTCTTGTCTACTGCGGTCACTGTCACCCTGAAGGAGTTGCTCGAGGCCGGCGTGCACTTCGGCCACCAGACCCGACGCTGGAACCCGAAGATGAAGCAGTACATCTTCGGCGAACGGGCGGGAATCTATATCCTCGACCTGCAGAAGACGTTGACGCTCTTCCTCGAGGCGCTGGAGTTCGTGCAGGAGATCAGCGCCCGAGGTCAGGCGGTGCTCTTCGTCGGCACAAAGCGGCAGGCGCAGGAAGCGATCGCCGAGGACGCCGTTCGCTGCGGCATGCCTTACGTCAACGAGCGTTGGTTGGGTGGCCTTCTGACCAACTTCGTCACGGTCGGCAAGAGCATCGAACGTTGGAAGGAGCTCGAGCTTCTGGCCGCCGACACGCGCCAAGAGCGCTTCACGAAGAAAGAGCTGGCGCACTTCGAGAAAGAGCGCCTGAAGATCGAGAACAACCTGCGCGGCATCCGGGAAATGCGCACACTGCCCGGCGCGGTGCTCGTCATCGACACGCGCAACGAGGCGATCGCCGTGCACGAGGCCCGCAAGCTCAAGATTCCTGTCATTGGGATCGTCGACACGAACTGCGATCCGGACGAGGTTGACTTCGTCATCCCTGGCAACGACGACGCGCTGCGGGCCATTCGCATGTTCACCGGCAAGATGGCCGACGCCGTCATCACAGGCCGATCCCTGGCAGAGGCCCACGCCGCGGATGCCAAGGTCCAGCCGGAGCGCGGCTCAGCCGCGCCGCTGCGCCCGCTCACGCCGGCCCCGGCGCCGGCCCCGGCCCCGGCGCTGGCGGCAGTGCCGGCGGACAATCCACCGCCCAGCCCCGCCTAGCGGCAGTGGCGCGCAATGGTTTTCGGTCGCGAGGCGTGTTCCGCCTCGCGACCTTCACGAGACCGCACAGAGGACCCCAATGAGCATTTCGGCAGAGATGGTACGTCAGCTTCGCGAGCAGACCGGCGCAGGTATGATGGACTGCAAGTCAGCCCTGGTCGAGGCCAATGGCGACACAGAGGGCGCGCGTGAGATCCTGCGCAAGAAGGGGCTGGCCACTGCGGCCAAGAAGGCTGGCCGCACGACCAGCGAGGGCCTGATCGGCACCTACGTGCACGCCGGCAGCAAGATCGCCGCGCTGGTCGAGGTCAACTGCGAGACCGACTTTGTGGCCAAGACCGCGGATTTCCAGACGCTGGTCAAAGACATCGCCATGCACGTGGCAGCCTCCAGCCCGCTCTACGTGCGCAAGGAAGATGTACCGGCGCAGGTCCTAGAGAAGGAAAAGGAAATCTACAAGGCCCAGGCGGCTACACAGGGCAAGCCGGCCGCCGTGGCCGAACGCATCGCCGAGGGCAAACTCAAGGACTACTACACCTCCTTCTGCCTCCTCGAACAGCCGTTCGTGCGCGACGGCAAGCTGACGGTCGGTCAACTGGTCCAGGAACGCATTGCCGTGCTCAAGGAAAACATGATCGTGCGTCGCTTCGTGCGCTTCAAGGTGGGCGAGGCCCTCGCCACCGAGCCGGCGGCAGAGTAGTATCTAGGCTCGGAGCCAGTCGCACAACACGGAGGCCAGGCAATGCCTCAGCGGAGCACCAAGCGGCCTGTCTACAAGCGGATCCTGCTGAAGTTGTCGGGCGAGGCCTTGCTCGGCAAGAAACCGTTCGGCATCGAGCGCAGCGTCACGGAATACATCGCCGGCGAGATCGACGAGGTCAGGCGACTCGGCATTGAGGTCGCCGTCGTGGTCGGCGGCGGAAATATCTTCCGCGGGCTGTCGGACAGCGCCCAAGGCATGGACCGCGTTACGGCGGACCAGATGGGCATGCTGGCGACTGTCATAAACGGCCTAGCGCTGCAGGATTCCCTCGAGCGGCGCGGCGTCTTCACGCGCGTGCTCTCGGCGATCGAGATGCGCGAGGTGGCTGAACCGTTCATCCGCCGGCGCGCCATAAGGCACATGGAGAAGATGCGCGTCGTCATCTTCGCCGGTGGCACGGGTAGCCCGTACTTCTCCACTGACACGGCCGCGGCCCTGCGAGCGGTGGAGGTCAACGCGCAGGTGATCCTGAAGGCCACAAAGGTCGACGGGATCTATGACAGCGACCCTGTCCGCAATCCCAAAGCCAAGCGCTACGATCGTCTGACGTACGTGGACGTGCTCCAGCAAGGGCTCAAGGTCATGGACACGACGGCCATCTCGCTGTGTTTGGAGAATGGCCTGCCGATCATCGTCTACAACGTGCGCGAGCAGGGGCTGCTGCGACGCATCCTGCTCGGTGAGAAGGCCGGCACGCTGGTCAAGGAGTGAACATGCCCATCAAACAGCACATCGCAGACGCCAAGCAACGCATGGACGCGGCCCTGGAGACGGTGCGCCGTGAGTTGGCCACGATGCGTACCGGTCGCGCCACAGTCGCGCTGCTCGATGGAATCCGCGTCGACTACTACGGCAACCCCACACCGCTCAACCAGGTCGCCAACCTCTCGGCGCCAGATCCGACCCTGGTCACCATCCAGCCCTGGGAGCCGAACATGGTCGCCCCGATCGAGAAGGCGATCCGCTCCTCCGATCTCGACCTGAACCCACAGAATGACGGCAAGCTGATCCGCGTGCCGGTGCCGCCCCTGACAGAAGAGCGCCGCAAGACCCTGGTCAAGCATGCGCACAAGATGGCGGAGGACGGCCGCGTCGCCGTCCGTAACGTGCGGCGCGACGCCAACGACCGGCTCAAGAAGCTGCTCAAGGAGCACGAGCTGGGCGAGGACGACGAGAAGCATGCCATCTCGGAGGTCCAGAAGCTCACGGATCTGCACATCGAGAAGATCACCGAGGCGCTCAAGAAGAAGGAAAGCGAGATCCTCGCCGTCTGACGTCCGCCGGCCCGCGCCGCTCGACAGCTCATCCGCAAGCCGTCGACAGCCGATCCACAGGCTGCGCACAGGCAATCAACACCGCCTGCACAGCCGCCGTCTGCCTGGAGCCGGGCCGGGTCCACGAGATGGCCAGGCGACTGGCGCGCCGCTCCACAGCTCTCGCACAGTCGCTCCCGCGCCATCCTGTGGTGGCTCAACCTGCTATGCGCATGTGTGCAAGGCCCTTCAGCACAACCTGTGCATCGATGAGCAAGGCGCGGCTGCGTCTAGGCCAACCAGAGGCTGCGCGCTCCGCTCTGCCTGTGATCCAGGCCAGCCGCACGGTCGAGCAGCGCCAGGGTCGGCGTCGCCCGCCAGGCGAAACGCCACACATCCTCTCGCCCGCCAACGCTGCGAATGCGCTCAGCCCAGCTCCCCCACCACGGCACCACGCGACGCGCCAGGGGCTCCACCACGAGTACCCGTGCGCCGCGCGCAGCCGCGGCCAGCAGACGTTCGAGCAGCCGCTCCCGCGTCGGCGCGTCCAGTTCGTTCGCGGTGTACGCGACGACGATCCCCGGCCGTTGGCGCGGCCAGTCCACCGCCTCGATATCGCTACATTTGGTGCGACCCGACAGACCCAGGCGCGACCAGTTCCAGCGCGCTTCTGCCAGCGCCCAGCGATTGCGGTCGACGCCCTCGATGCGGCTCACGCGCCCACACTCGATGGCCCAGGCAGCGGCGGCCACACCGGTTCCGCAGCCCAGGTCGACGATCTGCTCGACCGGACAATGCACCGCCGCCACGCCCCGCACAGCCGTCCTGACCGACTCGATGTGCAGAGCGGCGTAGAAGAAGGCGAAGGCCGCACGCTTGCCCGCACTGTCAAGAGCGGCGCCCTGCTCGAGCCGGGCTCCGCGGCGCTCGACATACAGTGCGGAAAGGGCGCTGAGCGCGCGACGCAGCTCGGGGAAGGTGAGCGTCGAGAGATGTCGTTGCTCCAACGCCGCGAGCCAGGCGGTCACGCGCCGGTCTGCACCGCCCTTCTGCCGATCGACCTGGTCGTCCTGCACCGCAACCTCCGATCCCTTCCGCTTTCGACCCGCCCCGCGGCCGCAGGTCCCGGCCGCCTGCCTTGATTTCAGCGAGCTCCCGCACTATCGTTCCGACGTCTGACGAACGAGCCGTGCTCTGACCGTTTGGCGCTCGCCGCGCGATTCTA
>Ga0302321_100001868_pt1 | contig 18001 bp, 12 predicted proteins | sample Fen_T0_1_FD_202505 | JGI IMG/M metagenome (GOLD analysis project Ga0302321, IMG submission 202505) | Peat permafrost microbial communities from Stordalen Mire near Abisko, Sweden - Fen_T0_1 | ecosystem: Environmental > Terrestrial > Soil > Wetlands > Permafrost | place: Sweden: Abisko...
TTGCTGAATGAAATACCTGGTTATTATAACAATAATACACAGAGTAACAGGCTTTTCGGAAATCTGTTTCTCGATTGGGAGCTGGTAAAAGGGTTACGTTTCAAATCGGTTTTTGGCATTGATCAGCAGTCCTCCCGTAATGGCGAGTATATGGACTACATGTGTACAGGAAACTATCAATTTGGAAGAGGATCATCCTTCCTGGCACTTAACAGTCAATCAATGGGATATACCTGGGAGAATACTCTGAATTACTTATTCAATCTCGGAGACAGCCATGAATTTCAACTGCTTGCTGGTCAGAGCGCTCAGCAGAGTGTTTTTGAATCGCATGGGACATCCGGCATTGGCCTACAGGATCATTACGGGAAAAATTCATTCTACGATCTTTCAAATATCTTACCCGGCGGCCGGGCTGTGACCAACGTGTATACAAAACAGAATATGCTGTCATATTTTGGCAGGGTTAATTACAAATTGTACAACAGATATCTTCTGACAGCTTCATTACGTGCAGATGGTTCATCTGTACTCTCCGAAGGTAATAAATGGGGGTATTTTCCATCAGTAGCAGCTGCCTGGGTGATTTCAAACGAATCATTCATGGAGTCACTCCGCTCAATTGATAACCTGAAATTCCGCCTGAGCTGGGGAAGAGCAGGAAATGCAGCTGTTAGTCCCTATATGACAAAAACAGTTCTTGGAACAGATAAAGTTTATTACACATTTGGAAGTCAGGTTATTACTGGTCAGGTCCCCGCCATACTCGGAAATCCCGATCTCTCCTGGGAAACTACTTCCACCTATGACGCTGGTTTGGACATTGCATTATTTAAGGGGAGAATATCAGCAACTGTTGATTATTATTATTCTCAAACAAGTAACCTGATGCTTTATAAAGGCTTGCCGGCATCTTCTGTTTATCCTCAGGTACTGGCTAATGTCGGGGAGACAGAGAATCGTGGAATCGAGGCGGCGCTGAACCTGCGGATTATTGACACAAAAGATTTTAACTGGTCTTCTGAAATTACTTATTCAATTAACCGCGACAAAATTGTTTCACTGGCAAGTGGAGAGACCCAGGATGTTTCTAATCCAAATCAGGCCTTAATAGTTGGTGAACCGGTTCGCGCTTTCTATGGTTATGAGGCAAATGGATGCTGGAGTATCGATGATGCTGCAACGGCTCTTACATATAATCGTGTCCCGGGCGATATTAAAATAGTTGACAGGAATAGTGATGGAGTAATTAACGATCTCGATAAAAGGCTTTATAATCAGAGTCCACTATATATACTTGGCTGGAATAACTCAATCTCCTACAAAGGCATTACTTTATCAGCTCAGACCTATTCCAGGGTTGGGCAATGGATACAGTATGCTTTCAATACCGCGTACAAACCGACTGAACAGGATGGTTCTCCGGCTGTAGACTTCTGGACACCTGAAAATCAGGGCGCTAAATTTCCACGTCCCGGAATAGCCTCTCAAAATGATATTCCGGCACTTGCATTTGAAAAAGCTTCATTCTTTAAGATCAGAGAGATAACACTGGGATATTCTTTCCCAAAATCTCTAATTGAAAAAATCCGTGTAAGCAATCTTCGTGTTTATGGATCTTTACAGAACTATTTCACATTCAGTAATCTCGATAATTACGACCCGGAACGTGGAGGCGCTATTTCAAATCCTTTGTCTAAACAAATGGTGTTTGGTATTAATTTGGAGTTTTAATTGCTTAATCATTACTTATGAAAACAAGACTAAAATATATTACGATGATATTTGTTATTCTCACAATAACAAATATCTCCTGCAAAGATTATCTCCTTGAGGATAACCGGACAGGTTCAACAGAAGATGTCATTTTTTCAACCCGATCAGGCATCGACGGATTAGTAGCTTCAAGCTATTCCTATCTGCGTGGCTGGTACGGAAAAGAAGCAGCATACGGTTTGAGCGAAGGTGGAACCGATACATGGCTAACAGCATATGATAACCGACAGAAAGTTCTGATTGATTACTCCGGTATTACACCTGAAGTAGCAAGCACATCACGTGAAACTATGAATGCTTGTTTTGACGAATACTGGGAACTGTTTTATACAGCTGTCAATGTTTGTAATACAGGAATAAAATATGTTACCGCCGCTCCGTCAACAATCATCTCAGATGCTGACAAAAATGCATATCTCGGCGAACTTGAAACACTTCGTGCATTTTATTACTGGCACCTAGTTGAGACATGGGGTCCGGTGCAGATAAACCGCGAGCCCGTAAGCAATGTTTCAACAATTGGTCATCGCGATTCAGAAGAAGATGTGTATGCCTTTATGCTTGAGGATGTTAATGATGCTATCGACAAGCTATCATTAAAAACCGCCAAAACTGGTCATATAAATCTATGGGCGGCAAAAGCGCTGAAAGCACGGCTTCTTTTATATAAAGGAAGCAAATTTAATGATAACCAGGCATATATTGATGCAGCTGCAGTAGCTGAGGATGTCATTTCGGGCAGCGGACTGTCATTTTATACGAGCTGCGCTGATTGCTGGAAGGGAGTAAATGAAAACGGAGGAGTTAATAAAGAGGTAATCTGGTATGTCGACTACTCTGATGTACTTGAATATAACATCATGCCTAAGAGATTGAAGCTTGACGCAAATGGAGCTCAGTTGACATGGTCGCAGATGATGATCCGCAATGCCGCAAATACTCAGGGTGGGAATGCTGCTCACCTTATGTTCGTTGGCGTATGGAATAGTGTGCCTGCAACTTCAGGGATACTGAAAAGGACAGATACTGAGGCAAATAAAAACATCACTTACAAAAATGTGGTGTATAATGTCGGAACAAATTACCAGGCTTATTCTAAAGGTTTTACCAGGTTTGTACCATCAGGATATCTTCTTGACCTGTTCAACACAGCTACAGACCAGAGATATCAAGCTTCCTTCAGAGATGTTTACTATGTAGCTCCCCAGTTCACTACGGCATTTACCGGAGGCATTGCTCCCCCGACAGGATATGCTCTGATGCGTGATACAGCACTCTATCTTACCAGAAAAAAAGCCACAACGGGACAGATTGCAAGGGCGGCAAACAGATACGTTCTATTTTCACGTACAGATGTCGGAAACCCTGTAGTATGGCCATTATACCAGGATGCAGCAGCAACTCTCCCAACAATTGCCACTACTACTACCGGAAATGATAATAACAAAGGAAACAGAATGTATATTGCACTGAAAAAGTTCGATGATATGAATGGCAGTATAATCAGGGATCTGGGTGATCGTGATGCTTTTGTTTTTCGTCTTTCAGAGATGTATCTTATTGCAGCTGAAGGTTATATGATGTCAGGTCAATCGGGTCCGGCTATTCAGAAATTAAATGCCCTTCGAACTGCAAGAGCAATTACAGGCAAATCAAATGTTTTATCTCCTGCAGAAGAATCACAGGTATCTGGCAAAGATGTAGGCATTATTCTTGATGAAAGAGCACGTGAACTTTGTGGTGAGCAGCAAAGATGGTTTGACCTTAAAAGAACAGGCAAGCTTCTTGAAAGAGTTCTTTTGTATAACGGAACTGCAAAAAGCAATATTCAACCTTTCCATGTTTTGCGCCCGATACCTCAACCACAGATGGATGCAATAACTAACAGAACAACGGGTGAAGATCCCAATGGTTTCTGGCAAAACTCAGGATATTAGTCAGTTGTTAAAGGTGGATTAGAATTGTTAGGTGATTCTGATTTTCTATGAATTGAGGTAGTTGAGGAAAAGAGACTTTTTAAAGGTCTCTTTTCTGTTTTTTCATGAAATTGTATAATTTCAAATGTTAAGAGCGAATTGTTACTTCAATAAAACATCTTGATAATCATTCTTTTTATATTTATCTGACAAAACATTCATAGCGCTATGCACAAAAAAACTATTCTTATTCTTCTGCTATCATTGACAGCATTTACTTTTCAGGCTCAGGATCAGAAAAACAGAATGAAAGAAGCAAAATGGTCCATAAAAATGGCGAATACAATTCTGACAAGTGCAGACAGTCTGATATATTATGTTGACCGGAATCCAAAATGGGCTTACGATGTTGCTTTCCTTGGTATGGCAATTGACAGATTAGGAAATACTGACGTCAGGTACTCAAAATATATGGAAGACTGGGTCAATCATTTTGTGACGACTGATGGTTCTGTTCTTGATTACAAACTCAATGAATACAACCTTGACAGGATCTTTCCAGGAAGAGATATTATTACTGTATATAAAAGAAATCCTGAACCAAAATACAGAATTGCGCTTGATAATTTTATTGAACAGCTTAAAACACATCCAAAAACAAACTCCGGGGGTTATTGGCATAAGAATATTTATCCATCGCAGATGTGGCTCGACGGAATATTTATGGCCTCGACCTTTATGGCTCAGTATGCAAAAGAATTTAACAAACCCGAATGGTTCGATGTAGCATGTACACAAACAAAGATGATCTACGATAAGACTCTCGATTCTGAATCTGGTTTGCTGATGCATGCGTGGGACGAAAGCCATTCACAGAAATGGTGCGATCCAATGACTGGGAAATCACATTATCCATGGAGCCGTGCGATGGGATGGTACATTCTGGCTATTGAAGATATTCTTGAATACCTGCCCGATAATCATACTGCCAGGGCCGATCTTCTATCAATACTTCAAAAAACCTGCGATGCGTTGATCAGGGTAAGAGATCCAAAAACCGGGCTCTGGTTTCAGGTACTTAATTATGGCGGCAGGGAAGGAAACTACCTTGAGGGTTCGGGATCAGCAATGTTTACTTATGCTTTTGCAAGAGGCGCTCATCGAAACTGGCTCGATAAGAAGTATCTCTCAATAGCTTATACTTCATTTGACGCGATTATTAAAGAACTGATCACAGTTGATGGAAAAGGTCTTGTCACTATGCATAATATATGCGGAGGGTGCGGACTTGGAGGAAACCCCTATCGTGATGGCACATATGAATATTATGTACACGAAAAACGCATAGATAATGATACTAAAGGTGTTGCTCCATTCATAATGGCTGCTATAGAACTCGACAGGTAATACTCCATTATACATATCTGGCTCTTTCAGAGCCTTATTGATATGACTTGAAATGGATAAACCTTCTTTCTGTCGGTAAAATGGGGCTGTTCCTCTATTTTATTTTAACTACTTTATTTACTACTGTATTTTTACTGATGAAATTTTCATGAAGCAGGCAACTGTTTTTAGTTAGAATTGGGGTTAATAAAAAGGGTGCGGAGTTAGTTACGCACCTTTTTTGAATTTATATGGTTTTGTTTATGATCCCCTGTCTATTAAGATGCTTATTTAATATCAAATAACCTGCAAATGTGCCTGTTATAGATATTCTCATATACGCACTTTGAAACGGTCTGTTCGTTTGTTTCCAGTAGCCTGAAATAATCTTTCATCTTCAAGGCCGCCAGCTTGTATGCAACATGAATCAATTGTCGCATATTTGGATTATAGGCCGAGTTTCCCGTATTATGCTTTAACGAATCAGAGAACTTAATACCAGTCCATTCAGAAACATCCTGTTTTGATGGAAGAGCAGACACCTTAATATCAATAACATCTGCGTACGGAGCACATAGCTCATCGATTTTCTCCAGTGATTCAGCATAAATCTCTTTGACAAAATTGAGCGCTTCCCCACCAGCGCTGGCGAGACCGATTACCTCTTCAAGCCAGGTGGTTCCTGCTGTTTTCAGATGTATTCCTTTCTCTGATTTTTTTATAATTGAACCAATATATGGATATATATCAAACTTGTCTGATCCTGAATGAATGCTCATCTTCAGGTTTTCAGGCAAACCAAATTCCTTTACTGCATAATCGATGACCATGAGATCAGATTCAAATTCCTTAGCAAATAACGATGGGTCCCCGACATAATCAACACCTTTGTTGAATCTTCCTGAAAATTTCGGAGCAATTGTCTGTACTGGTATATTTTCGGATGCCAGCATTTTGAGTATGAAAAAAAGTTCCACCGGTGTCTGTGGGTGAGGTACTTCATCCATTGAAACTTCTGTGACATAATTGTCATTTCCTTTTATTCTTTCAATTTTTCTGTAAATGTCATAGGCCCTTTTTGATGCAAAAAGATATTTTTCTGCTATTTCTCTTATCTGAGATTCAGACGTTTTAAATGACAATTTTGTTCCCGGAATTTTCAGTTCACCGGTATACTTTTTAACATCTGTAAGGAATTCTGCGATATCATTCTCGTCAGCTTTCTTTCCGATATAAGATGCCACATCAATTGTAAAGAAATCGGAGCAATCTATAAAACGCTCAACCGTATCGAGGTTAATATGATCCGCATCTACAAAATATGGCTTTTTAAATCCGGCTGCTTTTGTTACCATATCTGCCTCAATCCTTACATCCTCTGGCTGGGTTCCAATTGTATTGTGTTCACGATTTGATTTATTCCAGACTGGTGTAATTTCAATGCCTTTTGCAGATGCAGCGGTGATCGCTTTTAATTGTGCGCTTCCCTGGTGACCAAATCTGTCGCCAAGACCAATAGAATATTTACCCAGAGTTATCATAATGTATTATTTAAAGATAGTAATCAGGTTTTGACATTTTCCTAACCCTCTTATGTGAAGGTTGCCTGTCTGCCAGTAAGCAAGGGCAGGGGGTAAGCACAAAAAACCTGTGTTCATAAATCATAAGAAAAAGTCAACATTTTCAGAAGTTACTATATCAACAGGAATGTATTCAATCTTATCGGGAATCTTATGTAGCGAAAGGTACTCAAAGAGTTTTTTTATTCCCTTATAAGTTTGTTCCTCGGGCCTCTGGCCAATCAGAAACCTTGTAATTCCTGACTTCAGGTACTTTACATTTGAATCGAGAAGATCGTATCCGATAAGATTAATTGACATTAATCCCTTCTCTTCAAGATAAAATGCAATCAGGTACGACCTTGAACCAGTGATAAAAATTGAACCGATTCCGGGGTTTTCAAGAAATGCCTTATCTATGGCATTCTTTACCATTTCAGATGATGGGTCCGGAATATTGATAATTATCTTTTTGCCTTTATTTTTACCCGTTTTCTGAAAATAACTCATAAATCCCTCTGTCCTGTGTGTAAGGTGATGGACATTCTGAATATTTCTGGCGATGGTAACAACTAGAATATCACTTTTTTCAGGAGTAACCATATCGATAAGCTGACCGGCAACCCTTCCGCTCTTAAATATCTCTTCCCCTACATATGCAAGGAAATTAGTGTTTTCGATATATCCGTCAATGAAAACAAAAGGTACTTTTCCCTTTTCAAGCCGGGAACAAAACGCTGTTGATTCCGATTTAAAAATTGGCGCGAGGAGGACTCCGTCAGGTTTTAAATCAAAGACGATATTGGTTTTCTTCTGAAAATCTTCTTCACTCTGCATGTCGAAAGTTACCTGACTGAGGGTCACTGGAAAGGGATCCAGCTCTTCAATAGCCCTGAACATACCCAGAGGATGCTTTTTCCAAAAAGCATTATTTTCCGAAGGAGCGGGGAGAAGTGATACAAAGTGAAATCGTTTCTTTGATTTCAGTACCTGAGCCATAACATTTGGCGAATAATTAGTCTCTTTAATTATCTTCTGGACCTTCAGTCTTGTCTTTTCAGCAACCTCGCCTCTGTCGTGTATAACCCTGTCAACTGTGCCTATTGATATACCCGCTATTTTGGCTATATCCTTTATTCTGATTTTTCTTGGAGGCATATTAGTTATATGATTTTGTCAGTCTAAAACAACTTTTTTAACTTTTGGTGCAAATAAAGTCATAATTATCCATGCAAAGAGGTAAGCGCTTCCGGCTATTGCAAACATAATAACATAACCGGTTTCAATATGCCCCAGATTCTTGAAATGTTCAAGTATCGCGCCTGCAATATATGAGATAAATGCCCCACCGACAGCACCTGCCATACCACCAATCCCAGTAATAGAACTTACAGCCTTTTTGGGAAATGAATCAGAAACAGTTGCGAAGATATTTGCTGACCATGCCTGGTGAGAAGATGCTGCCAGAGCTATCAGACATACTGCTCCCCATGTACTGATACCAGCTGCCGATGCAAACACAACTGGTATAACAAGGAGTGCAAAGATCAGCATAGTTATCTTCCTGGCCTTAAATGGAGACATTCCTTTCTTCATCATATATCCGGAGACCAATCCTCCACCAACACTGCCCACTGTTGTGCAAGTATATATAAAGGCTAAAGGCAATCCGAACGCTTTGACATCCAGTCCTGTTCCTCTGACAGTCGAGAGCCAGCCGGGGATCCAGAACAGGTAAAACCACCAGATGGGATCTGTAAGTCCTTTACCTATAAAAAAAAGCCATGTTTGCCGGTATTTAAAAAGTTTCAGCCATGGTACCTTTTCCTTTGTTTCCTCTTGTTCGTCAGCATCACTGTTAATATATGCAAGCTCACTGGCTGAAACTCTTCTCTGCTTTTCTGGAACTTCATAAAAGATGAACCAGAAAATTATCCAGACAAATCCTAAAGCTCCGGTAATAATAAATGCTGCCTGCCAGCCCCATAATGCCACAATGGCTGGTATCGCAAGTGGTGCAACAATGGCTCCGACATTTGTTCCGGAGTTAAATATCCCGATGGCAAGTGCTCTTTCTTTCTTGGGAAACCATTCAGCGATTGCTTTATTTGCAGCAGGAAAGTTACCGGATTCGCTGATTCCAAGGAGTCCCCTCCAGAATCCAAAACCAAGTACGCCTTTTGCAAGAGCATGTCCCATTGCAGCAATGCTCCAAAAGAATACAGAAACACCATACCCTAATTTTGTTCCGAATTTATCTATAAGCCTTCCTACTACTACCATTGCGAAACCATAGCAGAGCTGGAATGCCATAATGATATGAGAATAATCTTTTTCCCCGATTCCGAGATCGGCTTCAAGCATAGGTTTTAATATTCCTATTACCTGTCTGTCGAGGTAGTTTAGGGTTGTTGCAAAGAATATCAATGCGCAAACCGTCCATCTGTACCTGCTGAAGTTTTTAGGTTCTGACATAGTATTTACTAAGGTTAAGGTTAAGGTTAAGGTTAAGGTTGAGGTTAAGGTTAAGGCTAAGATGAAGTAAATCAAACATTATAGGTTGAAGAAGAAGTGGTTCCTCCGCGTCCGGTCCAGTTGGTATGAAAGAATTCACCTCTTGGTTTGTCGGTGCGTTCATATGTGTGTGCACCGAAATAGTCACGTTGAGCCTGTAACAAATTAGCAGGAAGCCTCTCGCATCGGTACCCGTCAAAATATCCAAGTGCAGACGAGATGGCAGGTATTGCAATGCCATTAACGGCAGCTGCAGACACAACATTTCTCCAGCCCTTCTGTGCTTTTTCAACTTTATCTTTAAAGAAAGGATCGAGCAGAAGATTTGTAATGGAAGGATTGTTATCAAACGCTTCTTTGATTTTTCCAAGGAAGGCAGACCTTATAATACAACCTCCGCGCCACATAAGTGCAATGCCTCCATAATTGAGTTTCCATTTATATTCTTTAGCTGCAGCCTCCATCAGGGAATACCCCTGGGCATATGATACAATTTTTGCAGCATAAAGGGCATCTTTTATATCATTAATGAATTTAACATTATCACCATTATATTTCGGTGCCGGACCCTTGAGAATTTTTGAAGCCTGGACTCTCTCATTTTTCAAGGCAGAAAGACATCTTGAAAATACGGCTTCCCCGATTAATGTTAATGGAATGCCCAGGTCGAGGGCAGTAACGGCTGTCCATTTTCCGGTACCTTTCTGACCTGCAGTATCAAGAATTTTATCAACAAGCGCTTTCCCGTCTGAATCTTTGAATGCAAGGATATCACGAGTGATTTCAATAAGATAGCTATTAAGATCACCGTTATTCCATTCTTTAAAAATAAGGTGCATCTCATCTGCGCTCAGATGCAGCAGATCTCTCATTATCTGATAAGCCTCGGTTATGAGTTGCATGTCGCCATACTCTATACCATTATGAACCATTTTTACAAAATGACCGGCTCCGTTTTCTCCTACCCAGTCGCAGCATGGTGTTCCGTCATCTACCTTTGCAGCAATTGCCTGAAATATTGGTTTCACTAACGGCCATGCTGCCTTTGATCCTCCCGGCATTATTGAAGGACCAAGCAAAGCTCCCTCTTCACCTCCGGAAACCCCTGTACCTATATAAAGAAGGCCTTTGCTTTCTACAAGGGCTGTTCTCCTGTTTGTATCAGGGAAATGAGTGTTACCTCCGTCAATAATTATATCTCCCTGGGCAAGCAAAGGAATGAGTGTATTGATCATTTCATCTACTGCATTTCCGGCTTTGATCATTAGCATAACTTTTCTTGGACGCTCAAGAGATCCGACCAGCTCCTCAATTGAATGAGTTCCGATAATATTCCTGCCTTTGGCTCTTCCAGATAGAAAATCATCAACTTTCTGGGTCGACCGGTTAAATACAGAAACACTGAATCCTTTACTCTCCATATTCAGTACAAGATTCTCGCCCATTACAGCCAGTCCTATTAAACCAATATCTGATAATTTGTTCATGACTAAATGATTGTATTTATAATATTTTATTTCGTTTCTATATTATTCTTACTTATTAAATGTTGCAAGTTGCATGATGCAGGTTAACTGTAATTTCACCCTGCACTGAGCACTAGTACCCTGCACTCAGCACCCAGCAACTATTTCCTCCTCTTATAATACTCCGCAACTACCTCGTCCATAATTTTACTGGTCCTGGCTCCTGTAATTCCCGTGCTTGGAGAAGTGCCCTGCCCATTTAGCGACTGAACTATTTTTTCTATAAGATAGTATTGAACATGCTCAGGCCTTTCATTTATATACTCATGAATTCCTGAGGCATTTGAAAGAACAATTGGTTCAAAACTGAATGTGGAAAATCTAATTGATCCTTGATCTCCTATTATCTCGATAGTATCTCTTCCGCTCTCAAGTGAAATACTGAAGCTCCATGTACCCGTTCCAATAATGTTATTACAAAAAATAAACTGGGCAGTGACGAAATCTTCAGCTTTGTAGAGTCCTGCATGATTAACTGTTATTGATTTGACTTTCTGAATGGGACCGAAAAGAAAATCAAGATAATCAAGCTGATGGGAGGCAAGATCAAAGAAATGTCCCCCTCCTGACATTTTAGGATCAACCCTCCATGATGGTCTTCCTTGTTTTTCATCCTCAGAAGGAGCTTTAAATAATTGCAGCTGCAAAAAACGCACCTTTCCGATACTTCCCTTTTCAATAAGATCTTTAACTAAAAGGAAACCAGGCAGGGCCCTTCTGTAATATGCCACAAAAACCGGAATTCCGTATTTTTCAGCTGTTTTGTTTATTTTAAGACATTGGGCATAATTAACTGCCATTGGTTTCTCAATATATACAGGTTTGCGAGCTTTTATCACTTCAATGGCATATTCTGCATGGCTCTCTGGTGGTGTGGCAATATATACTGCATTGATATCATTGTCATTAATAAGATCCGATGCTTTGGAATAAAACCTTGGAACATTGTGTCGCCTGGCATAATCTTTAGCAAGAAAGGGATCTCTTCTCATAACTGCCAACAAGCTGGAATCCTGAACTTTATTAAAAGCCGGACCACTTTTTACTTCGGTGACATTACCACACCCTATTATTCCCCATTTTATCATTTCATGAATTTATTAATAATTATTTAACCAGCCGCTGCCTCGATGTCCATAAACCAAGCGCAGGATTTGAAATGAAGTAGACTTCCTCTCCATTATCCATTTTATTACTGCCGTCTTTCAGTTTTTTTGGGTCGAATTTCTTAAGCATTTCTGTCAGGTCGTGATATTTAAAATTAACTGACTCTATCTCTTCCCTGGTAAGGTAACCGGGACAATAAGTTATGGAGAATCTGCCTTCGGAACTCCCATGGATCAGATGAGCTGCTGCACTTAGATTGTTATTAAGATCTTCATTTTCATTTAGAGACTTTAAAGTGTTGGATGTTCCGCGATAGCCATATTTCCTTATCAGCCGGTCTATCTCCTTATCCTCGCCAAACTCTTTCAGTCCAGGAGCAAGAACAATTAACTCCCCATTATCAGCCATGGCCATACGGGTCCTGTAAATGCTTTTATTCCCAAGCCATGTGCTTTTAAACTCAGCAGGATCGAGATACACAACGACTTTTTTCAGAGGTTTTTCCAGTACATTAAAGTTTACTTTCAGTGAAAGTTCCGCTGCCAGCCTGAATACTTCTTCATCGTCGCCAATAAAAAGCCCTCTTACCGCAAGATTGCCTTCTTCATCACGGCCAATGACAGTTTGTACATAAACAATGGGCAGATGTTGTGTAAAATTTGCTGAAGCATAGTTTAAGAGAGATCTCACCGGGTTATCGGCTTTTCCCATAATCCGTTCCATGCCATATACGGCCCCGATAAAATGACTCTTGTTAATACCTTCAGCTCCCCCTGTTCCAACAAAAAGATTCTTATTATAATTGGCCATGCCAATAACTTCATGAGGGACAACCTGTCCGACGGATAGGATAAGATCATGTCCACCATTGAAAACCAGCCTGTTAAGCTGAGCCGGCCATGAATAGTTCAGAGCCCCTCCGGTAATTTTTGATACATATTCCCCTGGTACGGTTCCTACAGTTACCACATCGTTTCTCCAGTCATGTACACGAAAGAGTGATAATGGAACTTCTTTAAACATATCTCCGATCTGAAAGTCAGTCATTGGCGAATGGGTTCCAAGGGCGGGAAGGATATCTTTAAGACTATTTTTATAGTAGCGGTATATATATGAAGTAAGTTCGCCGGCTCTTGAATGAAAACGGGTGCAATCGGGAGGCACAACAAGTACTTTCTTTCTTACGCCTAGTTTTTCCAGTGCAGAATTAATCCCAGCCTCAAGATCCTTTGAATTCAGGACTGTATTCTCCGATCCTAAATTGTAATATATCATAATTGTCTTCCTTACTAATTTTAGCTTCTCACCAAAAGAGTGTCTCACTCCTCACACCTCATGCCTCACACCTCACACCTATTTCCAGTGTGGATGCTCAGGCAGATATGTCTCAAACTCTCTTATAAGATCTTGCTCATAGACGCCTTTATAATGTCCCGCAAAGAATCGGTCCAGGCCTTCTTTATAAAGCTTTTCCCATGATTCTTCCTCTTTCCCGGGATTTATAGGAAAGAATAGGACTCCGTTTGTTTTGGCAGCCTTCAGATCGCCATTTGCGTCGCCGATCATAAGAATCTTATCATCAGGATACTTACCCTTTGCAGCATATTTCAGATGTTCCGACTTGGTTCCATGTTCCTGTCCGGCTATCATCTTCAGATAATGATCGATCCTGTTTTCTTCCCATTCACGTTTCAGGGCTTCAAACGGAGTTTGTGAAACGACCATTGCATCAGCCATAGGTTTTAATTTCTCCAGACATTCTTTTACGAATGGAAAGGGAGTTATTCCGAATACCATTTTTTCGATATCTTCATTTACTTTCAATGACCATTCTAGTGTCTGTGTAATGAATGGATCATTTACTTCTGCAGCATATTTTTTCAATGTCGGATTCCCAAGCCTGGTTTCTTTTTTTGTCCACTCAATAAGCGGGGCAGCTGAAGGAACTTTGAAATTTCTGGCTTCCATTTCGGGACGGTTTGCAAGAAGCCTGAGCGTTTCATTTACTGCCAGAAAACGGTTGCATCCCCTGTTAGTTGAATACAGGTTTACAAACTCCCAGGTTTCACGGGCATATTTCGAAACAGGCTGCATTCTGAAGTATTTTATGAAATTAGGGCAGAAGCACTCTTTTTGTTTTATCTCCATTGTATCAAAAGCGCAGCCATCGGAATCTATTCCAATAAAAAAATCCTTCTCCGGTTTTAAGGCTAGTAACTGTTCCTGTGGATTCATAATAAAAAAAGTCAAAAGTAAAAAGTCGAAAGGCAAAAGTCAAAAGTCAAAAGTAAAAAAGACTTATGATCGTAAGTTATAGCTTTTCGTATGCTTCAAGTTTATAATCATGTAATTTTTTGTCGGCAAATTTCATTTCAAGCCTGGCGAACCTCTGCCTTCCGTTAATTATGGGCACTGAAGGCCAGTCTTCTCCGATCAGAGGTCTGACATATGCAAGAAATTCATCAGTCACATCGTAACGACTCCCGGAAATCCATTTTTCAGGAAATGTTCTTTCGGAAAGAGCAACTTTCTCCAGAGGAACCTTATCGTACCTTACATTATAAATAAACCCGGGTTCTCTTAGAATAGTGGCCATCCAGCCATTACCTTCATATAACGCAATTTCAACAGCTTTCTGTCCTACTTTATAAGCTTCATCGAGGTCGACAATTGATGCATAGGCAGTTGTGTGACGCTGATCAGTTCCCATAACCTGACCCCTTGCCGCACCCCTGGCTTTTAATCCTTTGTTATTCAGATAATTAACGATAGTCTGAAATACCGAATTCTGACTCGATCCAAAAGATGTATGGCCAAATGCATCTTTTACTTCACCTATTCCGCCAACATCAAATCCTTCACTTACAACAACTATACACCTGCCATCCTTTTTCAACTGGTCATTGACATTATCAACAAGATTATCAATAGATACATTTGATTCAGCCATATAGATCTGCAAAGGCATATTTCTTTCCGGATCAGCAAGTCTTGCAGCCGCTGGAATATAGCCTATTTTCCGACCCATTGCCTGGATAACCAATACAGGATCAGCAGGAGCTGAGCCCATATTTTCTTCATTGGCGTTCTGAATGATATGCGACCAGTATCGTGCAACACTTCCATAGCCCGGTGTGTGATCAATAAGTTTAAAATCATTGTCACCCACATCATTATCAATTGTTTTTGGCACTCCGACAGCAATAAGATCGAGCCCTTTCGTTTTTGCCAGTTCGCTGACCTTAAAGGCGGTATGTTGCGAATCATTGCCACCTATATAGAAAAAGTATCCTATATTATGAGCTTTAAAGACTTCCATTATCCTCTGGAAATCTTTTTGTTGCTTATCTTTAAGCTTATATCGGCAGGTACCGATACTTCCTGCAGCAGGAGTATTTCTCAAAAGTGCTATCTCTTCTTCATTCTGAGATGAAAGGTCAAGAAGCTCCTCATTCAAAACCCCCTCAATCCCGTGCCAACCTCCATATACCTTTCCGAATTTTTCAGGAAACATCCTGCATGTCTCTACTATCCCCCGTAAAGAACTGTTAATTACCGGCGATGGTCCTCCTGACTGGGCGACAATTACATTCTTTGCCATGATTCTTTTGATTATATACTGTGTTTTATTACTTTATTATCATTATCTGGTTGTTGTTTCTGGTTACTGGTTGCTGGTTGCTGGTTCTCCTGCCCAGCACCCAGCACCCAGTAACTAGTACCAAGAACCCAGTAGCTAAACTCCTGAATAGGCACTAAACCCCCCGTCAACAGGTATAACTACACCCGTAACAAATTTAGAAAGGTCAGAGACAAGATAGATTAGTGTGCCGGTTAATTCTTCAGGCACACAATAGCGTTCCATAGGTGTGCCGTTAATTATTTTCTTTCCTCTGGCAGTAAGTCCTCCGGTTTTTTCATCTATTAAAAGAAATCTGTTCTGATTTGTAAGAAGAAAGCCGGGTGCTATTGCATTAACTCTGACTCCGGTTTTTGAAAAATGAACTGCCAGCCATTGTGTGAAATTATTTATGGCAGCTTTCGCTGCGGAATATGCCGCAATCTTTGTCAGGGGCCTGTATGAGTTCATTGAAGAAATGTTTATTATGACTCCTGATTTTTTCTTTACAAGGTCAGTCGCGAAAACCATCGTTGGAATGAGTGTTCCTTTAAAGTTCAGATCAAATACCTTATCGAATCCTTCAATTTGAAGTCCGAAAAATGTCTCTTCAAGATTTTCTTCATCTGTTCCTTCCATTTTCTCAACCTTGGTTGTAGCAGCCGGAGAGTTGCCTCCGGCACCATTTATCAGGATATCAATAGGACCGAACTTTTCATGAATAATTTTCTTTGCATCTTCCAGGGAAGCTTTGTCAAGAACACTGGCTGAGACTCCGATAGATGGCGTACTAAACTCTTTTTCAATATGTCTGGCAACTTCAGCTGCTGCTTCTTTATTGAGGTCGAGTATTACGGTTTTTACACTCAGAGCCGCAAGTGATTTAGCCATAGTTGAGCAAATAATACCCGCTCCGCCAGTTATAACAGCTACTTTATCTTTTAGATTTAATTCGTTCATATATAATGTATTAGAATCCGAAATACTCTTTTGCGTTTTTATAGGATATTCCTTCAATAATAGGTTTCAGTATATCCTCTTCATCAGGAATTAGTCCCTTTTCAACTTCTTCTCCAATATAATTACATACCAGGCGCCTGAAATATTCGTGCCTGGGGTAGGAGAGGAAGCTTCGTGAATCGGTTACCATTCCGATAAATCTTCTTAGCAGACCGAGAGCTGCCAGATCACTGAGATGCTTTTCCATCCCGCATTTCTGATCCAGAAACCACCATGCAGCTCCATATTGAACTTTTACTGCAGATGAACCGTCGTTAAAATTCCCGGCCATTGTAATCATCATCTCATTATCGGCAGGATTAAGATTATAAAGAATCGTTTTGGCAAGCTGCTCATTATTATCAAGTTCACTTAGAAACTTCGATATTTTCATAGGATCCTGTGCGATACCTATGGAATCCCAACCGGTATCAGGGCCCGTTTGCCTGAACATCCGTGCATTATTATTTCTCATTGCACCGACATGAAACTGCTGCGTCCAGTCTCTTTTATGATTAAGTTTGCATAGTTCGAGCATAACAGCTGTCTTGTATTTTTCAGTTTCTTCTAATGAAATAATCTCTCCATTACGCAGATTTTTAAAAATTCTTTCAATTTCAACTGACGTGAAGGTGGAAAAATAAAACCGATCAAGACCATGATCCGATAATCTTCCTCCCATATCATGAAAGAACTTGTGTCTCTTATCCAACGCTTCAATAAGAGACTCAAAATTTCGGATCTGAGTTCCGGCTGCAAGTTCAAGCTTCAGGATATATGCTTTGAATTTCTCAGGATCCTCTGTTTTTATAACGTTATCGGGACGAAAAGTAGGAAGAGTTTTCAGATCGAAAGAGTTTTTAAGCTTCTTATGATATTCAAGATTATCCGTGGGGTCATCAGTCGTACATACGACCTCAGCTTTCATTTTGCGCAGCATTGATCTCGTACTGAACTCTTCTGACTGTAACATGGCAGAGGCTTTCTCATAAATACCAGCAGCTGTAGTCGGAGAAAGAAGTTCAGTTATATTGAAATACCTTGCCAGTTCGAGATGAGTCCAGTGATAAAGCGGATTTCCGACTGTTGCAGGAACTGTTTCTGCCCATTTTTTGAATTTCTCTTCATCAGAACCATTACCTGTGCAATATTTTTCGCTTATTCCGTTCGTACGCATAGCACGCCATTTATAATGATCACCCTCCAGCCAGGCCTGCGTAAGATTGGTAAATTGATGATCTTCAGCTATAAATGCGGGTGAAAGGTGGCAATGAAAATCAATAATTGGCTGATTTACAGCGTACATATGATAAAGTTTCTCAGCTGTATTATTACCAAGAAGAAAATTCTCATGAATAAATGGTTTCATATCTTAAAAGAGATTATAAAATTTTCTAAATTTGAAAATTATTGTGTCGTTAACGATCACGAAATTATAAATTACTATTCAATTAATCAAGAAATATCAGAAGATAAAAGACAAAAGCAAAAATACAAAAGTGAAGAAAGATACTGGGTGCTGGTTACTAGTTGCTGGCTGCTGGTTGCTGGCTGCTGGTTGTAAAGTTTAAAAGTGAATTGCAAAAAGCCCGAATTACG
>Ga0302321_100001869_pt1 | contig 17999 bp, 14 predicted proteins | sample Fen_T0_1_FD_202505 | JGI IMG/M metagenome (GOLD analysis project Ga0302321, IMG submission 202505) | Peat permafrost microbial communities from Stordalen Mire near Abisko, Sweden - Fen_T0_1 | ecosystem: Environmental > Terrestrial > Soil > Wetlands > Permafrost | place: Sweden: Abisko...
CGTTTCAATCAGATTATTGACAGTGAAATTATTCCGCTGGATTCTGAAAATATAAGAAATATTCAGAGCATTATTTTTCCTATTGATTTGAATGGATATCTTTTGTTTTGCACTGTTATCAGAGATGTAACAGAGATTAAGCGATATGAAAAAGAATTACTAAGGATAAGCGCTGATAAAGACAAATTCTACTCCATCATTGCTCAATACCTTTACACTCCATTCAGTTTGTTCAATAATTTTGCAAAAGTGATGTCTGAGGAGCTTGATACCTTGCCTCTTAAAGAAATTCAAAAGATGGCTGAGATGATGAGCAAGTCAGCTTCGAATCTTTACAGTCTTCTTGATAATATGCTTCAATGGACAAAAATGAATCAGGGAAAAATCATTTTTGAACCACAAATACTGAATTTTAAAAAAATTAGTCGCGATGCCGTCTCCATTCTTAAACCGAGTACTGATGAAAAAACCATCAAGATCAATCATAATGCACCAGAAGATATAAATATTTATGCTGATATATTTATGTTCAAAACGATATTAAGAAATCTTGTGGTGAACGCTATAAAGTATACCGGTTGTAATGGGCATATAGATATTTCCGCGCAGCAAACAGACTCAAATGTAACAATTTCAGTTATTGATAATGGTCTTGAAGTTACACCTGATCATTTGACAAGAATTTTTAATTATTCCGAGTTTCATACCACATTAGGCTCCACTGATGAAAAAGGAACAACTTTAGGATTATTACTCTGCAAACAATTTGTAGAAAAACATGGCGGGAAAATTTGGGTGGAGAGCAAGAATGGCAAAGGCAGCGAAATCAAATTTACTATGCCAGGAGTTACTTAAAATGTTAATAAGATCGATAATTGATACAAAAAACTAAGTCCTGATTTTCAATACTTTTGTAAGCAAAATCATTAAGAATGACTCAGGGAAATAAAGAGCAGTACATGAGGGCAGCACTGACTGAAGCAAATAAAGCATTTGCCAGACAGGAAGTTCCGATAGGTGCCGTCGTCGTATGTAATGATATGATCATTGCCAGGGCTCATAATCTGACGGAAACTCTTAAGGATCCGACCGCTCATGCTGAGATGCAGGCAATAACGGCGGCCACAAACTGGCTTGGAGGAAAATATCTTACAGATTGTACTATCTATGTGACTCTCGAACCATGTGCCATGTGTGCAGGAGCTATCGGCTGGAGCCAGGCGAGTGCTCTTGTCTATGGAGCAAGCGATGAAAAAAAAGGATTCAGTAAAGTTTCAGATTCACTTCTGCATTCTAAGACCAGTGTCGAACGGGGAGTATTGGAGAAAGAGTGCAGGGAATTGCTTACGAGGTTTTTCAAGGGGAAGCGATAATCTTGCTATAAAATCCCTTTTGAATAATAATGAACTCACCCCCCTTTCCCCCTCTCTAATTCGTAGAGAGGGGGTGTAATACACTGATTATCTGTCATTATCCCCCTCTTTACAAAGTAGAGAGGGGGACAGAGGGGGAGAGTACATGCGTGTTATAAAAAGTATTAATTTTAATAAAATATTTCAAATGACTTTAGATAACAGCAAAACTATAATAAGCATCAGAATTAAACTCTTCTCTGCTACAGTTGTATTACTGGCTTATCTTGCCCTGGCATATGTAGCCAAACTGATAAAATTTCCACTCCTGGGTATGAGCGATAGCTCCTGGACTGTAATCCTCATTTTAATCTGGCTCATTCTTGCTTTCATACCTATGGTTCTCAATTATCAGTTTATCAGCTATTCTGATGAGGAGGACTTAATAATTTTCAGGTATTTCCCAGCTGGTATTGTTGGAGGAAAAAAGAACTCTGTCGAGATCAATAAAACAACATTTTCAGGATTCAAAATTGAGACCAGGTTTTTCGGCCTTATACAGAGTATTGTACTTTTGCAGAAGGTTCAGGGAGGAGTTGCAAAGTATCCGCCGGTATATATAAGCGCTTTATCGCGTGAAGAGAAGGCAAAAGTCATCAAATCGCTAAACCTGTATGCCCCTTCTGTGTGAAGGTTATCATCTGATAACATGAGAATTATCATTTTTATTGACTTTAAACAATCTCAAATTTGACCCATCAATTTATAGACTAAATCATAACTAAAAATTAAAATAATGAATGTAGATAAAATCATGAACAACCTCGAAAAGAAGCATCCCGGAGAGGTTGAGTATTTACAGGCAGTAAGAGAAGTACTGGAATCAATTGAAGAGGTTTATAACGAAAACCCGCAGTTTGAATCCGCTAATATTATTGAACGGATTATTGAACCTGACCGTGCAATTACATTTAAAGTTCCATGGGTTGATGATGAAGGGAATGTAAAGATAAACCTCGGTTACCGTATTCAATTCAATAATGCAATTGGTCCGTACAAGGGTGGTCTGCGTTTTCACCCAAGCGTTAACTTATCAATTCTGAAGTTCCTGGGATTTGAACAGATATTCAAGAATGCGCTTACAACTCTTCCAATGGGAGGTGCAAAAGGAGGTTCGGATTTTGATCCAAAAGGAAAATCAAATGCTGAGGTCATGCGTTTCTGTCAGTCATTTATGCTTGAACTTTGGAAATACATTGGCCCTGAAACTGATGTTCCTGCAGGGGATATAGGTGTCGGAGGCCGCGAAATTGGTTTCTTATATGGTATGTATAAGAGGCTTGCAGGTGAACATACCGGTGTTCTGACTGGAAAAGGAAGTAACTGGGGAGGTTCGTTGGTCCGTCCTGAAGCAACCGGTTTTGGTTGTGTATATTTTGCAAAAGAGATGCTTGCTACCAAAGGTGAATCATTCAACGGGAAAAGAGTGGCAATCAGTGGTTTTGGGAATGTTGCATGGGGAGCTGCCCTTAAGGCAACAGAATTAGGGGGAAAAGTTGTTACTATCTCAGGTCCCGATGGTTATGTATATGACCCTGAGGGAATATCAGGGAAGAAAATTGATTATATGCTTGAACTTCGTGCTTCAAATGAAGATATTGTTAAACCATATTCGTTTGCATTTGAAGGGGTTGAATTTCATGAAGGGAAACATCCATGGGAAGTAAAAGTTGACATAGCTCTCCCATGTGCAACACAGAATGAGCTGACAGGTGAAGATGCCAGGAAACTTATAAATAATGGTTGCATTTGTATATGCGAAGGTGCAAATATGCCAAGCACTCCTGAAGCAGTAGAGATTATTCAGAAAAATGGTTTACTCTTTGCTCCGGGGAAAGCATCAAACGCCGGTGGCGTTGCCACATCAGGACTGGAAATGACCCAGAACTCAATGAAACTTCGTTGGAACAGAAAGGAAGTTGATGACCGTCTTCATGAGATCATGTGCAATATCCACGGACAGTGTGTTAATCATGGTAAGAGAGAAAATGGATATGTCGATTATGTAAAGGGTGCAAATATTGCCGGATTCCTCAAAGTTGCAAATTCGATGCTTGACATGGGAGTGATCTAGGGGGCTTAAAACCGTTTATATTAACATAAATTATATGTAGAGACGCCCAAATTGGGCGTCTCTTATTTTTGATATAATTTGTTACTGGAATGAGACTCCCAAATGGGCGTCTCTTATTTTTGATATAATTTGTTACTGGAACGAGACTCCCAATTTGGGCGTCTCTTATTTTTGATATAATTTGTTACTGGAATGAGACGCCCAAATTGGGCGTCTCTTATTTTTGATATAATTTGTTACTGGAATGAGACGCCCAAATTGGGCGTCTCTACATTTATTATCCCTGCCGTATTTTTTTACAAATTCCATTATTATATATATCCCCGCATTTTTTTATATTTGTATGTCTCAATTTCTTGTGCTATGTCAGAAGTGCAGCTTAAGCATAAAATTGCTTTGGGCCAAATACCGCGTATCGGTGATATTAATGCCAGGAAACTGGTATCGCATTTTGGGAGCGTTGAAGCAATCTTTCATGAGCCTTACAGAAATCTCATCAAAATTCCGGGTATTGGTTCGGGTATAGCAAAATATATAAGTGACAGGACTTATCTCGATACGGCAGAGAAAGAGGCAGAATATGTTACGAAAAACAATATCAAAACTCACTTTTATCTCGATAGTGACTATCCGTTCAGACTCAGACAATGCGATGATTCACCCGTCGTGTTTTTCTTCAAGGGCAATTGTAATCTGGATGCTTCAAAAATTCTGAGTGTTGTTGGTACACGTAATGCTACTTCAAGGGGACGGGAATTGTGTGAAAAGATTATTGAAGGTCTCGCAGCAGGTCACCCTGATCTTATTATAGTTAGCGGTTTGGCATATGGAATTGATATTTCATCACACAAAGCTGCCCTCGCTGATAATCTTCAGACCATCGGAGTATTGGCTCATGGATTTAAGACCATTTATCCGGCTCTTCATGCTTCAACCGCGAAAGCGATGGTAAACAAAGGAGGCCTGGTGACTGACTTCCTCTCAGATGCTCTACCGGAACGCAATAATTTCCTGAAAAGAAACCGGATAATTGCAGGTCTGGCTGATGCCACACTTGTTGTCGAATCGGGTATTAAGGGAGGTGCCCTGATAACAGCAGACATTGCCAACTCCTATAACCGTGATGTTTTTGCCGTACCGGGAAGGCCTGATGACCAATGGTCAGCCGGTTGCAACAGTCTTATCAGGAATAACAAAGCATTTCTGACTGAATGTTCCGATGATATTGAGTACTTTCTAAACTGGAAACCTGAAAAGTCAAAGCCTGCCATACAAAGAACACTTTTCTCCGACCTCAGTGAGACCGAAAGGTTGATCTTTGAATTGCTTTCGAAACAAGGGGAGCTTACCATTGATACAATTTGCAGGTCACTCGATATACCGGTTTATAAATTATCATCTCTCCTACTCCAGATGGAGTTCAAAGGATTACTGAAATGTTCTCCGGGGAACCTGTATCGGACAGTATAGACCAAAGTCAGAAAAATGCTGATTATTTCCTGAACTTCTGCCTTCCCGCCCTAAAATTAAACAGACATATAACAGCAAAAATCAGTGTTTATCTGACATTGATTTTATATTTTTGTACCTCCAATTAACCTTTAATTAAATCTTTTTATTATGGATCCTAGAGTACAACAATTCATGGCCATGATCAAAGCCAGAAATCCTGGTGAGAACGAGTTCCATCAGGCTGTTCAGGAGGTTGCAGAATCCCTGATTCCTTTCATTGAGGAAAATCCCAAGTATAAACATGCGAAAATTCTTGAAAGAATTGCAGAACCTGAAAGGACAATAATATTCAGGGTACCATGGTTAGATGACAAGGGAGAAGTTCAGATCAACCGTGGTTTCAGAATCGAGATGAACAGTGCTATAGGCCCATACAAAGGCGGCCTGAGACTTCATCCGACTGTAAACCTGGGAATCCTCAAGTTTCTTGCTTTTGAACAGGTCTTTAAAAATAGTCTGACTACACTTCCGATGGGCGGAGGTAAAGGTGGTTCTGATTTCGATCCGAAAGGTAAATCGGATAATGAAGTGATGAGATTTTGCCAGAGTTTCATGTCGGAACTTTTTCGCCACATCGGAGCCGACACAGATGTTCCAGCCGGCGATATCGGAGTTGGTGGACGTGAAATAGGGTTTCTTTTCGGTCAGTATAAAAGGTTGAAAAATGAATTTACCGGAGTTCTGACTGGCAAAGGGATTGAATGGGGTGGTTCTCTTATCCGTCCTGAAGCTACAGGGTATGGAGCTACTTATTTCGCACAGGAGATGCTATCCACACGCGGAGAGAGCTTAAAAGGAAAGATTGTTTGTATTTCAGGGTCAGGCAACGTAGCTCAGTTTGCCACTGAGAAAGTTGCAGAACTTGGAGGGAAAGTAGTTACTGCCTCTGATTCAAACGGTTTTATTTACGATCCGAAGGGCATTGATTGCGATAAACTTAAATTTATAATGGACCTGAAAAACGTAAGGAGAGGAAGGATAAAAGAATACGCTGATAAATATGGCGTTGAATACTTTGAAGGGAAAAGGCCATGGATCATTAAATGCGATATAGCTATGCCTTGCGCGACACAGAATGAAATAAATGAGGAAGAGGCTAAATTACTGGTTAAAAACGGTTGCAATTGTATATCGGAAGGTTCCAACATGCCTTCCACACCTGAAGCAGTAGAGGTATTCCTCACTGCACAGATATTGTATGGCCCGGGAAAAGCAGCCAATGCAGGAGGAGTTGCCACTTCGGGACTTGAGATGACACAAAATTCAATGAGATTACCGTGGTCGCGTGAAGAGGTTGATGAGAAACTTCAGACTATTATGAAAAACATTCATAAAACTTGCGTGAAATACGGCAAAAAAGATAACGGCTTCATTAACTACGTGGATGGTGCCAATATAGGAGGATTTGTGAAAGTCGCAAATGCCATGATTGCTCAAGGTGTTGTTTAATGCAATTTATTGATACTCATACACATCTATATCTTCCGGAATTCGATACCGACAGGGATGAAGTGGTAAGCAGAGCTATTGGTAACGGCATTTCAAAAATGCTGTTACCAAACATAGATGTGGAATCAGTTGACTCTATGTTTTCTGCAGTTAACAGATACCCTGGTATCTGTTATCCGATGATTGGACTTCATCCCACGTCGGTTAAAGAAGATTATCTGTCACAGCTTGAAAAGCTTGAATACCTGGCAGTCAAAACCAAAATTGTTGCCATCGGGGAAATAGGTGTCGATCTTTACTGGGATAAAACTTTCCTTAGAGAGCAGCTGATATCATTCAGAAGACAAGTTGCTTTTGCATCGGATAATGAATTGCCGGTTGTGATCCACTCCAGGGAAGCATTTCCGGAAGTTTTTGAAGTGCTCGAAGAATTTAAGGGAAAGGCAATCAGAGGAGTTTTTCATGCTTTTACCGGTACCCAAAAAGATGCTGAAAAAGCTGTAAACATGGGGTTTAAACTAGGTATTGGAGGCATTGTGACATTCAAAAATTCCGGGCTCGATAAAATTGTCGGAGAGATTGGCCCCGAGAACCTTATTCTTGAAACAGATGCTCCGTATCTTTCCCCGGTACCATATAGAGGAAAAAGGAATGAGAGTACATACCTTTGCATCATTAATAAAAAACTGGCTGATATATTTGGGACGAGCGAAGAAGAGATTGCGTCTGTCACCTATCTGAATTCAGCCAGTCTATTCAATTTGTAAGAGGAAAAATGAAAAATAAAAAGGAAATCTCCATACTAATCATCTATACCGGGGGAACTATCGGAATGGTTCTCGATCCTAATACCGGATCGCTTATACCTATCGATTTCCGTCATATTTCAGATCACGTGCCGGAGCTCCGGAAATTTGGATACGATCTTCATTCGATATCCTTCGATCCGGTAAAAGATTCATCAAATATCGATCCGGGAGTATGGGTCAAAATGGCCGAGATAATTGAGGAAAGCTATGACGATTTTGATGGATTTGTGATACTTCATGGAACTGATACTATGGCATATACTGCATCTGCCCTCAGTTTTATGCTGGAGAATCTCGGAAAACCGGTAATTCTCACGGGTTCCCAGCTTCCGATAGGTCTCTTACGCACCGACGGAAGGGAAAACCTGATAACAGCAATTGAGATTGCCGCTGCCATAGAAAACGGTTCGCCGGCTGTCCCTGAAGTCTGCATATTTTTTGATAATAAACTTACCCGTGGTAACCGGACAACGAAGATGAGCGCCGAGCATTTCGACGCATTCTATTCTCCTAATTATCACCCTCTTGCAGAAGTCGGATTACATTTAAAATATTACGACAATCTGATCAGCCATCATTCTAAAGATCAGAAACTCATCGTTCATAAAGGTTTTGATTCGAATGTTGCCATAATGAAACTATTCCCGGGTATTAACAGAAAACTAGTAAATGCAATTATCAAAACCGAGGGATTAAGGGGTCTGATAATTGAGACATACGGATCGGGTAATGCGCCAACTTATCAGTGGTTTTTAGACGATCTGAAACAATTTATTGATAAAGGCGGAATAATACTTAATGTTACCCAGTGTCACGGGGGTAGTGTTGAGATGGGATTATATGAGACGAGCCGACAGATGCTTGCTGCAGGAGTAGTCAGCGGAAAAGACATAACATCAGAAGCTTCCGTTACTAAACTAATGCATTTGCTTGGAAGATTTACTTCAAAGGAAGAAGTCGTACAATCTTTGAATTTATCGTTAGCAGGAGAAATCTCATGACAGGTTTTAATGTAAAAATATTTTTGTATTTTGCGCCCCGGTTTTTTAACCTCGTTGCAAATACAGGGAGAGATGCAAGAGTGGTTTAATTGGCACGCCTGGAAAGCGTGTGTACCTCAAAAGGGTACCGGGGGTTCGAATCCCCCTCTCTCCGCAGACCAAATTACTCCCGCAGCTTGCTGCGGGATTTTTAATTTATAGCTGGACGAATCAGGCTTGCCTGAATGAGAACAGCTATAAATTAAAAACCTTATGAGTGAAACGAATAAGGGAGTAATTTGGTCTGCAAGGTTCTCCCCCAGGGATCGCCGAAGGCAATCCCCTAAGACCCGAAGGGTTCATTTAAGTTTTGCAAGGTTCCCCTAAAGGGATCATTGAAAATAATCCCCCTCTCTCCGAAAAGATTAAATGAACCTCGCATCACGGGGTTCATCATTTCCTGTCGCTCTTCATATCTTCCATAAGTGCTCCAAGTTTATTAACGTATTCGGTAAACTGAATGGAATATCTCACCGATTCATCACGAATTTCGGGCAAGTCAATCTGAAAGTGATGTTTTATATTTGCAGGTCCCGAATCCAGAATGAATATGTCAGAAGAAAGAAATACAGCTTCACTTTCGGAATGAGTTACAAAAACAACCGTTGGGTCGAGTTTTGCATGTTCGAATATTGAGCGAAGAAATAATTGTATCTGTTTCCGTGTAACCGTATCAAGAGCGCCAAATGGCTCATCCATTAACAGTATTTGCGGATTTACAACCAGGTTCCGCGCAATCGCAACCCTTTGCAACTGTCCGCCGGAAAGTATAGGATATTTGGCCCATTTGTCTTCATGTCCGGCCAATCCTACAACTTTTATCATATCCATGGCTCTTTCGTTGGCTTCATTTTTCGGAACCCCTTTTAAGATAAGGGGGAGGGCAACATTTTGCAATACAGTTTTCCACTCAAACGAAGTATATTGCTGGAAAACCATGGGTATCCTGTCCTTGCTGGTACGTTTTTTCCCGTAGATATAGACCTCTCCGGAAGTCGGTTCCTGCAATCCTGAGATATACCGGAGAAGAGTAGACTTACCACAACCTGATTTCCCCATGATTGTAATAAACTGTCCTCTGTCCTTGATGTCCTTGATGTCAAGATTGAAATCCTTAAAAACGACATTTGGTGGTGTCTGATCGGAATAAACCTGGCTGATATTAACGAGGTTTATTATATCCGTTGTATGATTGACAGATGCGCGATCAGCAGGAGCTTCATTATTTGCTTCACCTTTGGCTTCCGCCACCCCTTTCTTTTCTATAGGCTCGGGTATTTCGCTATCATCCTGTTTCTGGAATATATTCCGCTTCATTATTATCAGGCGTATTTAAATTTAAAGAGTTTTTTATCGAGTAATTTCAGAAGTTTATCCTGTACAAATCCTATAAAAATTATCAGGAGTAAAACCGCATAAAGCTGATCGACATGTGAACCCCGTGATGTGGCCATATAAATCATCGATCCCAATCCCCCCTGCGCATTTACCATTTCAGCAATTACTATGTAAGTCCAGCTTACTGCTACCAGATTGATTACATCCATTGAAAAACGACTCAGTACAGATGGAATGTAGAAATGTTTCAGAGTCATCCATGGACTTGCATTCAGTGTCCACATAGTCTGCTGAAGGGCTTTAAGATGGTCATCGGTTTCAATATCTTTTATTCTTTGAGCAATTGCAGGAAGCAGGTAAACAAAAATACCGAATGCAAGAAATTCTACCTTTACACCCAGTCCAAGACCAAAAAGCGCCATGAAAATACCCGTTGTAGCAGGAAGTGGTGTAAAACGGATAGCTTCAATCTGTTTGCTCACCAGATGTCTGAAAAACGGGATTAGCCCTACCAGGAAACCGAGGGGAATTGCAAGAGCCATCGCCTGTAAATAACCTCCCATGTTTATAAAAATAGAATATCCTGTATTATACAAAAGGCTTCGTTCAACAAAAAGGGTTTTGTAGCACACAATAACATCTATTGGTGAGGGAAGAATGGTGGGTTTTATCCAGCCAAGAGTTGGAATCAGCCACCAGAAAAAGACCAGGAGAACCCATCCTAAGATATTCACCATCAATGAGGTTTTTTTATCAACATCACCGGCGAACCTGAATAGCTTTTTAATTATGTCCATAATTATAGATTTTCTCTTCTGCTTAAAGTAAAGGAGGATGTTTTGTATCCCCCTTTATTATTGATAATTTTTTACAAAATCCTATTTCCCTAATAGCTGGAACTCAGTCCGGCGATTTGCAGCCCGGCCCGTTTCCGAATTGTTGTCTGCAACAGGCTTATCAGGTCCGTTACCAACAATTATAAACCTGTTCTGATCAAAATTATACGTTTTAACCAGATAGTCGGCTACAGATTTCGCGCGTTTATGTGAAAGATCCCTGTTCATTGCGGCGCTGCCGACATTATCGGTATTTCCTTCAATGCGTACTTTCATTCCTGCAAACTCAACAGACAATTGTCCGAGCTGATTTTCGATTTTTTCCTTCATTTCAGGAGTAAGCGCCCAGGAGCCGGTTGCAAAGTTGATAATAATCGGTTTTATGGCAACAGCAGGAGCTTTTGTATCAGCAGATGTTGGCGCCGTAAACTGAATCTGCCCTTCAGCTGCATGAGCATCGCCAGTTAAATCCTTAATATCCTGTACAATGCCGGGATAAGAGGCTTCGGCCCATGGTACAATATTGGTTAATTTGTTTCCGTAACCTGTTTTATATACTCGGGCCATTTTTGTATAAAGCTGCTGACCGGTAATGCCCGTAAAATCAGTACTCAAGCCAAAAAAGTTAATATTGTCTCCATAAGTAGCATAATGGATCTTTTTCATCCCGCCAAGGATAATACTAACGTCGTCCGGAACCTGAAATGCTCTCTTGTAGGTCTGAGCTGCCTGGGCCATTTTTGCAGGATCTTTCATTTCTGAATTAGCTGTAAGCCATGCCCTGGAGAGTTTTACAAAAAGGTCCTTTTTCTTCTCCAGAACATCTTTCCTGGCTATAAATCCGTCCATTATTATATTCGGAAGCAAATCGGTGCTTGTCAGAACTTTAGCATCCCTCGATTTCAGACATTCCTCATCGTCTGGCGACCAGACTACGGTTGCGTCAGCATTGCCTGTGGTAAAAGCGGTTTTAGCAGCAAAAGGATCACCCATGGGTAAAATCTTTACATCCTGTTCGGTAAGTCCCCCTGCTTCAAGGGTGGCATGAAGCAAAGTATTGCTGGGCCAGCCAAGGGCACAGGCAATTTTTTTCCCTTTAAGATCTGCGACTGTATTTATTGATTTATCGACAATAAAGACATCAGCCCCGCGCGAATCATCAATTTTCAAAAATTGCATAACCGACATTTTGGCAAGGTCGCTGCTTCGATCCATTCCGATCGGCGAAATATCTGTAGTTGTAAAAATAAAATCGAGATCTCCGTTTTTCAAAGCATCATTGAGCTTTTGCATATCATCCATTCTTACTGCTTCGAAAGTAAGTCCAAACTCTTTGAACATTCTTGATTCTTTATTAGGAGCCGCTCCACCGTTCATGTTGATACCCGGAGCAAAACCAACAAAGTTGTTGAATCCGGCACGCAGATCAGCTTTATTGCCTTTGGATGCTTTATTCATATATGGATAGCCGTAATATACCCCGGCTCCTATTAAACCGAGGATAACTAAGAGAACTATCAGCTGAAATCCAAAAGTCCATTTTTTGGGGAATCCCGGAATTGATTTTCCAGGTTTGTTTTGATAATCGGTTTCCATTTTCTTTATTTAAAGTTTATTTTACACATCAAAGAATACAACTAAAATATATCACCTAAAGGACCAGCTGAATTTTTTTCTTCATGGGTCAATTTATGATTAGGGTTTGAGATCTTGGAAGGATCCGGAATATCTATCTGTCCTGCATCCAGCTTGTTGCCAATTGCAAGCAATTTTTCGTAAGCCTCATCACTGTCGAAATTAAAAGAAGTAGTATTCCTCTCCAGATCTTCAAGGTTCTGAGCTGTCATCGCAAGATCCTCTGAAATTCGTCCTGCTACAAATTCAAGGGCATATTCCAGTTTCCAGTTCTGGCCACCCGGACCCAGAATTTCTTTCAGGATAGCAGTGGCACCTCTTGAAGCTGCGGCCATTTCCCAGTCTTTTTTCATTATATTTATGCTTTCTTCAAAATCCTTTATCTTGTTTTCAAGGAGTGTTGCGCCGATAGCTAATTTACGGTCCAGATTTGCAAAGATGTTCGAACGTGCAGAATACTTTGTTGTCCATTCAATATTTTTTTCAAGTGTTGTATTTGAACGGGTACCTGCTGATGTTGCGTTGATAAACTGTTGCTGCAGTTCAACATATTCATCGGTCTCTTTTGTTGCGTCTCCTTTTTCTGCAATCATCTTGTCCATCTGTACTTTAATTTCACCAGCCTTCTTTGTTTGCCGCTGAACTTCAGCTTTCGAATTCTCAGCAACATTCCTGGTTTCATTTGACATTTGCTCGAAATCGGTGCGAAGCTGCTTGATTTTTGATTTGTACTTTAAAAACAAATCGTGTGTCTCCCACATTTTTTGTTTTTGCTCATCAAGCTCATCGAAAGGGTTCCAGCGGATGATGGCTTTGTGAAAACCACGGACAATTCTGCGGAATAGCTTGAAAATAGCCGGCATAAGTGCAATAACCAGAATAACAGCCAGTATTGTTGCAATCACCGCAAAAACCTGGCTCAGGGCAATAAAAACTGCCGGAATTACCCACTTGAACAGTCCGTAACCAACAATCCCGATAATAATCAAACCTATAACAGCGCCGATAGGCTTTTCACCTTTCCGCCATTTTCCAAGTGTCTCTTTCCCTTTTTCAACCAGCTTGGCATCATCGAAATATTTCATGATAGGCAGCTGGGTAATTGTTTTTGTTTCTGTTTCAGTTTGCATAGCATCAATTTATTTGTGTTTTAAGAAAGATTTGATTTTATACCTGCTTCAATATCAACAATACTTACTATCACCTGCTCTTTGGCACTGCGAATGGCATTTACTTTTTTGTCGATATCTGTAAATCTGCTGTCGTATTTCTGATCGATAGCCTGAAGCTGGTTACTCAGGGCTAATTCCTGGTTTTGAAGTTCCTGTATCTGCTTTGTAAGTTGTTGTATTTTTGCCCTTGTATCTTTGAGTCCATTGTCAAGGTTTGTCTTTTCATTGTCTTTCTCCGACTGTAATCCCTGTTTTTTTGATATACCCTTGTTTATTTCAGTTTCGGCAGTACGTTGTACCAGGTCTTTATAAAACATTGCGCTGCTAAGCAACTTTGCAGGTGTCAGAGATTTATCTATTTTTTGGGCAATCCTGAAAACTGTTTTATAAACTTCAGGGCTGGGATTTTGTTTTTCTTCGAAAAGTGATTCAGTAAATTCAAGAAAATCAAAACCAGGCTGGTTATTCTGATTTATTAAATTCTGAAGACGCTGGACAAAATCATCAACAAGAGATTGATCCGGAACACCAACAGATGTTTGAGGCGCTTTACTTGTGAAATAGTCATCCTGTGATTTAATTGCTTGAGGTTCGGCTTTCTGAACGGGCTTCTCCGGTGTGCCGGTTTCAGTGTCTCTGAAAAACAATTGTCTGAAGCTGAACCCTTTATCTTTTTCTGACATTTCCGTTGATTGTTTATTGGATAATTATTCTTTTCTAAGAGCTATTACAAAAATAAGAGTTTTTTGACTGGTTGTTTTTTTATAATCACTAATTAATGAAGTTAATTACAGGAATTCTCCTTATGCAAGTTATTAAAAGTGTACACATAAAACCATCAACTGTTTAAATATTTGAATAAGAATCGGCAAACGGTAGCAATGTACCGGTAGATAGCTCTGGCGACCAGAATTCCGATTGGAGCCGAAGCAATTTTTGAAACATACCGGAATTTAAATCCACTCTTGTAATTTATTGCTAATTTGGGGACAGATTTTTCAATTAAGATAGCCAATATACGGAATGAGCTGTTTGCCTCAATAAATAATTGTTTAATAATAATTAACCTGATGAAAACAAAACAGTTACTTCTTGCAATCCTTCCAATTTTATTTTCTGGGTATCCCGCAATAGCCCAGGATGCCCATCCTGAACCTAAAACTCTTGAAATAGGATCTAAAGCTCCTGAATTCAGTCTGACCGGTGTCGATGACAAGAAACACTCTCTGGCTGATTTTGCCAAATCAAAAGTGCTTGTTATCGTTTTCAGCTGTAATCACTGTCCTACCGCGCAGGCTTACCAGGACAGGTTGAATGATATTTACAACAATTATACTTCAAAAGGTGTGGAATTGGTGGTTATATCATCAAACAGTTCCAAATCGCTCAATTTGTGGGAGCAAGGTTGGTCCGATCTCGGTGATTCATTTGAAGAGATGAAGATACGAGCCAAAGACAAAGGGTTTAAGTTTCCGTATCTGTATGACGGGGATGATCAAAAGACAGCTATCGCATATGGACCGGTAGCCACTCCTCATGCTTTCGTTTTCGATAAGGATCGTAAACTCCAGTATGCAGGTAGCATTGATGAATCAATGGAAAAAGGAAAAGGCGAACTATTACGAAATGCAATAGATGCAATTCTCGACGACAGAAAAATAGAAAAACCTGTGACGAAGGTATTCGGATGTTCTACAAAATGGGTATGGAAAATGGAAGGAACCAAAAAACTCTATAAGGAATGGTCCGGGCTTCCGGTAACAATTGAAAATATAGATACTTCCGGAATAAAAGAAATCATAAAAAATAAATCGGACAAATTGAGGCTTATCAATGTGTGGGCCTCATGGTGTGGTCCTTGTGTTCAGGAATTTCCTGATTTTGTTATTCTGGATAGAATCTACAGAAGCCGGGAGTTTGAATTTATTTCAATTAATGCCGATAAATTTTCAAGAAAGGACTATGTTCTGAAGTTCCTTCAAAAGAATGAAGCATCAAATAAAAATTTCATTTTTAACAGTGATAACAATACTCAGCTGGTCGAAGCCATTGACCCTCAATGGTCAGGTGCACTACCTTACACTTTACTGGTAGAACAGGGTGGAAAGGTTATTTACCGTACTCAGGGTCCTATCAATATGATTGAAATGCGGAAGCTGATTGTCAACAACAGGTATATTGATGGGGTTAAGTAAAATGCTCTTCTAATATGATGATTTATTTGCCTGCAGCCCAAATAATAGCATTTCCGACCATAGTTTTAAATTCGGCAGATTCGAGTAACAGTGGACTATGCCCCATCTGAAAATAAACATTCCTGGCTTTCATCTTCTCATTTGTCCAGATAACCGGATGGTCGCCCATTCTGATATCTGATGCCGGCTTATAAGATGATTCGTCTACCGAAGCAATCACATGAACATTCGGCCGTGGGTCAAGGTTATAAGTGTACCATTCATCATCAGGAATAACGAACCTGGATGGTATCCCTTTCATTACCGGATTATTCTTATCCTCTATATTCACAGTTGCCGAAGCTTTCGCAGCGATATAGTCTTTGAACCTGATACCACCCATGAAATCTGAAAACCAATTCCACATCGGATAGCCATCGAATTCTCCAAGCAGTGTAGCATGGTGAAATCCCACCCAGCCTCCGTGGCCTTCTTCGATGTATTTCACAAAGGCTTTCATTGCAGTATCGCCCCAGGCATAGGGAGCATAATTCAACTGTATAATCACCTGATATTTTGATAAAAGAGCCTCATTTATCTCGTTGGCATGGTTAATAACTGTTATTTCAAAGTTTTTGTCAGTTGCAAATGTGTACAACCAGTCAAGTGCAGCAACAACAAATTCTTCATGCTGTCCTCCACGCTCAGTCAATACCAGTGCTTTAAATTTCGGTGTTCCGGCGAAACTATCTGAACCACAGAGAATCGTCGCACCTGCCAATGCCAGCAGGGCTATTGATCTCTTCATTAAATTCATCTTATTCAATATTGAAATATCCTCAAATAGTAGATAATTTTTTTCATCATTTTAACTCCTTTTCGGTCGCTTTTACATTCCATCCTTCCACTTTCAGAAGCGGCTTATCACCATCAAGATTTTTCTGGTCAAATTCAACATGTATTACTCTCTTTTCCTTTGGAAGCAGGGATATATAGTTATCTTCCCAGAATACCGGAAGTACAGGATCTTTTGACTTTAGCTTCAGTATCTTCGGATTTATGGCAAATGCAAGGCCTGTTCCGGGGTTTTCTATTGTAACTGTGAGCTTGCATTTATTTCCTGACAGTTCCAATGCTGAAGCAGAAACGTTTATTGATGCAGGTGGAAGTTTACTGAGATCTGTAAAATCTGCCTTGTCATCACCGTTTGAACTTAACCAGTAAAAATTAGAGGAAACTTCCTTTCCTGATGCATCTGCTAATTCAAGTTTAACAAAATATACTTTTGTTATATCCTTTGGAACATCGAGAGAAGTTATTTTCTGGCTCGCGTCAGGAGCAACATTTGCGTCAATTATTGTCGACATTACTGGCTTCATGTTAAAATCGAATATTGCCACTTTTGCTTTCAGTCCTTTAAAATCATTATAAAAACAATTCACAATTTTTATTGATTGATCATCATAACAATACTGTATATGAAGAGGTTCGCAAGCTGTTTTTGCTCCATAAAAAGCTCCGTTAGGCATAAAGTAATAGTCGTACAACTGCCAGTACATCTTAGGCCAGGCGGAATTATACATCCAGTATATTATTCCGCTGGATTTGTATTTGTTTCCTGCAAAGGCTTCGAACATTGCCTTTACGGCTTCGTTCTGAAATACTTGTGATTTTACACAATATTCTTCAACGCCTGTTGGTTTGCCATATCTCGATTCAAGAGCAGCTCTTGCTATCGGATAAAATGCTTTATGCAGACGAAGATCCCATGAAGCGCTCATTGGCCATAAATCCTTCTCAGGCATCATCCATCTCATCGTTTCAATTGGAGGTATCTGTTCACCTGTCGGACCTGCTTCGGTATTAAACTCAAGTTTTGTATACCAGAAAGATGGTGTTTCATAGGCATATACGTTCGGATATGGCCCCATGTGTACACCTGTAATCCCGGCAATTGTACTTGGTGACTGTGTAGCCGAAGATTCAGATGGCCGGGTTTTGTCGCATTCATCCAATACTTTCAGGTACCGCTTTTCTACTTCCGCAGGGGGAAAATTATCGCTCCCGTATAACCATGTAAATATAGAAGGGTGATTGCGAAGATGTACAATCAGATCTTTCCAGCTTGCTTCAGCCACATCTCCTGTATGAGATGTCCAGTTTTTCCATCCCTCCCACGAACTGCAGCAACACCAGCCGACCATAAGCAAAATGCCTTCTTCATCGCACCTTTCGAACAGGTAGTCTGATCCACGCGGTGCTTCCATTCTCAGAGTATTGAGGTTCATATGTTTAGCATATAACAGATCAGCATCTATCCTTTCGTTTGATGGCCGCAGCATGAGGTCCTGCACATAGCCACCACCTCTGATCACAACGTTTTTACCATTTACCTGGAATACTTTTGTATGTTGTTTATCGAAATCATTCATCCATGTTGTAATCTCACGGATACCAAAACGAACCTTTTTTGAATCAGACGTTTTACCCGATACTTCAAAACTGAGCTTCAGATCATATAGATTCTGTGGGCCTACTGTATGCGGCC
>Ga0302321_100001870_pt1 | contig 17989 bp, 15 predicted proteins | sample Fen_T0_1_FD_202505 | JGI IMG/M metagenome (GOLD analysis project Ga0302321, IMG submission 202505) | Peat permafrost microbial communities from Stordalen Mire near Abisko, Sweden - Fen_T0_1 | ecosystem: Environmental > Terrestrial > Soil > Wetlands > Permafrost | place: Sweden: Abisko...
TAGCTGGTGACGAACATCCGTTCGACGACCGCCAGCGGCTTCGGGCCGCGGGCAGCCTCGAGATCATGCATCCAGGTGCGCCACTCGCCGTCGGCGTTCGGAAACAGCGGTCCACGAGCGAATTCGATGTTTTCGAGCGCGGCTTCGGTGGCTACGTTGGTCATCACTTCGGCCGTCTCCTCGGCCGGAGTGGGCGCCGCGACGGGCTCCGCCAGCTCGAGCTCGAGTTCCAGCTCGATAACAGGTGCGGCGACTTGCACTGCTTCGACCGCCGGAGTGTCTCGACTCGCGTCCGCGAGTGCGGCGACGAAGGCGACGTCGAGTTCTGCAGTCGCAGCTTCGCGCGCTTCTTCGACGATCGATTCCGACTCGCTCACTTCCTCGCGCTGCTCCGGCAGCGCCACCACTGGCGGCGGGGATGAGAGCTCCATCGCTTCCGAGCTTGCGCTCACTTCGGGCGCCAGGGCCGGGGCGGGCGGCTGCGTGCGACGCGGCCGTTGCTCGAGCAAATCCTGGAGCGGCGTCGGCCGATCGTATACGCCGGCGTAACGGTTCTTGGCGTCGATGTAGAAGCGCACCGGACGCTCGCGCGTGGCGGCCATCCACCAGCGCAGGACGGCGCTGTCTTCGGCGTCGAGCGCGCCGGCCAAGTTCGCAATCCCCTCGAGCGTGGGCAAAGCCAGCGCGAGCCCGCGTAGTTCCACCAAGCGCGCGCGATACAACTGGTCGCTCAGCGAGGCGCCGAGATCGGTCGCAGCGCCAATCCCCGGTGGGCACGCCCCGCGTTGTTCGAGCGCGCCGTCGATCGCTTCGGAGATCACCAGCGCGAGGTCACCGCGCTGGCCCGGTCCCGGCGGGCTCAGCACCACGGACAGGTAGCCGTCGTCGTCGGCGGCGCGCAGCAGCTCGCGCAGGACCTCCGGACCCACGAGGCTCACCTCGCCGGTACCGAAGCCGTCAACTTCCGCTGGGATCTCTGCAAAGCTCATGGGCCGAAGCTGCAGGATCCGGGGCACTCGGGCCCAGTTTTCGTCAACTCCCCGCGCGGGCCCGTTCCTGCTCGCCTGTCAAGCGTCGGCCGGTGCGCCGATTGAGGCTGCCCGGGGCCCGCAGTCAAGCTCCATAAACGATTCGCAACCTCTGAAAATAATGAAGGAATCGCACTAATTCGCGGGCGCCGAAGATTGACAAAGGTGGCGCCGTCCATAAGCTGAAAAGCGGTTCCCTCTGCAGAGCCCGGGAGGCAGTACTAACGAATCCCTTACAAGCATTCTGAATCGGGAGACGAGTTCGTGGTGGAGAGCTAGGCCCGGAAAACCTCACCGGGAAGCCGGAAGCCGCGAAATAAGAGTTTCCCACCTAGCTAAGCTAGGGGTTCGGAGTACTCATCACGCCTCGCGACTCACGTGGTCAGGAACCTATGAATGGGCCGGTCTAAACGCCGGCCCATTCGCCTTTTGTGGGTCGAAATCCGAGCTTCCGTTGTCCCGCGCCCTGGATTACCGTGACGCGGCAATGAACGCTCGCTACAACCCTTCCGGGTTCTCACGCCTAGTCGGTCTGCGTCGCCGCAGCTGGCCATTGTTACTCGCCGCGGGGTTCGTCGCGCTGCCTGGCAGCGCCGACGCGGCCCGCGTCAAGGGACGCTTCGAGGGCTTTCGCGCCCTGCAGAACCCCGTCTGGGCGGAAGCCAAGGACCCGAAGAACCACGGCTACTCGTTCCGGGAACCGGTGCCCACGGTGCGCGCGGAGTTCCGCCGGCCATTCCCGCACATCCCGAAGGAATTGTGCATGGCGGCGATCGCGACCGGCCCGCAAAAAGCGCAACCACCGGTGCTCATCCGCGTCGGCGGCGGCCGCACCACGCCAGTAACGATCGTGGTTACGCCGGGCACGCGTCTCACCTTTCAAAACACTGACCCGTTCAAGCACAAGCTGTTCGGCGTCGGGATCAAGACGTTCGCGCCGGGCGACACCGGTCCGGGCGCCACCCGCGATTGGTCAGTACCGGGGGCAGGGGTGTTCGAGATCCGGGATGAGGCCGCGCCCAGCTTGCGGATGTGGATCGTGTCCGAGCCGAACGTCGCGCAGGTCGCGTACCCGTCGATGAAGGGCGAGTTTTCGCTGAACGTACAGGAGCCGGGTGACTACGTTCTGCAAGCGTACTTCGCCGGCAAGAAGGTGGGGCCAGCAACTCCGGTGACCGTGGCTGCGGCCGACATCGAGCTCATGGTTCCGGTCAAAGTAAACGACGCTAGCCTGACGGCGGCGGCGGCGGCGGACGACAAGGCCAAGGCCGCCGATCCGGCAACAGAGCCAAAAGAAGGCGCTAAATAGCGATGGTACTTTCACGATTTTGGTACGTTCTGCTCGGCCTGTTCCTGGGGCTCTCGGTCTTTCTGCTCTCGATTGCGACCAGCATGTACAATCGTGCCGGCGCGCGCGCGATGGGCGAGGCTCTGTCGTCCGACTCGCAGGTCGTCGCTTGGTACCTGCGCGACGACGCGCGTCAACGTTCGGGTCGCCTGATTCAGTTCGGCGTCGACCCGGACATCGCCAAGTACCTACAGAAGTCGAGCGATTCCGAGGCAAAGGTGCCGGAAGACGCGCGCGAGAAGCTGCTCTCGGCACTGAAGAAGGTCAGTGCCTCGATCCCGAAGGACGAGCAATTCGACGCCGTGTTCGCCGTCGACCAAGCGGGCCGCGTCGTGGCTCACCTAGGTTACGAGCAGGCCAGCGGGCTCAGCGATTTCGAGCTCGGCGGTTACCCGGTGGTGGCTGACGCCCTGCGCGGCTACGTCCGAGACGACACGCTGATCTTGGATCGCATTTATCGCGTCGTGGCACGCCCGGTCGAATACGAAATGAGTTCGCTGCCCGCCGGCGCGATCATCGGCGCACGCATCGTCGACGATCGCTTTGCGCGAGAACTCTCTTCGCGTACCGGTGCCGCGATCGCGTTCTATGCCAACGGTGAGCGCGCTTCCTCGGGGGCGCCGGAAGGCTTTGCGGTCGGCAATCTCGACCAAATCGTGGGCGACATGTCGTCGCTCGAGCAGGACCCCGAGTACAAGGACAAAGGGCGCAGCAAGGTACGCACGATCGGCGGCATGCTGGGCGTTCAATACTCGCGGCTACCGGGTGAGGCGTGGCAGCTCGGCGGCGGCTTCGCGGTCGCACGGATGCCCGTCGCGGTCGACGGGCTGTTCGGGTTCTTCAAGACGGCTGACGACAAGGACAAGCAGCAGGCCAAGCTGCCGCTCGCGATTCTGGTCGCGATCGCGGCGGCCGCGATCGGCATTCTGTTTTCAGTGTTCGAACACACGCGACCGATTGCCATCTTCAAGAACGAGGCGCAGCGCTTGGCCAAGGGCCAGACCGATCAGCTTCAGCCGAGCCGCTTCCGCGGCGTGTTCCGAAAAATCGCCTCTGATCTGAACGATGGCATGGATCAGGTGATGGCCAAGGGCGGCGGGCCGCGCCGCGGCCCCGCCGACATGAAGCAGGTGCTGGGAGACATCCCAGATCAGCCTCAGATGAGCGCCTTCAGCTTCCCCGGAGATCCATCGAGCATGTCGTCGCCGAGCTCCGGGCAAATGCCGCCGCGCTCGGCGCCCAACGCGCCGGCGAATCCGAAGTTGCCGCGCCCGCCGGGTCGTCCTGGTTCACCCACCGCCATGCTCGACTCCACGCTGTCGAGTGAAGAATCATCGGCTGCGCGTCGTTTACCCACGCCGCCCATGCGTGGCGGGATAGATCATGGCGCCGCCGCGGAACTCGCCGAGTGGCACGCGGTCTTTCAGGACTTCGTGGGCTTGAAGCAGCAGTGCGGCGAAAGCACCGATGGCTTCAGCTACGAAAAGTTCGAGCAGACCCTGAAAAAGAAAAACGAAGAACTGCTCACGCGCCACGGCGCAAAACGAGTCAAGTTCAGCGTGTACGTCAAAGAGGGTAAGGCGGCGTTGAAGGCTTCGCCGATCATGGAATAGCGATCCCGTGGACGTGCCCGCGCGCGTCGCACTCGCACGCCGAAGGCTGAACGTTTCGCGATTGGGGGGGCACGGCCACAATTTGTCACGAATTCTTTCACCGGCATGCTGGTCGAAGAATCCATGACTCGCGAAGGCCGGCGGGCACTCAGCGCCGGGGGGCGCTTTCGTACTTCGTGCACGAAGCATGATTTTCGGTGGCGAGGGGAGGACGATCGTCGCTTCGCGCGGGTCGCCACGCGAAAGATGTGGCGGTTCGTGTGCCGTGCCCGTCGACGCACGGGAACGTGCCCGATTGGGCGATCGCGCTCCTGCATCGCAGCCCGCGTTCGGCGGTGTTCCCGGTCCATGAATCGGCGCAACGTCTCGGTGAGCGCGCTCGTGCTCATTGCGAAGCGCGTCACACTCGGACGCCGAAGGCTGGGACTTCCCGTGACGGGACCCGTGACCAGCAAACCATCGGGAGCCCAGAGGAGAGGGGGGCACGTCCACTGAGTCGGTGGTTCGTGAAAGCTTTGCTCTGAGCCTGCACGCATGGTCCGACAAATGCTAGACCGTGCCGCATGAGTGAACCTCGGCTGCACAAAGTGCTCATTATCGGTTCCGGTCCGGCGGGCCTGACCGCGGCCATCTACGCGGCGCGCGCGAACTTGAAGCCGTTGTGCGTCGAGGGCTTCAACGCGGGCGGACTGATCCCCGGTGGACAGCTGATGTTCACTACCGAGGTCGAGAATTTCCCAGGTTTCCCCAAAGGCGTTTCGGGGCAAGACTTGATGGCGAACTTCCGTGCTCAGGCCGAGCATCAAGGCGTGGAGCTGATCACCGCCGACGTGCAGAAGGTCGATCTGTCGTCCCGCCCGTTCAAGGTCTGGGTGGGTGAAGACGAGGACATTTTGCACCTGGCGCAGACCCTGATCATCTCCACCGGTGCGCGCGCCAATTACATTGGTCTCGACACGGAAGAGAAGCTGAAAAACAAGGGTGTCAGCGCGTGCGCGGTGTGTGACGGCGCGCTCTTCCGTGGCCAGGATGTGGTCGTCGTCGGTGGTGGCGATACGGCGATGGAAGAGGCCAGCTATCTCGCCGGTTTGTGCGGCAATGTCACGTTGATCCATCGTCGAGACGACTTCCGCGCGTCGATCACCATGCAGGAGCGCGTGTTCGCGAACCCCAAGATCCGCGTGCTGCGCAGCCATGTCGTGACGGAAGTGCTGGACGTCACGCAAGACAAGGTGACGGCGGTGCGCGTGAAGGACCTGAAATCGGGCGATTCGCGCACGATCGACGTGGGCGCCTTGTTCGTCGCCATCGGCCACACGCCGCTGACCGACCTGTTCAAGGGTCAACTCGACGTGCATGACAACGGCTACCTGAAGGTCGAACCGGGCACCACGCGCACCAGCGTGCCGGGGGTGTTCGCCGCGGGGGACGTCGCAGATTGGGTCTATCGTCAGGCTGTCACCGCGGCGGGCACCGGCTGCATGGCTGCGCTCGACGCGGAGCGCTTTTTGGCCGTTCACGATCACTGAAAGCGAGCAGGAGCTCCACCATGCGCAGCCAACCGAGCTCGGAAATATGACCGACGACGCGGCGCTCGATGAGCTCCGCTTCTTGACGCGTGCCCTACGCGCGCACCTGGAGTGGCAAGCCGACACCGGTGCGACCGGGCTGGAGCGTGCCACTCGTGCAGCGCCTTCGGTGTCGGCAGTCGCGGCCACGGCGCCCGTCGCTGCGCCGGCACCGATCGCAGCCTCCGTTGCAACCGGTGCTCCAGCGTTATCGTCGGGCGTGGCGGGGGATGCGTCGCAGCGGCTGGCGGTGCTCGCAGAGCTGGCGCGGGCATGCACGCGCTGTGGGCTTTGCAAGCAGCGTAAGCAAGCGGTCTTTGCACGTGGCAATGGCAACTCGGGCGTGTGCTTCGTCGGTGAGGGGCCGGGTGCGGATGAAGACGCGCAGGGCCTGCCCTTCGTGGGCAAAGCGGGTCAGCTGCTCGATCGAATGATCGAGGCGATGGGCTTCGGTCGCGACGATGTGTACGTGTGCAACGTCGTCAAATGCCGTCCACCGGACAATCGCAAGCCGGAGCCGGACGAAATGGCGGCGTGTATGCCTTACCTGAGCGAGCAGCTCGAGCTGATCGCTCCGCGAGTGATCGTCGCGCTCGGCGCGACCGCCGTGCAGGGGCTGCTCGGTACCAGCGAAGGCATCACGCGCATGCGCGGCAACTGGAAGTCTTACCGTGGGCAGATTGACGTCATGCCCACGTTTCACCCGGCGTATTTGCTGAGGAACCCCGCTGCCAAGCGCGAGGTCTGGGAAGACTTGCAAGAGGTGCTGCGGCGCATCGGCCGCAGCGTCCCGGCGCGTCGCTGAGTCAGCCGCGCTCGTTTCTCAGAAGCCGTACACCGCACCGATCGACGGCTGAAGCACCACACCAGAGGTGGGCAACATGATCATCAAGTTCAGGTTCAGCTGAGCGCCGATGTTCTCCGTAAATGCGTACATCGCGCCGCCACCCGCGGTGATGAACTCCTGGCCCATCTTGCGCCAAACATCCATCGGGACGCCGGTGGTCGCGGCCTTCACTGATGGGTCACCCTTGACGCAAGCGTTGTAGACGTTGTTGTTCATGATCGGTTCACAATCGGCAACCGTCACTTTGACCCGGCCATCGACCTGCGCGATGCCGCCGCCGAGGTGCACGTAGGGGCGCAGGCCCTTCTTGGCGAGTGGGCTCTTGCCGAACCAATACGAGACTCGGAGCTCACCGTGGAAGGGTAGGAATTTATTGCCGTTCGCCGGCGGCCCACCGCTAAACGCGAAACCTACCCGGGCACCGAGAGTGATGTTGGGGGTGAAGGCATGGTCGAAGCTAACCAGTAAGCGTCGCGTCGCGATCACCGTGCCGCTGGAGATCCCCGCGCCCGGAAATGGTTGTCCTTGGTATTCCGTGTCGGTACCCTCGGGGAAACAAGAGAAGCCTTGGTTTTTGCGCGCATCATCGGAGCACACGTCCGTACCGCCGATGATCGCGATGTCCTGCGCGAAGTGGAGCCCTAGCCAGTTCTTCTTCAACTTGCCGTGGGGCGCGCCGCCGGCGTCCCCTACGCTGCACTTGTTGTCGCTGCAGATCCCGGACTCGCAATCGGCGTTGGTCTCGCAGCTGGGGGCTGCCTCACAGGTTCCGTCGCCACACTGCAAGCCCTCCTTGCACTCGGTCGAGTTGTCGCACGCTTGCCCCCAGTCCTTGTTGCCGTGCTTCACACCTGCCCCGCAGCCCGGGAAATCTGGCGGGCATTCCTCTTTCGCCGTACAACGCGCCGGAGCCGCCTCGCCCGGGTAACTGGGCGGGGTGGCTTTGCTGGCTTCACTGGCCGCAAACTCGATCGGCTTGGCTTTCGAGCCGAAAGAATCCACGGTTTCGCCATTGGGGTCTTTGGCGCGCACGTAGAGGCGCAAGGTGCCGGCCGATCCGGTGGCATCGCATGGCACTTCACCGCGAAAGGCGTCGCCGACCTTCGCCATCTTCAACGTTTTCCACTCTTCCGAGCCAAACGGCTTGTATCGGATCTCCATGCTGGCGGCTTCCTCGTCGCTGCTGCATTCGAGTGGAATGGGGCGAAGAGTCTGCAACTCACGGACGTCCGGCGTGCACTTCAGGCCTCCCTTGTCTCCCGCATCCTCATTGGCGGCCGCGGCGGGCGCCACTGCTGCTGTTGCGGCTGCGCCTGCGCCTGACCCGCTCAGATCGTTGAAGGTCTTTTGCGTCTCGGGAGTAGCGAGCTGCACATCGAGCTTGACCGCCTGGTCCAAGGCGAGCGCTTTTTGAAAAGCGTCTTTCGCGCCGGCTTGATCGTTCTTGCCGCTGCCGCGCACGATGCCGACGTACATCCAGGCTTTGGCGATCACCGGGGGACTGCACTTGTCGCCGCAGGCGGTGACGGTGCCCGTGAGGACCTGCTCGGCCTTGTCGAAGTCGGTCGCGAGATAGTGCGCGTTGATGGCCTCGTCGATCTTCTTCGAGGCGGCGTTGTCGCGCGTGTATTGCGCGAACGCCGGGAGCGTGAAGAAAGTAAATAGGGCCAAGCAAAGCAGTCGGATCGACAATCGGCGGTACACGTAGTCCTCCAAACGGGGGGGCCCTCAGTGGAGAGCCGGAATTGCGGGCTGCATCATGGCCGGTCACTCGAGCGCCGGCAAAAACTAAACTCGACTGACCCTTCGTAGATCAGTTGGGGCCGGGATTCGTCGCTATTCTTCTGTCTCGATGGCTTCGACGGCGTCTACCGAGCGCGGACTTTTCTTCCGAAAAGGCGCCCGCTGTCATTGACTGCCCGTCTTCGGGCAGCCCTCCTTACTGCTCTCCGAGCGGACGAACTGGACCCGGCGATTGAGCGCGCGGTTCGAGACGGTGCCGTTGTCTACCAGCGGGCGCTCCATGCCGTAGCCCAGGGCGGTGAGGCGGGCGTTGCTGACGCCGTGCGCAATCAGGTATTTCATGACCGACTGAGCGCGGCGGTTCGATAGGTCCTTATTGTAGGCGGCCGCGCCCTTGTTGTCGGTGTGGCCTTGGACTTCCAGCGTGATCTTGGGGTTCTTGCCCAGCACGTCTGCTACCGCGTCGAGTACCGGGTAGCTCTCGGGGCGGATCTTGTCTTTGTTGGTCTCGAAGTGGATTTGCTGCGTGATCTTCACTTCACAATCAGTGACCACCGCCAGTCGATTGCCAGGGCAGCCGAGCGGCTCCTGGGTCGTGGAGCCGATTTCGTTCGGGCACTGATCCTTCACGTCCGGAACGGTATCCTTGTCGTTATCGGGATCGGGACAGCCGTCGTCGTCTTCGTAGCCGTCCAGGTCTTCCGGCTCGCTCGGGCACTTGTCTACGGCATCCAGCAGACCGTCCAAGTCGTTGTCGGGCTCTGGGCAGCCATCGCCGTCGAGATAACCGTCCTTGTCTTCTGGGACCAGCTCGCATTGGTCCAGGGAGTCGGCGATGCCGTCTCCGTCGCTGTCCGGGTCGTCGGGGCAGCCGTCTTCGTCTTGATAGCCGTTGTAGTTTTCGGGCTGGGTCGGGCATTGGTCGACCGGATCGGCATAGCCGTCGCCATCGCGGTCGCCCTGCGTGGTGCAACGTTCCCGAGGTGACAAAAGGTCGGCTGCTCGCGCGTTGGGTTCGGCCTTGGCCAAGTGCGCTTGGGCTTTGGAGGCAAAACCCTGATCGAGCTCGATGGCCGCGAACTTCAGCTGGCTGCGCGCGATCGCGAGTTCACGAGGCGCACAGCGCATTGCACCGTTGCGTTCGGCTTGGTCCGCTATCTTTTCGAGCCCGGCGATCTGGCCGCGCAATTCGGAAGACTGCGCGCAATGGGCGAGAGCGAACGGAACCGCAATCAGCAGCGCCAGCGCGCGGCCTGGATTCATTGAGCAGCTCCGCGACGGGCTTCGCGCGCTAGGCGGATTGCCTCAACGGCGGACTCTTCACTCGCCTGGGCCAGGTCTACAGCGTCGCTATAATCAGCCTCCGCCGCCTCGGTCTGCGCCTTTTTCAAATGCTCTTTGGCGTAGAAATATTGGTACGGTGCGGACTGCTCCGCCCCCAGCTCGCGCGCTTCTTCCAGCTTGCCGGACGCGGAATTCGCTTGGATCGAATACAGCGTGTTGCCGCAGCCAGCGATCGCCAGCAGCCCGATCAGCAGTGCAAGGGTCACAGGACGACGAGGCTGCGTGGGCCTGTGACTATGATTGACGCTTCGCACCGGGGTCCGTTCCTGGAGAACTGAGACCTGCAGTCGCTAGGTCTATTTCCGCGAGAACGCTAGCAATCTGGCTCATCCGGCGTCAACCGAGCTGTGCCGGCAGGCGACGGCGTGGCGCCTTTTCGGGCGGTCCACGTCCAAGCAAAGCGTGGGACGCCTCCCAGATTTGACCGCCATGTGCCACGCCGGGCGGGCCCGGGTTCGTCCGGGGAGATTGAGGGTTGCTCTCGGCGGCAGCTCGCGTCGTGAAAAATGCAAAGTTGCGCCGCGCAATCGCTAACCCCCAAATTCCCGAGACCATCCCGCGCCGTGGGTGCCCTTGGACGCGGTGAGGACTTGGCGATCCTGGCGCTTATCTCGGGGCTCCGTTCCAAGAGCCCTCGGGGGTTGGTGAAGCTGAAAAATCAGAGACGTCGGTAAACGCCGACGACCTTGCCGAGCAGCATCGTCGACTTGAAGTCCGATGCGCGGACCAAGATCGGGGCCATCTGGGAATTGGCCGGCTGAAAGCGAACGTAGTCGCGCTCGGGGTAGAAGTGCTTCACGGTGGCCTCGTCCCCGATGAGGGCGACCACGATGTCCCCGCGCTCGGCGGTCGACTGCTTCTTCACGAAGATATAGTCCCCGCTCATGATGCCGGCTTCGATCATCGAATCACCGGTGACACGCAGGCCGAAAACCTCTCGGCCGCCACGGACCAACATGCGGTCGACGCGCACGGTATCGATCACGTTCTCTTCCGCGAGCAGCGGCAGACCGGCGGCAACACGCCCGAGCACGCGAACCTCCACCAGGTCATCGTCTGGCACCTTGACCGGGGTCGAGCTCTCCATCCCGCTGACGAGCTTGAGTGCGCGGCTCTTCATGTCTTCACGGCGAAGGTAGCCTTTGCGTTCCAAAGCACGCAGGTGATCGTTGACCCCGTTGGTCGAACGAATCCCCATGTACTCGCCGATCTCGCGGAGCGTTGGCGGATAGCCGCGCTCCTCGATCGACTTGCGGATGAAGTCCAACGTCTGTTCCTGGCGAGCGGTCAAGCCTTGCATAGCCGGCGTAGGATACTGAACAGGTGTAAAGACGTCAAATTCTGTGCGGCGTGCACAGAAGATTAGTTAAAATTATCAGCAAATACAGGCGGATACGAATTGCTCCGGAGACTGTGCGGAGGATCTCCACAGGCTGTGGATGGCCACAGAGCGGGTTTTTTTCCTAAACCGAGACACTCCAAGGATTGGCCGCACACGTGCGGCCGGCGAACTTTTCCAGGCTAGAGTCCAGCCTGCTGGCCCCCGGCCCGCCCGCCCCCTCGCTACCGCCAAACCTCATGAATGATCGCATCGAGCAGCTCGCCAAAATAGACCTCTTTGCTGGGCTCAAGCCGCAGGCGATCGAGCTGATTGCCAAAGTGGCGACCGAGGAGAGCCACGCGCTCGGCACGAAAATCTTTCAGCACGGGGATGCGGGCGATAAATTGTACCTGATCTTAGAAGGCAAGGTGCGCATCAGCCGCGACGTACCCGGCATGGGTGAGGAAGCGCTGGCCGTGCTCGGCCCGGGCCAGATGTTCGGTGAAATGGCACTGCTCGACGAATCCCCGCGCTCTGCCGACGCACGCGTGCACGAGCGCTGCCTGCTTCTCGCGATTCCCAAAGACGGCTTCGACGACCTGCTCTTCTTGCACAAGGACCTCGCTTACGAAGTCCTTTGGAGCATCGTCCGCACACTCCTCGGCCGCCTTCGCGAGACGAACAACAAGCTCACGTTCCTGTCCATCAGCGGCAAATTTTAGGGGGCGATCGCGATCCAGCCACGCACCTCGCAGCGCGCTGTATCGTCGACCCATCGGGCGGCGGCCGCAAGCTACGCTTCGCATCGACGTACTGGCTGGTGACGCGAGTTACCACTCGGACGAACCCGAGCTCGCCCGGCGCCGTTGCAAAAAACAAGGAACACGGCGCGCTGTGAGGTGCGCTGCTGGATCGCGAGCGCCCACTCTTGCCGACTGACGCGGTGTCTGCGTGAGGTGCGGTTTAGCGCGTGAAGCGGACGGTAAAGGGGGCGGTGGACATGGTGATGGCCGTGCCGGCGCGGTCGAGCGCGGCGTTGAACGGTTTGCGGAAGGCGCACGCGCGCGCAGACTGACCGAAGCCGAAGCCCGGATCTTTCAAGACGGTGACCGATTTTGCCCGACCGTTGGGGCCGACCGTGACGGTCAGCTGCACGACGGCGCTGTCGATGCCTTCGATGTCGGCTTCGGCGGGAAATTCACAGTCGTTCCAGCTGCCGGCCATAGGCGCTGCGGCACGTGAAAGGTCAGGACCCGAGGGCGGAGAGACGGGGCCAGGGGGAGGGGCTTTGCCCACGCCATCGGGCTGCGCGCGCAGATCGCGCACCGCGTTGGTGGAGGTTCCGTTGGCGGCGGTCACCCCGCCAGCAAAGCGATCACCGGTGCCACTCACGAAGCCGTCCGCGGTCAGATCGACCGGCTCATTCGGATCTGGATCTTGGGTCAGCACTTTGCCGGCTTCGGCCGCAGCGGGCGGGGGCGGGGCTGTGCTGGGCGGAGCCGCGGCGGGCGGCGGTGGTGGGGCCTTGGGTTCTGGCTCGGGTTCTGAGATCGGCTCTGACGGAGGCGGAGGTGGAGGTGGCTCGTTCAGATCGACGTCGACCTCTGCCTGCAGGCGTTCGCGCACGGCGGCGCGTACCAGCACGGCGAAAGCGTGTGCTTCGCCCAGCGTGCTGGCAGCTTGGACGCCCACCGCCGTGTGCAAGAAGAGCGCGCCGATGATGCCCAAGATCAGCCCGACCCGCACTTCTCGATTGCCGAGCGATAGGATTGGCGCCAGCGGGTCTGCGCTCGCCCCCGCGGCTGAGCCAGCGGCGTGAGCACCGCTTTCGGTGATGGAGTCGGCGGTGCTCGTCATCTCAAGGGGGCGTCGCTCTTTACTTGCCTGGCTGAGTCTCGACGGGCGTGCCGCCCTTGTCCGACGGCGACACCGCGAACGCGATCTTGGCCACGCCGGCGCGCTTGAGCAGATCGAGCACGTGAATCACCCGCCCGTGCTCGACCTTGCGGTCGGCGCGGATCACCGCGCGTAGATCCGCGGTCTTCGCCTTGGCGGCCTTGGCCAGCGGCGTGATGCCCTCGTCGCTAGCGAGGTTCTCCGAATCGACGCGCGTCTTGCCGTCAGCCGAGAGCTCGACCGAGAAGACTTGTTGCAGGGCCTCACCGCTGGCTGCCTTCGGCAGATCCATGGGCATGCCCTGCGAAACGATGATGCGCGCCGTGACCATGAAGATGATCAGCAGCACCAGCGTCACGTCGACGAGCGGCGTGACGTTGATGCCGGAAACCATGCCGTCATCGTCGTTACTGCTGCCGCCGGCCATGGCTCAATCTCCCTCGGGCGGGGCGGTGTCGCGCGCCGAGGGCTTGGCTTTGACTTTGTCAGCCTTGCTGAGCGCGGCCACGGAAGCGGGCGGCGGCGGCGCATGCCCGGCTTCGACACCGGCCAGATAGGACAAGAGCACGTGGCTCAGGGCGTCCGTGTTGGCCAAAATCGAGCGCGAGATACGCTGGTAGAAGTTATTCATGGCGACCGCGGGGATCGCGACCACGAGACCCACGGCCGTGGCGACGAGCGCCTCGGCGATCGCGCTCATGACTTGCGTCGGCGCGGCGGAGCTCGCCGATTGCGCGGTGGTCATGCCCTGCTTGCCCAGCTGCTCGAAGGCCTGCACGACGCCGATCACAGTGCCGAACAGACCGATGAATGGCGCGTTGTTGCCGAGCGTGCCGAGGTAGGCGAGGCGACGCTCGAGCTTCATGCGCTGCAGCGCGGCCGCGCCTTGCATGGCTTCGTCGGCGGCCTTCATGCCGCGGTCGGATTCACGCAGGCCGGCCACCACCACGGCGGCTTCGGCGCTCGGTGAAGCCTCCAGCTGACGGAGTGCGCCCTCGGCATCACCCTCGCGCAGCAGCCGGCGCAGATCGCTCGCGAGCTTCGGAATGTCATCTCGCAGAGAGAAATAGAACCAACCGCGTTCCAGCATGATGGCCACTGAGATCACGCTCAGAAAGATCATCAGCCACATGACCCACGATGCCCCGAAGCTCGTCATCAAGCCTTGAAGCCACTCAACCAGATTCATCCGCAAAGTCCTTTGGTCAGTTCAGCTCGAACGCAACGGCGCTTCCCGTAGCACAGTTCAGTCGGCGGGGCCTTTTAGCATCGCCCAACACATTCGCTAACTCGCGCGCGAGGGCCTGACGCGGACGCGCGCGAGGGCCTGACGCGGGCGAAGCACGCCCCGGTCATCAACCGGCTCATTGGCCAGGTCACGACCGCCTCACAGCTCGTGTGGCATCAGATCATACGGGGAATGGAAGTACTGCTGCGGCGAATAGGCGCGCAGGCAAGACACCCTGCGGGTGTAAATATCGGCGTACAGGTCCACCTGCAGGCCGAAGCTGCTCATTTCGTTCTGTTCCTTCAGCAGGGGGCCCCAATAGGGGTGGAAGCGTTGCGAGATGCGCTCGGCGAGCATCTCGTATTCGATGGTGATGCCGCGCAACTCGGCGCGCACGCGCTCGAGCGCCCGCTTGGTGCGCGTGCGCTCGCTCTCTTCGTCGCCCGTTGGGCCAGGAGCCGCAGTGGCTCGGGTAAGCGCTTTGATACGGGCCTGGTGGAAGCGCAGCTCGTCTTCCAACTTGTTGCGCGCCTCGTCCAAGCTGCGCTGTCGGCCGAGGTCGTCCGCGCAGGCTTCGTACGCGGCGATCTCCTCATCCATCTCCTGGATGACCATTAAGGTGTGCCACGAGGATTCCTTCTTGGAGCGCAGGATGTCGCCGTAGATGTGATCGCCTACGTACAGCACGCTGGAACTGCGCATGCCGACCAGACGCTCGAACTCCTCCAAGTTGCCGCCCTCGTAGACTTTGCCCCGTTCCAGCTTCTCGCGCACCGGGCGCAGCACATCGCCATCGCGCTCCATCAGCGGTCGCCCATCCTGGAAGAAGCGTGGCTTGCCTGCCGAGCAGATCACGAACTCGAAGTAGTGCCGCCAGGACGGATACTCCGGCATGACATCCGCTAGCAGGTGCGTCATCACCTGGTCGGTGTAGCCGAACGGCGAATTGGTCAGCAAAAATAGCCGCTTTCCGCCGGAACGCAGCTTGTGCAGCGTACGCGCGAGCTCGAGCTCGCGCTCGATGTAAACGCCGATCTCGGCGGTGACTTGCGCGTACACGGCGCCCTCGGCGTGCGCCTCGTCGATCGACGCGCGCACGTCCGCGAACAGCTTGTCGTAGTCGAGCTTCTCGCCCTTCTTCTCCATTGCGTCGACGATCGCCGAGTAGCTGGTGACTTCACTCAGTGCGAACAGCGTGTCGATCCAATGGTAGCGCGGCGTATGCGGTCGGATGCGCTTGTCGTGGTAGAGTGCGGTGATCTCTTCTTGCGGCAACCGGCGCATGCCGTGGTAGCCGCGCTGCACGACCTTGTAGCGGTCCATCTTCAGGACGTGCCCGTAGCGCTTGTCGACCAGCAGGCCACGGATCGGAAAGCGAATATCGTACGCGAGGTTCTTCAGATACGCGGGATAGCCGCGCCGGATCATGCGCTCGATGGTGAGCTCCACGCTCAGCGTGTCCATTCGCTCTTGGCGATAGATCGCCAAGGTGTAGTCCATGTCGAATCCGATCCAGTCGATGTTCGAGAAGCGTAGGTCGCGGTTCACGAACACGCGGTCGGAGCGCGCGATGGAGCGCGGGCTTGCGACGCCAGAGCCCGGAGCCACGAGGGGCAGCGATAGCTGCCGAGGATCGGGAGGCGCCGTCGGCGAAAGAGCGGGCGCGGAAGGCTTGGTGGCGGGAGGCACAGGGAGAACGATGAGCCCCATGGCCCAGCGCGGACTCAAATTGTGCTGTCCCAGGGCCCGCCTGTCAACTTCGGACCGCTGACGCCGGCAAGCTGCAGGTGACCCCGTGACCGGCTGCAATCTGGTCCAGGCGGAGCGTGGCGCCGCGTTCCAGCCAGCCGCCGTGGATCGGGGCATCCTTCATGAACCAGGGCGTATCGAGGTCGACGTGCGCGAAGCCTCCCATGCCGGCGGCCAGGCAGGCGGAGACGGTCATCGCCAGCTTCGATTCGACCATGCCGCCGATCATCAAGCCGAGCCCCGCGCTGCGAGCGACGGCGATCATAGCCATGGCTTCGACAATCCCGCACTTCATGGTCTTGATGTTGATGGCATCCACGGCACGAGCCGCGATCAAGCTCAGCACGTCGGCGGCCGAGCAGGCGCTTTCGTCGGCGGCGATGGGCACGCCGCCTTGCTCGCGCACCTGGCGCAGTCCGTCTAGGTCGAGCTTCGCGGTCGGTTGTTCGAACAGCGCGACTTGCCCCTTGTCGTGACCCAGCGCATCGAGCAGTGCCAGGGCTTCGGCCGCGCTCAAGCTGGCGTTTGCATCGAGCACTAGCCTCGCTTGGGGCGCCGCTGCCACGATTGCCTCGAGTCGCATGCGGTCTTGATCGAAGGATGCGCCTCCGACTTTGATTTTGAGCGTCGTGAAGCCAGCGCTGACGGCCCGCAGGGCTGCCTTGCGCGCGTGCTCGGCGGAGCCGGTCGGAATGGTGATGTCACTGATCAACTCCGTCTCGGCACCGCCGAAGAACGCCCAAAGCGAAATGCCCGCGCGACGGCAAAGGGCATCGAACAAAGCACTCTCGAAGGCGGCCAGGGCGCTGGGCGTGCCACGCAGCGCGTACTCCGCGATGCCCACGGCCGGTCGCCAGCGCAACGCGTCCAGACCCGAGAGCGACGCTCCCGCGAACGTCAACGCGTCGAGCACGGCCGATTGGGTCTCGCCATTGACGGCGGGGAAGGGGGCCGCTTCGCCAGTCCCGGTCGTACCGTCGGAGAGCGTCAACGTGACGAGCACGTTCGCGGCGACATGCTGCGCGCCGGTGGCAATGCCAAAAGGCTCGGTCAATTCGATATCGAGCGGCGTCGCCGTTACATTCGCGATGGAAATCACGTCCTGACGCTAGTCTGATTCACGGAGATTGCCGAGCAATCTCACGCGTCTGGCAGGCTTGGGTTTGCAACTTGCGAGGCGCGACACTAAGGAGAGCGCGCGATGGGTTTTTCCTGTGGAATCGTTGGTCTGCCGAATGTCGGCAAAAGCACTTTGTTCAACTCTCTTTCGAACGCCAAGGCGGAGGCGGCAAACTTCCCCTTCTGTACGATTGAGCCGAACGTCGGCATCGTAGCGGTGCCCGACCCGCGCATCGGTGCGCTGGCCAAGGTGTTCGGCTCGGAGCGCGAAGTCCCGACCAGCATTCGCTTCGTGGACATCGCGGGCTTGGTGCGCGGCGCCTCCAAGGGGGAGGGGCTGGGCAATCAGTTCTTGTCGCACATTCGCGAAGTCGACGCAGTGGCGCACGTGGTGCGCTGCTTCGAGGACGAGAACGTGGTGCACGTCGAGAACAAGGTCGACCCCGTCGCCGACATTGGCACGATTCAAACCGAGCTGTGTCTGAAGGATCTCGACACTGCCAGCAAGCGGCTCGATCGCGCGCGCAAGCAGTGCAAGGGTGGCGACTCGACCGAAAAGCTTGCACTCACTCTGTGCGAACGCCTGGTGCCGCACTTGGATCAGGGCAAGCCCGCGCGCACTCTGCTAGTCGACGAGAAAGAGAAAGACATTTTGCGTGACATGCAGCTGCTCACCAGCAAGCGCATGTTCTACGTCGGCAACGTCGATGAAAATTCACTCGGCAAGCTGGACGCGAACCCGCATTACCAAGCGCTCTTGAAGTTCGCCAAGAACGAAGGCGCGCTCGTGGTGCCCATCTGCGCCCAGCTGGAAGCGCAAATTTCCGAGCTGGAACCGGCGGATCGCCCGGAATTCTTGGAGAGCGTTGGGCTCAGCGAGCCGGGCTTGAACTCCGTGATTCGAACCGGCTACCAGCTGCTCGATCTAATTACGTACTTGACCGCAGGCAAGCAAGAGAGTCGCGCGTGGACCGTGCTCAAGGGCTCGACCGCGCCGCAGGCCGCAGGCGCGATTCACACCGACTTCGAACGCGGCTTCATCAAGGCCGAAGTCATTTGGTGGGAAGATCTCGTCGCGCTCGGCAGCGAAGCCAAATGCCGCGAAGCGGGCAAGCTCGCAATCGAAGGCCGCGACTACGTCGTGCGCGACGGCGACGTGATTCACTTCCGCTTCAACGTCTGAGG